>Ga0302126_10000422_pt1 | contig 27785 bp, 25 predicted proteins | sample CB4_20m_MG_FD_203108 | JGI IMG/M metagenome (GOLD analysis project Ga0302126, IMG submission 203108) | Marine microbial communities from Western Arctic Ocean, Canada - CB4_20m | ecosystem: Environmental > Aquatic > Marine > Oceanic | place: Canada: Western Arctic Ocean | collected 2017-09-24 | reverse complement strand
ATTTGTTTTCCCTTCATAAAATTGTAATAACAGATTCGATTGGCTATTAAATCTATTATAGTTAGTAAAATAATTAAACAGTAATTAATGTCTGTTTTGGCGCCATGCGTTATTGCGGAGCGCCTTTCCGCGACTACTGAGAAGTATAAGTATTCAGGTGTCAGGTTGGGTAGAAAGACTGAAAAGGAATGGGGGGATATTGCTGATTCCGCGTAAAGAATTGCCTATATGGGCGTTTCGACATTAGATTCTTATCAAAAGTAAATGAGCCTTTTATGAGTACGTGAGGCTACAACAGTTATCTTAAGACAACTTACTACCCCCGTCCCCATGATTTAGCCATCGGTTACAGGAAAGTTATAGGGTGGCTCTGAAAGTATTGTATTCTATGGGCTGCGGAATGCATTGAAATAGGAGTGGTGCCCGGAGACGGACAAGTAATATTGTATAAATCCTTTTAGATAAGGCACCATAAATTACGTTATTTGAACTTATAGCACCATAAGTAGCACCACAATTCATTCCGTAATCAACAATCTTCTAGTATTATAGGCATTGAAATCATTCTACTTTATCAGAGGTTAGCATGGGATTAACTGCACACGAACCCACACAATTACAACGGCGCTTTTGCGTAGAGCTAGTCAAAGACTCCAGTAACGTCACCGACGCCTACCGCCGTGCCGCTGGCCCTGTCCTAGGCGCCCGGCAATCAGCCCACAAGCTGATGCATCACCCAAAGATGCAGGAGTGGATGACTCAGCACAGACTCCAACTGGACAAAAAAGCAGCGTACACCTTAGCGAGCTGTCATGCAGATCATGAAACTGCCAAACGCATGGCTATCACCGCTGGAGAGTTCCTTACTGCTGTGGACGGCCAAATGAAACTGCACGGCCTAACGCACGTTACCAAAGTGGTAAACAGCGTAGGGTATACTGCTCAAACTCTGCGAGCAATGGATGATGATTCGTTAGTTCGTCTTCTAGGTCCAGACCGGGTTGGGCGGTTGGCCTGTGGACTCGTTAAATAGGCACTTTTAATAGCTGCGCTTAACGTTGAACGGCTTGCCGTGAAACTTTCAGTGCAAACACCATCGGTCTCCTGTTATTAATCAATAAGCTGGCCTGTCTGCGGTCTCGACAGGCGCGGAAGCGCCGCTTGGAGCATAGCGTAGCGCACCGCTTTAGCGGGGGGTGAAGTGAAGCGACGAGGGGCGCGTTAGCGCCCTTAAGATGCAGACACAGACTACTGCGCGGACAAAATCATACCCCATGCTATCCTAAAACAAGGTTCCAGAACTCTGAAACGCAGATCTCGGATCCGTAATGTCGAATCGGGGAAAGCCCCCTTTTCAGGTAAGGGTACCTACATAGATGATGCGCAAACTAACTAAAAATATTTTCAAAAAAATACTGCAATGACAAATACGCATGATTTACGTGAATACTTAACGCAAACACGGTCAAACATTCAGGCAATGGTGAGTCGCCATGACAAAGTAATCGCTGTCAGGTTTGACTTCCACTTTGACACATACATAGATGCAACACTGAGATGTCTAGTCTAATGAGTAAGTGTTCAAACCTGCTTTGTAGCGGTTCATCCCCATGCATGTGGGGAACACGACCTTCTGCAAATAGGAAGGTGACCATGGGCAGTTCAGTCGAAAATATCTTTTTATTTCATAAAAAATAGTTCAATCACACATTTTTATGTTCATACGAGTAATATTGAAGCCGTTATCATTGAATAACTTAGTGGTTCTGTTAGTTTGTTTTCATTTGAGCATTCACTTTCAGATCACGATGGGTTAGTATGAATTTACTGTCGTTAAAGTGTTATGTTTTTTAGCTACTCTAAAGTTCGTAAAGTAAAATGTTTTGCCCAGAGCAGTTGAAACGTAATAAAGCGTGTTGATCACTAAACTAGCTACCTAACAACGGCTTTAGCTCGATAAATTAACAATAAATTTAATAATAGGTTTTTAAGGGAGATATCCAATGCTTAAGAGAACATTAGTTGCAGCTTCAGTAGCTGCATCATTACTTTCTGGGTCAGCAAACGCTGCGGTTGAAGTTAACTGGTGGCATGCAATGGGCGGCACCAACACGGAACGGGTTAATAAGATCGCTGCTGATTTCAATGCGTCACAAGCAGATTATCAAATTAACGCAGTCTATAAAGGTAACTATACCGAAACAATGACAGCGGCTATCGCTGCTTTTAGAGCTAAAAAGCAGCCACACATTGTTCAGGTGTTTGAAGTAGGCACTGCTACTATGATGGCAGCAAAAGGCGCTGTTTATCCTATCGAGCAGGTAATGATTGATTCTGGTGTCAAATTAAATAAATCAGATTATTTACCAGCAGTAATTTCATATTACCAAACACCAGAAGGCGAACTGCTTTCAATGCCTTTTAACAGTTCTACTCCTGTGCTTTGGTACAACAAAGATGCTTTCAAAAAAGCAGGTGTTGATAAAGCCCCAAAAACTTGGGATGAAGTAGAATCTACCGCTAAAAAGTTAGTCGATACTGGTATGAAGTGTGGTATCGCCGTGGGTTGGCAATCATGGGGTTTGATTGAAAACTACAGTGCCTGGAATAATATTGCTGTCGGCACCAAACAGAACGGTTATGCCGGCCTAGACACTGAATTCACTTTTAATAACAAAAATGTAACGGCAAATTTACAACGCTTGTCTGAAATGCAAGCCGATGGCAGTTTCACTTATGGTGGCAGACGTGGTGAAAGCTTAGCAATGTTTACTAATGGCGATTGCGGTATGTGGATTAACTCATCTGCATACTATGGTTCTATAAAAGGCCAAGCTAAATTTGACTATGCACAAACGATGATGCCGTTCGATTCTAAAGTAACCAGTGCTCCACAAAATTCAATTATTGGCGGGGCAACCCTATGGACCTTAAAAGGCCATAAAAAAGAAGAATATAAAGGTGTTGCAGAATTTATGCACTACCTATCTTCTGCTGAAGTACAATCTTGGTGGCATCAAGAAACGGGCTACGTGCCTATCACTACCGCCGCTTATGAGTTAAGTAAGAAAGAAGGTTTTTACGATAAAAATCCCGGTACCGACATTGCTATTAAGCAGTTAAGTTTAAACACTCCTACTAAAAACTCTAGAGGCATACGTTTTGGTAATTTCGTCCAGGTCCGCGATGTTATCAATGCAGAAATGGAAAAAATATGGAATGGCTCAAAAACGGCTCAAGAAGCAATGGATGATGCAGTTTCTCAATCAAACGATCTATTACGCAAGTTTGAAAAGGCAAATAAGTGATCAAGCATAATTGATCCAACGACAGCCTACTTATAAAAGTAGGCTGTCGTTGCTTTTACAAATTTCTTTTTTACACACTTTAAATCAATAGTTAGTAAGCTCATACCCTCTGTGGATTCTCAACAGCTAACGATGCACAATGCTGTTTAGCAAAAACACTATCCCTAATTATCTGCTTGCCCCAATTTCAGCTGTTTAAATACTTATTCTTTAAGCTAATATAGGTGGGAGATTAATTTAATACTCCAGAATCTCCACTCAACTTCGTTAAAACCTTGGTATTGCAATGCAAAAACGTGTCCATTACAACACATCGTATTTACCTTATTTATTGGTAGCACCACAAATAACCATTACCTTATTATTTTTTATTTGGCCAGCGGTTCAAGCCCTTTACCAATCGTTTTTACTAGAAGATGCCTTTGGATTATCTTCTGAATTCGTATGGTTCGACAATTTCGCTGAACTTTATGATAGCGAAAATTATTTAAATTCATTCACTAGAACCGCCTTCTTTTCAGTCTCTGTTGCCGCACTTTCCATGGGTTTCGCATTATTTTTTGCAGCGCTAGCTGATAGGGTAATTAAAGGTTCCCACACTTATAGAACACTCCTAATCATTCCCTACGCAGTAGCCCCTGTTTTAGCGGGTACTTTGTGGCTATTTTTGTTTAATCCAACATTGGGGATCATCCCTTATTTTCTGGATATTGTAAGCATAAATTGGAATCATAAGCTCAATAGTAGCCAGGCAATGAGCTTAGTTATTATTGCGGCTGCTTGGAAACAAGTTAGCTACAATTTCTTATTCTTTGTCGCCGCCATGCATTCTATTCCGAAATCTTTAATTGAAGCTGCTGCCATCGATGGCGCAGGACCGATGCACAGGTTTCGGACCATTATTTTCCCACTCATTTCACCCACAACTTTCTTTTTATTGGTCGTCAACATCATTTACGCCTTCTTTGATACTTTTGGCATAATTCACGCAATCACTGCTGGAGGGCCAGGTAATTCAACTGAGATACTCGTTTACAAAGTATTTAATGATGGTTTTGTTGGACTTGATCTTGGTGGGTCTGCTGCGCAGTCAGTCATTTTAATGTTTATCGTAATTTTACTCACGGTAGTTCAATTTAAATATGTAGAGCGCAAGGTAGAATACTAATGATAGAAAATAGACCAATGACGACTTTTGTTAGTCATACTGTGTTGATTTTAGGGGTAGCATTAATTGTATTCCCTATCTGGGTAATGCTTGTTGCATCCAGCCATGACGCTTTACGGTTAACACAAGTACCACTACCGTTGTTACCGGGTAATCAGTTTTGGATTAATCTCAAACTGCTTTTTAGTGGCAAAGGCTTTAGTGCACCCATTCACTTAACGTTGATGAACAGCTTGGCCATGGCGTTGATGATTTCGGTAGGTAAAATCGTGATTTCGATCATTTCTGCCTTTGCGATTGTCTACTTTAAATTTCGCTTTCGTATGTTCTTTTTTTGGATGATATTCCTCACTTTAATGCTACCTGTTGAAGTGCGAATACTGCCAACTTATGAAGTAATAGCTAACTTTGGCATGCTTGATACTTATGCCGGCTTAAGCATCCCACTCATCGCTTCTGCGACTGCTACCTTTATGTTTAGGCAAACGTTTTTGACTATCCCTGATGAGCTAATGGAAGCCTCTAGAATAGATGGTGCAGGCCCTATGCGCTTTTTCTTTGATGTGGTTATTCCTATGTCGAGAACCAATATAGCCGCTTTGTTTGTTATTTTGTTTATATTTGGCTGGAACCAGTATCTGTGGCCGCTACTTGTGACAACAGATCCTGATATGTACACAGTCGTAATGAGCATTAAGCAAATGCTGGAATCTGGAGAGAATGAGCCTCAGTGGCACTTGATTATGATGACAGCCCTTGTCGCAATGCTACCACCTATTCTAGTCGTTATTTTTATGCAGAAAATTTTTGTTAAAGGCCTGACGGATTCGGAGAAGTAATAATGTCAACTATCAACATGCAGCAACTGAAAAAGTCATACCAAGATACCGAAGTTATTCACGGTATTAATATGGATATTGAAGAAGGCGAGTTTATTGTTTTAGTGGGTCCATCTGGCTGCGGAAAATCTACACTGCTACGCATGGTTGCAGGATTAGAGAGCATAACCTCTGGTGAAGTTAAAATTGATGAAAAGGTCGTTAATGAACTAGAGCCAAAAGATCGTGGCATTTCGATGGTCTTTCAAAACTATGCCCTTTATCCCCATATGTCGGTATACGAAAATATGGCCTATGGTTTAAAGCTAATGAAAATGCCTAAGGGTGAAATAGACAATCGTGTACAAGATGTGGCTAAATTACTGCAAATTCAAGAGTATTTGCAACGCCGCCCTAGCAACCTTTCTGGCGGCCAACGCCAGCGAGTAGCGATGGGGCGTGCCATTGTGCGCAACCCTAAAGTATTCTTGTTTGATGAGCCGCTTTCTAACTTAGATGCTAAGTTACGTGTACAAATGCGTATGCAAATTAAAACGTTACAACAAAAACTTGCTGTTACAACGATCTACGTAACTCATGACCAAGTTGAAGCGATGACAATGGCCGACCGGCTAGTGGTTTTAAATAATGGTATTGCCGCGCAAATTGGTACGCCAATGGAAATTTATGACAATCCTAAAGATCAATTTGTAGCGGGCTTTATCGGCTCTCCCGCCATGAACTTTTTAGATTGCGAAGTTAGCGATGATAGCATAAAAATAGGACAACAGAGTATTGTCACACCTGCAAACGTTGCTCAACGTGGCAAGTTAGTGCTAGGCATAAGACCTGAACATTTCAATCAATCTGCCTCTGATTTACAAGGAACGGTGCAGATGATTGAAAAACTAGGGTCTAGCGCTTTATTGTATATAAAAATGGAAAACTCTGAGCAACCTGTTGTGATCCAATGTGATAATCAGCTAGATGTCAAAATTGGTGATATATACACCCTCGGTTTTAATGAACAAAAACTATATTTCTTTGATGCAAACACTCAGCAGAGAATTTATTAAACAGATTCACTGCAGTCCAGTTAAAAACCCTAAAGAACAGTCAAACATATTGGAACAATGCATGTTAACTTCAAAAACAATGGCACACCGAGGGCTCTCGAGCTTGGCCCCTGAAAATTCTTTATCTGCACTAAGGCTGGCGGCTGAACAAGGCTGCCAATGGGTTGAAATAGATGCTGTTACATGTGGCGATGGCACTATAGTGATGTGGCACGATAACAGTGTTGATCGCTGCTCTGATGGCACAGGTTTACTTAGCGAGCATAACGCCATAAGCATAACCAAACTCGATTGTGGCGCTTGGTTCTCTGATCTGTTTCAAGGCGAAAAAATGGCAACGATTGAAGAGGCTATCATATTAATTCAATCTCTAGGCTTAGGGCTTAATTTAGAATTCAAACTTTATGAAAATAGTCCAGAGAAAGTAGTTGCACCTGTGTTAGCGCTGTTACAAAAGCATTGGAAAGACTTTGATAAATTAATTATTTCAAGCTTTGATCAAGCCGCATTAGAGTACTGCCATACTCATCAGCCTCAATTACAACTTGGCAAGTTATACGATGAAATCCCTGAAAACTGGCTAGCACAAATGCGACACATTAACGCCGTGAGCTGTCATTGTAATTACAAAAAATTGAAAAAAACGCAAGTAGTAGCTATAAAAGCTGCGGGGTATGAGGTTTATTGCTATACCCCAAATGATCCTGAATTAGTGAAAGCATATTGGGGTTGGGGCGTAGATGCGATCATCACTGATTATCCGCAAAGATATAATCACGACTAAGCACTAATACCTCAATTTCATAACTACAATTTATAGATGAGACCGAGCATTTGAAACTTAACGTTAGGCAAGAATTAATATTAGCGCAATTAAGCGGCAAAGAGTTTGTCAGTGTTGAGTCACTGTCGTTGTATTTTGATATGGCAGCACAAACTATTCGCCGCGACATTACCAAATTGTGTGATTTAGGTCTAGCCAGAAAGCATCATGGCGGTGTAGGCCAACTCCCTAGCGCTGAAAACTTATCGTTTGGTAATCGGCGTATTATTAACGCACAAGAGAAAGAGTTAATCGCACAGCGCATCGCCAGCTTCATTCCAGATTACGCTTCAGTTGCGTTAGGTATTGGCACCACAATGGAAGCGATTGCCAAGCAATTAAGACCTAAAAAGGGGCTTAAAATCATCACTAATAACCTGAATGTTGCCAGTATGTTTTTTCAAAAAAGCGATATCGAAGTACTGGTTAGTGGTGGTGATTTACGCCCTGCAGATCAAGATTTAATAGGTGAGCAAACCGTACAATTTTTTAATAACTTCCATGTCGATTTTGCTATCGTAAGTGTCGGTTCGTTAAATATTCAACGTGGTTTAATGGATTTTGATCGTGATAACGCGCACATCACGCAAGCTATCTTAAACAATGCCGAGCATAAAATACTGGCTGCTGATATGAGTAAATGGAACAAAAAAGCATTTGCTAAGGTCGCGAGTTTTTCCAGCATAGATTACTTTTTTACCGATCAAATGGATAATTCGGTTATTGCTGATCAATTGCAGCAACAAAATATAGAAATAATCACCTGCGCCAATGATACATAGACAATACAGCTATCTTGACCATTATTTTTTGGACCAGCAATGAGCTTTTAGCCCATGACTTTAGTGTTGATAGCGCCACTGGCCTATCTGATCATCAATCCATTATTCTTGAGATGAAATTTTGAAGCCTTTAATGAACGAATCAAACTTAAGGAACAACTACTTATTAATGCGCCACGGTGAAAGTGAAGCAAATGTTAGTGGTGTGATTGTAAGCGACCCTGCAATAGGGTGTGAACGCTTTGGCCTAACAGAGCAGGGTTTACAGCAGATTAGCGATTCAGCAAAAGGTTTCAGAGGAGACGCAATTACTCAAATTGTGTGTTCTGACTTTTTGCGGACCTTGCAAACCGCTCAATTAGTTGCCGAAATTTTGCATTTGCCACAACCTAAGCAAGAGATAGGTTTACGAGAACGCTTTTTTGGCAATTGGGAGGGCATGTCAGCCGAGCACTATGAAAAAATTTGGCAAAGAGATGAAACGGGTCAACAGTTCGATGACGGGGTTGAGCAGCCTCAAGCGGTTCTGAAGCGTGGCCTCAGTGTCCTTAACCGGTTGGAACAAGAATATAAGGATCAAGTGATTTTGTTAATTTCCCACGGAGACATGCTGCAAATTTTAAGTACATCATTCGCTGATATATCACCAAATAAACACCGATCTTTAACACACCACCAAAATGCTGAAATAAAATACTTGGTGCCTCAAAACGAATAAATTTATCGACACCACTTCCCCCAAATAATATTCATTCTGACCAACTTATGCTGCCGGAGACTCTATTTTATAAAAATAGTTTTCGACACACCAGATATTAAGCCATTCCAAGCGCCTCATTAGACAGGAGTAATTGAAAATTAGTGGTACAACAATACTTATAAATTTAATTGGTGGTGTAGCGTTGTTGCTATGGGGCTTGCGCATGGTGCGTTTAGCTGTCACTGAGGGCTGGGGTAATGACATGCGTCGTATACTTGGTAAAAGCCTATCTAATCATTACCAAGCATTTGGTGCTGGTCTTGGCGTCACCATTCTTTTGCAAAGCAGTAGTGCCACTGCCCTTCTCACATCATCGTTTAGTGGCCAGGGATTATTGACCACCGCCAGCGCCTTAGCGGTAATACTAGGTGCCGATGTTGGTACCACGCTGGTGGCGCAAATACTAACCTTTGATTTATCTGCGCTATCACCCACCTTAGTGGCACTTGGGTTTGGGTTATTTAGCTATTCTAAAGGTGGGCGTGGAAAGGAGACAGGGCGACTGATGCTGGGCATTGGTATGATGTTGCTGGCACTGAAGCTCATTCTGGCTGCTTCGATACCAATGCGCGAATCAGTTATTGTTCAGCAAATCTTTGTAGCTCTAAGCCAAGACTTAATATTAGCTGTTTTATTCGCTGCCATTTTAGCTTGGGCTGCCCATTCTAGCCTCGCCACTGTGCTACTAATAATAACCCTGGCCAGTACCAGTGCGCTCGACACTTCAGTGGCGTTTGCGTTTATATTAGGTGCTAATATTGGGGGTGCCTTACCGCCCTTTATAGCAACCCTAGGGGCGAATCGCTCGGCCAGACAGCCGCCCTTGGGTAACCTGATATTTCGTATCTGTGGGGTGGCTATTTGTTTGCCATTTACCGATGTCATTGCTCAATTACTGTCCACTTGGGATATGAGTCAGGGGCGTCAGATTGCAAACTTTCACATGTTGTTCAATATTGGTCTGGTAGTATTGTGTTTCCCGTTAATTAATGGCACTGCTAAGCTCACAGCTAGTCTGTTACCCGAAGACCCTGAAGAGCCAGACGAAATTAAACCCAGACACCTTGATATTATGGCCTTTGAAAACCCACTGGTGGCCATTGTTAATGCCGAACGTGAAGTGTTGCGTATGGGCGAAGTCGTCGAACGCATGTTGCGTAATACGTTTGTCGCATTGAAGAAAAACGACCTCCAGTTGGCGCAAAAAACCCAAGCAATGGATAAAATCGTCAACTTATTTGACGACGAAATTAAACGCTACCTGACTTCTCTAGCGCGAGAGCCACTGACTGAAAAACAGAGTAAACGTTGTATTGAAATTATTAATTTCGGGACCAACCTAGAACACATTGGTGACATTATCACCATTGATCTAATCCAAAATATTTCACATAAGCAAGTGATGCCTCGGGCCAAAATGTCACTGCAGGACCGAGAGGAAATCAATCATCTATACCAACCTGTATTAAAATCGTTTCACTTGTCCATGAGTGTATTTTCTTCAAGTGATATTTCGATGGCTAGGCAATTAATGGCCTCAAAATATAAAGTGGTTAAACGTGAAAAGGAATTGGTGGTGACTCATTTGAATAAATTGCGTGATGAAGTGAGGTACGACTCAAAGCTGAGCGCCTTGCAACTCGACATACTCCGTGATCTCAAGCGTATTAATTATCACCTAACGTCAGTTGCCTACCCAATTCTTGAAAAGGCAGGCCAGTTACGGACTCGGTTGCGCTCTGCAGAAAATTCAGAAGCATCGGCACAAACACAACTTGTCTTTGGTGGAGGCACTAGCAATGAGTCTTAAGTACAACCTTTACGGATTAATATTCGGGACTATTAATAGGGCAATTAATGGATCAGGAAACACCGATGTTATTGCGTAAACAAAATATTGCACAAATGAAAAATGAAACCTTTGACGTGGCTATTATTGGTGCGGGTATTAATGGCGCAGTGGCTGCCGCAGCGTTATCTGCCAAAGGTGTCAAAGTAGCTTTAATTGATAAAGGTGATTTTGCGGGTTTCACTAGCTCCAATTCCTCGAACCTTGCATGGGGAGGTATTAAGTATTTAGAAAGTCATGAATACCGTTTAGTGAGCAAACTGTGTAAAAGCCGTAATTTGTTGATGGAGAGTTACCCTTCCACCGTTAAAGAAATTCGTTTTTTAACCTGCATTCAAAAAGGGTTTCGTTTCCCGCCTTTTTTTGTCTATCTGGGCACTCTTATTTATTGGTTATTTGGCCGCTTTTATACCCAGCGACCCAACTACTTAACACCCAAAAAAATAAGCGCCATAGAGCCTGTCATTAACACCAGCAATGCCCAAGGTGGCTTCGAATACTCCGATGCCTATCTCTTTGATAATGATTCACGCTTTGTGTTTAACTTTATTCGTTCCAGTCTTGATCATGGCTGTGTGGCCGCTAACTATGTGTCTTCACAAGCCGCTGACTTTACTGATGACCAGTGGAATATTACTGCACAAGATGAAATGAGTGGTGAAACCTTCTGTATACAAGCAAAAGTCTTAATTAATGCGGCAGGGCCTTTTGTTGATCAATATAATGAAACCACTGAACAATCAACTGATCATCATCATGTGTTTTCTAAAGGCGTACACCTAATTGTTGACCAAATCACTACTAGCCAAAAAGTATTAGCTTTTTTTGCTAGTGATGGACGTTTATTTTTTGTCATTCCCATGGGCCAAAAAACCTGCATTGGCACTACCGATACTCAGGTTGATTCGCCATTGAGCGAAGTGACTGATGGCGATCGTGACTTCATTTTAGATAACGTTAACCAATTGCTTAACTTGCCCAAACCCTTAACTAAAGCCGACATTATTGCCGAGCGCTGTGGCGTGCGTCCCCTAGCTATCGAAGGTGGTAGTGGTGGTGAAGCGGACTGGGTTAAGCTTTCACGTAAACACGCAATCGATATTAATAAAGTTCAAAAATACATTAGTATTTTTGGTGGCAAGTTAACTGACTGCATTAATGTGGGCAATGAAGTTGCTGAGATTGTAGAAAAATTCAACATTACCCTTAAACAATCGTGTATGACTTGGTATGGAGAACCCACTAACCGAACCAAGCAACAGTTTTTCGAACAAGCTCGGGCCATTAAGCTTGATACCATGACATGGGCAAATTCAGCTGAGCCCTTATCAGAACGCTTTTGGCGACGTTATGGGGCTAATGCTATGGAACTCCTGGCCGCCATACAACTTGATGAAAGCCAAGCAGAGCTGTTGATAGAAAGTGCGGAGTATACCCGCTGTGAAATTGAATATGCGGCAAAGTATGAAATGATCACTAAGCTTGAAGATTTTTTGCGGCGCCGATCTAAAATATCGTTAGTTGTGCGGCAAGATGATTTAATAAATGCTAAAGGTCTGAAAGAGGCTTGTGAGATATTATTTGGAAGTGACGCAGAAGAGAAAATGCTAGAGTATATTGATAGTGTTTCTTGTTAAATTTCAACTGATATTATTTTATTTTTTATTGGTTTGATGGTTTTTTTGGGCTTCACAGGAGGTCTGAGCGCTTTTTATGCTACATCAATGGCAGCTATTAGTGCTTTTATAGTGTAGTTGCCCTTATAGAAAATTAATAACTAACGAAGCGTCACACCCGATAAAGTTCACCCTAGTACCTTTTGCTGTTATACAAAAATGTTCCCTCAGCTTTGGTAGCAATAAAACACGCCAACTGGAGTGTGACGAATTAGACAAAAATCGACCTGATATTTGTATTGGAACTGACACATATCATAGAAGCGAAAAGCTTCAGGAGTGACTATCCGCAGCGTTTAAAGCGCTTGGTTACGACGTTGCAATTGACTCTCCATTCACCGGCACAATCGTCCCACTGAATCACTACTACAAAGACCAAAGAGTTGAGTCAGTAATGATTGAAGTTAATCGCAGTCTGTATGATGACCCTAATGGTTTCACACGCATTCCATCTGATCTATCTCACGCAATATCGCAAGCAGCGACTATCAGCCCTTATCACAACCTTGGAGAATAATATGAGCTCATTACAAGAGATTTCGGATCGGGCAATCGCGAGGAAGGGGGCAGATGGGCCTATGATTCAGCAACTCAGAAATCAATCTACTCAGGAAGTGTACTCATGAGGAATAACAGCTAACCACAGTCCAAAGGCGGATGTTCTCTGCATGGCTAGCCAATCTATGGGAGCCATGACTGATGACTGCACGCTATGACTTTAGTGAGCTTGGAGAAATGATATGACTAGCCTTGAGAGAGCAGTCCATCCACCCGCAAGGGCTAAACTCATCCCAAACCCATGGTACGCTGTACTCGGTAGGTGACAAAAGAAACGAAAACCCGATCTCGAACAAAGGGCCAGTAGCTGGATCAAGCAAACTAATGCGAACAGGCATTGGATCGAGGCGAAATTGGGTGTAATGGATGACTGTAGAAAATGGAAAGTCAGAAAGAAGGTTGGCTATGAAGCGCAGCAGCGATTCTGGATATCTAAGGGCTGAGAATACAGGCAGATGAACTTATTTGTTCGGTTCAACAGGTGGTGTAAGTTGATAGGCAATAAAGAGATATGGGCTTTTGAGTATGAAGTGTGTGAGCGCCATAGCGTATATTGTTTCGTAGTTGGCACCGGGCCATGTACTAATTTAGCATCCATACAGCGTCGAAGGACTAATACGGCTAGTAAAGCCTATGGCTGACTCTGACTGACGGATCCGTATGATAACGGCGGTTTTAGCCAATTATCAGCCAATAGGAAGGTGACCAGAGACAGTTGCGTTTGACGACTACTGAAAACCACTTTTTTGACCTAAAGTAGTTTATCCTTAGTTGGCAAGTTATCGTAGTTATGATTGAACGACCACACAGCCAATTACGCACTTTATATAATATGACGGCTGGCCCCTTGGGGGGACCGTCCACCGGTATACCCCCCGTAGGGGTGGAAGGTGTGGATATTGGAAACTCAGCATTCATGCGGGTTTCTGAGAGGGCAAAAGTCAATTTCCACCCCTGTCAGCGTCCACCTACGGATACTGACGCGCAAAGGCCCTACAACCCCTATGATTGCTGAGTTTCCACCCAGTGGATGATCGGGTCTGGATGCTGGATATTAAGCATACCAACCACCGACTTTCTGGCCCTACTAGGATCTGTCTTTTTATGGATCATCCAGCTACCCTTAGGTCCCGTCTTTGTCGCCCACACTACTGCGCCGCTAATCGTTGACTCAGCTTCCGCCTCACTTTTTGGCAACATGGCTCGCAGTTCAGCCGCTCTAGATTTTCGTACATCATTTTCGTTTTGAAACTCCACGCTGATACTTGACCACGACACCGATCCATTTGATGGCATGAGCCTGCTCAATGAGGCAGTCACAGTCTGTTGCGTCCATTTCATTCCAGATTTTGATGCTTCAAACAAGGGTTCAAGGTTCACCGAATTAGGAACGCCAATGGTATTGCCCGCTGGGGTGGGGACTCCAGTTAACTCGAACCATCTGACCTCATGGTCTGGTGCAGAGAAATTGCTTTTACCGGTATCAAGGCGGATGTAGTTCCCATATTCGGCTAGTTTGATCTTTTTGCCCGTCTCTTGACTCATTTTCGCCAGCGTAAGCACTACTCGCGCAGCATCTTTCAAACTAGACGCTCCACGGCCCGCCTCTGCATCACCTGCGCCCATCTCCGAGTCTTTACCCATTTTTCTTGTATGGTGTATTAAGCTTATTGCGCACCCTGTTTTAGCGGCGATAGCTTTAAATTGCTTTACTGCCTTGTTCACGGCGACATTGTCGTTCTCTGGTGCATCATGAAGGCTGATAAATGGGTCGAGAAATATTGCTTGTACATCGTCGTCCAGAATCTGCTGCTGTAGCCGCTGACCGTCATTCGTCAAGACGACTTCACCACTCATTCTGGTATGTGCAATAGCAAGCTCCTTACCGTACCCAGAATACACATGAAGGCGGCCGTCGATATCATCTTCCGTTAGGCCGTGTTGGAGCGCAAAGCGGATACCGCGCAACGCATCTTTGGCGACAGCGCCTGCGCCACCATTGGGTTTTGGTAGCACTTGAGCCTTCCACTTTTTTTTCAATTTACACGTTAGCACTTTTTCGGAGTACCTTCCATAAACGCTTGCGTCGCGGCCAAATCGCTCACAACGGCTTGGGAGCCGAGCCCTAGAGCATTCTGTGCCGATGATGCTTGTGCCATGCGAACGCAGTTTTGCGGGCTAAGACTGAGATGAAGACCCGTAGCAAAACCAGCGTTAAAACAATCTCCGCAACCGCAAGTACATACCACATCAATATCGAAAGCCGGGACTTGGAAGGACAACCCAGTTTGGTCGCGATACATAGCCCCGTCCGCTCCTAATGTAAGGACAACAGCTTTAGCACCCTTTTCGAGAAGCAGAGAACAGACTTTCTCAAAATCAGTTAGGCCAGAAAGAGCCATAGCTTCTTCTTCGGAGGGCATGAAGTAGTCGGTAAAGGGTAGCAGCGGTTCGATAAGCGAGAAGTCTTTTTGAGCAGACGCGAAAACATCTAGTGTTGTGATACAGCCCCGCGCCTTGGCTTCTTGCATGATCTCTTTGGTGCGCCCTTTGTCCATCGCATCCATAAGGCCGACGCCACCGATGTGAAGTATCTTGGTATCAAGAACTGAATCAATCTGCTCATCTGTTACATAGAACCCGCCCGTTGCCCCTTTGCGATGTAGGGCAGGGCGGGCTCCATCTGGACGCGTTGTGACTATCGAGGAAGAGGTAGCGAAGTCAGTAACGCGCTCCATATTAGAGGTGTCGACGCCATAGCTATTGAGCCGTTGAATGACCCAATCCCCCATGTCATCGACACCAACTCCACCAACTGCCTGAACCGACAAACCGTGCTTTGCAGCCACGATCGCGGCACTGCCCGCCGCCCCCGAGACAGCGAGAACCATCTCGTCGATAAAATATGTATCGCCCCCGGGAGGTAGGGAGTTTACGGGGCGACCGAGACAGTCGAAGGTGAAGAAACCCATAGATGTATAATCAAAATTCATAATGATTTACCGAACTCGTTGACCTGATTGTGCCTCGAAAAAGTACAAGCGTTCTGTATCGAAAGCTACTTTTTCAGTGAGGCCGAGCTCGGAGCGGTAGTCGCGATCAGCTTTGATTTCTAGGTTGTTATCTCCAACACGCAAAGTCAGGTAAGTCATGTCTCCTGTTGGCTCAACGCCGTAGACTTCTCCCGTCATGTGATACGATTTGGACTTCGCAGCAACAACAGCGCAGTCCTCTGGACGGACGCCAAGTTTAATCGGGCCCTCAGCATCAATGCTCAGACCAGAAACCTCAATTAGTGTGGAGGTGAAATTTCCGTTCTTAATTTCCCCATCGATGAGATTCATTGGCGGAGCGCCAATGAAACCAGCCACAAACGTGTTTGCCGGATCAGAGTAGATCTCATTCGGCGTACCAATTTGTTGGATAGCTCCGCCCTGCATGATCACGATACGATCAGCCAAGGTCATGGCTTCGATCTGATCGTGCGTCACGTAAACCGTTGTGATTTTCAGTTGCCGTTGAAGATGCTTGATTTGAACACGCATCGCTTGGCGCAGTTTTGCGTCCAAGTTTGACAGAGGCTCGTCCATCAAAAACACTTGTGGTTCACGTACTACAGCTCGCGCGAGAGCGGCACGCTGCCGTTGGCCGCCAGACAATGCGCCCGGTTTACGTTCAAGATAGTCGCCCATTTCGACCATATCAGCGGCACGACGCACAAGGCGATCTTGATCTTCTATTGGAACGTTGCGCATCCGTAAGGGGAAGCGAATATTCTCATAAATGGTCATATTGGGATAAAGAGCATAGCCTTGGAAAACCATGGCCACATCCCGGTCACGTGCATCCACTTCGTTCATGACCTCACCGTCCATGATGACCTCACCTTCAGTGGGGTCTTCAAGGCCAGCAATCATGCGCATGGTGGTTGTTTTTCCGCAGCCTGATGGCCCGAGCAGAACAAGCAGTTCCTCGTCGGCGATGTCGATGTTCACATCTCTGACACCCCAAACGGCGCCCCATTTCTTTTGTATTCCAGTAAGTTGAATTCTTGACATTATTATTATCCTTTGACGGCACCCATGGTCAGACCACGGGAGAGGTGTTTTTGGATTGCAATGACAACCAAAAAGACTGGTACAAATGCCAGGAATGCTACTAAAGCAATTGCGTTATAGATGAGCCCATCTGAGCCGCCGGTGAAGTTGGCGAGCGCGACTGACATTGTGTAGGCGTCAGGCGTTGAAGCGATGAGAAGGGTGAAGAGAAACTCGTTGATTGCGAAGATCATCGCAATGACGGCCGCCGTGATGACCCCGGGTAACACCGCTGGAATGATGATTTCCCACAAAATGCGCAGATCGCCTGCACCGTCTGTACGAGCAGCATCCTCCAGCTCTTTGGGAATATCGGTCATGTATGAGCGAATAATCCATGTCACGATGGATAAATTGATGGCGGCGTAGATCAACATGAGTGCCCAAATGGTATCTAGCAGGCCCATATTTCGGAACAAGAAGAAGATCGGAATCGCAACAATGGCAGGTGCCATCATTCTTGTCGAAAGGATGTAAAAGCCGATGTCTTCTCGGCCTCGGTATTTATAACGTGCCAATGAATAAGCAGCTGGAATTGCTAAGGCTAGGTCGATGACAACAGAGCCAAAAATAGCTGCAACAGAGTTTCGAAGATACTTGGCCATTGGCCAATCCGACCAAATCATGTGCCATGCATCCAACGAGAGTGCCGAGATGTAGATTGGCTGCGGGGTAATAATTTCGGTCCGTGGGCGAAAGCCAATGGACAAAAACCAAATCACAGGCCCGAGGCAGAAGAGGGCCCAAGAGCCAAGGATGAGATAACGAATAAAGAGGTTTTCACTTTTTGTGCGACGTACAGAGGCCATGATCTAGTCCTTCCCTGATTTGAAGGCGCGCTTCACGACAAGCTGAGCCACTACAATCGTGATGATCAGCATGATGACAGAGGCTGCCGAGGCATAGCCAAAGTTGAAAAACTTAAAGCCTGTGCGATAGATAAAGAAGCTAATCGTCTCCGTTCCGAACGCAGGACCACCTTTTGTGACGATAAATACGTTCGCAAACATCGTAGTGATGTCGATTGCGCGAATGACCAATGCCACGGCGATCACTGGTCGCATGAGGGGGAGGGAGATGTTCCAAAAAATCTTACCCCAAGTCGCTCCATCTAGCCTTGCAGCTTCCTCAATTTCCTCGTCCTGACCCTGAAGGCCCGCGACAAAGATGATAAATAAGAACGGCGTCCATTGCCAAACGTCAGTCAGAATAAGCAGGGCGCGACTGCCCCAAATGGACGATTGGATTGCGAGATTTCCATCGATGAGGCCGATGCGAATGAGAATATCTGCAAAGACACGAGCGTCCAAGAAAAGCAATTTGAACATGAATGCGACCGCCGACGGCATGAACAGCATGGGGACCAAAAAAATGATCCTCCAACCTTTCACCCAAGGGTCACGATAGGCATAAAATGCAAGTGTCAGAGCAAACACACATTGAATGATGAGAGAAATAGCTCCCATAATAAATGTGTTCCAGAGCGCTCCCCAAAATTGGTAGTCGCCCCATAGCCTGACATAGTTGTCAAAGCCGACTGGGTTCCAAGGTCCGAACTTGACTGCGTAGAAGCTCTGCACAGCCGCATAGATGCCCGGATACAACGTGATCATCAGCAAGTAGATTACTGCTGGTGCCACGAGCAAATAGGGGAACCACGCCCTGAGGCGTTTGCTTCTTCTTTTGAAGGCTGGCTTGAGTGTCGGCAATTTGGGGGCGGCCGAAGCCGCCCCCATGTCCGACAGGTGAGAACCGTTCATTGATGTAGACCCTGTCTGTCTTTTTTAAGGGTTAGTGAGCTTTAGAAAGGGAGAGGTTTACCTTCGCCCACATACAAACCAGGTTCAGCGGCGGCGTAATCAACCGGATCGTTGCCCTGATAAAACCCATTTTCAGACATGATCCTACGTACGGCAACCGCAGCATTGTCCAGCGCCTCCTGTCCGGTAATCTGTCCAACGACTGCTCGGTTGATTTCGTTACCGATGGCTTGTTCAATTGGGAACGCGCCCGGAAGGCGAGGTGAACACCAAGCGTGATCAAGGCTTTCGCCCCAAACCTTTGCTGGCTGAGACACCTTGCGAAGTTCCTCATTTTCCAGAACAGAACGATAGCCAGGTGCAACACCGTTAGCATTCGCTTCATTCATCGCCATGATGGACGCAGTTGTCAGGAAGCCAAGCATCAGGAACGCGCCTTCAGCGTTCTGAGCAGAAGCAGCAACACATGACGTAGAACCCGCGATATTTGGCGGAGCAAAACGTCCGCCCGCAATGCGTGGTTCATAGATGGTCACGAAGTCGTCGACAATATTCGACTGGTCAGGGCGCATGCCCTGGGTGCCGCTGTCTTGCCAGCTAATGTTCGTTGCTACCTGACCGCCAAGCCATGCAGCACGGTTTTCAGGCCAACCTGCGCCTGCGTGACCTTCATTGGCATTTTTAGAAAGTTGTAGGATTGTATCGAGACCCTTCATCCCTTCGTCGCCGTTGAAGATTGGTTCCCAGTTCTCGTCGAACAACATCATTCCAGCCTGAGCCGAAATGTGTTCCCAAGTGTAGGTAGACCAGAAGCCAGGTGCAGCCATCATGCCCACACCAGATACGCCGGGCTCGATCTTGTTCAGTTCGCCAGAAACACGGATCAGCTCATCATATGTTGGGATTGAGTTTACAACATCAACTTCGCCGCCCAGAATCGTTTCCATGTAGCTCTTACGAACGTGGACCATCTGAATGTCGCAGTCGAACGGAATACCATACATCTTACCGTTGAAGAAGCCGTAGTTCATACGATACGTATCGTAGAAATCGTCCAAAGGCAGTGACCACTTCTCAGCAAAATCATCAAGCTCGTGCAGGAAGCCCGGAGCCGCAAAATCGCCCAACCAAGGGGAGAAGAATTGCAGGGCGTCGAAGCTTGCGTTTCCAGAGATGAATTCGGCAAGCACTTTATCGTACATGCTGTCATCCGGAATTGGGACAACTTCAACAGTGATGCCGGAAAGGGCTTCGAATGGTGCCAAACCTGCTAGAGCGGATTCTGCGTCAGCCGCACCGACAGCAAAACGTACAGTCGTGCCTGAAAGTTCTTGGCGAACTTTTTCCCAGTCAACTGTACGAATCCAGTCTTTGTTTGGGTCCCAGAGCGGATCTCCGCTCATCTCATAAAGATCTTGATAATCCTTACGCACATAATTCGCGACAGAGATGTCGTCCAGAATCGCGGCTGGATCTCGTAAGTGACCACTCGCCCAAGAGGGCATCGCTATGCTGGTACCGATTGCGGACATTGCCCCCAAAGCCGCCGATCTCTTTAGAAGAGATCTCCGTGTTGGATTAATTATTTTATTCATAATACATTCCCTTTATTAATGATTTTGAAAGGAAGTTTGGTGTTTTGCACACCTTTTTAGAAAGCGAAAAAATACGCCGCTATGGCCGCTATGAATGCACAAGATGATATTTTTTTTGTGTTTCATTATACCTTCCTTTACGACCCAATCGCATGCAAAAGTGCATACATAATATTCACTATGGAGTACTAATGTTCATTAAGCAAGCCGTTACAATAGGAATTCAGCAAATATCACTAAATAACTGAACATTTATATTGACGTATTTACATATGTTTGGTTATATGGTTTTGAATTTGATAGGAATCTAAATATGATGTCGAACGTTGCATTGACTGGTTTAGCCAAAGAGCTGGAAGCCAGAGCTAAAAGTGGAAAACCAATTCGAATTGGTTTGATTGGATCTGGAGAAATGGGCACAGATATTGTGGCCCAAGCTAGTTTGATGTCAGGCATCGAAGTCGCGGCTATTGCAGATGTGCGGGTAGAAAACGCAACTAAGGCGGTAGCGATCGCTTTTGGTGGGGAGGGCTATTCGAAAGAGGCTCAGACCACGGATGGATTGAACACTGCAATTGAAAGCGGGAAAGTCGGTGTTGTTAACGACGCAAACTTGCTGCTTGAAAGCGGCTTGGTTGATGTGGTTGTCGAATCGACAGGCCTTCCCGGCGTTGGCGCTGAGCTTGGCCTCAAAGCTATGGAGCGCGGTAAGCACCTCGTCATGATGAACGTCGAGGCTGACATCACAATCGGCTCTTACTTGAAAACTCAGGCTGAAAAGTTTGGTGTGGTTTACTCTCTTGGTGCTGGAGATGAGCCTTCATCTTGTATGGAGCTGATCGAGTTTGTTACAGCGATGGGCCACAAAGTAGTCTCTGCTGGCAAAGGCAAAAATAACTCTCTGAATTTCGATGCCACGCCAGATGAGTATCAGGCCGAGGCTGACTCTAGGAATATGAGCTCCAGAATGCTCGTTGAGTTCGTCGATGGCTCTAAAACAATGATAGAAATGGCTGCAATCGCAAACGCGACCGGCTTGATCCCAGACAAACCTGGCATGCACGGCCCAGCTTCGGGACCTAAAGATCTTGCCACAACTCTTATCCCCGAAAAAGACGGCGGTGTTTTAAGTGCTGCTGGTAGGGTGGATTACTCAGTTGGAAAAGGTGTGGCTCCAGGCGTTTTTGTAGTCGTTGAAGCGCAGCATCCCCGCATTTGGGAACGCATGAAGGACCTCAAAATGGGCGACGGTCCATATTATACCTTCCTGCGACCTTACCACCTTACGTCTCTGGAAGTTCCGCTAACATGCGCCAAAGCTGTATTGCATGGCAAAGCGGACATGGTTCCACTCGACAAGCCAGTCGCAGAAGTTTGTGCGCTGGCGAAGAAAGATCTCTCAGTAGGCGAGAGTCTGGATCAAATCGGTGAGTATTGTTACCGGGGGTGGATAATGGAAGCGGTCGAAGCTAAGATTATAGGCGCTATTCCATGTGGTCTCCTTGCTGGTTCAATAGTCACTAAGCCAATCCGCAAGGGCGAACTCATTACTTACGAGAACACCACACCACCAGATTCAATGATTGTTCAACTCAGAGCGCTCCAAGATCAGATGATTTTCGGCGCCTGAAAACTGGAAAGAACTAATGGCCAAGCAAAAGACGCAGAACGTTCCGTTCGCTCTGAGAAAGTACTCAGGCGAGCAGCTTAAAGGTGCATTGCGAAAAATGTATCTCATCCGGAAATTCGAAGAGGGCGCAGAAAACTGCTACACCCGTGGTCTAATCCACGGCACGATGCACCTTTCTATCGGACAAGAAGCCAGTGCTGTTGGAAGCTGCATGCCACTTGCTGAGGACGATCAGATTACTTCCACTCACCGAGGGCACGGTCACTGCGTTGCAAAAGGTGCGGAAGTTTCAAAGATGTTTGCTGAGTTCTTCGGCAAGGAAACCGGATATTGCAAAGGTCGTGGCGGCTCAATGCACATTGCAGATGTGGCAAAGGGCAACCTTGGAGCCAACGGGATTGTGGCTGGGGGCATACCAATAGCAGTTGGTGCGGCGCTTTCATCCAAGCGTTTAAACACTGGCAAAGTGGTTCTTTGCTTTTTCGGGGACGGTGCCAATAATGAAGGTGCGTTCCACGAGTCCTTGAACATGGCCTCCATCTGGAAACTGCCTGTTGTTTTCATTTGCGAAAACAACAAATATGCTATGTCCACATCGATAGAGCGCTCTACTGCGGTGAAGAATATCTCCGAACGCGCTGCAGGTTATTCAATGCCTGGAGTTACAGTAGACGGAAACGACTTTAATGCCATTACCGAAGCTGTTGATACTGCTGTGGAACATGCTCGTGCGGGGAATGGTCCAAGCCTTGTAGAGTCTTTGACATATCGTTGGCGCGGTCATTCTAAGTCGGACCGCAACCGTTATCGCACCAAGGAAGAGATCAACGACTGGATTGATCGTGATCCAATCGTCCGTTTCTCCTCCTTCCTCATTGAAAATGAGGTTCTGAATGATGGTGACGTCAAAGCTATGGAAGCATCTGCCGACGCAGAAATTGAAGCGGCCATTGAGTTCGCTAAATCCGGCCCAGATCCGTTGTTAAGCGACGTTTCTCGCGATGTATACACGGAGGTTGCGCAATGAACGCTCCCGTAAAGGACCTGGGTACTGAACCCGTTGAAATGTCGTATTCTGAGGCCATCAAAGATGCTTTGGACATAGCATTAAGGACTGACGAGCGCGTCATCCTTATGGGTGAGGATATTGGGGTGTATGGTGGCGCTTTTCAGGTCACTGGCGATCTTGTGCACACCTATGGCGAAGATCGTGTCATGGACACGCCTATATCCGAACTCGGTGCGGCTGGGGTTGCGGTTGGAGCGGCTCTTACGGGTTTGCGCCCAATCTTCGAATTCCAATTTTCAGACTTTGCAACCTTAGCGATGGAGCAAATCGTCAACCAAGCTGCAAAAGTCCGCTATATGCTTGGTGGGGATGTTTCCGTTCCTCTCGTGATGCGCTTTCCGGCTGGCTCTGGCACAGGAGCCGCTGCTCAGCATAGCCAAAGTTTAGAAGCATGGCTCGCTCACGTTCCTGGCTTGAAAGTTATCCAACCAACGACACCACACGATGCCAAAGGTATGTTATTAGCGGCCCTCGAAGATCCAGACCCGGTAATGATCTTCGAACATAAACTGCTCTACAAGACCAAGGGGATGGTCCCACAAGGTCACTATACGGTTCCTATTGGCAAGGCGCATGTTGCTCGACCCGGCACTGACGTCACGATTGTTGCAACTTCGATCATGGTCCTCAAATCGCTTGCAGCTGCTGAAGAACTAGCAGCCGTTGGCATCTCTGCTGAGGTAATTGATCTACGCACGATCCGACCCATTGACCGTGAAACCGTTTTTACGAGCGTGGAGAAAACATCACGTTTGGTCTGCGTCTATGAGGCTGTCAAAACTCTCGGAATTGGTGCTGAAATCAGTGCAATGGTTGCCGAAAGCCATGCGTTTGATTTCCTTGATGCCCCAATTCTACGCATTGGCGGTACTGATAATCCGATGCCCTATAACCCCGAGTTGGAGAAGGCGTCTGTCCCTCAAGTGGAAGATATTGTCTCGAACGTGATCAACCTCGTGAAAGGTAAGATTTAGTCATGCCAATTGAAATCATTTTACCAAAGGTCGACATGGATATGTCGTCGGGGACAATCGCAGGCTGGTTCAAGTCTGAAGGTGAGATGGTCGAAGAAGGTGAAGCCCTCTTTGACATCGAAACAAACAAGGCAACAATGGAAGTCGAGAGTCCTGGAACAGGCACACTTCATTTTGTGAGTGCTAAAGAGGGTGACGTTGTTCCTATCGGACAAACAATTGCTTGGCTCTTTGCAGAAGGCGAAGAAGTTGTTGAGCCTGCTGGATCAGGTGTATCGACAGCCGATACCGTCGAAGCAGCAGCAGTCGAAAGCGATACAACTGAGGAGTCCATGGTGGTTGCTTCTCCGGTATTTTTGTCTGGAACAAGAGCGACACCATTGGCCCGTCGTGTTGCCAAGAAGCTAAATATTGATCTCCAATCTGTTGGTGGCTCTGGACCTCGTGGCAGAATTGTCCGCTCAGATGTTGAAAAGGCCGCCAAATCAGGAACAGCATCACCTCCACCCCAGACGATTACAGTGGGCGGTAAGACTGGTGCGCAAAAAACAGCGGACGAATTGGGCCTAGCTTACACAAAAGTTCCGGTTGACCGGATGCGCTCAATAATTGCTGCGCGCCTGACCGAAAGTAAGAGCACTGTCCCTCATTTCTATCTCAGTGCTGATATTCAAATTGATAGGCTTCTTGAGTTTCGTGCCCAGATCAATCTAGCACTGCAAAACACCGATGCGAAGAAGGTATCGGTCAACGACCTGTTGGTAAAAGCTTGTGCTGCGGCCCTCAAAGCCGTGCCTGAAGCGAATGCTTCTTGGGATGGCGACAGCATTATCAAGTTTGATGATGCTCACATTTCTGTTGCTGTATCCATTGATGGCGGTTTGATTACACCAGTCGTCCGGAATGCCCAAAAGAAGGACATTCAGACCATTTCCTCTGAGATTGCTGATCTCGCAGCCCGCGCCAAATCAGGTAAGTTGGGTAGCAAAGAGTATCAAGGTGGGTCGTTTTCGATCTCTAACCTCGGAATGTTCGGTGTCAAATCCTTCAACGCAATTATCAACCCACCAGAAAGCATGATCTTGGCTGTTGGGCAGGGGGCAGCTCAATTTGTTCCCGACAATGAAGGTAATCCAAAGTTGGCAACCGTTATGAGTGTCACGCTATCTTGCGATCACCGCGTCGTTGATGGTGCGCTTGGGGCTGTATGGCTGAAGAAATTCAAAGACCTGATCGAAAACCCTGTTTCTTTGATGCTTAACTGACGGAAAATTACCCATGAGCAAAGAATTTGATCTAGTCGTTATCGGCTCGGGGCCGGGTGGCTATGTTGCCGCAATTCGAGCGGCTCAACTTGGCATGAAGACCGCGATTGTTGAAGCCGAAGAACTAGGTGGCGTTTGCCTCAACTGGGGCTGCATACCTACAAAGGCTTTGTTGAAAACAGCGGACGTTGGCCGCACTATCCGCGAAGCTAAGGAATATGGTTGGTCGTCATCTGCGCCAATTCCAAACCTAAAGGATATTGTTGGCTATTCACGTCAAGTATCGGGCAAATTGTCCGGTGGTGTGAAGTTTTTGATGAAGAAGAACAATATCGCAGTCTTGAAGGGTTGGGGCACGCTGCTGGGCGGTGGCAAACTTCAGGTCAAAACTGGTGAAAAGACTGAAACGGTATCTGCATTGCACATCATTGTCGCCACAGGCGCGAGGAGTCGTACATTGCCAAGTCTGGTGCCTGACGGTGAGCAAATCGTAACATCTAAAGAAGCGATGGTTCCCGAAACCATTCCGAAAAAGCTGTTAATTGTTGGGTCAGGGGCGATTGGCATTGAGTTTGCCTCATTCTACAATGAGATTGGTAGCGAAGTTACCATTATGGAAGTCCAAGATCGCATCGTACCAGCTGAAGATGCAGAAATTTCTGAAGCCGCTATGAAAGCATTCAAAAAGCAAGGAATCACGATCCTTACAAACACGACATACCAATCATTCAAGAAGCAAACTGATGGCCTTTCGGTGAGCTATAAGTCCGCAGATGATAAAATCGAAACTGGACAGTTTGATAGGATTATTTCTGCTATCGGAATCGTTGGTAATGTCGACGGCATAGGCTTGGAAAACACTGTTGTTGAAGTAGACCCAGCCCAAATCAAGACAAATGAGTGGATGGCCACGGCCGAGCCAGGCGTTTATGCCATTGGAGATGTTGCCGGTGGCCCGTGGCTCGCCCACAAAGCAAGTCATGAAGCCATTACGTGTGTCGAACGGATTGCACAACTTGATAGTGCCCATCCGGTTGATAAATCCCTCATCCCTGGCTGTACATACTCCCATCCTCAAATCGCATCGGTAGGGCTGACCGAAGCCAAAGCATTGGAGTTAGGCTTGAAGATCAAAGTCGGGCGGTTCCCGTTTGCAGGAAACGGAAAAGCGATTGCCCTTGGCGAGTCCGAAGGGCTTATCAAATTGATTTTTGAAGAGGGCACAGGGGCCGTTCTCGGGGCGCACATGATTGGCGCGGAAGTCACTGAACTGATCACAGCAATTGGTGTAGCTATGACTTTGGAATGCACAGAAGAATATCTCATGCGTACCATCTTTCCGCATCCCACTCTCTCGGAAATGCTTCATGAAGCGACTTTGGAAGCTTTTGATCGTGCCATACATATTTAGCGGGAGGCGTGTTGGTTACTTTGCCGCCAATGAGAAAAAAGTCCCAGCGGTTCCGGTCTTGGAGGTTTCGAAATGTCACCCCTGAAACTACCTGAGGTCCTAGCTGATAAGAACCAGGACCTTAGTTCTCTCAACAACACCAAATCTAAGGCTCGAATCCAGAGCTTTTAGAGGCGGCAGAATCCTAGGCAGGTTAATTGAATGACAGACACTTTATTGGGGGTTCTGTCGCATAAATACGCAGATTAAGGGATGATCCAATTTTAGATGTTTAGGAAGCCACAATGATCGATTTCAAAGGAGCCCACTATCCCCGTGAAGTGATACTTTACGCTGTATTTTTTTACGTAAGGTATGGCGTTTCATACCGCGACCTTAAAGCAATCATGGCAGAGCTTGGCGTTTCAGTAGATCACGCAACGCTTGACCGATGGGTAGTGCGCTATTCGCCACTCATTGCTGACGAAGCCAAAAAACGCAAACAATCCGTTGCTGGCTCTTGGCGGATGGATGAGACCTACATCAAAGTGAAGGGACAATGGACCTAGCTATATCGAGCCATCGATAAATACGGCAACACTGCTGACTTCATGCTATCTGAACACAGGGATGACGTCGCTGCTAAGGCCTTCTTTAAGCAGGCCATTGATCATAACGGGTTACCCAGCAAGGTAGTGATTGATAAAAGTGGCGCAAATAATGCAGGGTTGGAAAACATCAACATCTTGATATTTCTATCTGGATTGCTCTGCTTCATTGACATACTCAAAGTGAAGTATCTCAATAATATCATAGAGCAAAATCATCGCTTTATTAAGAAAATAACGAAACCTATGATGGGGTTTAAAGCATTTCATTCTGCCAGCGCAACGTTAGCTGGAATTGAAACGGCTCATATGATTAGAAAAGGGCAGTTCGCTAATAACCAGTTGCCTGCGCATCAGTAATTCATAGCGCTTTCAGTATAGCCGTGTCGGACAATTTGCACCTTTAGACTTTTACAAATATTTGCGACAGAATCCCGCAGATGATAGAATCCAAACTGGACAGTTTGATAGGATTATTTCTGCTATCGGAATCGTTGGTAATGTCGACGGCATAGGCTTGGAAAACACTGTTGTTGAAGTAGACCCAGCCCAAATCAAGACAAATGAGTGGATGGCCAC
>Ga0302126_10000421_pt1 | contig 27794 bp, 12 predicted proteins | sample CB4_20m_MG_FD_203108 | JGI IMG/M metagenome (GOLD analysis project Ga0302126, IMG submission 203108) | Marine microbial communities from Western Arctic Ocean, Canada - CB4_20m | ecosystem: Environmental > Aquatic > Marine > Oceanic | place: Canada: Western Arctic Ocean | collected 2017-09-24 | reverse complement strand
ACGGTGCACGCAGAATTTCGTGCGCCCATCGAATAGATAACTCAAAACCAACAGGAGTCGTGCGTCTAATGAATAATCCAGTATCCGGTAACCCGCGTCCTTTGAACCCTTCGTCTTTATATCTCTTCACCGTTTGACTTAACCATCTCGTACGGTCTGAATCGTACGTTTCATTAACGCTTAGCGCTCCATGGAACATTTTCGTCAATTTATCTGCTTCGGCAAAGACGTCTTCTCTCACGTGATTCTCCGAGACAGCGACGTCGTATTTAAACACGCGTTCGAGATTCATCGTCATCGTCTTCCTCGGATGCGTATTCAATTCTAACAAAACGTCAACGATCGCCGAAGGATCGTCGTTCAAGGTTAATTTCGAATCAACCCATACGGTTACTTTACTATGCGGAAAGTGAAACGGCAACAAAGCCTTAACTAACCTCGCCTTCATTCTCGAATCGGGAAACCCTGGATGCGAGTACTCTACGACGTTCCAAACATCCTCACATTCGCCGTAGCCAAACTTCTCAACAGTCGGTTTATCCACAAACGCGACGAAACAAACCTTATCTAATCCATACCTCGTCGGATCCGCTCCAACTGGTTCGTGCAAAGTATCCTGCGCCCCAAAACTAGCAGTCACGACAACCGTCTCGCATTCCTTAAACCTCCTCAAAGTCTTCCCAACGAACTCCATGCGACCGCTAAACATAACCGCTAACGCCTTCCTCCCAACCGCCTCATCGCGATCATCGAACATACCATACTTCGCCCCATCTCTCGCATACCTCTCTATTCTATCTAATCCATAGTTCTCATCGTTCCCTCTCCGTTCTTCTTCTCCAAAATCTTCGTCACCGAGCGACCGCCTCCGTACGCCGCCTACGTCGTCCTCGATATCTTTCCTCCTCTCGAAGTGCATTCGAGCCCTTACTTTAACAGAGTCCTTGAACTTCTTCGCGCACATCTGTCGCCACCCTGGTTTATGCTTAAACTCGCTCTCCATGCGATCGATCGATTTATTCTTCGTCTCGCATAATTTATCGTTCGTTTTCGATTTCATTCCCTCTCTTCGCTCATTAAGTTCCATCGTTATTCGAATTCGTTCATCGTCTTCATTAATAGGTGATTTGAAAATCTTTCGTTCATTGACGCGGTCGTTGATCGACGACGCAACGAATGCGATTAATAAAACGAACAAAACCCTGGACAACAAGCGCCTTTTATTGATATTGTGCGAGAGTGCGTATTTCATTGATCAAAAACAGGCAACTTATGTTCTCACTACTTCTTCTTCTTCTTCTTCTTCCTTTTAAAACCTTACAAATAAAACCCTAAACAAAAACCCTAAACCCTAAACCCTAAATAATGAAGCCCTAAATGATGAAACCCTAAATAATGCAATCCATCCTAACAATACGCGCACAGTTTTCCCATACACAGTAGAGTACGTAAAAGTTGATAGCATAAAAGAAAATAAGTGAGAAAGAGAGAGACAGAGAGAGACACAGAGAGAGAGAGAGAACAGTATTTCGCGTTTTATTAAAGCACTATCGCGTAGCCATCGAACGCTGCTACGAGCGTTCTTTGAAGATCTGAACCAGTTTCAACGAACATTGATCATCATGCAAAAGTTTTTGATCAAATCGAGTTCTTCATCGAATGCGTCGACTTGCTCGATCGCGAGTAATAATACTAATAATAACGGTAATAATAGTAGTAATAATAGTAACGGAGGGTCTTTGTTAGATGCGCGGTATCATCAAAGGAAGAAGACGAAGGTTTCGAATTTAGGGCAAGTCGGATTCGGTCAAGGCGATTTATCGAAATGGCACTCGAAGAACGACGCGTTAGGGGTACGAGTAGAGCCGATGAACGCGTTGACGACTGGCGCAGAGAAAATAGCGGCGTTCGATTTAGATGGGACCATACAGACGACGAAAGATTATAGGATGAAAGATAGGCCGTATATGGTTTCTAATTGTGATGGATTCAAGTTTCGCTCGCCGATCGTGAAAGAAGCGTTGAGCGAGTTATATCGCGCCGGTTGGAAGATTGTTATTTTCTCGAACCAGTCGCAGGCGAAAGGGGCGATGAACGGCGTGAGCGCTCGTAAGATTAGGGAACGCGTAGATTTACTCGCTGCCGAGGTACGTTTATTTTCTTTTTCTTGTTTCTTTTGTATTTAATATCGATTATAATTATATATATATAGATGGGCGAAGTAAAGTTTGATTTTTATTGCGCTACGCAAATAGATAAATCGGACGAACATAACTACCGGAAACCAGGAATCGGCATGTACAAAGAAATGCTTTCGCGAACATTTAATACTACTAACAACGACAACAACAACAACAACATGAAAGGGATCTTGCAAAAACCATCGAAAATGTTCTTCGTCGGCGACGCAGCCGGTCGCTCTAGCGATCATTCCTCGGCAGACGTAGACTTTGCTAAAAACTGCGCCTGCGAGTTCTTCACCGAAGACGACTTCTTCGAACGAGGCGCTTGGAGAACGTTCGTCGCTACCAAAAAAGATGACGAGAACGTCATAATCGATTTAACTACTGATGTTTCTCAATCGAAAAAACTAGGTAACGCTTCTGCCTCGAATTCTTCTTCATCCGCCGCTGAAGGCGAATACGCTTAAAAACGGCGCGCGATCGATACCGTCGTAAAGAAAGAAAACCGCACACGCGGTTCCGCGAGTGCAATGAAAGAAATCGCACTAAAAACGCCATCTTTCTCCTGCTTCCTTATTCTGCTTCATCCAAACCTTGAACGCGCGTCGGCGAACGCGTCCAACTTAAAAGAAAGCTTCCTTAACGACAAAGAAAAGTGCTCATTACTCTGTACGTATACTAATTGTAAATAAAAACCTGTTTTTCGCTCACGCACCGAAATTTCAGCGCATCTAAAGCACGTTTAAGTTTCGTTTCATCGCATCATTCGCTCGACATTTTTCGTTTCGTCGCGAGCGGTCGTTTTAACCACTCTGCACAGAAAAGAAGATCCACACGTTTCTCCACACAAATCAGAAACCATAGAAAGACGTTTTACTTCGTAAACATAGACCACGAAACCGCTCTCTCTCTCTCTGTCGATCAATCGCGAGAGCGAAAAACAAAAATGAAAATCCCAGAGACCGAAGAGCTTCGCACGAAACTCACCGTCGCGCAGTTGAGGAAGATCCTCGCCAGTGCATCGATCAGTATCGCAGGTCTTAAGAAAGATTTGTTATCGAGATTGGAAACGTATTTGATTACGAGCGCTTCGGCCAAGAATGATTTTCTTGGAGTGGAAGAGGATAACGAGAGGAAGAAGAAACGAGCTCGCGATGATGATGATGATGATGATGAGGAAGGTGTTACTGTCAACGACGATAACGATCAAAAGAAGAACGAGGGAGAAAAAGAAGAGGGAGATGTTCGGATGAAGGCGAAGAGGGCAAAGGCGCACGCCGTTGTTAACAAAAAAGACGACGAAGACGGTGAAAAAGTTGAAGAGAAAGTTAAGATTGTAACAACACCGACAACGACGACGACGACGACGACGCAGAAGATTTTGCAACAAATAGGACCGTACGAAAGGTTATTCGCGAGAAGGAGCGAGATTTCGTACGAGAATTTCCCTCCAGGGTCTAACGAAGACGTCGTCGAGCGAGTGTTCGAGACGTACGGGAAAATACAGGAGATTTTGAATCACGATAAAGTAACTGGTGAGGGCACGTTGAGGTTTCAATCGCAAGAAGCCGCTGAAGGTGCGATAGCTGCTTTGACCGATGCGAATTATGTCATGGATGGTAGCGAGAAGGCTGTTGAAGTTAGATGGGCTACGTGGGAGAAGGACGTGAAAGATTACGCTCATAAAATAGAATGCGATGTGAAAGATTACATTTATACTTCGTGTAATGAATCGGCGAGAAGTTCGAAACAGGTTTGGATCGGTGCCGCGTCAAAGTTGGCTAGCGATGAACTCGTCAAAGCGTGGTTGGAGAAGTTTGGAGAAGTCGAACATTTTAAAGCGTTTCGCAAGGAGAAACATTTTTCGTTTTTGGCGACGTACGTGAAAGAAGAAGATGCGAAACTTTGCGTGAGAAGTTTGAACGAGAAACCTCCACCAGGTGCACTTGCATATCACGCGCCATTGGTCGTTGAGTTCTCGATCGTTGATGAGAAAGTTCGCACAAACGTCGAGAAGTTGGCAAGTAAAGTGCTTCAGCATAGAAGTGGAGGTCAACCGCAGCAAAATACTGAACAAGCAACGATGACCGCTGCTGCTGCTACTGCTGCGCCATCCACGCAAGCGGCGAAGAAAGATGTCCAACAAAACAATCGACAACAACAGCAAGCAAATAATAATGATTTTAAGCGATCTACGTCTCGTGATGCAATTGAGAGACCGGATTCGCGTAATAATAATAACGCCGACCCTTCGCAGCCTCCAATAGTTGTCGAACAACCTTCATCTTCCGAAGCGCATAAACCTGAGGTCATCGCGAATTATCTCAAAGCGATGTATCCGAGAAATAAATTACCTAGACGTGGACAGTTCCCTGCGCCAAATCCTATGCAACACGGGACCCCATCTGAGAAGCTCTACATTGCAAGTATTCCTTTTTGTTACGATAAAAATGACATGTTGCCAATATTTGAAGCGCTTGGCGTCGTTACGGACGTGCACATAATGTACGATCACCATACGAAAAAACATAAAGGAAGTGGATTTGTGACGTTTAGAACCTTCGAAGAGGCTGAAAGAACGATCGGTTTGCTTGATCAAAAATATATATTAGATAATCAAGATCCGTCGATGACGATTAATAAGCCAATGTATTTCAAGTTTGCAAAATCACGCATGGACCAACAGAAACCGCAAATGATGATGGGTGGCGGCGCACATCATCAACAACATCAGCAAAATCAATTCCATCATCAGCAAAATCAGCATCGATCGATGATGAGTGGTGGTGGTGCACCCGCAATGGCGAGCATGGCGAGTATGGCGAGTCAAAATCAGTTTCAAAATCAACAATTTCTTCAAATGCAAATGCAGATGCAGCAACAACAACAATATTGGATGGCGATGCAACAACAACAACAGCAACAACAGCAACAACAGCAACAAATGCCTCAGCAAGGTCAGCCGTATATGCCTCAGCAGCAGCCGCAACAACAACAACTACAACAACAACAACTACTTCTACTACAACAACAACAACAAGGTCAGCCGTACAACATGCAACAGTATCAATATCCTCCACAACAAAACTACGGCTTACCTCCTCCTAAATAAATAAACGAAGAGAATTTTTTATAATAAACGTGAGAGATAATAGTTAATCATTTTTCTATTATCCTTCGACGCAGTCCCAAACGAAAATATTCTTTTTTTATAATAGTAGTACGGTAGTGAATAGTAATATTAGTTTTTGTGAATAACAACGATGACGGTTTACTATTAAGAAGACAATTTTATGTCTCGCAGCAGCATTCAAATAAACATTTTGGCTTCTTATAATATTGAGCTAGTTTAGTAAGGCGCAGCACCTCTACCACCGCCAGCGCCCCTTCCTCCACCTCCTCTTCCTCTACCACCTCCTCTACCGCCTCGTCCGCGCCCATAAGGCATCATCATCGGCACCATCATCATTCCACCAAATCCACCAAATCCTCTCCCGCCTCTTCCACGACCACCTCTTCCACCGGCTTTCATCCCGGGCACGTTCGTTCTCTTCGCGCTTACTTTCAACTTCCTTTGCGGAAACGCTTCCAAACTTGTACTATCCAAAAGCACGGCCGCGTCGACGGCGTCCTTCTCCAAGAACTCGACGTACGCGAACCCTTTTGGATTCTCGAACTTATCCGTTAAAATTGTCACGCGATTTACGGTACCGCACTTTTGAAAGTGCTCGGCCAACATCCCTGGTTCGGCCAAATAATCAACCTGTCCAACAAACACCGATCTCGAATCGATCTCTTGCCTCTCCGCCTTCTCTCGCTCGAGCTCTTCCGGTGTCTTTTGTTGTTTCTGTGAATTATTCATATCTTTCTGCATTTCTTCGTCCAGCGCTTTTATATCGATCGATTGCTCTTGCTGTCGCAGCGAAGACGCCTCGCGTTCCATTTCGGCCAATTTCGCCTTCATTTTCGCGATCTCGTCGTCCTCGGCCGTGTTCATTTGTTCCTGACCAAAGCCATCCTGTAAACAATTTAACGCGTACGTATTTTAATCATTCATTGATTTCAACCGAGATAGTCAGTATAATGAGTAGTAGTACTATCGCGATAGGAACACAAATTGATTCGATTCAATTTCCAAAACACACACACGGCGCGAGAACGGAAGAACAAAATTGATGAATTTACTATGATAATAATAATAAGAAGAAACATGTATGTTTACATGTCTCGAATGAATCAAAGTCAAAGAAAAGAAAAAGAGATGAAGGTTTACCTCTTCGTGGTCTTCGGCGTCCATTGCGTCCGCGTTGTTCGATTTACGTCTCGTTGCTTTTGGCATTTTATTTTAATTGATATCGGCTGATGCTAATAAAATGGAGCGTGCGAGGCGATGAGCGAATTCATTTATGAGGTGTTCCGGCGGTTATTATTTATTGTTTTTACACATAGATTCGTTTGTTTGTTTTCAAGTTTATGCTGTTATTCTTTAGAGTCTTCGAAAGATGCGTCGATGATCTCGCCTTCGATTAAATCGTCGACCGCGGCGCCAGTATTCGTATTCGTTGCTTGGAAGACGTCGATGTTTGGAGATACGTCGTTCCCTCCACCATCGACGATACCGCCGCCGCCGCCGAGCCCATCGACTGCGAATGATTTCCCGTTTGCTAAAGTCGCTATGACTTGTACGCGCTTCTCTCCTTGCGAGGAAGTCACGGATTCGGACGTCACCGATATCGAAGCAAATTGCCCGGTTCGATTGCTTTGCGCTAAAAAACCGATTCTCGTAACGTCTTGCTTTTTCCCATTAACGACCATTGAATTCGACATTTGCGTCGTAATCGGCCCAAGCTTAACATCACCCCCACCCAACGCTTCTTTTAATTTCCCATCGCGCTCGCACTTACTACTCGCGATCGCGTACGCGTCCTCGGTCCGCTCTCGCATATCCTTCGCCTGTTCCGCGATTTTCCCGGCCACGTTATTAATGATCCCGGTCGTTATCCTACCCATTAAGCCTTTCCCGAATATCTGTTCTCTTTGCTCGCTCGATATCAACTCATTCTCCCTCTTCTTCTTCTTCTGCGTGTTACTATTATCACTATTACTACTTTGCTCGATCGAAGTCTCTTTCTTCTTCTTGAAGATTTTCTCTAAGAACGATTCGGGCCGACTCCCATCTGCGTCCGACCTCGCTTTGACGACGACTGATCGACCAGGTTTCTGAGTTCTCGAGGCAGCCGCGGTAGCGTTACTACTATTAACACGAACAGTACTACTACTACTTTGCACGCAAAACATCACAAAACGAACCTATGTATAGTTTAAAACTTATGCATTAAATATTGAAAGATATTAAAGATATCGAAGATATCGAAGATATTGAAAGGTTTTGAAAACAAACAAATATCGATATACATACATACCACGACAACAATAACAGCAACAACGACGACAAAAACGAGCGCGCGCTTGTGTGTACAGTACAACGCACAGTACTTCGGACTGAATTATTGAAAACGTAACGCGCTGGCGCCTATTTTTCTCTGCTGACACACTAAAAATGAAACCCTAAACTACCCTTCCAAAACGTGATGGAAAAGAAACGTCCGCAACGCGTGCTTCAATTAATTAAATAACGAAGAGTTTTAGAAACCCACCTCTCTCTTAATCTCTCTCTCTCTAGCTCACTCTCTGTGTGCTAAAAGCAGAAATGGTCGCTCGCACGAAAGCAGTAGTTTTCCCTTTGATACTTCTCTCGATGCTTTCAATCATCCAGGGCATAAAAGGACTCAGACTACTCAGCAAAGAAATGACTCAGAACGCAGACGAGGTCAATCGGAGATCGAATGAAGAGAAAAAGACAAAGCAAGACGAGGAAGTTATCGCGCGTAGTGATGATCATCCGACCAAAGATGTAATCGACTGCGCGGACGATTTCGAGCAGCTCTGGGTGCAGGAGTTCGTTGGAAAAGATATCAGCAGTGCAAAGAAAACTGACTGCGAACGAGCAGAAAGAGAGAGATTCGGGGGAAGAAGAAGAAGAAGAGGACGCGCGATGCTGCAGAGGGAAGGACTGCCGATGGAGGACATTGAAGATTTCGAGACCTGGGACGTCGGAATCGATGAAGATGGGAACGATAGTGATGATTACGAGGACTTGAAAGAGCGCCGCGCGATGAAGAGGATGAGGAGGAAAATGGGTGATTTGAGGGTGAAGGCGGAGAAGTTTAGGGCGAAGAGGAGAGATCGATTGAGGGCGGAAAGGATTCAGAGAGGAGAGGATGTCAGCGATGACTACGAAGAAGAGCGCGCTTTGAGCGACGTAGAGATTTTAGCAGAATACGACGACGATTCGAACGATTTAGACGGTAGCGAAGAAGAAGAAGTAGACGCGTTCGATAGGAACGATTTGAGAGATCGAGAAGACCTTGACAACGCAGACGACGCAGACGCGGATGACGATTCGTATGACTTGAAATCAGCCGAAGAACTGCATCAAACGAAAAAAGCGGCGTACTTATTCAACGCAGACGACGACGACTATCGAGAAACTACGATTAAAAAAAGAAACATCGACGTTAACGACGAGTACGAGGACGTCGAAGAGACCGATTTCGATTACGCTTCGGAAAACGTCTTCGATGATGACGAGAACGACGTCTTCAGAGAAGACGATGAATACGAGGACAAACACGACGAATACGTCGACGGCGACGACGACGTCGACGAAGATATTTACTCTAAAGACTATTAAATCAAGAGCGAACGATGTGATGCATTTGAAATACAATGACGAAGATACTCACACCGGAGACTATTTAATCCATAGCAAACATTAAAACATGCGCATACACTATCGTCGTTAAAAGACCGTTTTCAGTTTTTAATCACCTACGCGTGCGCCTCAAAAATGTACCGCGCCGATGCCCATCACATCTCCAAAGCGCTTCTCGCTAAACAATTTAAAACACTGTTTTCATAAGACGAAGAGAACAATCGCGAGAATGCAATCGACGACTAAAACAACAGAACTTATCATAAACGACTCGTTCGTTATCGTTCAAATTCCTTGTTTAATTGATAACTACGCGTTCTTAATACACTGCTTGAGAACGAAACAAACGTGCGCGTTGGATACGCCAGAGCTTAACCCGATCTTGAGCGAGTTATTACGAAGGCGTTGGACGTTGACGCATATTTTAAACACGCATTGGCACGGAGATCACACCGGGGCGAACTTACAGGTACGATCGAAGACTCTCACTCTTACGCTCACGCGCACTGCTTAAACGCGAGGAAGTTGTTTTCGTGAGCATAGATATTTTTCTACCACTAGTATGTTCTGACTGCTTGCTGCTGCTCCATGAACAAAAACAGTTGAAGGAAAGGTTCCCGCGGTGCGAGATCGTTGGACCGAGGAACGAACGAGCGAAAATACCTGGCCAGGAGAAGATACCGGGCATAGATAGGAAAGTCGAGGACGGCGACGAAGTCGTCGTAGGTAATATTACGTTTAAAGTGATCGATGTGAAGGGGCATACGTTAGGGCATTGCGCGTATTATAGCGAAGAAGCGTTGAGGAGCGCGTTTGTTGGCGATTGCGTGTTCGCTATGGGCTGCGGGAGAGTGTTCGAAGGCACGAAGGAGATGATGTTCGAGAGCGTGAGTAAGATTCAAGGTTTACCCGATGAGACGAAGTTATATTGCGCGCATGAGTATACGATGAGCAACGTTAAGTTTGCGAAAACGGTCGATGGGAAGAATTTAGATTTGATCGAGCGAGAAAAGAAGTGCGAGGCTTTGCGGAGGGAAAATGAACCAACAGTACCGACGACGGTCGCTGAAGAGAAGAAAACGAACCCGTTCATGCGAGCGAACGACGCGACGATTCGAGAATTCTTAGGTATGCAAAAGAATACGGATTCCGAGGTTTTCGCCGAGATTAGAACGAGGAAAGACAACTTTTAAAATAATAATGAATTAAGATTTCACTTCGTATATATAATAATTAGCTATAAAAACTACTTTGATGCTCTATCGAGACATGCTCCGCGTGAATATCCATACTTTCTCTCGACGCTAATTTACAAGCAATCAGAGCTTGTCTTAGCATTCGTAACAAGTCTTCATCTTCGCGGCATGCGTCTAACAAAACAGAGCGTCTTGGACACATATCTTCCCACTTTCCGAATTTCCCGAAACAAAAGCCCCATCCGAACGGTGGTTCGTGTAATTCGCCCATATTTTTATTCCCCGACGTACTCGCAAAGCTCGGACGACGACGAAGCATCAACGGAGTGTTCATGATCGCGCGCAAGTACGTCCCGGTGTGATCCTTCGATAATAAACGACGAATCGTCTTCTTTTGCAAAGCGTTTCCGCCGGCGCCACCGATGACGACGTGTGCAACGGCGTGTACGGCAAGCGCAACTGGAACGGGTGGAGGCTCAAACGGATCTCGCGAACCTCTTGAACCATTACCTCCAAAATCCCACCCTTCAAATCTTTCCCACGACGTGAACCATTTATCTAAATCTCCAGATTCGAAAGCGGAGATGTATAACTCGAACATTTCTGGATCTGGCTCGCCACCGCGTGGTAAAATTACGTGCGAATGTATAGGCTCAACGAGTTTCGCAATGCTCGGAAGCAAATGAAGACTCAAGTTTTCACGCAAGGCAATCCAACACGACGCTCTCGCTTTTGCGGAAACATCAGAGCGAAGCCAAAAACTGACGTGACGACCGAACAGGCGATCTGCATACGATGTCGTTCCAAATGCAATAGCCAAAGCGGATGAAACGGATGCATCACCAGAACCTGGTGCAACGTTTAATGGATCACTTAACGACTTTTCGTTTTGCTTAGCGCTCCTATATCCCAAAGGAGACGCGAGTGTTTGAGCGGCTTCATTTTGGAGAAACTCGAATATGATTTGAGACCAGTAAATATCAGTCAACACCGCTAAAGGTGCAGTTACTGCTGGATCTCGCCATATCACCATTTCTTTCATAAAGACGTTTGAAATTGCCGAGAGCTTCTTCGAACAGTTCAACTCATCAATAGTCGACGCGTGTAAGTTCTCGTATCCTAATAAAAGCGATAAATTTGACGCAACGCTTGCAACGTCCCATCCCCTAACCGCAGTTGAAGGAGAAACTGGAGCAAAAAACCAATCACTAAATGTCGGTAAAACTGACTTTATTGGATCACATCCATATTGTCTCGCCTCAGAAGATGTTGTGAACTCAATCGTATATCCACCAACGAGGGCGTCTCGACAACCATCAGCCGGGGGCACGAGCGTTTTTGCAGCTAAGGAAAGAATCACACCACATTCTTGCGCCGCACTAACAACGCACGTCATGTTCGAAGGCGTCATCGCGTTCGCAATGTTCGTGAAATCGCGTTCGGCATCTAGTAAAGCAGTTTTCGAAGCATTCAAAACTACGTCGAGCGATCTCAACGACATTATGCCGCTTTTCAATGCAAGTTTTGCTAAACCTCCAGCACCAGGCGGCAATGAGCGCAATAAAGTTGCCGTTGCATATAAGCACGTCTTGGTATATTGACTACGTTGTGACTGTTTTCGACACATTCTTTCTTCCTCGTCCAAAGGCGCGAATTCATCTTCGACTATTTCGGGTAAACCAAACTGTTCGAGGATCTCCAAGGCGACGACTAACGCTCGTTGTGTAGGAAGCGCAGCGGATGCTGAAAATGCTCGTAAACCCATAAAGGTTGTCATCTCGTGCGCATGCGCTTCCTGAGCAGACTCTTCGCCCGAATAATTTTCAAAGTATCGTTTTTCTAGCTCGTCATTCCTATCTGACGATCGATCAAAATCTGCGCCTCCCATGCGTATTTGTCCCCCAGAAGACTTTTGATTCGCAGGAAACCCTTCGCGCAAAGCTTCCAAAATTGGAGCTTTGCGCAATTCCGTACTCGGCATTTGTTGGTTTTTGTCTTCCGCGACGAGCGTTGCTGCTATTTTATCCGCTTTAACGTCGCGATTTTTTTGTTGAAACGCGGCAGAAATAGCGTTTGAAGTTGTATCAAACGATGTGCGCGACTTTTTTGTAAACGCGTCGCTCGTACGAATTATGCCAGCAGCAACGGGTGAAAACGGACCAACGCCCGCATCGCTTGAGCTCGCGCTCATGGGCTGTTTATGTTCGCGTTGAGTGGAAGATGTCGATTTCGGTGAAATTGGACCATTATGAGAATCGATCGATAACCCGCCTCGTTGACGCGTGCGCTCTTGACGTCTCTTAGCATCAGCGCGTCTTGCACGGTCGACACCAACAGTTTCGCGATACATCGCAGCACAGAGTGTATCAATCGCTTCTAATGCTTTATTTCGCGCAATATTTTTAATGTACTCGTCTGTGGTTGATTCACGGCTTTTCTGCTTGTCATTTTCTTCTTCTTCGCTCTCACAATCGATGCCACCGCTAGCGAGAGTTTTGAGCAAGCACAACACGGCATGCATAGCACAGCCTCTCGAAGCTCTCGCTTTGTAAAATTCAGAGCTTGCAATGATACCTCGACCGTAATCTGATGACATTTCTTTCAGTAAAAGATCGCACGACGTCGATAGCTTATTTGCCAGTTGCCGCCTCGTCGTTTCCTCGTCGTCCTCGTTGTCTGTTATGATTCCAGCAAGTTTTGCAGAATCGAGATAAAATGCGGCAGATGAAAACGCAAAACAGGATTCAGCACCTGCATTTGAAAATGTTTCATAATTCTTCAATATCCAATTGCTTGCGAAAACCGAAATTTTTTCCAACAACGGCATGGATACTTTCATGTTTTTCTCGTTTGAACAAAACGCCGAGAACGCGTTAAACGCCTCTCGAACGGTTTCAAACCCTTCACTAGATATGTTTGAAGGATCTACATCTATACAATTTGCTAGAATTGAGAAATAATCGTCAGCGTTTGGACAAGTTGGGACGCCGCGATTCGCGCAAAGCGCCCAAAGTCGTATTGCTTGTCGCCAGCATTTTGTTGTTGCCTCTTCACAATTGGGTTCCATTGGATTTATGGTCGCAACGAGCTGCACAGCTGAGTGTGCGATATTCATTCTTGCGTTATTTTCAGACTGCGTGAATATAACAGACGTGCCGCCGACACGTAGAATCGCACAAATAGTCTCCAAAGCGTACGCTCTCGCGGCAACTGGATTTACGCCTTCCGGTGGTGCTGTCGACGAACTATTACTACTGCTTTGTGAATAACTCGCAACGCGATCACACAAAACGTCTAAAAGTCTTGGGCACTTTGCAATAGCTACGGCTGCAGATGTCGAATGCGTAGCAGTCGTGGATAAAAATTGCAACAGTGGAATCTCAGCGACTGGGCTTTTTTCCATCTCGAGTAAATATCTAACACGTTCTAACGTTTTCGACCGCAATAATGCTGCAATTGGATCAACCGCACGTTCGGATTCTATTCGTCTTAACTCTGCTTCGGCTTCGGGGTCTAACTTCGCTCCAGTCGTCGCGGCTTGCATGACACTGTTTGCGATTTCGTCATCTTCTTCGTCGCAACATACGGTGTTCGTTTGAGCGTCTATTTCGATAGCGCCGCCAGCTGGTTCCCACGCTTTTGGTTCGTACCCACGACCACCTTTTGGTGCATCATCGCGAGATTCTCGCCACATCGGCGCGTGGCACGTTACTGCAGAATACGCCTTGGATACTGCAGGGACGCCGGCGTAAGACTCTAATTGTGACATCAACCGTTCTTCTGTCCCGAACACGCCGCCGCCACCTCGACCGCAACACAATTCTCGCAATGCAACGGCTGCAGATGAAAAGACGAGTTGATTTTGGTCATCCAATCCTCTCCTTACGAGAGAAACGGCTCCAACGTCGACGACTGCGGATACCCATATCCCACCCCACGTACTTCCTAGAGGCAACTCTCCTGGTTCTTCCGTAGCGACGCGCTCTGGGGCTTGACCGAACCTTCTCGCGGATTTAAACACGTTTGCTAATAATCGAAATCCAAGCGCTCTTTGGCCTGCCACGGATGATGCGCATAATTGTCGAGCTTCTAAAAGAGTATATCCAGGATCGTCATTTTCTTCCGAAGTCGTCGATGCCCCTAAATTCGATTTATTGAACATCGCGCCGGTCCGAACGAAATCGCGCTCTGTCGGCGCTGGAATACGTCCTTCTTGTGCGGAAATATTTTGGTAATGTTCAACTGGAACAATCGGTTCGCCTTTTGCGGTAAATCTAACGTCTGCCGCATGTATTCGCGACATTGGGTCTACGTTTGCCTTCATAAGTTTCATCGCGTCTGGTTTTTTCGTCGTCGCGTCGCTGTTATTATTATTATTCTTGGTAGTAGTAGCAGTAGTAGTAGTCGTTCGCGTCGCAGTCTTCGCAGTCGAAGAAGAAGTAGTAGTAGTACTGTTGTTGTTGTTGTTGTTAAGTTCTTCTTTATTCCCTCTATTTTTAAAGAAAGCGACTAACTTTGGATCCATCTTCTCCTCCAACTCCTTCTTTTGCTTCAAAGCCTCGTCGACCGTCATCCTCGCTAAGGCCGTTTTCGTCTGTTCGGCAACGTCCTTATCCTCGTGCTCTCTCACGACAACAAACGCCTTCCCATCACTATTCGCCATCGAAGCTTTCTCGCCATAGTTCGACTTATTCCCAAACCCATCCGGTTCGTGTACGTCGATTATCGGCTCGCCCCTCATCTCCGCCCTTTTCCTCGCGAACCTCGACATCATCTTCGCGTCCAGCGATCGATGCTCGGCGGTCGGGAACCCGAACTCTTTCACCCCCAAAACGTCCGAATCCGAACCATTCCTCTTCTTCTGCTCGCACTGCTGCTTCCGCTGCTCTGTTTCTGTCGTTTCTTTCCGATCTTCGTCGTATCTCTCTATGACCTTGAACTCGTTCGTGTCCACGAACGCTCTATCCACGGCGCGTACGCCTATACCTTTGCTCGCACAATCATCGTCATCATCGCACCTACTCTCTGCAGGTTTCTCCCACTTCCCTTGCACCCTCATGGCTCTCGCGGCGGCCGTCTCCTGAACCGCGATCGAACCATGCCCGCGTTCGCTGCCGTTCGCAGTACCGCTCAAACTCGTCCTCTGAAGGAACTCTCGTTGTTGCCTTAAGAGCTCTTCATCATCGCTCGCTTCGAACAGATCCTTCCTGTCCATCTTCGTTTCTCTCTCTTAACTCTGATTCTCTCTTTAAACTCTGACTTTTAAACGTTCTGACTCTCTGAGTATACACTCTGAGCCTTTATTGGCCAACCGAAGTCGTTCGTGATATTGATTCTTCTTAATCTCAAACTCGCTCCTGAAATCTCGCGAAGGAAATCTGTTTTCGAGATATGTCTTACGTTTATGCCTCGCGTGAAAAGTTCTCTCTTCTCTGTATCGATCTGACTCTCTCAGACTCTCTCTCTCTCTGACTGTCTTGAAATTCTTTTAAAGCGCGTGTGTTTAATAAACACACGGGCAAGCTTTATTTAATGATTCTAATATGTTTAGGGTTTCATTTTTTTTTGAAACCCTAAATTAACATTGGTTCAAAACATTTATATCTCTCCCACAAGCGCCAAGTAAAAAGTGTAATTAATTAATTAATTAAATAAATAAATCAGTGCTTTACAGTGAGCAGATATCAAAGCGCAAGATCCGAACACGCAAGCAACAAAACAACAGCGATGGGCTTTATTTTGGAGCGCAACAAAAGCCGAGCTAGACAGCCAATTGGGCATAAAAGTATCGAAACCTGCACCACGAATCGAAAGTGCCAAAGATGTTTAAGCGATTTGCATTGGACGTTCGAGTGCCAGTTGCGACCTGGTGAAGAAGGGACTTACGTGAAGAGGGAGACGAGGACGGAGCGATTGAGGAGTGGATTGCAGGAACAGGAGTTCGCGAGGTTTCGCGCGGGCGATGAACCGCCTTGTTTAGTGAACAACGTGATCGCGAAGAGGAAGAAGCGAAGCAGGAGCTCTTCGAGTTCTTCTTCGAGTTCTTCGAGTTCTTCTTCGTCGAGTAGTAGTAGTAGTAGTAGAAGTAGTAGCAGTGATGCGAGTTCGTCCAATGATTCGAGTGATAGTAGTAGTAGAAGTAGTAGCTCGTCATCGTCGTCGTCTTAATATCAACCAATTATATGTTTCATCAATCACAGCCGCGCGCCGTTTGCGACTATTTTGAGAAGACACGCTCGAATGACGTTGAAGCAATCGGAGGACTCTGGTGATGATGAAAAACCATCGTCGTCGTCGTTATCGTCGAACGATCGTCGCGCGCTCATTAAGAGCTCATTATCGAATAAAGAGCGAAGCTTTTTGAGCAATGTCGCGTGAACCGAGTCGACGTTTGGAATCTTTAACCAATCGTCGACGATGACTCGTTTTTGTTCGTGTTCGACTACGAATTTGCGTCCGCAGAACAAAAGTACTTCAATATCGGACACGAGAGTGCATTCGCGCAAGAACGTTCGTGATGTTTTGACTTTCTCGGCGTATATCGCGAACTGTCTCGGAGGTAATTTCGTCCCAGGTTTTCTTTCGATTTTTGAAACTAACGAACTCGGGTGCGGGAACACGTCCGCGTTTCTTGAGTCTTTCCACTCGAAGATCGTCTTCTTATCGGCGGCGGTGGATGCTCTCTTCGATGATTGATTATTAGCGATTTCAGTGGCATCTGCGAAAGATAGGTTTGGATATAAGCCAGCGCATAAAGCGGCTTTAATAAACGTAGCCTTTTTTGCATCAGAATTCCACGGTTTACACATATTATCGATATCTTCTTTTTTTCCTTTACTCGCGAGCAATTTTCCGGCTTTCAATGCGTCAAAAAATTGCACGCGCAAGTCACGAATTTGTTTTAACACTTCGTGGTCGCAACCATTTTCTCGCGCCCATTTCTTTTGTGCGGTGATGTCATGCGCGAACTCGTTCCATTTTTCGTACGCAGCCGCGTGAACTAATTGGTCAGAAATCTGGCCTTTCGCTACGCTGTCGTTTTCTTTATCAATTTTAATTAAGTTTTTTTTGAACACCGATGATGCAGATGTTGTAGTATCGGACTCGCTCGCGAGCCAGAAATCTTTATGACTTACGACGGCAGCAATAGTCAAAGCAGGAGCTAGGCAACGTAACAAGACGGCAAAAAGAAGCATTTTTGCCAACGCCGCATCCAGTGGAAGCATTGCTAATCGTTTTCCGAGAGGCGTAATCACTAGAGCAACTTCTTCATTTTCTTCAAGTCCTTTGTCTTCTTCTTCCTCTTTTTCTTCTTCTTCTCCGTCGTCATTGGTATGATCATTTTTACCCCTCTTCCCTTTTACATAATTTTGCTCAAGTGCGCCAATGTTAATTAACGTATCAACTGCGCGAGCAATAGACTCTTCCGCTGGTGGTTCCGGTGCTCTGTTAAGTACGCTGCGTGGATCTGTATCGAAACCACCAACGTCGACGCTATCAGAACCACCTTCACCTAAAGACGCAATTTGTAACACAATTTCGGTCAACGGCGCACGTTTCATCTCTGGCTCTTGATGAGCTTTCATCAAAACATCGTGACGCTTCGATGTATATAGTGAAAAACATTTGCCTTCTCTTACACGACCGGCTCGTCCGCGCCTTTGTTTCGCGGATGCTCTTGAAATAAAACACTCTTCTAAACTTGCCAAGCCGCGTTTGGGATCCCATCGCCGTTCTTTCACACGTCCAGAATCAATTACGCATGTGATGTCTGGAATAGTAACAGACGTTTCCGCAACATTAGTTGCGACTACAATCTTACGCGCTCGAGAGTCAAAATTGACAGTAAAACACATCTTTTGGTCTCGATTTGAAACGTTCGAGTGCAACGGTAAAACGATTGCGTCTCGAAAGCGTTTCGAACCTTTCAAACGATCGACGAGTCGATCCACTTCGCCTTTGCCGGGTAAAAATACTAAAAAAGCACCTCCGCCGTTGTTTATCCCAGCTCTTTCTTCCGTTTCGTCTAAGTAAGCGATTAGTTGCTCTATCAAATCATAATCAATAGCGTGCTCGTCTAATCGAGATAAACTTAAACGCGTCTTCTTACTAGCGTTCTTAAGATGATCATCTTCAAAGTCATAGTCTGGATTTTCTGGCATCTCTTCACCACCGAACATATTTTCGGCGTCTTCGCCCCAACTATCGATCAGTTGGGCGTTTCGTCTGCGATCGTTTCCACCTCCACCGGCGCGTATTGCCGATTTCGCTTCTTCGCCAAAACCTCGCGGACGGCGACACGCTTTATTATCATGATCTAGAACATACTCTAGTGATTCGTAAATTTGCTCTAGAAATATAGTTTGAACCGGAAACGTTCTTCCCGGGGCGGTAACGACTGGAGCGTCGTCCAAATACGTACTGAAAAGTTTCGAGTCAATCGTAGCGGACATTAGAACGAGTTTCAGAAGTGGTTGATTCAAACGCCTTCTATGAGCTGGCACGTCACGAAGTAACGCTAACACAAAATCCGAGTCCAAGCTTCTTTCGTGCACTTCATCGAGCAAAACATGCGTCACACCTTTTAAATACCGATCGCTTTGTAAACGTCGAAGAAGAATACCTACCGTACAAAAAGTTAATTTTGTCGAACCTCGATTGGTTTTATTATCGCCTCTGACTTGATAACCGACGTCGCTCGTTCTCCCACCAACGCCATCTTTCTCGCATCGTTCAAAACTTACGCGTTCAGCAACTGAAGTTGCGGCGACACGTCTAGGCTGTGTGCAAATGATATTTGCCGCCGCGCCTCGTAGGTTTTCGATTTCATTATCGAGAACGTACTGAGGAACTTGGGTGGTTTTCCCGCACCCAGTCTCGCCGCAACATACAACGATATCGTAATTCTTTAACGCGGTTAATAAGTCTCCTCGAAGCTTTGCGATTGGTAATTCATTTCGTTTCATTTCTATTGCTTTCCACGCTGGCGTTTGTTTTTTGTCCTCAAATGTTCGTAAAATATGCTCCGATTGCGTTTGATTCTTCTCGAAAGAATCATCGGAAGCCTTGCTTGATTCGCGCGATGATGATTGTTGTTTTAAAGCCGTGTCACTAATTATTATTTTATTCGAAGAAGTGCTTAGTTCAATTTGCGTTTTCCGAGACGCGACGACGAGCATTTTTTGAGCTCTAGCGGCGAACGTATCCCAATCCTCGTCATCCTCCTTAAATTTCTCTTTCGCGCTAATATCATTATCATTATCTTCTTCGGTCGAAAATAACTCTTTGAGTAATAAATATTGTCGATAATAATCTCGCCAATAATGGTTCAACTCGCTTGGTATAACTGTTTTTAAATCTCTTTCAAAATACAACACGCGGAACAGCGCCATCGCAGCTGCGGCATCCTGAGCGTCCGATACATTCTTAAAGCCACCCTCTTCAGGTTCAAATTCAGCTGTTGTTTGTGTCATTATAGTCGGTTTTCGCAGATATTTGGGACCATTCGATCTCTCAACTGTCGCGCTGTATCTAATTATTTTCTTGTCATCGGTTTTGATTTTATCGTATCGCGCTGCGAGCCATTTTTCTTTTTCGCAAAACTTTGCAAGCAGAGTTTTTGGTGTCATAAGCGCTACTGTTGCTACATTAGCCCCACTTTTCTTTTTATTATTACTATTATTATTTGAATTTATGATAGCCGCGCCTACCGTGCTTGAATCATACAAGACGGATGTGACTATAATCGTGGCTTCAATCTTTTTCTTATTCGCAATCGCTAAATCTTCCGCTGTTAATTTTAACGCTTCCGGTTCTTCATCTCCAAAGACGTATAGAATTTGAAAATCATCATCGCCCTCTTCGCTATCATCCTCTTTTTCATTGTTCTTCTTTTCTTCTACTTTTTCTTTTGATCGTTCTGTTTTCTCTTTCTCTTCTTCTAATAATCTCTCCTTTTTAAATCTTGTTAAGTTATTAGTATCCCCTAAATCGTCTGTTACTTCGTTCAATTTTTCTACATCGTCATGATCAGGCAGTTCGAGTTCTTTTTCGCTAATCTTGAAAGTTTCTGCTATTGTTAAAACTTTTCGAACATTTTCGGCAAGATCTTTTGCCCTTTGCTTGTTCATCTTCTTCCCAGCTCTCCGTTTTTCCTCTAAAGCGACTCTTTTGGCATCTTTCAATTTTTCCGCGAGCGAATGAACGAACTCTTTTCTATCCTTCGTAAACGCTTTCACGTTCTCCTTATGCGCATTCTTCCTCTTAATCTCATCTTCGCTCAAACCGTAATTCTCTAATGAATCCGAATCTGAATCCGAATCCGATTCATCTTCATCATCGTCGCACTCCATCTCCATTCTCGAAAGCATGAGTTTCTGCGCTCTCAAAAACTCTTGCTCCTCAATTTCTTTCCTAATTTTCCTCTCCTCCTCTCTCTTCTTCATCCTCTCTCGTTCACTTTTCGCTTCTCCTTCTCTGCGTTCATTCATTTTCTTTTCTTCCTCGACAGAGATCAAAACCTCGTTATCCTCAATTTTCTCAACGTTCGTCGGTTTCTCAACCGTTATCGTCTGACTTCTACCATCAATACAGGCACGATCATCTACGAATAAATTCCCTAGCTTATTCGCCCGAAAAGATCTCGGTAAATGCTCGCAATTAATAGCCAAGTAATCACTCGATCCTTCGAAATCAATCTCTGAATTATTCGAGCATAAGAACTCTAAACACTTCTTAATATCTGTTTTCACGAATCCAATAGATTCGAGTTTTAAGCAAAGTTTTTTAATGCGCGTCTGTGTTATCATCGGTCTATCGAGAGATGGTTGCGATTGTGATTGTGGTCGTGATGGGTAGGTTTGTTTTGGGTTTTGATTTAAGAGCGTTCTAATCTTACGCTCGATTTCATGGTCGATTAAGTAGGCCATTTGCTTCACCTACACAGAACAATGGCGTTAACACCCTTTTTGTTTTGGTCTAACGAATCCTCACGAAACGCGAAAAGAACTACTACTAGTAAATAAACAATAATAAACAATTACGCGAGATAGAATAAAAAAGATAATACTTTTAACTATTATTATTTGTCGTAAAACTCTTCTTTCTCTCTCGGTCGGCAATAAACGCACGAGCAAAAAGATTTCTAATTAAATCGCGTTATTAAATAACATACGAGCGCTTTCCATAGCGCTTTCAGAGCCTTGAAGGCAAAGAAGCGAGTTCCCGGAACCACCTTTAGTTTCATCTATGTTCACTCTCACGACTTTAGAGCGTTCGGAGACTGATTTGATCGTAGCGCCGCCTTTGCCGATTAAACGACCGCAGATTAACTTCGGTATGACGCATTCGATGCAATCTGGACCACCTCGCGAGGGCGGCGTCGTAGTCACCGATCGATCGAATTTTCCGTTTGAGTAGATCCAAGTATAACGACCCGCTTCGGAGTCGCCATCGAGCTTCACTGCGTTAAGATTTTTAGCCATATTTTTAGCTTCTTCCTCTTTTCGCTTCAAGGCCAAAGCGGCTTCGCGTTCGGCTTTTTCTTTTTCAAAGATGCGTTTGGCTTCGGCTTTCTCGGCTTCGACGCGTTGCTCGTCTGTTAACGCGTACATGAACGACGCCGCTTTCGCTTTCTGTTTTTGTTTACGCGCTAAAAGAGCTTCTTCATCGTCCGAGTCAATATCTTCGTCGTCTGAATCGTTTTGTTTTCCTGCACCGCTTATTACGAGTTCTTCCATGCGTTTGAGATTTTCAGCATCTTCTTTGAGACGTTTTTCCAGTGCAAGTTTCTGCGCTTTTACTGCTTTCTTCTCCACGAGCTTTCTCTTAAACTTCTCCTTTTCTTTCTTTGACATAGCTTGCATGCGCTCTTCGAGTTCGGATTCGGTTTCAGAGACTTCTTCATCATCATTCTCATCCTCTTTCGTTACTCCTTCTCCTACTACTACTTTCGTTACTACCTCTTGTTTTACTTCTTCTACTTCGGGTTCGTCGTTGGCATCATCATCAACATCGTCATCAGAATTTTCAGCTTTCTTGGATGATTTCTTTGACGACGATGACTTTGCGTTTCCAGCTTTTTTGGTCAATCCTTTCTTACAATTCTTACGCACGTACGTCAAAAGCTCTTTGACAAACTTATCGCTCTTTCCCATCATTTTCTTGATTTTCGAATCTTTAATAGGATTATCATCCAAGTCAATCTCGCGAACTTTCTTCTCTTTTAAATCTCCCCACTCTCCAGGTAACTCCTCGATGTTGTTCTTATTCAATCGAATTTCCTCCAACAAAGGGCATTTACCAATATCAGTCGGCGCGTCTACGATTTCGTTATTATTAGCGCTTAACGTAATCAAATTAATCTTAGAGCCGATATCGAAATTATCCAAAGTGCGCAGTCTATTGTTATCAACAACGAGAGTGCGCAAACTATTCATCTTCTTCAATATAGATAAATCAGTGATTTGATTTCTACCCAATCGTAAGATTTCGAGATTTTGCAACTTTGCCAGTTCCTCTGGTAACGCTGTTAATTTATTCCCTTCGCACTCTAAAACTCTCAAGTTTTTAAGTTTACCGATTTCTTTCGGCAGCGATGTCAACCCATTATCTGAAACGATCAACGTCAATAGTCCTTTTAATTTCTTCAACTTTGAAGGTAATTGCTCTAACGATTTCCCACATTCAATTTTCAAATTATTCACGTCTTTGCAATAAAAAATGGCCGGGTCTAGCTCGTCGACGTCCGTTCTCGTAATCGTCAACTCTTTCGCTTTTTCCTTCATAGCTTTCTTGACCTCGGGCCATATCGGCTCTGGCGCCTCGTCATCTCCATCATCTCCATCGTCATCATCGTTCTTCTTCTTCTTCCCATCATCATCGGCGGAAGACTTCTTGGACTCTTTCGCTCCGCCGCGAACGTTCGCGCTCTCGAGCGCTTGCATCTCCTTCTTCTTCCTCTTACTCCTCTGCGTCGCGGTCTCACCATCGACTAACTCTTCCTCGTCTGCGACTTCCTCGTCGTCGCCTTCGCTCTCCTCCCCCCCTCGATCGATCAACTGCGCTAACTTCTCAAACCCTTTCTTCCTCGCGTAATCGCTCGCCGTCCTCCCATTCTCGCACCTCTTTTTATAATCACAGCCAGCGTCTAATAGCTCTCGCAAACTCTCTTCATGGCCGTTCACGGCGGCCATCATTAACGCCGTCTTCCCAGTGCCTTCACCATCGGTTAAATCCATTTGTTCGCGCATTCTTGCGCGTCGGCACCAATCGCATAACATCTGTAACGCCTTATGTTTATTCAAAGATGCGCATATCATAATCGCCGTATAGCCATCGTCGTCGCGAGCGGATGGCTGTTGATTCCCGGCACCGATGGCCCAGCGCAACGTGTCCAGCTTTTGCTGCTTGCACGCCTGCAGGAATTGGTCCTTTTTTGAGGCCATTCTTTGTTTCGTTTGCGCGATTACTTTATTATTACTATTATTATTATTACCTTCTAAGTGCTGTGATGGTTACTTTAGTGAAAAACTAATTTTGTACAAAAACAGGGGTTAAAAGGGCTTTAACAAGGCGAGGGTATTGTACCGCACGCAAAACTTATTCTAACAATCATAGAAACAACTTTAAGAGCATCTTAACATAATAGTATACGTAGCTTTTTTAGTAGTAATGTGATAAAAAACGTACAATACGTAGAAATTACTGAATGGTTAAAATTACAGCGCAATGGAACAGAATATGACTAAAATACAGAGGCGCACCACGCGTTTGACTGTCGTTCGTTTACGATCGAAAGTTGCCTCGAAGGGCTTCGAGCGAATAGCGGATCGTTTCGAACACTCTCTCTCCGTTGGAAATCGAAAGCAATCGCTAACGATCGAGAGCATAGCGTATGATTAGTCGCTTTTGCTCTCGAAAGCTTTAGCGGCTTCTTTCATTGGGGATTTTTTCGAACTCGTTGAAATCAAAGCGCTCGCTAAGATTAGAGCGCCGCCTACGTAGCCGTTAATACCCATGCGCTCTCCGAGCAAGACGTAAGCGAAAAGAGCGCCCCATAGAGGTTCGGTCGTGTATATTATGCTCGCCTTCTCGGACGGGATGTATTTTAGAGCGACGGTTTCGGCGTAAAGCGCGAACGCTGTTGTCACGACGCCGGTGTATAAAACTAAGAACCATGGTATGGACGACCAATTGAACGCACGTGCTTCGCTTATTGCGTTTGTGAATAAACTCGACATGTCGTCGTGAGGGACGTTGTTTAAGCACGTCGCAGAGAAGAACATGGTGACGATGAACAATTGTATTGAACACATGCCCATCATTTGCTTCGTTCCTAAATGTTCTTCGTTCGCTAAGACGTCGGTGCGAAAGACTTGAATGGCGAATACAACCGCGGAGATAAGAATTGCAAAATCTCCGTAAAGGCTTTGAACCGTTTGCACTGTAGCATTTTCTGCACTCGCGGTGACGCTTTCTAAAGGAATCGATAAAGTCGAGTCTACTACTTCAAACGGATTCAACGAATCTACTTCGCCGTTCAAAACGGACGAGGATAAATCAGAAACCGCACCAGAAACCATTGAAATAGCTTCTTGCGTTTCGAAGGACTCTAAGCCTGGGATCGGAACTACGCCTTCGATTAGACCTAAGCCGAAAATGGCTACTAAAATGGATACCCACGTGCTCGAAGGTACTTGTCTTCCAGCCCACAACGCAATCAAAGGTACGCTAATAACTGTAAACGACGATATAAACGACGCCGAAGATGCGTCGGTAAGGTTAAGACCAATCGCCTGAAAATAATAGCCTACGGCGCACCAAAATCCTAGTTCTAATCCCATTTTGATTATCCTAGTATCTTGTAAAGCGTATTTCGTAAATGGTAAAAACGTCAAAGAAGCGAATGAGAAGCGGAAAAATCCAAACGTATCCAAGCTCAAATCTTGTTGCGCCAATTTCACTAGAACTATGTTCGAACCCATCATGAAAATGATCAAATTAAATAAAACATATCCTCTCGTCTCTGCGCTTAAGCCGCCGATGAACTTATTCCTCGAAAGTGAAGCCACGAAATCCTCGCCTTCTTTTTGGCTGTTTTCGTAATCAAAATCGTCAGTATCTTTCTCCTCCATAGTCATCATCATCGGTTGCTCGACCGACAATTGCTGTTGTTCCTCGGCGGCTAATAATTCTGCTGGCCAAATCATATCCTCAATCACGGTCGGCTCATCTAACGACTCCACTACAGCTATATTACTGCTGTTTTCATTTACGTGCTGCTCGTTGTGATTTTCCGCTCCGTTTGTAGTAGTAGTAGTAGTAGTCGTAGTTGTTGTTGTTGTTGTTGTTGTAGAATTATCGAGCAACTCGATGCCGCGTTCGACCGCAAACTCTTTCTCTTGTTGCTGCTCCTCAGTCGTCCCGAGCTTATACTCAAAAAATGTCTTCGCAACGAACGAATTACTATCGTTATCATTGAAATCATTCATTACCATCCTCACCGGTAATCCACTCATCGCAGGAATAAACATTTTATTACTTCTATTCGAATCCGTGTTTGAATTCCGACCAAGTCGAGCGAACATCAGGTTTTTCGTTTTCTTTTGCTGAGAAGAAGTTCTCTCCTCATCATCATAATCAACAACATCATCGTCATCGCGCCAGCGAATGAAATTAAACACATCTTCAAACACAGAAGAAGAAGAAGAAGAAGAAGAAGAAGAAGAAGATCCAGATCGCCGTCTTTCGCGCGAAGCAGAAGCGCGTGATTTCTTCTCATCTGCCTTAAAGTAAGCCTTCGGAATCAGATCATCTCCAAAACTACGACGGCGCGATTTTGAATTCTCGAGAGATGGAGAAGATTTCCGCGAACGCACTCGCGAAATCGATCGATCGACCAGCTGGGCGTTCAAGCGCATGCGCGGTCGTTACCTGCTCCGTTGTTTTGCGTATTTAAATTCGCTTTTGTTTGTTTTAATTAATCTACCAGGCACTGTTGCCAAGCGGCCGCTTGTCTGAAGATCCATAAAATATCTTTTCTTCTTCTTCTTCTTCTTCTTCTTTTGAAAGACAAAAAGCGCTTAAAAAAAGCAAACGAAAGAAAAAGCGGTGCGCGTTAAACGCGCGACTGACCATGTTTACAAGTGTACGATTGACGCGACGAAAAGAAATACTAGTGAGTTAAGATACTCTTGAAGTTGTTTTCTGTACATTTCTTAGAATTAGTTTCGAGACGTCGTCCGTACTGCTCGAGAACGAACGATAAGAAACTACCGTTCGGCGCAAAGATCTAGGAAAGCGAAGTGTTCTTCGAGCGAGAGTAGCGTGTTCGCGCAGATGACACCGGAAGCTGCCGCCGCGGGAACGCCAACGCCCGGCGCGACGGAGTCTCCTACTCGATGAAGACGCGAGATGCCTTTAACGGATGCGCCCGGGAACAGCTTAGGGGCTTTGATTATTGCGCCGTACGTACCTCGATGGCGTCTGAGCCATTTTTCGTGCGAAGCCGGCGAAGCTAAGAGTTCGAGAACGACTCTGTCTCGCACGTCTGGTATGACTGTTTCTAATGCCGTGAATAGAACGTTACATTTCTCGCGTTTTTTTTGCTCGTACGCTTCTTTATCATTCGCTTTGAGTTCTTTCCAATTATCGAAAGGTTCCATCGTATAGCAATGAATGCAATGATATCCAGCAGGGGCCATCTCCGGCGACCAAACGCTTGCGATTGAAATCATCACGACGTTACCGGGAGAGTCTAACGGTTTTGATTTATCGTTTACGACGACGTGGTGACCGCCTAAATGAGAAAAATCTAAATTATCAGCGCGTATACCTAAATGAGCGTGCATGAACGAGTCCGAACATTCAATCGATGTATTCTTTTTATAGTCTTTTTCTGAAACGTTCGTCGCTGTTTTCGGGATCAGTTTCTCGTACGTATCCCAAACGCTCGCGTTTGATATAACTCCTTTTTTTGCACGTATTATTCTATCATCTTTTTGCATTTTTACGCCAACAGCTTGATCGTTTTTCTCGTTTAATTCAATGTTCTTCACGTGCGCGTTTACACGAATCTTACCGCCACGTTTTTCAATCGCGCGTACTAAAGCGTCCGAAATCGTTTTCGCTCCTCTTATTGGAAATTCGGAATGTTTAAAACGATCTGAGGCACCGAACACGCTCGCAAACTCGGCGCTCACGGTTCCGCTCGCATCCATTCCGGACAATAAGAAACACTCTAAATCACAAAGAAACCTAACCCATGGATCTTTGATATCCAAAAACTCCAACAACGACGTCGTCGGTTTTCCTAAAACATTCCCATACGCACCGAGCTTCCCTAATTTCTCTAAATAGCGTTTCCCGATCACAATTAACATTCGCCAATCCGTTCTCAACGCAATCGTCGGCAACCCGCTCAACGCCTCGAACATCTTCCTGATTTCCGGTACCGCGCTCGCAACCTCTCTCGCGCCGTCTTTCGAAAACCTCTCGATCTCGTTCGTCAATACCTCTAAATCCGCGTGCCTTCTTAACCCAGGAACGCCGCGCTCGATATGAAACGTCCCTAACGGATCATACTTCACGGTCTCGATCTCCTCCCCTAGCACCTTTAACAAACTCGCTAAAGGGTTCAAC
>Ga0302126_10000417_pt1 | contig 27929 bp, 24 predicted proteins | sample CB4_20m_MG_FD_203108 | JGI IMG/M metagenome (GOLD analysis project Ga0302126, IMG submission 203108) | Marine microbial communities from Western Arctic Ocean, Canada - CB4_20m | ecosystem: Environmental > Aquatic > Marine > Oceanic | place: Canada: Western Arctic Ocean | collected 2017-09-24 | reverse complement strand
TTTTTCTGAAGTGTATTGTTTATGTATAGGTCTAAATTTTGTTTCCCAGCCCAGAAGATACTTTCTTTGAATTTCAAATTTATAAAACGCTATGAGATTTTTTTTGTATTCTTTTTTTTTATCAATTAACTTATTTTGTGCAGCACAAACCGTGGAAGACAGTTTTGAGGGAAACGGAACCATATCCGATTGGTTTGGTGATGACTGTGAGTTAGATACTTCGTTCTCAAATATATTTAGTACCGGTATAAATACCTCTGAAACAGTCTTAAAATATTCGGATACGGGAGGTGATTATTCAAATGTAAGATTTGAAGTTCCTATTAATTTTAATTTATCAGAACAATATACATTCACTTTAAAGCTATACATTCCTTCAAACGGTATTTCCGGAGCAGAACCCAATCAGATTTCCCTAAAGCTACAAGATGGAACGATTGTAGCTCCTTGGTCTACACAAAGTGAAATTATAAAATCGGTAATTCTGGACGAATGGCAAACGGTAAGTTTTGATTTCAAGAACGACAACTTTACGAATTTAGATCCAAATTCAATAAACCCAACGGATAGAACTGATTTTAATAGAGTCGTGCTTCAGATTAATGGAGAAAACAACGATAGTAACGTGGTTGGCTATATCGATGACTTTTTATATGATGGGGTATTGAGTGAAGATAATAATTCAGGTGGGGATCCCGTATTTAATACTTTAGTGTGGTCTGATGAGTTTGAGGGGAGTGGAGCTATAAATTCAGGGAATTGGTTTCACCAAACCCAACTACCAGGTGGAGGTAGTTGGTATAATGGAGAAGTTCAACATTACACAGATCGAACAAGTAACACCTATGTTTCCAATGGAGCTCTGCATTTGGTTGCTAAAAAAGAAACATATACCAATCAAGGGGTTACCAAACAATATACGTCTGCAAGACTAAATTCTAAATTTGCATTTACCTATGGAAAAGTAGAGGTGAGAGCAATTTTACCGACGGGAGTTGGTACTTGGCCTGCTATTTGGATGTTGGGAAAAAACATTAATGAGTCGGGTGCTTATTGGCAACAGCAGGGTTTTGGTACCACTTCGTGGCCAGCTTGTGGCGAAATAGATATTATGGAGCATTGGGGTAATAATCAAAATTTTGTACAAAGTGCCATGCATACTCCTTCAAGTCATGGAGGAACGGTAAACCACGGAGGTCAAACGATTTCAACAGCTTCTTCGGCGTATCATGTGTATTCCTTAGAATGGTATCCAGAGAAGATGGTTTTTAAAGTAGATGGCATACATCATTACACCTATAATCCTGAAATTAAAAATTCAGAGACATGGCCGTATAATGCCGCACAGTATATATTATTAAATACTGCAATACAATCGAGTATTGCGGGGTCTTTTACTCAGAGCGCTATGGAAATAGACTATGTAAGAGTCTACCAAGAGGGGACTGCATCCGTCCCAGAAATTGGTCTAGATGAAGTACAAGTGTACCCCAATCCTTTGAAAGAGGTCTTAACTATAAAGGGTTCGAACGCTTTATTAGGCGGGAAAGCAATTTTTTATAATATCAATGGAAGTGCAGTGAAAACAGTGATTATCAATGAAATAACGCAGACGTTAGACTGCGCTAATTTAACGAAGGGAATCTATTTCTTAAAGGTAGTAAGTGCTCATAAAGTAGCAACTTTTAAAATTTTTAAAATGTAACTTTTATTAGATTGAATTTAAAATAGTGGCCATTTGCTGCTGTAATTCTGTTGCTTTTAGAGTTGCTTTATTTGCAAAGTCTCTATTATTGGAAGCATATATAATCCCTCTAGAAGAGTTCACTAAAAGACCAATATTTTCTGAAAGTCCATATTTACAAACATCTTGTAGGTTTCCTCCTTGCGCACCAATACCAGGAACTAGTAAAAAGGCATTCGGAACTATTTTTCTAATTTCTTTAAAGTATGCCGCTTTGGTAGCACCAACCACATACATTAAGTTTTCTGAGTTTTCCCAAGATTTTGATACGTGTAAAACTTCTTTGTATAACGCATGTCCATGAACGCTTAGGGTCTGAAAGTTAAAAGCACCTTCGTTAGAAGTCAACGCTAACATAATTGTGTGTTTGTTTTTAAAAGCTAAAAAAGGCTCTACAGAGTCTTTACCCATATAAGGGGCAACCGTGACAGCGTCAAATTCCAAATCTTCAAAAAATGCTTTGGCATACATGGTGGAAGTATTTCCGATATCTCCTCTTTTTGCATCTGCAATGGTAAAAATTTCAGGGTATTTGTTATTTAGATATGCAATTGTTTTTTTTAAAGATTTCCATCCTATAATCCCATAGGCTTCATAAAATGCTGTGTTTGGCTTGTAGGCAACACATAAATGATGTGTGGCATCTATAATGCTCTTGTTAAACTCAAAAATAGGGTCTTCAGTCGTTAATAAATGGGAAGGGATCTTTTCTAAGTCGACATCCAGTCCAATACATAAAAAGGATTTTTTCTTTTTTATTTGTGCTACTAATTCTTGTGTGGTCATGATTTTTATAAAGTTCCACCAAAAATACTTAATTTAGACTTTATTTTATAAGTTTTTGAAGGTAAAGAAGACAAATACATGAAAATATTCTAATTTGATAATGAAAAAAATAGCTTTAGTTTTTATAATTTTATTCGTGAGTTGCACCAACAATGAACCAATACAGTTTTCTGAACTGGCGCTAGAAGAGGTGGTTTTTGATCTTAATAAGAACCAATTTGAACTGAAAGAAGTGCTGCAGCACTTCGCAGGGAAGAAAATTCTAATAGATATTTGGGCCTCTTGGTGCGGAGATTGTATTAGAGGATTGCCTGCCGTTAGCGCTCTTCAAAAGGAGTTTCCAGAGGTGGTGTTTTTGTTTTTATCAGTAGATACTGGCAAAGAGGCCTGGAAAAATGGAATTCAAAGGTTTCAGATAAAAGGGAAGCACTTTAACCTTCCCAAAGGAATGAAAGTGGGTACTTTTGTGGATTTTATTGATTTAAGTTGGATTCCGAGATATATGGTGATTAATGAGCTCGGGATGATTACACTATTTAATGCTACGAAGGCTTCAGATTCTCGGTTACAGAAAGCTTTGAAAAAAGCTATATAAATCGTTTTAGTAACTATTTTTATTTCTAAGGATAAAATACCAACACATTTCTTAATTTTACGGCAGAAATTAATATTGAAAAACTAGCCCGAAAGGCTTTTAAAATTATAAATATGAGAACAAAGATTGTTGCGGGAAACTGGAAGTTAAATAATGACAAAGAAGGAAGTAAAAATTTAATTAAAGAATTAAAAAAAGCAATTAAAGAGAATCCTTTGCAAGATGCGCGTGTGATTGTGGCTCCTACGTTTGTTAATTTATCGGCTTCAGTTAAAGCTGCAAAAAAATCTAAGATAGAGGTGGTCGCTCAAAACATGCACCAAGCTGCGAACGGTGCTTTTACAGGCGAAGTTTCTGCGGAGATGTTAAAAGCGATTGGGGTAGAAACTGTAATATTAGGACATTCAGAAAGAAGAACTTATTTTAATGAGACGGATGCAGCGCTGGCAGAAAAGGTGAATACCGTTTTAGAAAAAGATATGGAGGCTATTTTCTGTTTTGGAGAGTTGTTAGAAGATAGAAAATCAGAGAATCATTTTGCTGTTGTAGAAAGCCAGTTAAAAAATGGATTATTTCATATAGAAGCAAAAGATTGGAAAAGTATTATTTTGGCCTATGAGCCTGTTTGGGCAATTGGTACAGGAGAAACTGCAAGTCCAGAACAAGCACAAGAAATGCACGCTTTTATAAGAGGTATTATAGAAAAGCAATACGATAAAAAAGTAGCAGACAACGTATCTATCTTATACGGAGGAAGTGTAAAACCTGCGAATGCAGAAGAAATTTTCTCAAAGCCAGATGTAGATGGTGGCTTAATTGGTGGTGCAGCTTTAAGTGTAAATGATTTTACAGGAATTATTAATGCTATCTAAGTAGTATAGTTTCAAAGAAAACTAATAAATTTGCATTGAGATTTTTTTAATCTTGATGCATTTTTTTTGATTTAATAACTATGGACAATATTTATATAGAATATAATTTTACATTTTCACCAAAAGAGCCAATTTCTGAAATTCTAATAGCAGAATTAGGAAATGTGGGTTTTGAAAGTTTTGTAGAAACTGAAAATGGCGTAACGGCTTATATTCAGAAAACAGATTGGAGTGCGGAGATCTTGGCCGATGTTTTTGTGTTAAATTCAGATGAATTCTCGATTGAATACAATCAGAATGAAGTGCCTCAAACAAATTGGAATGCAGAGTGGGAGAAGAATTTCGAGCCAATTCAGGTAAATGATTTGGTAAGCATACGTGCACCATTTCATGAAAACCCGAATTTAAAATATGATATTGTAATAGAACCAAAAATGAGTTTTGGCACCGGGCATCATGAAACTACACACATGATGGTGCAGCATTTATTGCAGTTAGATTTAGAAAATAAAAAAGTATTAGACATGGGTTGCGGAACTGGAATTTTAGCAATTTTTGCTGAAATGAAGGGAGCAAAGTCTTTAGATGCTATTGATATTGATACTTGGTGTTATGAGAACTCAATCGAAAATGTGGAGCGAAATGCGTGTAAAAACATTTCGGTATATGAGGGAGATGCGTCACTATTAACCAGTAAAAACTATGATGTAATCATTGCCAATATCAATAGGAATATTTTGTTGATGGATATGGAAATATATGCCAATTGCTTGAATGATAAGGGTGTATTGCTTTTAAGTGGTTTTTATAAAGAAGATATTCCAACGATCGATGCAGCTGTTGCTAAATATGGGTTGAAATTAGAAGCAACGATTCAAAGAAACAATTGGGTTGCTTTAAAATATTATAATTAAAAAATATTTTTTATTTTTATAGCATGAGTACAAAGAAAAAAATTCAAGAGGAAGTTGACATTCTAGAAAAAGAAGTTTTTCAGCACGAGATTGTATTGCATAATGACGATGTAAATACATTTGATCACGTAATAGCTGCTTTAATGGATGTTTGCGAGCACACGCTGGAGCAAGCAGAACAGTGCGCTATGCTGGTGCATTACAAAGGAAAATGTACCGTTAAATCTGGAGAGTTTAAAGATTTAGAACCCAGGTGTTCCAAGTTATTGCAATTAGGTTTATCTGCAGAATTAATATAATTATGGAAAATGTATTTAAATACTATGAGTTTTCACCTTTTTTTTTAGATACTTCCGGTGTTTTTTTTGGAAATGAAATAAGTTTTACGGTCTTAAATGAGACACATTTTTTAATATTTGAAAAAAAAGAGGCTGCTTACAATCTGTATGTTTCAAAATATGCGCACCCCAAAGAGATTGGTGTAAAGTCTGCGATTATTTTAGAATTATTGGTAACAGATTATGACAAAAGTAATCCAGCACATCGCATTGCAATCAAGCAATACTTAGATTAATTTTTTAAAAAACTTTTGGCCGAATAATAGCAAGTGGAAAACAGAATTTTCACACGGTAAAGATGGGCTTAAAAGTTAGATAGCTTCTATTCCATAGCGTTTTAAAAGTTCCAATGAAGTGTACTTTAAAGACTTTTCATGGGTAGCCTCTAGAACAATAGGGGGTGCTTTTCCCACTTTCTCCGCTTGTAGCCATCTAGAAATACACAAACACCAATGATCACCAGGTTTCAATCCGGGAAATTGCCAATGGGGCACGGGGGTCATCAAGTCATTTCCTTTAGATGCAGAGTAGTCTAAAAACTCTTGGGTAACAATTGCACAAACGGTATGTGTACCCGAATCTTGAGAAATTGTTCTGCACAGACCATCTCTAAAATATCCCGTGGCAGGAGCCGTACAGCAAGAAATTAGGGGGTTTCCAAATATATTTAATTCCATAGCTTGAAAATTTCAATAACAAAGTTATACAAAATAGTCAGGTATGCAATGCATGAAATGAATCTTTTGTGGAATATTTACAGGGCACTTATCGAAAAAAACCAATCTTGAACACAGTGGTAATAGACGCAGGGTATCTTCGTGATTTACGGATGTTGTGTAAGAAGGTAGAGCTAATTTTGCGGAAAATGTACTGTAACTTCTATTGCTGGGGACGTGGAAGTATGGAAACTCCAATGGGGTTTTAGATAGCTAGCTTATCTTAATTTGGATAGCGATAGCGCGTCATTTTTTAAACTTCTTAGTAAAGTCATGCCTTTAATTTAAAGTTCGCATGCGCAGTAAAAGATAACATCATTATAATGGTATTATATTTTTTTTAAGATTTGTAGTATATTAGTTTAAACACTTTGAAATTATTGAAAAGGAAAGAAGAGAGGTTTTAAATAATTTTTCTAAAATGAGAAAGATGATACATAAGGGCTATGTTTGGGCTATTAAAGTGGTTTTAAATTGCTAAATTTGTCTTAGGAAATTCATTTTAGAATAAATAAAGAAAAGAGAATGAAATTAATTTCACAACTAATTAAAATTTTTATTTTGTTTTTAGCATTGCCATTGGAAATTTCAAATGCATCTAAAAGGAGAGCCTACCTTAGAATTAAAAAAATAATGATTGCAACCAATTTCTTTTAGAAACATTTCTAAAATGATATTTATAAAAAGACCCTAGTTCCTTTTTAAATAAAGGAATTTTCTTTACAGATTGATTATTTGAAGAAGGAAGAAAGAAGGATGAGAAATCATCCTTTTTTTTTGTGCCCGAAGTTTTGGGAGTAGTAATAGTAGTGAATAATAAAACATATAGCTACTTTACAACGCCTTTAAACCTAAGTTACACACCAAAATTTTCAGTAACAATATATTTTATTTTTTTGTTTAGTGATTTTATTGCGTTGTAGCTTGTATGTTCTAATACGATAATAACAAGATCGTCGTCTAAATATTTTGTAAGTCCTGTACTAAACCCATTCCATTTTCCATAATGATAGATGCTATTTGCTCCTTTAGTATCTATTCTAAACCCAAAGCCATAAGGAACTTCTCTTCCGTACACTGTTCTTCCTTTGGAATACATAAGATCTAGCGATTCTTGTGTGAGAAGCTTACCCGTATTTAATCCGAGGGTCCACTTGTACAAGTCTTCAATATTTGTGTACACATTTTTATCACCAACAATAGCATCGTTTACAGTGCTGTGAATTTTCAAATGTCGCCAACCTCTGTGCAGTCGGTAGCCTGCTAGTTGGCCTTCTTTAACGGGATCGTTTTCAAAACTGTACACGTACGAGTTTTTCATTTGTAATGGTTCAAATATATTTGTTTTTAAAAAAGAGCTGAAAGAAGTTCCAGAAATTTTTTCAACAATAGAAGCCAGTACAAAATATCCGGTGTTGGAGTAATCAAAGTTACGTCCTGGTTTAAAGAATCGCTGCACATTACTAGTTGCTAATAATGCGATCATTTCGGCATTTGTAGGAGCTTTTTTTGCTTCCCACTTGTGCTCAGCGATCCAAAAGTATTTTGGCAATCCAGCAGTGTGATTTAAAAGATTTTTAATGGTTACAGCTTCATAAGGGAAATCAGGAAAATAGGTATTTACGGTATCTGTTAGCTTAATTTGGTTTCTTTCCTTCAATAACATAATGGCCGCTGCCGTAAACTGCTTACTTACCGAGGCTAGTTGAAATGTAGACTCTTTCTTTAAAGCTGTTTTCTTTTTGAAATCTGCAGTTCCTACTTGATTTTGATACACTATTTTATCACTCTTTGCAACTAGTATGGCTCCGTTAAAGTCATGTCTCTTGTGAATTCGTTTTAATAAGGAATCAAGTTTAAAATGTATTTTTTCTGTATCCTTTTCGGAGTGGCGTGCTAAAAGATTAGGAGGGGTTCTTTTTGCGGCTTCCTTTAAAGGAATTTCAATAACAACTGCTGTACTTTTCGAGTTTGATGTAGTTGAAATATATAAAAATATACACAAAAAAAAGAAGAGTATTGAGAATAATATTTTATTGTTTTTACGTAAATGCAATGGGCTAATTTTAAGTGCCAAGTTAACAATCATTTCAAGATATCCAACGTACTTTTTTAAAAGGATATTGTTCATTTAAATGTAAAAAAGTATTCATTTTTCTTATATTTCTGGAACTATATGGGGAAATTAACCTCATAAAAAAACGCAACTACCTAATAAATAAGGTGTTGCGTTGTAAAATTGTGACCCTGACAAGATTCGAACCTGTAACCTTCTGATTCGTAGTCAGATGCGCTATCCAGTTGCGCCACAGGGCCAATTTTTGTGGGTGCAAATATAATAGAGTTTTTTCAATATAGAAAGGCTATTGTATTTTTTTATGAATTAATTTCTTTTTTATATGCGGCAACGATAGGTTGTGCTTTTTCTTGATCTTTTTTAAAGATATATAATTCAACGGAGTTATCGGGAGCACCAAAACCACCTAATCTAGCAGACTCAACTCCATCTGATATTCGAGATGCTATTTCGGCGTCACTTAACAACGTTTGTAATCTATTTACTAAAATGGCATTGTCGGTAAAAATTTTAGCGTAGGTTTCTTCCATAATATTTCTTTTTTAGTCTAATGAATTTTGGGTCACAAATGTTCTCCACCCAATAAGCGCAAGTTGTGTTTTAGAGGCTTTTGAAAGGTCTAGTCTTTTTTTTGTAAAAGAGGGCAGAACAGCTTTGTTTACTTTTGCAAGCAGTTTAAAAATTGTTTGTTTCATTGGTCTTATTTCTACCTCAAATTTAATGAAAATAAACTACTCTGCGGCATACGTTTTTGGGGTTCTTTTCCAATGGGTAAAAGCATTGTTAAATAGCAACTATTTGGAATACTTATCTAAAGTCACAGATCTAAGTATTTTTTCCTTTCCGCACAAAGTGATAAAAATGTATCTTTGCAGAAAACAGGGCTATGAGTAGTTGGTATGTAATTGGAGGACTGATATTATTAGTTATTGGTGGTGATTTTTTAGTAAAAGCGGCGATTAGCTTGTCTTTTAAATTAAAGATTTCTAAAATGGTGATTGGGATGACGGTAGTTTCTTTTGCTACTTCTTTGCCAGAATTACTAGTAAGTTTGCAAGCAGCGCTTGACGGCTCTCCTGCAATTGCAATAAATAATGTGATTGGTTCTAACATTGCTAACATTGGTCTCGTTTTAGGAATCACAGCAATTATAGGTCCTATTGCAGTGCAAAAGGATTTTTATAAGTTTAATTGGCCGGTAATGATGCTCTTCTCGGTAGTTTTATATTACTTTTTAATGAATGATGCTGTTTTAACGCAAGTAGAAGGCATTTTACTTTTAGTTGGGCTGTTTGTTTTTCTATGGATACTGATAAGGAATGCAAGAAAAGAAAAAGTTGTTATCGACAAAATCGATGATACGTTGGCGAAAATTGGATATGGTAAAATAATTGTTTGGCTATTGTTAGGAGGCCTTGCCTTATATTATGGTGCTGGTTTCTTGGTGGATGGTGCAAAAGATATTGCAAAAAGTATGGGAGTTAGCGAAGGAGTAATCTCCATTACAATGATTGCTATTGGTACAAGTGTCCCGGAATTAGCGGCTTCTGTAATTGCTGCAATAAAAGGTGAAAAGGCCATCTCTTTAGGGAATTTGATTGGCTCTAATATTTTCAACATTGGCTCTGTGCTCGGTTTTACAGCAGTCATAAAAGAGATTGCAATCCCCTTAAACGAGCCTCAAATTTTGTCTAGAGATATTTTTTGGATGTTGGGGTTTTCTGCGATATTAATTCCTTTAGTTTTCATAAAAAATAAGTTTCTTTTAAGCAGGTTAAAAGGAGGTTTTTTGTTTTTGGTATATGGAACTTTTATATATTTAGTCTTTAAAACTAGCGCATAAAAAAACGCGCACTTATTAAGGTGCGCGTTTTCATTAGTATTGAGATTATTTAACTGGTTTTACAGTTTTAATAATTCTTGAAGCAATTTTATATGGGTCTCCATTTGAAGATGGACGACGGTCTTCTAACCACCCTTTGTATCCTTTTTCTACAGCAATAATTGGAATACGAATAGAAGCTCCTCTATCTGAAACTCCCCAAGAGAAATCATTGATAGATGCAGTTTCATGATCCCCAGTTAATCGCTGGTCATTGTGCTCGCCATAAACGGCAATGTGTTCCTTCACTAGCGGACGGAAAGCTTCACATATTTCAATATATTTATCTTTAGAACCACAAGTTCTCAAGATGGTATTTGAAAAGTTAGCATGCATTCCAGAGCCATTCCAATCTGTATTTCCTAATGGTTTTGGATGGTACTCTATGTACATTCCTTTACCTTCTGTTAAACGATCTAATAGGTATCTAGAGATCCAGATTTCATCTCCTGCTTTTTTAGCGCCTTTAGCAAACAATTGGTATTCCCATTGTCCAGAGGCAACTTCTTGATTGATTCCTTCAAAATTTAAACCCGCATCGATACATAAGTCAGCATGCTCTTCAACAAAAGCACGTCCGTGTGTGTTTTTACCACCAACAGAACAGTAGTACATTCCTTGTGGAGCTGGATAACCACCTCTTGGGAATCCTAAAGGTAAATCAGTATCCGTGTTCATAATGAAATATTCTTGTTCAAAACCGAACCAGAAATCGTTGTCATCATCTTCAATGGTAGCACGTGCATTAGAAATGTGCGGAGTACCGTCAGCATTCATAACCTCAGTCATTACCAAGTAACCATTAATTCTCTTGGGATCTGGATAGATGGCAACAGGTTTTAAAATACAGTCAGACGCTCCTCCAGAAGCTTGTTTTGTAGAAGAACCATCAAAAGACCAAAGGCCTAATTCTTCAACTGTTCCCTGAAAGTTTTCGTGCTCTTCCACTTTTGTTTTACTTCTTAAGTTCTGTGTTGGTTCGTATCCATCTAACCAAATGTATTCTAATTTAATTTTTGCCATAATAAATAATTGAGTGAGTAATGTTAACAATACAAAAATGAAATATTTTCCCTACATATCAAAAAATATAGGGGTAAAATGTTTAAATTTGTATAAAAATAATTTTATCCCTAATTTATACAGGGGTCGTTTATTTATAAGTAAAAAAAACACCTAAAAAACTAACAATATGTCAATTATTAGATTCAACGCTTTACAAGAAACACTAAACAGAAAGCCTGTAGAGGTGAATCAGAGTGAAAAAAGGTCGACCCTTTTTGGACAAAATGTATTTAATAAACATGCGATGCAGCAATATTTGACGCGGGCAGCATATGAAAGTGTGATGAATGCAATTGAGCATGGCACGCGCATCGATCGTAAAATTGCCGATCAGGTTGCGGTCAGTATGAAAGATTGGGCAATGTCTAAAGGTGCAACGCACTATACACATTGGTTTCAGCCATTAACGGGAGCAACAGCAGAAAAGCACGATGCTTTTTTCGAGTCGATCAATGGAAGTTTGGCAATGGAGAAATTTGATGGAGAGCAGCTCGTGCAGCAAGAGCCAGATGCCTCTAGTTTTCCTAGTGGAGGTATTAGAAATACTTTTGAAGCGAGGGGTTTTACTGCATGGGATCCTACCTCGCCTGCTTTTATTTATGAAAGAACACTTTGTATTCCTACAATATTTGTGGCGTATACGGGGGAAGCTTTAGATAATAAGACGCCCTTATTACGGTCTTTACAAGCAGTAGATACGCATGCAACTGCCGTTTGTCGCTATTTTGATAAAAACATCAACAAAGTAAATGCCACGTTAGGTTGGGAGCAAGAATTTTTTTTAATAGATACTGCTTTGGCACTTTCTAGGCCTGACATCCAATTAACTGGAAGAACTTTACTTGGACATTCGTCAGCAAAAGGGCAGCAGTTAGATGATCATTATTTCGGAATAATCCCTGCAAGAGCTATGAGTTTTATGCAAGATTTAGAGGAGGAATGTATGCTTTTAGGAATTCCAGTAAAAACAAGACACAATGAGGTTGCTCCGAATCAATTTGAAGTTGCACCCATCTTTGAGGAAGCAAATCTAGCAGTAGATCATAATTCTTTGCTCATGGATGTAATGCATAAAGTAGCAGACAGGCATCAATTTAAAGTATTGTTTCATGAAAAACCATTTGCAGGAATCAATGGTTCTGCAAAGCATAACAACTGGTCTTTAGCGCTAGAAAACGGTACAAATCTTTTGAGTCCAGGGAAAACTCCTATGAAAAATCTACAATTCTTAACGTTTTTTGTAAATACCATTAAGGCGGTGTACGAAAATGAAGAATTGTTAAGAGCGGCGGTAGTTTCTGCCAGTAATGATTATCGATTGGGTGCCAATGAAGCGCCACCAGCAATTATATCTGTCTTTATTGGAAGTCAGCTTTCAGCTGTTTTAGACGAGTTAGAAAATGTAACCAAAGGAAAATTATCTCCAAAAGAGAAAACAGACTTAAAACTAAATATTATTGGTAAAATTCCGGAGATACTATTAGACAATACGGATATCAATAGAACCTCTCCATTTGCTTTTACAGGGAATAAATTTGAATTTAGAGCCGTAGGGTCTTCTGCGAATTGTGCGGGACCAATGACCGTTTTAAATACCATTGTAGCGAAACAGTTAAAAGAGTTTAAGCAGGATGTAGATCTTCTAATAGAATCAAAAAATCTAAAAAAGGATGAGGCTGTTTTTAATGTATTGAGAGAGTATATTAAGGCGTCTAAGAAGATTAGATTTGATGGTGATGGATACGGAGAAGCTTGGGAAAAAGAAGCTAAAAAACGGGGATTGAGTAACAATAAGACTACGCCAACTGCCTTGAAAGTAATGACTTCTAAAAAAGTCATCGATTTGTACGAGGAGATGAATGTGATGAGTAAGATTGAGGTTGAAGCGCGCTATGAAATTAAATTAGAAGAATATACGAAGCGTTTGCAAATAGAAAGCAGAGTTTTGGGAGATATTTCTAGAAATCACGTGGTGCCAACAGCAATTATTTATCAGAATACTTTGTTGGAAAACACAAAGAATTTAAAAGAAATATTTGGGGGAGATTACAAAAGTATCGCCAAAGAGCAAATAGAATTGATCATGACGATTTCTAAGCACATCACAGAAATTAATGCGAAAGTTATTCAAATGGAAGCAGCACGTTCAAAAGCGAATAAGCAGATTGGATTAAAATCTGCAGAACAATATTGTAGCAATGTGAAACCGTTTTTCGAACAAATTCGATACCACTGCGACAAGCTAGAAACCATGGTAGATGACAATTTATGGCCTTTGACAAAATACAGGGAATTATTGTTTACAAAGTAATCATAAAAACATCCTATTTTTGGATAGAATTTTTTATTCAAAAGACTAAATTTGCATCCTATAATACAACAACATGAGTCAAGAAGTTTCTAAAAGGTACGCACAAAGAGGTGTTTCTGCATCTAAAGAAGATGTACACAATGCGATTAAGAATATAGACAAAGGTTTATTTCCAAAAGCTTTTTGTAAAATTGTGCCAGATTATTTAACAAATGATGCTGATTATTGTTTAATAATGCATGCAGATGGGGCAGGAACAAAATCCTCTCTAGCTTATATGTATTGGAAAGAAACCGGTGATATTTCAGTTTGGAAAGGCATTGCACAGGATGCATTAATCATGAATATTGACGATTTATTGTGCGTAGGTGCAACAGACAATATCATGCTGTCCTCTACAATAGGTCGTAATAAAAGTAAGATTCCTGGTGAAGTTTTATCTGCAATTATAAACGGAACAGAAGAGTTAATCGAGGATTTAAAAGGCTTTGGAGTTACCATTCACTCTACAGGTGGGGAAACAGCAGATGTTGGTGATTTAGTACGAACAATCATTGTAGATTCTACTGTAACTGCACGTATGAAAAGATCAGCCGTTATCGACAATGCAAATATAAAAGCTGGAGATGTAATTGTTGGATTAGAATCTTTCGGACAGGCAAGCTACGAAAAGGAATATAATGGCGGAATGGGATCTAACGGTTTAACGTCTGCAAGACATGACGTTTTTCATAAATACTTAGCGGAGAAATATCCAGAAAGTTTTGATGCTGCTGTTCCTGAAGACTTGGTATATTCTGGAAATACTAAACTTACGGACAGTGTTGAGAATTCTCCGATAGATGCAGGAAAATTAGTGCTGTCTCCAACAAGAACCTATGCACCAATCATCAAAGAAATTTTATCAAAATTTAATTCAGACACCGTGCACGGAATGATTCACTGTTCTGGTGGTGCACAAACAAAAATATTACACTTTATAGACAACCTTCACATTGTGAAAGACAATATGTTTGAGGTTCCCCCTTTATTTAAATTAATACAGGAACAATCAAATACAGATTGGAAAGAAATGTATCAAGTTTTTAATTGTGGGCATCGAATGGAAATTTACGTAGCTCCAGAAATCGCACAGGACATTATGGCAATTTCTAAATCGTACAATGTAGCTGCTAAAATTGTAGGTAGGGTAGCAGCCTCACCAACAAAAAAACTGACGATTAAGAGTGCGTTTGGTGTTTTTGAGTATTCATAAAATTAAAGTGAAAACTCATATCTCGACGGCAGTGAAGCTAAGCTAAGAGATGCTCTTATTCACGTAATTTAGAGCTTCTTTTTTCTGCGTGAACTCGGAGTCAAATTTAAAGAAGGGTATAAGTGCATCCGTATTCAGTTAAATATACTCAATATGAAATATTTAACTTTCCGATAAAAAGTGTAAATTCGCAATCCAAGAAAAGAGTCACAAATGTTAGATAAATTAAGAATTGTAAAGCAGCGTTATGATGAGGTTTCTGATTTGATTATTCAACCAGAAATTATCATGGATCAGAAGCGGTATGCGCAATTGATGAAAGAATACAAGGATTTAGGAAATGTTGTTGAAAAGGGAGCTGAATATCAAGCTTTAGTAGACAATATTGAGGAAGCAAAAGAAATTTTGGCAGACGGTTCGGATGCGGAAATGAATGAGATGGCGAAGTCGGAGATTGACGAAGCCAATGCAAGAATCCCAAAGTTAGAAGAAGAAATACGTTTTTTATTGATACCCACTGACCCTGAAGACTCTAAAAACGCAGTCGTAGAACTACGGGCAGGAACTGGGGGAGACGAGGCAAGTATTTTCGCTGGAGATTTGTTTCGAATGTATACTAAATATTGTGAAAGTAAAGGTTGGAAGGTCTCTACAGTTGATTACTCTGAAGGCACCAATGGAGGTTTTAAGGAAATTCAGTTTGAAGTAAATGGTGCAGATGTTTATGGAATTTTAAAATTTGAAGCTGGCGTGCACCGGGTGCAACGCGTACCACAGACAGAAACGCAAGGGCGTGTGCATACTTCGGCAGCGACCTGTATGGTTTTTCCTGAAGCAGAAGAGTTTGATGTAGAAATTAACCCTAAAGAGGTGCGTATTGATTTTTTCTGTTCTTCAGGTCCAGGAGGTCAGTCTGTAAATACTACCTATTCTGCCGTCCGTTTAACGCATATTCCGACAGGATTGGTAGCACAGTGTCAAGATCAAAAATCGCAGCATAAAAATAAGGAGAAAGCATTTAAAGTTTTACGTTCCCGTTTGTATGACATGGAATTGGCTAAGAAAAATGCAGCCGATGCTTTAAAGCGTGGTTCTATGGTTTCTTCTGGAGATAGAAGTGCCAAGATTAGGACCTATAATTATGCACAAGGCCGTGTTACGGACCACAGGATAGGACTTTCATTGTATGACTTGCCGAATATTATGAATGGTGATATTCAAAAAATCATAGACGAATTGATGTTGGCAGAAAATACAGAGAAACTAAAGAGCTTGAATGACGACCTATAATTTAGTGTATTTATAGAAAAAATATAAAGCCTCAGTAATTTTACTGAGGCTTTATTTGTTATACCAAATTAAGAAAATGCACCTATTTTAATGGTGTTGTTTTTGTTTAGAAAAGGTAGAAAAGAATAAAGTTTTTTGAGGCTTATTAGTGGTGGAGTTTTCCGAAATAAATAAAAGCGATTTAAGTTCTGGGGGAAACCTTCAACCGCTTTTTTTTTGTTAAACAAATATTTTATTATCAAGCTAAAATTAGACTTTATAATAAGGGGAAATAAGTTGATCAACACTGCAAAGATAGGATGGTAATAAGGATCTCACAATCCCTGAAATCAGTATAATTTTAAAGACCCTGAATTCAGGGTGCATCCTCTGATTTTAAATTCAACTGTTCCTTTATTTACCAAATAAATGGAGCTCTGTAAACTCTTTTCCAATAGTAATACTTTGCGTTTCAGTAGTATTTAAATCCTCTAATTGAACAGCTACATTGTCTATTTGAATAGTCGTAATCTGAAACGGTAAATTATGGAATACCATTCTAAATTTACTGTAGTCTGCGTTAAAGTCACCGCGTTTGTGTTGCTGTATAATTAATTCTTCTTTTTTTCCAGTTAGTTTAAAAGTACGGAGACTAAATCTCCCTTTCTTATAATCATATCCATCATGGGCATCGTCATACAATTTTGAAGCCTCTTTACCTTCTTTATAGTAAACATCTAGGGTGATTTCATCAAATTTCTTTTCACCAATATATTGTTGCACCGGATATTTGGGAATTATTGCACCTTCTTTAATAAATATAGGCATGCTGTCTATATTTGCATCCACCCAAAGTTCTTTTCCACCGACGACTAATTCGTTTGTCCAGAAATTATACCATGCTCCTCTTGGGATATACATTCTTCGTCCTTTGGCATTTGGTTCTAATATCGGACAAATTAAAATTTGTTCTCCGTAAATAAACTCATCACTTCGATAGTGTGTTGCCGTATCTTTTTGGTCATATAAAACTAGCGACTTTAAAATTGGGGTTCCTTCATTTATATATTCCCAAAATGCAGTATATAAATATGGTAGCAGTTGGTATCTTAATTCTACGAATTTTCTGACAATGTCTGTAATTTCTTCACCAAAAACCCAAGGTTCTTGATTTCCATGATCTCCTGAGGAGTGAACCCTACAAAAAGCATGGAAAACGCCTAACTGAATCCACCTCGCAAATAACTCTCCTTGCGGTTGCCCTGCAAAACCTCCAATATCACTTCCTGCAAAAGAAAAACCAGACATCGCCATACGTTGTGCTTGGTTATTTGCAACAGCTAAATGTTCCCAAGTAGCTACGTTGTCTCCCATCCAAGTAGAGGTATAGCGCTGTGCACCGGAATAGGCAGACCTTGTAATTACAAAGGGTCTTTTAGGATATGCATATTTCTTTAAACCATGATAGGTTGCCCGTGCCATTTGTGTTCCATAGATATTATGTGCTTTTCGATGCGAACAAGGGTTTCCGTCATAATCGTGACGCACGTCATCTGGGAATGATTTGTTAGGAACATCCATTACTGCCGGCTCATTCATATCATTCCAAACACCTTTTACTCCAATGTCTTCAATCAATTCCTTAAATAAACCAGACCACCATTCCCGAACTTCTGGCTTCGTATAGTCGGGGAAATAACATTCTCCTGGCCAAACCTTACCTTTCATATAGGGCCCATCTGCACGTTTACAAAAATAATCTTTATCCAATGCTTCTTTAAAAACATTATATTCTAAATCTATTTTAATTCCTGGATCTATAATGACAACTGTTTTAAAACCATCGTCTTCTAGTTCTTTTACCATTCTTTTAGGATCAGGAAAATGTTTTTTATCCCAAGTAAAACAACGGAACCCGTCCATATAGTCAATGTCTAAGTAAATAGCATCACAAGGTATTTTTAAATCTCTAAATGTTTTTGTAATTTCTTTTACATTGTTTTCTGGATAATAACTCCATTTACATTGATGAAATCCTAAGGCCCACAATGGAGGAAGTGTATGCGGTTTTCCAGTTAAATCTGTATAGTTTTTAACAACGTCTTCCATTTCTGGACCGTAGATGAAATAATAATTCATTTCACCCCCTTGTGCCCAAAAACTGGTGACATTTCTTCTTTCGTGTGCAAAGTCAAAATGCGATTTAAAGGTATTGTCAAAAAAGATACCATAGGCCTTGTTCTCTTGAATTGCCGTATAAAAAGGAATTGCTTTGTAAATAGGATCTGTATCCTTGCCAAAGGCATAGGAATCTGTAGCCCAGTTCTCAAAACGTTTTCCTTTTAAGTTTACGTCTACTGGTTTGTCTCCTAATCCGTAAAAACTTTCTGCTTTTTGACAGGCTTTACTCATTTTTACAATGTCACCACCAAACTCATAACTTTCTTCCCAATGAAAACCGATTTCATCTTCATTGATTAGTTTTAAGTCGATAGCATCAAATAAGCTTACCTGTGCGCTTAGTTTTTCTATTTTACAAATTAATTTAGAGGTAGTAAGAATATAGTGAGTAGCATTTTCAGTTACATCTAAAAAACTATATCCTCGGCTGGCGTGGATCGTAATACCATAAGAGAAATCATTTTCAAACTTTCCCGTAGTGCTGTACCTAAAGCGGATTACGCTGTCTCTAACAACGGTCACCTGCAGTGCAACTCCGTTTTTTGTAGAAAAATGTAAGGTATCTACTTCTTTTTTGTAGTTTATTATTTCGGAAGGAAATAAATTCCCTTTTTGTTCTAGTTCTGTATTAACAATCATAGTATAAGATGTTTACCTCTGCGCACAAAAATCGTGAAAGTTTGGATAATAATTAGAGCTTATATTTCTTTTTAACGATATCGTATTCGTCCTTTTTAAGGTCTAAAATATTTCTTATTTATTTAAAAATAAGGCAAATGTGATTTCTTTTCGAGATTTTAATGAGAATTTTTAAAGTCTTAAAAAGCCAGTCTTTTATTGTGAATATTAAAATAAGTATTCCTCTTTTTTATCATATTAATAACGGAATAAAAAAGAGTTTCTTTGCGCTTCTTATTGATATTTTAGCGCTAACATAGCTAATGGAGGTAATCTTAATGTTAAAGAGTGAGTGCGATTATTCCATGCTTTATGCTCAGAAGTTAACGGCTGATTTTTGAAGTTATCTGTACCGTTATATACCGCGGCATCACTATTAAAAACCATTTTTAAAGTTCCTGATTTTGGGAGACCGATTCGATAATTTTCTCGAGGAGTGGCTGTTAAGTTTAAGATAATAACGAGGGTGTCTTTTTCATTATTTCCTTTGCGGAGGAATGTCATTACCGAGTTTTGGTGATCTCCATGATCAATCCATTCAAATCCTTCAACAGAAAATTGCTTCTCGTACAATGCCGTTTCCGTTGTATATAAGATGTTCAAATGCTTTACCAAAGTTTGTGCTCCTTTATGGACTTTGTGCTTTAACAAATGCCAGTCTAAACTGCCATTAAAATTCCATTCACTTATTTGTCCAAATTCACAACCTTGAAAAAGTAACTTGGTACCAGGATGCATGTACATAAAACAATACAACAACCTTAAGTTTGCAAATTTTTGCCATTCATCACCAGGCATTTTGTCTGCGATGGCTTTTTTACCATACACAACTTCATCGTGGGACAATGGCAGCATAAAGTTTTCTGTAAATGCATAATTTAAACTAAAGGTAAGTTCATTTTGATGATGTTCTCTATAGATGGTTTCCTTTGCAAAGTAGTCTAGTGAATCGTGCATCCATCCCATCATCCATTTCATACCAAAACCCAATCCCCCAGAAAAAACCGGACTAGAAACTTGGGGAAAAGAGGTGGACTCTTCTGCGATGGTCTGTACGTCAGGGAAATTTTTGTAAACGGCGGCATTCATTTCTTTAATAAAAGAGATCGCCTCTAAATTTTCTCTCCCTCCAAATTCATTTGGTTCCCATTCACCTTCTTTTCTCGAATAGTCAAGGAAAAGCATCGAAGCAACGGCATCTACCCGCAAACCGTCGGCATGATATTGGTCTAGCCAAAAAATGGCATTGCTAATTAAAAATGATTTGACTTCGTTTCTACCATAATTAAAAATAAGACTTTTCCAATCTTGGTGGTATCCTTTCCTAGGGTCTGGATGCTCATACAAACAAGAACCATCAAAATTACTTAAGCCATGAGCGTCTGAAGGAAAATGGGAAGGGACCCAATCTAAAAGTACACCAATGCCTCTTTCATGAAATTTATCTACTAGGAATTTGAATTCGTCTGGGTATCCAAAGCGAGAAGTAGGAGCAAAGTATCCAGTTAATTGGTAGCCCCAACTTGGGTCATAGGGGAATTCCATAATAGGCATCAACTCTACGTGTGTAAAATTCATTTCCGCAACATAGGACACAAGCTCGTCCGCCAATTCTATATAACTGAGAAATCTATTTTCTGCTACTTTTCTTCTCCAAGAACCTAAATGAACCTCATAAACGGAATAAGGAGCATCTAAAGCATTGTTCTTTTTGCGTTCCTTCATCCATTTCTTGTCCTTCCAAGCATAGCTGTCTTCCCAAATGATAGAGGCCGTTTTTGGAGGGTGTTCGCACCTGCGGGCATATGGATCTGCCTTTTCAGTTACACCATTATCGCTACTGCTTTTGATTTTATATTTATAGGTGTTGCCTTTCCCTGCATATGGAACAAAACCTTCCCAAATACCACTTGCATCCCATCTTACATTTAATTGGTGTTCGCGGTCGTTCCAATGATTAAAGTCTCCAATGACAGAAACTTCTTTTGCATTGGGTGCCCAAACTGCAAAATAAGTACCATTTATACCGGCTTTTGAAATGATATGCGATCCAAATTTTTCGTATAATTTGTAATGTTTTCCAGACTTAAAGAGGTTAATGTCGAAATCTGTAAATAAACTATGTGCTATAACTTTAGACATGTATTGTTTTTAAATTGAAAACTCCAACCATTTAAATGACGGTTCCTTTCGGAAGGACTGCCCCTTTTTTAATAACGACAATACCATCTTTTACAAAGTAGGTGTTCGTTTCAATGTCTTTCAAGTGCAAACCTCCATTAACCCGAGTATCATCTCCAATTCTACAGTTTTTATCAATAATACAATTATTTATAAAGCACCGGTCTCCAATACCCAACTGGTTTTCAATACCTTTCGATTTAATCTCTTCTAAAGATTCATAAGCGTCATTACCCATCATATAGGTATTGGTTACAATTGTTTCTTTACCAATTCGAGAACGGATACCAATGACCGATTTTTCTATTTTTTCTGCACTGATGACACAACCATCCGCTATAATAGTTTTGTTTAAAAGAGTATTCGATATTTTTGAAGTGGGAAGAATACGTGCTCTTGTATACACTCGGTTCTTATCATAGAGATTAAATTTTGGCAAGTCATCTGTCAAACCTATATTTGCTTCAAAAAAAGAATCTATATTACCAATATCTGTCCAATAGCCTTCATATTGGTAGCTTAGTGTCTTGTGTTTATCTATGGATTGTGGAATGATTTCTTTTCCAAAATCTATGGTATCTGGATTGTTCATTAATTTGATAAGCAGGTCTCTGTTGAAGATATAGATACCCATAGAAGCAAGGTAATTCCTTCCTTCCTTCTTCATATCACCGCTTACTTCAGAAGTCCAATCTGGGAGTAAATTAGCAGCCGGTTTTTCAATAAAAGAAGTAATTATATTTTCTTCATTTGTTTTGAGCAAACCAAATGAAGTGGCATCTTTTGCATTTACTGGATAGGTTGCAATAGATATTTCAGCATTACTTTCTTTATGTTTTTCGATCATATCTCGAAAATCCATATTGTATAACTGATCTCCGGATAAAATTAACGCATATTCAAAATCATTTTGTAAAAAGTGATGCATACTTTGCCTTACTGCATCTGCAGTTCCTTGAAACCACTTGTCACTTTGCATCGTTTGCTCAGCAGCTAAAACATCAACAAAAGCATCACTAAAAAAACTAAAATGATAGGTATTTTTAATATGTTGATTCAGAGAAGCAGAATTAAACTGCGTAAGCACATACATCCTTTTGATATCCGCATTAATACAATTAGAAATCGGAATATCTACTAAGCGATACTTCCCTGCAATAGGCACCGCAGGTTTAGACCTGTCCTTCGTGAGGGGATATAATCTTGACCCCTGTCCACCACCTAAAATAATTCCAAGGACTTTTTGATTTATCATAATTTAATGTTTTAGAGATTTATATAAGTGTACGTATGCGGCTGCAGAATTATTCCAAGAATGATCTATTGACATTATTTTTTTTAGATTTTTCTTAAATTCTTTTGCATGATAATAATTTGTTGCTTTATTAATTGCAGAAGTTACCTTTTCTAAGGTAACTCCGTCATGAACAATCCCAAAACCAGCTTTCTTCTCAATATCGATAATGGTGTCTTTTAAACCACCAATAGCATTTACAATGGGCACTGTGCCGTAGCGTAAAGAATACATTTGATTTAAACCGCAAGGTTCTACACGAGAGGGCATTAATAGGAAGTCTGCTCCGGCATACATAATATGGGCAAGTTTTTCGTCATACCCAATAAAAGTATTGAAATTTTCTTTCGGGAGTGCAGCTAGTTCGGTTTCCGTTTCTGCGCACCCAGAACCAAGTAAAAGGATGGATATCTTATTTTCAGTAAGTGCTTTTTTGAAAATTTCAGGGAAAAGATCTGCACCTTTTTCACCAACTAACCTCCCTATAAAAATAAACAATGGCTTTTCAATGTCTAAATTAAACTCTTTACAGAGCCATTTTTTGTTTGCTTTTTTTCCAGATATGACCGTAGTTTTAGAGTAGTTTTTTAGAAGTCTTTCATCTGTTTCAGGATTCCATACATTCCAATCAATACCATTTAAAATACCTTTACATTTTTTACTTTCATGGTGTAATAAAGCTTCTAGTCCGTTTGCTTTTAGTTTTAATTCTTCCATATAAGTAGGAGAAACTGTAGTTACGCTCCAAGCACATTTTATAGCTGCTGCCAAGGAGTTAATACTACCATCCCAGTCGAGTAAACCTGTTTTTTCATAGTTAAAAGGCGGAATTAAATTTCCATGTGCATGCGGAAACCATCCCTGATACTGCGCATTGTGAATGGTTAATACTGTAGGAATGTTTTTGAGCGTTGCATATTTAAAACTGTAAGACATCATAAAAGGAATTAATCCTGTATGATGATCATGTACATGCATAATATCTGGTTTTACTTTCAGCTTTAAAATCCAATCTAGAGTTGCAATTTGAAAGGCTAAAAAACGCTTGGTGTCCGCATTAGAATATACAAAGTTTGTGTAAAGTAAATCGGGAATATCAATAGAAAAAAGGTCGAAACCAAGTTGATGATTGGTCAGTTTAAGTACTTTGAAATGATAGTATTCATGACCAAGCGAAATGTAGTGATCATGGATGGTTTCAAAGGTATTACTCTGTGTAAAGGCATTGTTGTAATAAGGTATGACTACGCTACTCGTAGGGCCTAAATCTTTCTGGTATTTCGGAAGTGCGCCCACAACATCTGCAAGACCACCAACTTTAGCGATCGGAAAACATTCTGCACTAATATGTAGTATTTTCAATATCTGTAATGAGATGGTTCGTGCATCAATTTACAAAATATTTTTGCAGTAGTAAAGTAGATTTTAATTAATAATATAATTTTATTACAATTGAAAATACCTTACCTATATATTGTTTTTCGTTAAAATATAAACAGTTTATTTATGAATTTCGCTGTTTGTTAATTTCATCCTGCAATGCTCTTCTCAATTTCTGCTCTTTTTCGATTGATTTTTTTCGATACTGCTCATATTCAAAGTCCATGTCTTTTAAATCACTTTGAGCTTTATTTGAAAGGATATTATTGTTCGAAAATTTAAATATAAAATAAAGCAATGTCAATATTAAAGCGAGAATAAAAGTCCATAAGCTAAGATTATAACTGGTTTTTTTTACCTGCAAACCAAAGAAAGAAGTACTATTTTCTTTTTGTGTAGAGGCTTGCAATTCTAAAGAAGTCCTTTGAAGAAGCTCCTGGTTTTTCTGATTGCTTTCTTTTTCTGCTGTCAGTAAATTGTTTTTTGCAGAGATTTTACGTTGTGCCTTTTTTAAAGAATCTAAAACATTTTGTTTTAGCTGTACATATTTTTCTTTTCCAACAACCTTATAGGCTTTATAGCTGGAAGATGTTCTGTAAAGTTTGTCAAACTGAGCACTCAAAGAGTTGTCTTCAGTAGTGGGCTCCTGCGCAAAGGAAACGGAAGCGAGTAAAATTACTGCAAAGGTGAATAGGTGTCGGTTCATTTGTATAATTTTTAATAGCATTTTTTAAAAGAATAAAGATAATAAAAAACCCAAACGTTTTCGTTTGGGTTTTTTTATAAGCAAGTAATTTATATTTATTTTATTTTTTCTACAACTGCCTTAAAAGCTTGTGGATTGTTCATCGCAAGATCGGCTAAAACCTTACGGTTTAGTTCGATGCTATTTGCTTTTACTTTACCCATAAACTGAGAGTAAGACATTCCGTGTAAACGGGCTGCAGCGTTAATACGCACAATCCATAATGAACGAAAGTTCCTCTTGTTGTTTTTACGGTCACGGTATGCATAGAGCATTCCTTTTTCAACCGCATTTTTTGCTACTGTGTAAACGTTTTTTCTACGTCCAAAGTACCCTTTTGCTGCCTTCAAGATTTTTTTTCTTCTTTTTCTTGAGGCTACTGAATTTACTGATCTTGGCATAATTTCAATGTTTTTTGTAGTAGGCGATTCTTTTGTGAATACTTTTTATTTTTTGCCTAACTCCATGGTTAATAATAAAATTCCCTAATTAAACTTACTTCAAGTTTAATTGTTGCATAATGTTAGACTTATCCGCTTTATGTACTAAAGTGTCATGAGTTAACCTTAATTTACGTTTTTTAGACTTCTTTGTTAAGATGTGGCTTTTAAACGCGTGCTTTCTTTTGATTTTTCCAGAACCAGTAACTTTAAATCGTTTCTTGGCACTAGACTTGGTTTTCATTTTAGGCATCTCTCCTTCGTTTTTATCTTGCTTATAAGATTATTATCCTAAGAGACCTTTGGGTCTTTATAGGTGTTCTGAATTTGTTACTTCATTTTCTTTGGAGCGATAAACATAATCATACGTTTACCCTCTAATTTTGGCAATTGCTCTACTTTACCAACTTCCTCTAACTCTTGCGCTAATTTTAATAATAAAATTTGCCCTTGTTCTTTAAAAATAATAGAACGTCCTTTAAAAAATACGAATGCTTTTAACTTCGCGCCTTCCTGCAAGAACTTGAGTGCATGCTTCTTTTTAAATTCATAATCATGCTCATCTGTCTGAGGTCCAAAACGGATTTCTTTTACAATTACCTTTGTGGCTTTTGATTTTAAAGATTTTTCGCGTTTCTTTTGCTCGTACAAGAATTTCTTATAGTCGATAATTTTACAAACAGGTGGTTTTGCTTTGGGAGAAATCTCTACCAAATCTAATTCCTGTTCGTTGGCTAACTCTTTAGCTTTTTCTAAAGGATATACACCCACTTCGATATTCTCGCCCACAAGACGAACTTCGTCAACATATCTTATTTTTTCATTAATTCTATGTTGATCTTCTTTGATTACTCTTAACGGTCTTCTCGACCTGCTTCTACGTATTGCTATGACTTGTAAATTTTAAATTTAACTTATGGTTTTTTTAGGACCTTTAGCTTTTATCGAATGTCAAAATTAATTAAAATTTCTTCAATGTCTTGCTTTCTTCTGTTTTAATTAAAGAAATAAATTCTTCAATCGTAAAGGTTCCAAGATCTCCCTCTCCATGTTTTCGCACAGAAACCGTACCCTCTTGCTCTTCTTTCTCACCTACAATCACCATATACGGTGTTTTGCTAACTTCTGCATCCCGTATTTTTCGTCCCGTTTTTTCATTTCGGTTGTCTGCGAGGGCGCGAATTTCGGAATTTTCTAACGATTCTAAAACTTTTTCGGAATATTTTTGATATTTATCACTGATTGGCAATAAGATAACTTGATCTGGAGTCAGCCAAAGAGGGAAGTTACCTCCCGTATGCTCCAGTAATACCGCAATAAAACGCTCCATAGAACCAAAAGGAGCTCTGTGAATCATTACAGGTCTGTGTAGTTGATTATCTGCCCCTTTATACGTTAAATCGAAACGTTTGGGTAAATTATAGTCCACTTGAATGGTTCCAAGCTGCCAACTTCTACCCAAAGCGTCTTTTACCATGAAGTCTAATTTAGGTCCGTAAAAAGCGGCTTCACCTTCTTCGACTACAAAAGTTAAACCTTTGTCAGTTGCTGCACTTATGATTGCATTTTCAGCAATCTCCCAAGTGGCAACATCACCAATGTATTTTTCTGGTGTATTTTTATCTCGGATAGAGACCTGCGCTGTAAAGTCCTCAAAGCCTAAAGAACTGAATACATACAATACTAAATCGATAACATCTTTAAATTCTTGATCTAATTGTTCTGGAGTACAGAAAATATGAGCATCGTCTTGTGTAAAACCTCTCACACGAGTTAATCCGTGTAATTCTCCACTTTGTTCATATCTATAAACCGTTCCAAATTCCGCAAAGCGTTTTGGTAAATCTTTATAAGAGTAAGGTTTAAAGTTGTAAATTTCACAGTGGTGTGGACAATTCATAGGTTTCAACAAAAACTCTTCATCCATCTTAGGTGTTTTTATGGTCTGAAAACTATCTTCACCATATTTTTCATAATGTCCAGAAGTAACATAGAGTTCTTTCGACCCAATATGAGGTGTCATTACTTCTTCGTAACCAGCTTTCTTCTGAGCAACTTTTAAGAAGTCTTGTAAGCGATTACGCAAAGCAGCACCTTTTGGCAACCATAAAGGCAAACCAGCACCAACTTTCTGTGAAAAAGTAAACAATTCTAATTCTTTTCCTAACTTTCTATGATCTCTTTTTTTAGCTTCTTCTAAAAGCGCAAGATATTCTGTCAGTAGCTTTTGTTTTGGAAAGCTAATTCCATAAACTCGGGTCAACTGATTATTTTTCTCGTCACCACGCCAATAAGCTCCGGCAACACTCATTATTTTTATTGCTTTTATAATTCCAGTATTCGGAATGTGTCCTCCTCTACAGAGGTCTGTAAAATCACTGTGGTCACAGAAGGTAATGTCACCATCCGTTAAGTTTTCTATTAATTCTACTTTATAAGGGTTATTCTCTGCAGTGTATTTTGACAAAGCATCAGCTTTAGAAACAGATCGGATAGAAAATTCGTGTTTTCCACGGGCAATCTCTAGAAACTTGGTCTCTATCTCTTTGAAATCTTTATCAGAGATTACAGCATCCTCTAAATCTACATCATAGTAAAAACCGTTATCTATTGCTGGGCCAATAGTTAATTTTGCTTTTGGGTAAAAGCTTAAGATGGTCTCAGCCAATACGTGCGCAGAAGAATGCCAGAAAGCTTTTTTTCCATCAGTATCGTTAAAGGTGTATAAAATTAAGGAACCATCTGTGGTTAGGGGAGTGGAAGTTTCAATGGTAGTTCCATTAAAATTTGCTGAAATTACGTTTCTAGCAAACCCTTCACTGATACTTTTTGCAACCTCCATTGGAGTGCTGCTTCTAGAAAATTCCTTAATAGTTCCGTCAGGTAAAGTAATTTTAATCATCTAAGCTTTGTAAATTGAGAATGCAAAGATATTAGAAAACAATTTTTTACACAATATATATGTGTACTTATTATTTTCCTGCCTTTTTTTATGGGTTGCTGCTCTTATTTGGATATTTAGGAAAGCTGGTTTCTAGTTTTTTTATACATATGAAGGATAGCGAGAGTTGGGATACTACTATTTTTTGCATATTTAATTTTTATAATTGCTGGCCTTCGCAATAATTTTAGGTTTTGTATTTCTTAGGTAGGCATAGTTAGGAACAATTGTAATGTTTTTTTTGGGTTTTATTTTTTTCTACAAG
>Ga0302126_10000407_pt1 | contig 28434 bp, 17 predicted proteins | sample CB4_20m_MG_FD_203108 | JGI IMG/M metagenome (GOLD analysis project Ga0302126, IMG submission 203108) | Marine microbial communities from Western Arctic Ocean, Canada - CB4_20m | ecosystem: Environmental > Aquatic > Marine > Oceanic | place: Canada: Western Arctic Ocean | collected 2017-09-24 | reverse complement strand
CGGTACCCGTGAGGAAAAGGAAAAAGAAGAAGAAGAAGAAGAAGAAGAAGAAGAAGAAGAAGGAAGGAAAGAAGAAGACAAGGAAAAGAAGGAGAAGAAGGACAAGGGGTGCGCCCGCTCCGGCAGACGAGTACGTCGCCAACGTGGAAACCATCGCCGATGCGTCCGCTCCGGCTGATGAAGGATACGAGTCCATACTCGTCTGCCGGAGCGGGCGCATCGGCGATGGTTTCCACGTTGGCAACGTACTCGGGGAGGGAAGAAGAAGAAAAAGAAGGGGAAGAAGTGAGGAACGTGGTGAAACTTCAGAAGTACTTGTTCAAAATTTCGTATGCACATCAAACACTACTTTCGCTATTCTCGTCGTTTTCGTTTTTATGTCGTATCGCTCGCTCGTCTCGCACCCTCCTCAATCATTTGCCGTTCCCGTTCGCGTTTTCCCGTGCGCGTAAATGTTTACAAAAAATCATCCCATCGTGTCCAGCATCGGCATACCCTTCCTGAACCTCACGCCGCACGCGTTGCACAGGGTTTTCGGCCCGGTAGGCCCCATGCGCCACTGCGGGGTCTTCTGGCACCCGCAGTTCAAGCACCCTCGGCGGATCTTCAAGCCGTCGGCGGTCAAAATGCTGTCCGTAGCTTTGGGGGTGTACGGCGTTTGCGCGGCGTTCGCGCTGGGCGCCGGCCCGTGGCGCTTGCGCTTGCGCGACGACTTGCCCGCGTCGCCACCATCTTCGGGGGACTCGCTGTCCTCCAAGTCCGTGCTATCGCCGCTTGACCGTAAACCGGGTCGCGAGGTGCTTCCTCGCGCGCGCTTGCGCCCCACGGAGCTCGGCGAGCTCACGTCAGTGTAGGCTTTGGCGCCGTCCACCCCGCCTCTTTCCGAGCGCGTCGGGGTCTGGACGCCGTCCTCGCTTTCCCGCGACTCGCGCTTCTTGGCTTTTCCTTTCTTGGCTTTTTGTCCCCCGAAGCCAACGCCACCAACCGTGGACCCACCCGACGCCACGTCCAGCATCTCCTTCGCGCGAATCGTAAGCGTCGTCGCGGTGGCGGTGGCTTTCGTGGCGACTCTGCGCGCTTCTTCAGCGCGAGCTCTGGCGCGATTGGCGGCGGCGCGCGCGTCGTCCACCGCCGCCGTGTCCATGTCGAGGTACTCCGTGCGGGACGTCTGGTACTCCGTCCGGGCGTTCTGTTCGTCTCGTTCCCGGCCTCGAATCGCAGACGGCGTTTTTCCCATGGTACTGGTGTCAACAAATTCGAAGTCCCGGGCCCTGCCGGGGTATATGTTATCGTCCCGCTCGTACGCGCGCGACGGGCGCGCGGGGGTCGGCGCGCTCGGCGCGAGCGGGCCCATCAGGTCTCGTTCGGGCTCGCCAAACGCGACGTCGGACATGTCTCTTGGAAGCGACGGGAGGTTCTGCAACGCCGTCCATTCCTGTGAGAAAACGTGTCCGACAGAGTGGAGGGGTGAAACGGGAGGGAAGGGAAGGTTAGGAGGAAGTGGATATGGATACAGCGCGAAGAGGAGGAGGAGGAGGGAACAATCATCGCGCCCATGCGAAATGTTCTAAAACCAAAAAAAACCGAATAAAGTTCCGAAACGCGCCACTTGTGGCTTTGCGATTGGCGCACGCGTGTCGACGGACACGCGCGGGGTGCCTATGTTGGCAAAAAAAAGCAACAGGTGCGAAATGAAGGCATGGGGAAACGGGCGGTCGGCGGCGGTGTTTGCCTGCATCCCCGATGCAACACGTACCTCGTTCTCGCAGACGTTGGATTCATCAAGCAGGGCTTCGAACGTGCGCGCGGAGAGGGTTCGAAGCGGTCCCTGTGGTGTGAGATGGGGGTTGGGAAGAGAGACGGGTGGGTGTCAGAATTGTGTTTTTTGTCGCGACGACAGAGACGAAGTGACGTGTTCGTGGCTTTCCTCCGAAAACGAGGCGACGTCGCGGGTGACGCGAGCGTCTTCCTTTGGTGTGTCATGACAAATCGTCGGGTAGTACGGGTTGGGAGACTCCTTACCTTGCTCATCAGCGCGTCCGCTTGCTGTTGAATGTCCATGTCTCCGAAGTTCGGGGGAGGGAAAGCCTGCGCGGGGAAATGTCGCGAAGACGTGGGGAAACGAAAAGACGTCAGCTGCTTGTCGCCGGAGAACGCGCCGCTGGTCGTGGTCGGGACGATGAAACGCGGTGTCGAGGCACACGGCTGAACCCTAAGGGTTGGGAAAGAACGCAGACGTACCTCCGCGAACGTTTGTGACGTCGACAATTCCTCCGCGACGCCGGTTCGTCCGCTCGTGGTGACGCATTCGACGCCCATCTTCTTTTGTTGTTGCTCCATGGGGCGGTCGCCACTGGAGGCGTCGCGCGCTTGCGCCACCCCAGACTCGGACGGCGCCGCCGCCGCCAGCGCTCCGGGAGTATCCGCGAACGATACAGACGTACGCATGGGCTCCAGATTCAGGTACTGCGAGAACGCGCAGTGTGCGACCGCGCCGCACGTCGCGTCGGAACCCACGAAGGAAGATTCTCCAGTTCCGAACCCGTAGTCCAACGAGTTGAAGTGGTGAACACTGGCGTCGACGGGAAGGTGGTGTAACACCGGTCCGGACATCACCGCGCCAGACGATACGGGTCTGGACAGTGAGAGTGAAAGGTCGCGCGCGATGCAGGTCGCGCGTGCCGGAGTGGCGGGTAGACGGGGGAGCGGAGACACGTCTCTTCCGAGGAGAAAAATTGGCCACTGCACGTATAAAGTGAACGAATCGACAGAATTTGTACATTGTTTTAACACTGTTTGCTTGTGGAAAACGCAAAAGAAGCCCGACGAAGGCAGAATTTCGCGCCAAAACCGCCGGATCGTAGCGTGATGCCGCCGAGGCTGTCTGTCGTTGCTTTTATCGTGGCTCGAGACGTTGCCAGCGAGCTCTGTCTGGGAGCCCTCAAAAGGCAACGGATTGATAGGAGATTTCATCGGCAAATAATTGTTTAAGCGTCCTTTGTGGTTGTTGCTGTTGCAGTATCGCGATGAAACCGAGGAAAAGCCTTTCAACGATGAAGCTTTCCCGGCATGTCTCTTGGTGGCTTGCAGTCAGTCAGGAAATTGCAACCGCGGCGCGCACCGGCGGGGGCATACCGTAGAGCGCGCGCGTTGGTGGACGGCGTGGCTTGAACTAGAACGCGATCACCTTGACCTGGCGTGTTCGTTTGTACCAGTCCGTGGTTGGTGTTGGGATCAGAAACAGGGGTCGCCCCCGTGACCTGCATCACCAGGGTTTCGCCGCACTGAAAACAGGCGCCAACTCGGTGCGTGACGATCGGCGAATCGGGGTGTGATCGGGACGTGAGGGCGACGCTTACGGCGCGAAAGACGCGTTTCTCCATCTCGTCAACTCATTCGGCGCGCGGGGGTGGGCTTTTGTGATCGTTCGTGTCGTAAGCACCACGCGCGCGTCGTCCTGTTCGGTCCGTAGAGGCTTGGCTTCGCGCGTAGCACAAAGTCGAGCAATTCCCAAAGCTCCTTCCTTCCCATAGGGCCCGAGGAAACACCCGCTGTTCCCGGCAGCGCGTTTCCCACAGGTCGTTGTTGAGGTTGGCGTTGGGTGATACGCCACGATGAGCGATATCGTGTCCCGGCTCTCGGGCTCCACCTCGCCTTCCGAGGTGATCAAGGAGCTTGGGTACGGGTGCACGACGTCGAAGGATTATTTCAAATCCGTGGTGGGGTTGATGCCGGCGATGGACGATGGGGAGCTTTGCCGGGTGATCACTATGTTGGCCTCAACGCGCGTATCAATCGACCCGGACGCCACGCTAGTCACCCTGGTGGCCTTCGCGGCCGCAGTCGGCCTGGAAACGCCGAGCCAAGGCGCAAAGACCTGGGACTACTACGCCGCCGCCGACGCGCTGAGGGAAGCGTGCCCCAGCGCGAGCTGGCCAGCCGTGATGCGCCACCTGGACCAGACAGGTTCGGGCCTGGAGAACTGCGCGGACCCTAATGTCGCGGACACGGTGCTACGGATGTTCGCCAGGCTCACGAACGAGCCGTTCCCGGTGCAAACCGTCGCATCGGGCGCGCAGTGGAACTCGTACCCCGAAGCGCAGCTCGTTTTCCTGAAACACGCAATCGAAGCGCAAAGCGAGTTGTTCCCGTGGCAAAACTCGCTCGTGGTGATGCCGTCCGTGGAGGGTCTTGTGGGCGGCGCGTCACCTGCGGGGACGCCAAACCAGGCATGGCTCAGCGTTGACCTGTACCTCACCTTGGACGCGATCGCGAGGGGCGGGGAGGTAGAGCCCGCGAAAGTCGCAGACGCGTTTCAAAACGCAGTGACCGAGTGTCCGGAGATCGCCATTCTCGGCGCCGCGTTTTCTATGGCGCACGACCAGTCCGGAGTTTCCTCAAACGGCGTGTTAGCGGATTTCATCACTCAGATCGGCCTGCCCCCGTTCCTCTCCTCGCAAGGCCAGGCGCAAACAAACGCCGCCGCGGTGTTACACCGCATGTGGGCGTCCGGGAACGCGGGGCAGACGTGCGTGGCGAGGGCCATGGCGGTCACGCACGAGCGCGAGGGCGGCGCCTCGGTACCGAGGATGCTGGACGTATGCCAGGACCTGAAGGCGCTGTCCCCAGCGCTGGCGCGGGCGCCGCATGCCCTAGCCGTGGAGCTCGCCGCCCTCGCCGCGAGACGGGAGTACCTCAACCTGGAGATGTGGTTGCAGGAACGCGCCGCCGCGAGCGGCGCGCCGTTCGCCGCGGCGTGTTTGCGGTTCCTGCGCGCGCGAGCCACCGGGGACGAGGCCGGTGTCACGCCAGGCGCACCAAAGCTCGCCGTGGAAACCATGGCCATCTTCTTCAAGGTGCTGCACGCTGGCGCGGGAGGCCTGCCTCCCGACTTGAGGCAGGAGCTACAAGGAGTGGCGGCGGCGGCGGCGAGAGCGCACCCGACGCTTGCCGCGGTCTCCTTGAGCGCCGCGACCGGCGCGCCCGGCGCGGTGACCCCCGGCGGCGGCGGCGGCGCGAGTGGCACAGACGCCACCGGTGTTGGCGGTAACTTCCCCTCTGATGTGGAAGCCGAAGCCAACAGCAACTTCCAGCGTCTGTACTCTGGCCAAAGAACCGTGGAGCGGACGGTGGAGATGCTCCGCACGTTCCGGGCGTCGCAAAGCGCGCGCGAACGGGACGTCTTCGCGTGCATGGTGCACAACCTGTTCGACGAGTACCGGTTCTTCCCCAAGTACCCTGAAAAGGAGCTGAGGGTCACCGCGGTGCTTTTCGGGCGTTTAATAGACCACCAGCTCGTCGCGAGCGTCACCCTGGGCGTCGCGCTGCGGTGCGTGCTGGACGCGGTGCGGAAACCGTTCGGGACGAAGATGTTCGCCTTTGGTTCCGAAGCGCTGGAGCAGTTCAAACAAAGGCTCCAGGAGTGGCCGCAGTACTGCCAGCACCTCGCCGCGGTGCCGCACCTGCCACAGGCGCACCCCGATCTCGCGCAACTGCTAAGAGAAGCCGCAGATTTGCGAGGCGCCGCGAGACTCGGTAGGGACGAACCCAGCGTAGCGAACGGCGCGGAAACCGCCGTGGTGGCCGGCGTGGCGAACATGACGTTGTCAGGCGGCGACGAGAGTTTGGGGGCGCAAGCGCCCGGGGCGCCGCCTACACCCGTGCCGCGACCGCCCGCGCCTCCTGGCGAGCCCCCGGTGGGAGGCGGACTGCTCCACGCGCAGTCCATGCCCGTCATGAAACCCGCCGGCGGTACCAGTTTGCTCGCCGGGCAAGCCGGGATTTTGGGGTCGGGCGCGGGGGGGGGCACGAACTTGGGTCCGGCGGCGCCCGCCGCGGGCGGCTCGTCCGGTTTCGCCACGTCCTTGAACCTCGAGACCTTGCTCGCCGCGGGTACGAACCAGAACATCAGCGTCCCGGATGCGGATACCGTGGACAAGGTTCACTTCGTGGTGAATAACCTTTCCACGCAGAACATGACGGAAAAAGCCGCCGAGGTTAAGGCGCGGATCTCGAAGGACCAGTACGGATGGTTCGCCGTGTACCTGGTCGTGAAACGCGCGTCCATCGAACCCAACTTCCACGCCCTGTACTCGTTATTGTTAGACGCGATCGGGGACGAGGATTTGTTCCGCGGCGTTCTGGACGCGACGTACGCGAACATCAAAGCGTTACTGTCCAGTAATAAAGTCAAAACCAACTCTGGTGAGCGATCGTTGCTGAAAAACCTGGGGTCGTGGCTCGGGAACTTAACAATCTCACGGAACCAACCCGTGTTGATGATCGACCTTGACGTGAAGTCCCTGGTACTGGAGGCGTACCAAACAGGACACATGATCGCGGTGATTCCGTTCGTGGCCAAGGTGTTGGAACCAGCCCTGAACTCGATCATCTTCAAACCCCCGAATCCGTGGACGGGCGCCGTGCTGGGCTTGTTGAAAGAAATCTACAACGAGCGCGATTTGAAACTCAACCTGAAGTTTGAAATGGAGCGTCTGTTCAAGCACCTGGAGGTCCCGATTAAAGACCAGGCGCCGTCGTTTCTGTTACACCAGCGGCAAAGGGACCGGGTGAACAACCCGGATTTCGCGGCGGACAAAAACGCGCCCAACCAAGCCGGGATGGTCGGCGCGCAGAGCCTGGGGAGCATGCCCACGATCGGGACGCCGTACGAGCCGACGGGCGCGATGGGGTCGCCCCTTCCCAACCGAGGCAACGAGTTCCAGCAACAGAACCTGCCGCAGACCGATGGAGACACTGGGGGGTTGCAGCAGCACATCAAAATCGCCCCAGCGCCGAACCTCCCGGAAACAACCAGGGTCGCCCTGGCGCGGCTGTTGCCGGTGGCGCTCACCGCGGGCGTTCGCGAAATCGTCTCACCCGTCGTCGAGCGCTCCGTCACGATCGCGTGCATGACCGCCCGGGAGTTGGTTTTGAAGGATTTCGCGGTGGAGCCGGACGCCACGCGGCTTCGAAAAGCCGCGCACCTCATGGTCAGCTCCCTGGCGGGAAGCCTGGCGCTGGTGACGTGCCGCGAACCCCTCAAGGCGTCCGTGGCGTCGCAACTCCGAGCGCTGTTACAGCAAGCCGGTGCGGTGCCGCCGCCCGGTAACGACGCCGCCGCGCAGGCGCTGGAGCTGGCGGTGCAATCCGCGGTCGCGGACAACCTGGAGCTCGGGTGCTCGCTTATTGAACAAGCCGCGACGGAACGGGCGACGCGGGAAATCGACGAGCAGCTCGCCCCAGCCGCGGCGGCGAGACGGGACCACCGGGAAAAACACGGCCCGAACGGGCAGCCGTTTTTCGACCCAAACTACCTGCAAGGGCGATTCCCAGGCGCGCTTCCCGAGTCCCTACGCCCGAGGCCGGGGCACCTCGCCCCGAACCCGCAGCGCATCTACGACGACTTCGCCAACGTGCCCCGCGCGCCGCCGCCGCCGCCCGGGGCGCCGCCCGCGGGTGCGTACGGAGCGCAAAGGGCCTTCGGCGCGCCGCCGCCGCCGCCGCCGCCCGGGGCGTACCCCGGGCAGCCGCCGCCTCCCCCCGGCGCGCCCCAGCCTCCGCCTCCCCCCGGCGCTCCCGAGCACGCCGGGCTCGACGCTATGGCCTCCGCGGAACTGAGCGCCGCGGACCGCACGCGCGTCGCGTTTGCGCGTCTGGACGCGGCGTGCGCGTCGGACCCCGCGGCGAACTTCGTTTTGTTGCCCGAGTCGCACGAAGCGAGAGCCGCGGTGGCTGAGATCGTGGCCGCCGCAATCGCCGCGGACGCGGTCGTCGCGTCCGCGCGCGAGGTATTGCAGCGCTCGTACGAGCCCCCACTTTCCGTCGAGACCGGACAAAGACTAAATGCCCATACGGTGACCTCGCGTCGCTTGCGGCGCACCGCGCACGCCGCCGTGCTCGCGGCGCTGTGCAGGTAAGTATTTCCCATTTACCACATTCCGCCGACTGATTGCCCATACAAGACTGACATTTCGTTTTTTACAATCAGGCGCTCACGCGCGGCCGCGAGCGAGGTCTCCGTTTGGGTGACTTCCGCGTCGGATGACCGCGCGTTGGACAAGGCGTGGATTGAATCGTTGGTGCGCGCTGGGGTTTTCTCGGAAGCTTCCGGGGGTTTGTCCGCGTTGGACGACCATCTCTCGCAGATCATTGCGGACACCTCCAACGCGGCGCGCGCCGCGTTGGCCACGGCGTGCGGCGCGTACCTCGCGCAGCACTGCGTTTTGGTGGAGCCGTGCGTCACGCACGAAGAGCTCCGCGCTACGCTGGACGCGCTGGCCGCCGCCGCGCCGAGGGACTCGTCGCCAGTAGGTTTGGCGCGGCTGGTGGAGCGCGCGCGCGCGGCTGGCGAGAAGAAGGACCCTTCCAACGCCAGTCTCTCGTCTCCCGGCCAAAACGCCGGGCGGGACGCGTCCACCGACCCGCCGGGTTTGAGGGAAACCGTGGCGAAGCTTTTCGACGAGTGGGCCCGCGTCGCGGACCTGCCCGCCGGCGACGCCGCGATCGAGACGTTCCTCGTTGGGCTCGCCAACAGCGAGCTGTTACAAAACGACGAACAACAAGAGCGGTTCTTACGCATCCTGGTGGAACTCGCGGTGACGCACTGTTTGGGATCGGAAAGCGCCAAGGGCGGTGCGGGCGCCGGCGCCGGCGCGAAAGCCCCCGATGGCACATCGCTGCCGCCCCTTTCCTTCGTCGCCGTGGACGCCTTCACAAGGATCGTTTCTTCGCTGTGCCGCCGGGGGGAGGACAAGCCCTTGGATACGCGCTTGGTGCTTCTTTCGCGCGCGCTCGTGGCGGTTGCGCGAACGGCGACGCGCGACGTCGACGAACGCGGCGCCGCGTTCAACCCGCGGCCGTACCACCGCGCCCTCGTGGGGCTGATGTCTGAGATGCACGCCCCGGACACCGCACTGGATGCGTCGCACCCCCAGGTGCTCAGCGCGTTCGCGGGCGCGCTCCTCGCGATGCGCCCGAATAGGATCCCGGGTTTCGCGTTCGCCTGGCTGGAGCTCGTGTCGCACCGGTGTTTCCTACCCAGGCTGCTGTTGGACCACGACCGCCAAGGGTGGCCTCTATTGCGGCGACTGTTGGTCGCCGCGCTGACGTTTTTGGAACCTTTCTTACGGCAATCAGCTTTGACGGAAACCGTCCGCCTGCTGTACCGCGGAACCCTGCGGTTACTCCTAGTGCTGCTGCACGACTTCCCCGAGTTCCTGTGCGACCACCACTTCGATTTGTGCGACGTGATTCCCCCAAACTGCATTCAAATGCGCAACCTCGTGTTGAGCGCGTTTCCGCGGAACATGCGCCTTCCCGACCCGTTCACGCCTAATTTGAAAGTGGATTTGCTTCCCGAGATCTCGCTGCCCCCAAGAGTCATCTCAGGCGCGGAGTGCGCTTTGCAGCTAAAGGCGCCCAAGTTGCGGAACGAGCTGGATACGTTTCTGGATTCGCGAACGCCGTCGATTGACGTGTTCGTGGAGAACCTGCGCGAGCGCGTGACCCTGGACCCGCGAACGGCGACGGCGCGCGGCGCTTCCTACGACGCGCCTTTGGTCAACGCGGTGGTGCTTCGCTGCGGCGCGCGAGGTGTCGCCGCGGCAGCCGCGGCTAGGAAAGGCGACCCCAAAGCCGGAGGCAAGAACCCAATGTCGAACACCGCGCCGATGGAGGTTTTCCAGAAACTCGCCACCGACCTCGACCCGGAGGGGCGGTACGTGTTTTTTAACGCGATCGCGAATCAACTGCGGTTCCCGAACTCGCACACGCACTACTTCTCGTGCGTGCTTCTGTATCTGTTCGCGGAGTGTAACTCGGAAGCCGTGCGTGAGCAGATCACCAGGGTGTTGTTGGAGCGCCTGATCGTCAACCGACCGCACCCGTGGGGGTTACTCATCACCTTCATCGAGCTGATTAAAAACCCGCGGTACGCGTTTTGGGACCGCGCGTTTACGCGGTGCGCGCCCGATATCGAACGGTTGTTTGAATCCGTCGCCCGGTCGTGCATCGCGCCGACGAAACCGGAAGAGGACGGAACGGTCGTGTAAGGGTTTAACTGGGTAGGGTTCCGGGTAAAGGAACCGAGACCGACCTTAAGCTTTAAAGTAAGTGAGACCGACTTCATGGTAGGTAACAACAGGGGGGGGAGAGATTGGGGGATTTTGGGAGTAGGGATGGTGTTGTCGGGGATTTAGGGATGGACTGAAGGAACGGGGGCGGCGTGTTTCGCGAAAAGCGTCCCTGCGGGGGTGACGTTTTTCCGCGACCGAGCCGTGGCCTGTGTGGTGGCGGTTTTACTTTGTAATGAAAATCGATTCGTTTGATGCACAATTTGCGTTGTTTTCCTCACAGTCCTTCGTGAACGCGCACGATGGAGTGAAGAGGCGAGGGTTCGTGGACGATGTGTCGAAAGATTTCACACTACTCTTCTATCGTCTCTGGTTTCGTAACCCTGGCTCAGAACCCGCGCAGGCGCGCGAGGGGCATGGCGTACGTTTCGCCGAAAACGCACGCCTGGACGTTGATCAGCGGTTTAGCGTGGCCGCGTAGATTTTGATCCCCGAAAATTGGTGCAGACCTGTGACCGTCCAAAAGCAACGCCACAAGCAGAATGTCGCCTTTCGCACCGTTCGCACCGGCGTAAACCGCTGAAAAATCCAGATGGCCACTGAAATACGCCCCGGCACCCTGACAACGTCTACACTTCGGGCTAAAGCCTTCGAGAAAAATCTTATCAGCGTTCTCCGCGCTCGTGCCGTGGTACCCGAAAAGCACGCGCGGGTCAGACTCCGAGGCGCCGTGCTTCTGGGCGAGCTCCAGGAATTTGCGCAACTGCGCACACTGGAGGTCCCAAATGTTTTTACGGACTACGAACGTGGGCGGCTCCTTGCCTAGGTTCTTGTGGTGCTTAGCGCCTTCCTCCAAGAAGTGATTCACGTAGCGGAGGTACAAATCTTTCATGCGATCCATGAGTGCCAAAAGCGCGCGGTCCTCAGCGGTTGTTTTGTCATTTTTGCCGACGTGCGTCCAGGGCGTGACTATGGTTTGGGGTTCTTTTTTCTTTTTTGTTGGAGGACTCACCAACGACGTCGCCGCAGAGCTCTGCGCGACCCGATCGACGTAGTACCCCGGGCCCTGCGCGCCGTCGAGGCGGAAGAAGTACCCGGGGCGAGTACCCTGGAACGTCTTGCACGGCAGGTACTGAGCAGGTGTCGCCGAGGTCACAGAAGTGGAAGGGGGAGCGGACGGCAGGTACGGAGCAGGTGTCGCCGAGGTCACCGAAGTGGAAGGGGGAGCGGGAACGCGCGAACAAGACCGGACGCGCGAAGACACGTGCAGGGCCAAAGCTACAGCGCCAAAGCCAAAGGCGATGCCTGTGGATTTGCGTGCATCGCCGGCACCGGCGAGTGTTTTCGTCTCAGCCCTCTTCATCGCGCGCGCAACACCAACAGGGCGCGACGTGGCCGCGACCCCCTATCCAAACACTTCACTTTCATGGGAAACAACGACATACGACACCCCCCAAAATTGGCCAGGTCAAACTTTCGTAACGTCCGAGAAGAAGGAGACAGAACGACGCGCGCCACACGACGCCGAGCACACGACCCCAACCGCGATGTCCTCCAACGCGAAACATGCTACTAACACGACCAAGGAAGGTGATACCGCGACACACGTGGAGCGCGCGTTGAACGAGATGCTCTTGAAGGGAGCTGATTGCGCGAAGTGCGGTGGGTCCGCGTGTAAGAAGTGCGCGTGCAAGCTGGTGTACTACTGCGGCAAGGAGTGCCAGCGTGGGGACTGGGCTGACCACAAAGCGCGTTGCAAGAAGGCCCGAGCGACCGCGCAACAGTCCTCCCCGCAAGAAGCCATCCCGGGCCTTCCCGACCACCTCGTCGTCGCGCACGTTCTCAGATCTGAGTATTTCGACGATCCCGCCGATCTCGCACGGCTCCCAGCGGTGAGCCGCGCGATGCGCGACACGGTGGCAGCGACGGGGCTTCGGTTTAAAGAGCTTGGTGAGGATGAATCCGTAGAGCTTGGATGTTTAAGCGCGGTGCAGCGCATGCAACGGCAAGGTCGCCTGTCGTCTCGAGAACTCCTTTGTCACGCAGCGGCGTTGAGCGGACAGCTCGAAGAGTTGAAGTTGTTGCGCGAGAATGACTGCCCGTGGGACGAAAGCACGTGTTTTGGGGCGGCATTTGGCGGACATCTAGAGGTGCTGCGGTGGGTGCGCGCAAACGGCTGTCCGTGGAACGAAACGACGAGCTAAAATGCGGCGAAGAGCGGACAACTCGAGTTGCTGCAGTGGGCGCGCGCGAACGGCTGTCCATGGGACGAGGATACGTGCAAGTATACGGCGTTGGGCCAGAAATTCGAGGTGTTGAAGTGGTTGCGCGCGAACGGCTGCCCGTGGAATACGGGGACGTGCGCGCAGGCAGCTGGGGTGGGAAATTTGGAGATATTGCAGTGGGCGCGCGCGAATGGCGCACCGTGGGACGAGAAGACGTGCGCATTCGCTGCTCACTTTGGGAAACTCGAGGTGCTGCAGTGGTTGCGTGCGAATGGCTGCCCATGGGACATGCAGACGCTCATGTGCGCGCAGGACGCAGGGCACCTTGATGTGGCGACTTGGTTGGAGGAGAATGGAATAGAGAACGTCATGTGGTGAAGATCGAGTGGAGACGAGAAGAGACGAGGACGAGAGAAAGACGATTGTTTCACAAGCTATTTTTTTGTTTCCTCGCTCCTCTCGTCGCTTTGAGTCGCGCCAGCCGCGCTCGCGTCCCCGCTGAAACTCGGTCCGGAGTGGAAGGAGTTTCTTTTTTCAAAGGACTGGGACTCCTCACGGGACTACTCAAGGGACTACTCCAGGGATTCACCTGCGGACTCTTCAAGGGACTTCTCAAGGGACTTTTTGGCTTGGCGAGTACCGCGAGTCTCGATGGGACGTGGGGGTTGCGATCGGCGTGGACAAACTTCAGCGCTCGCTGTTGCGATCGATCCGCGTCTTCCCCAATCGCGGCGCGTTCGCGTTCCAAAACGTGCATCACGTCGGGGGGAGGGACGTCGGCCAGACAAAGCCAGTCGTCGTCGTTTTCTTTCGAGTCAAACGAAAACAAACGCACGGCGATTGGTGAGTGTTCTTTTCTTTTCGCCGGCGACTTTTTCGGTGACTTTTTCGGCGTCGGCGACGGCATCGACAAAACTTTCGTCGGCATTTCCTCCGGACTCCACTCCCTTTGTTCGTAGGCCGTGTTCGCTTCTCCAGTGTTGGACGCCAAAAACGTCACCGACTTCTTGGGCGAGGGCTTTGGCGAGCTTCCGACAGGCCGAGGCTCGTCATCCGGGGACAAACGCGATGTTTTGTTTGCGTAAAACCGCGCGCGCCTCGCTTTTCGCGACGTCGGCGACGACCGGCTTTCGGATTCGCTCCCCGTCTCCGGCGTGGAGAGTTCCAAATCCCCGCGCATTTCTTCCAGCCAAACCCCGACTTTCACGAACAGCGCGTTCTTCTCGCTCGCCACGCGTTTGTTCGTGGCGAGCCTCCGCGTGACGATGCGCCACTCTGCGAAAACCCGGAGCGCGACGCGCGCGGAACGCAGCGTTTGTTGTTCATGGCGCGCAACCCGGACCGCCTCAATCCCAGGCGAGGCTTCGGTGAGCCAGCCGTACCAAGCGCGGTGCGTCAGGACACTTGCGTGAAACGTGGAGGCGGTGAGTTTGTTTCGCTTTTCTTGTGCGTGTTGGTCTTGCCACCGCGCGAATGACCGCCTGAACAAGCACGCTTCACAAAACTTCAACGCCAAACTTGTATCAAACCACTTGCGTAAGAAAACATGAAGCGTGTACTCGGCGTGCACCACAGTGAGTCGCGCGCAGGCGTTCGCGCGTCTTCCAATACGAAGACGCGCGCGTTGAGTCCAGGCTGAAAAAACGCGGCGCATGGGGGCTTCGACGCCTCGAACGAACGCTTCGTGTGTGGCGCCTTTCACGAACACGACGTACGATCGCCACGGGTCGAACCCTTTCCGTCGCGAAAGAGTTCGTTCGCCGTGCGCCGTCGCCAGCGCGAGCGATTCTGCCGCGATGACAGCAGCCCTTCGCGCCGACGCTTTCCGCGCAGCCGCGGCGTGGCGCGTCGCGAGAATCTCAGCCGTGCGAGCGGCGGCGATGGAGCGTTCAATCTCACCCTCCTCGGCGGCGCGCGCGGCCGTGCGCGACGCCGCTTCCTCCCTCGCGAACGCGGCGCGAGCGCGCAGGTCCGCTCGCGCCGCGGCGCGCGTCGCCGAAAGAACGTCGGCTTTCGTGGACGCTCGTGTGTTACGCGGAGGCGACGTTTTTCGTGCGACGTTTTTCGGAGGCGAGTGTGCCCACGGATTTTCGTACGGCTCTGAGTGTGTGTCCGTCTCCCGCGGCGCGGACGGCGCCGTTGTCGCAGGCGCGTCACCCAAAAGCGTGGCGTGCGCGCGACGCACGAGCTCGACGAGACGCGCGATATCCTCGGCGCCGGCGGGGTCGTCGTCGGCGTCGCGCGCCGCGTCGGTTGCGTCACGAGTAGCATCCGCCGCGTCCGCTGCTTCCGCTTCGAAGCTCAGCTCGGATAAGTCGTCTTCGTCTTCGTCGATCATTTCGGCGATACTCGGGCGCGCGAATCGCACGGTTTCGTGGGCATCGTCGGAAACCGAAAAGCGCGCGCCGTCCTCCGCTACATCCTCACCCCAAAAAGCACTCGCCCCTCGCGTCCAGTTGATTTTTGAAGGCGTCACGGTTTGGGTTTCAATCTCGTTGGTTGTTTTCGGTTCGTTTGGAGTCGAAGCAGTGGGAGCAGCCGGAGCGGTCTCGGTCGTGTCAGCGGTCTCAGAAGTCTCGGCAGTCAGAGTAGTCAGAGTAGCCTCAACAGTCTCAATAAGCCCTGCCTCGCGTACCGCTCTCCGACCAACCACCGCGCGCCACCCTTTCATCGCGGCGCCACAAAGTTTAGCGCGCCGCCACGCGCGCGCGACGTCCTCCATTTTCGTCTCCATCTCCTCGGCGCGAGCCACCGCCGCTGCCTCCTCCCTCGCTTTCGTCGCAGCGGCGAGCAGCCCCCACGCCCGAACCGCCCTCCGCGCCCGGCGCACCAGGAGTTTCACCGCCGCGCGGGTCGCCGCGACGGAACGCGCGCGCGCGGCGTCGGTGGCCACAGAGCGCCACGAGTTGAAGTGCGCGCGCTTGGTTCTTGATTGCGTTCGCTGCTGTTGCTGTGTCGCGTGTGCTTCCGCTTCCACAGCAGTTGCTTCCGCCTTCGCAGCCTTGGCGCGTGCGGCTTTCCTCGCCTCAAAGGCAGCCTCCGCGTCCCTCTCCGCCACCGCCGCGGCGTTCGCGGCGACGCGTCTTCGGTCCGCCGCCGCCGCGCGTTCTGCCGCCGCCGCGATTTCCTTCCGTGCCTTTTCCTTCGCCAAGTTCGCCGCCTGCAGTTTTGAACTTACCGCAACCTGTTCCTCATCGGCTCGAACAGCGGAAACGAGGTGCGTTTCCTTGTCCTTGAGCTCGTTCGTGAGCCTCGCTCGTAGCTTGCGCACCTCTTCGTCAATTTTTATTTTTTCACGATCCGTGACCTTCCCGGTTGAATCGAACAACGCATCAACACCAGGTCTTCTCCATCCCCTAGCCGCGGCGGCTGCGGCTTGCGCCGCCGCGGATGCCGCCCTAAGCGCCCCCGTGCGCTCCACCAGTCTGGATGCCCCGAAGTCGCCGTCCAGACCGTTTCGCGGCGGCGCCGCCGCCGCGATTGCGGCGAAGATTTGGGACCGATTATGGTCTCTGCGGCGGTACACGAAAGCGTTACTGTCCTCCGCCTCCGCTTCGAGTCGCGCCCTCGCACTAGACGCGGGCGCGCGAAGCGACCGCCACCGCCCCCCCGTGTTCGCCACGTCAAGCAGCACGGTGTCGTCCTCGAACCGGGCGTCGTGACGAACATCAACGTCGCCATCGTTTCTGGACGGCGAAAGCTCCTTCATCAGCGCCTTCGCCTCGCGCAGAACCTGCGCAGCGCGTGTCATTCGGGGTGAGGGACCGGGTGGAGTTGACGGACCTGCCTCATCGTTAGCACGTGTATGCTGCGGAGTCGGTCGCGTCACGGTTTCACCGCCAACCACGCGCTTCGCGACGGCGGTATCCCCACCACCGCGTCGGCCGGTCCCAGAAACGCGCCGACTTTCAACATCACCGTCGTCGCGCGGTATCCCCACCACCACCACAGACGCGGCTCGTCCCCCCCGTCCCGAACCCGATTTCCTCCCACCGCGACCTCCGCGGCCGGACGCGTCAAGACTCCGCTCGGGGCCCGCCATCGCGCGCGTTGGACGCGCGCGCGAGGGGATGACCCGGGAAAGCCAGCAACTGAATCTCAATGAAGCAAAGCAGCTTGTTCAAACGGGCAGCGCACGTCCTCCCTAGTTTTCTACCTTTTCGGCTTTTTTGACCTTGAAAATTTTCAGGGAGGGCTCTTCCGCCGCTCCGGAGCGCACACGCATCTGTTTGCGCCGCGGACGCTTGGGAATCCTAGCTCATGAGTGTAGCATCCATGCCTGTGCTTTTTAGGCGCTGTTGGTCATGCGGAAGACCTCGTGCATTTCGTCGAGCGGCACCCCTTCCCCTCGAAAACTGAGCGTTTCGTGGTTTTCGGTGGACGAAATTTGTATGGCAACATGGAGCAAAAAGGCTGTCCAGCCCGAGGCACTGGTGGCGCCGAGGGTAGAGGTGGGGAGGGGGGCGACGATGAGGATCTTAAGTACGGGGGGTGCCGTCTGCGGTACCCTGTGCAAGAGCGACAGTAGAGTAGTGTTTTTGATCCCAAAGGGGATTTCACTAAAAAAGTGTGCGACGGGCGACCTTTGTCCTACGTAGGCATGTAACGCCTCAAGCCTCCCATCGTCGCGTTTTTTATCGATGAAACCGTTCAAGGGTGAAAGGTGCTTATCATGTTTGAACCCTATCCCATATAAAACCTACTATGAGTCAGCACCAAATCCACAGGCAAAAGCGTGGTCCAGGTCTGCTGACGTGGAACCCGCCTTTTTATTTTTGAAAATAAAGGCTTCTATGGGTTGTTTCATTGGGCGGAGAGGTGACAAGTAGGCGACCAAGTGGGCACCCTACTGATGAGGTGGCAAATCGAGGAGTTAAAGACCAGGGGGACAAAAAACACAAAAAAATTCGCAACGGCAAAAACCGTGTCGTCGTCTCTTGGACTGCGGACAATGGCGTGCACCGCGCCCCTCGTGGTGCCTCCCGCGCTCGGTCGCGGGAGAACCGGCGCGCTTTTTTCTCGCAAGGCTTCTTCCGTGCGATGGGTATCGACGTCGTCGCGCGTTACGTCCGCGAAAGCGGACGGTCGCGTCGGCGGGCAAAGCCGTGGTTCCGACAAGACCGCCCTCAAGAGATTCCGCGTTCGCTCGGCGGAGGTACGGGACCTCGGAACACGACGCGTTGTGGCGCGTGCGAAACGCGGTTCACCCCCAAAATGTTTCCCCACATCCACATACCACCTCTCACCACGTACTGACCATCGATATACCCTACCCCCCCACACAGGACCCCGGCGCCCCGCGCCAGGGCGTTACCGTAACGGCGATTGCGGAACCCGCGGTAACCAACCAAGAAGTCGCGTCGACACCGGCACCGGCACCTCGTGCCCCTCCTCCTCCTGCGAAAACGTCGCTGGAGATATCCGAGGACGCGCCGGCTGCGCCGCCGCAGCCGAAGCGTGCACCAGTGCATAAAGACCTGTTACAGGCCGTCGTTATGGCGGGCGGGCCTTCGACGGGTAACCCGTTGACGGAGTACGAATGCGCTGCATCGCTCAAGTTTGCCGCGACGAACCGGCTCATCGATTTTCCCCTGGCCAACATCATCAACTCCGGCATGAAACGCGCGTTCGTCCTGACGCAGTTCAACTCGTACACCCTGAACCAGCACGTACATGCCGCGTACCCACCCGAGGTGTTCGGATTCGGAAGCGATGGGTACGTCCACACACACCACGACCTTCGCCAACGGCCACCCCCCCCCCGTCTGATCTGGCTAATCTCACGGACCCGTTTGACGCGACATTTCGTAAATTCAACGTTCTTTTTGTGCTTTTCGAGGGTGACGGAATCTTTTTTTGACGACGCGTATCGACGACGCGTGACTTCTTGTCTGGTAACCTGACCCAACTTCCTGTCGACGACTGACCTTAATCACCTCCCTGCTATCGTTATCTCCCTGCGACCCCTGCCACAAAACAGCTACGTCGACGTCCTGCCCTCGTTCCAGACAATCGATGATCAGGGGTGGAGCATGGGCAGCGCCGATTGCGTGCGGCGGCACTACAAAGCCGGGGCGCTTCGCGGGCCGGGCTTCGTACCCGCCCCAGAGGCGTACCTGATTCTTTCCGGCGAGGCGCTTTACCGCATGGACTACGGCCAGATGTTGAAGACGCACAACGAGACGGGGGCGGATATCACAATAGGCACCGCGCGACGACGACTTAGCGAATTGGACGTCACCAACCTTGGGATGGTCGGCATTGAAGAAAACGCGGATGGAACGTTCCAAGGCGGCAAGGTTACCCGGTTCTTGGAAAAACCCGACAAGAAAGCGCTTGAGGCCGTGGCGGTGTGCTACGAAGGCGCCGAGTTTCTCTCGGACTGCGACGTGCACGTGAACATGGGCGTGTACATCTTCTCCAAGCGGGCCATGGATAGTTTGTTGGGCAGGATCGACTGCGTCACCCTAGACCCAGAATCAGAAGAACGGCTGGATTTCGGGAAGAACATTCTGCCCATGGCCGTGCAACACGGTTTCTCCGTCGTCGCGCACCAGCACGACGGGTACTGGCAGCCCATACGTAACTTGCGGGAGTGGTACGACGCCAACTTAGCGCTTTGCGTCGAGGCGGAGGGTCCGTTTGCGTACTCCGCCGCGTCGATGATTGACCACGAGAACCCGCTACACAGCGTACCTAGGTGCTTGCCCCCCGCGCGGTTCACGGGCAAGGTGGAGATGACAAACTCCATCGTCAGCGAGGGCGTTTTGGTGGGTGGGGGGTCATCCGTCACAAATTCAGTGTTAGGGCCGTGCGTGGTGCTTGGCGAAAACACGACGATCATCGAGTGCATCTTCATCGGACACCAGGAGACGGGGTATTTGCACGGGGACGGCGCGGCGGACGTCGGATCGGGGTCGGTTTTGCGAAATTGCGTCGTGCACAGCGACGTGGTTATAGGGGAGAACTGCTTCCTGACCAACGAAAACGGCGAGAAGGACAAAAACGGGTTGGATATCAACCGCGTTACCGTGGATCCCGAGACCGGGAAGGGGTACGTCATCCAGGACGGAATCATCGTGTTCATGCCGGGAACGGTGGTGGCGGCGGGGACGGTGATATGAGCGACGCGGGATGACGGATTTTGGGAAATAAGGTCTCCGGAAGAAAGTCAGTCGTCAGCGCGTCGCTCGTGGAAGAGGAGGGTTTCAGGGAAAATGAAAATAGAAGAAAGACGAAGGACGCACAACAGACGCAAATGTATAATCACTCCATCCATGGATAGGTATCGTGGTATTTGAATTTGTAACGTAGCACGCCGAAGAACGGATAAAGAACATTTTTCGCTTACAAACATCGAGCTAACGGGTGCGGCTAGATCCGTACGCCTTCAAACAGTTTGAGTTTGGTATCTGACGTAACGTATTTGTCTTAGTTTTTTGTCTACTTCGTTTTCGGTTTCTCCGCCCAAACGTCCACGCGCACGAACTGGTACCACAGCCACACCGTGTACGGCGTCCCGCAGTGCCACAGCGCGTGCGCATCCAGCACACCCCAGAGAGGCGGGAAATCCAGCACCTCGGCCAACGCGCTGACGTGCCATACAAAACAACACCTGGCGAGGTATCCTCTGCCGGGGTGCGGGGTTCCGCGTGTCTTTTCGTCGGTGCGTTTTTTTTTTAAATACCCGTCCTTTTTTCCTCCCTCTTCCCTCGCGCCAAACACCTTCCCCCCAAACGCCCACCACAGCAGTAACCCCCAGGTCGTCGTCGCCATGGCGATCATCGCTCTCATGTTGAATTTGAAGTGGTACTTGGTGCCGTCTTCCTGTCGCCGGTTCACGTGCTTGAGGTGCGCGACGGTCGCGGCGGCGAACAAAAGAAACAACGGCAGGATTTTTTTCTTTTCAATCGCAAACGTCCGACAAACCGCGGCGAACAACCAAACGAAGAAAATCAAATTCGCCGACCCGTAATCCATCACGTGCGTCAGTGGCGTGTCCCTGGTATGGAACACCGCGCTCCATATCCAGCCGTGGAGCTGGGTTACGCCGTTTGCGAACCACAGAAACGCCCAACCGCGATTGACGGCGGAGGAGGTTTCATTTTTATTTGAAGGAGAGTTCTCCATCTCCAGAGTTTTTCCAAACGCGACTCGCCCAAGCTCCGGGAGGAACCACACATGTACTCCCGCGTTGGCGAGCGAGGCGGTCATTGAGACGAACTCCTGCACCCCCAGAACGCGCTGGAACGACCACTTGCCGTAGTACTTCGCGGTGTTCAACCCTTCGTGCGCGCGCACGCGCACCACTGTTCGCGTGCATCGGTACTTGCAATCCGCACCGCAGTCCCACCCCGTTAACCGCATGGGCAGTGTGAATTCAGGGGGGTACTGGCCCGGTTTTAAGGTCGAGCCATCCAGCGCACACAAAGGGACGCACTCGCCCGTGGTGAAGTTCACGTCTCGGTGTGTCACGTGCGCGCACCCCTCCACCAAGCAGTTGTCCACGCACCGAAGAAACACGCGGGAGTAGTACTTGAAGTCCTCGTTTTTGTCGGTGGCCTTCGCCGTCGCGCCCGTGGCGGGGCGAGGGAGACACGCTATAACTACCAGGCACGCCAAGACGCGTGCCCCTACGCGCGGCACGGCGCGACGCCGTGCCATCGCGCACGCACCCTGGGCGGAAGCGCCCCTGGCTGTGAGACGTTGTTGATTTTTTCATCACGTGGTGCCTAATCGGCCCGAGTTTCAGGACGACGAGTTTTCGGTGAACACCCCGCCGCTTGCCAAGTGAGCAATTACCCTCGAGGGCGGCGTCACTGTCGCTCGCGCCTGGGGGCTGCGAATCGCGATGAGCGGCTCCACTGGAGCCAGCGCGGCGGAGACTCCTCGGACGTCCGTGAAGAGGCGGGCGAAGGATGCGGCGCAGGAAGCGAGCTTCACGTACCACGCCAAGATGATCACGTACCTTCTCGCGTGGTCGCTGGTGTCGGGGCTCATCATCATCTTAAACAACTGGTTGATGAACTACAACGGGTTCCCGTTTCCCATCGCGCTTGCCGCGACCGGGCCTTTGTTCTCCTGGGTCGTAAGCGCGGCTTTGGTGGTGTCAGGCCACACGAAACTGGAGCGCCACATGACCTTCAAAACCTGGATGAAACAAGTGTTCCCGATTGGATTCTTCACCGCGGTGACGTACGCCACGGGGAACGAGCTGTACCTTTTCATGTCCGTGTCCTTCATCCAGATGATGAAAAGCATGTCACCGATCGTGGTGCTGTTTCTGTTAGTTTTATTCAAGCTTGACGTGCTGACGACCCCAAAGCTAGGGGGGGTCCTGTTGATGACCGTCGGTATGCTCGTCGCGTGTCACGCCGAGCCAAGTTTTTCGGTTTTCGGTTTGCTACTGATGCTCACGGGCGAAGCCGCCGAGGCGATGCGCATGGTGTTTTTCCAGCACCTGTTGGGCACTTCACAGTTTGGGCTGATAGAGGGGCTTTTCTACACCTGTCCTGCTAACTTTTTCTTCCTGTGCGTGGGCGTGGCGGTGTTCGAAGAAACCGAGTTGCGGAAACCGGAAAACTTTATGAAAGTCGTCAACAACCCGGCGCCGTACTTCGCGGTCGCCGCGCTTGGATTTTTTGTTATTCTAACCACACTGGGTGTGATACAAACATGCGGCTCGTTAACGTTCAAAGCCGCGGGGCAGGTGAGGAATATCGGCATTGTTGTGGTGAGCATTATCGTTTTCGGCGACAACGTGACCGTCACGCAAGCCGTGGGGTACGCCATCAACGTCGCGGGGTTCGCCGTGTATCAGGTCGTGAAAACGCGGGAGGATTTGCAAAAGCTGCAACAAGAGTTTGAAGACGAGATTGGCGATAAAGATAAAGACCAGAGGGGGTTTAGAGACGGGTTCGGCAGGGAAGGACAAGGGCAATACGCAAGGGAAGGACGCGCGCAATACGACGGGAGCAGTAACACCGGAGGGGTGTTCAACGTCAAAACGCCGTTACTCGACGCCGTGGGGTCGCCGCCGGGGGGGTATTCCGGAGTCAGTACGGACCGTGCCCGAGAGTACGGGGGCGGGTACACAGGGGACGTGAGCGACGTGAGTGAAGCGACGTCGCCCGCGATTCGAAACAACTTTGCGCCGCGTGGGAAAATGAAGGACTAGTCCCCGTACGACGCGTTTCGAGCAGTAGAAGTTTAGCGGTAGAGGTGCTTAATTATTTATCATAGTCGTCGCACTCCTTTTCTGCGTGGTCCGCGTTCAACACCAAGCGTGCCACCATAGCACGCGCCGCGAATTCCTCAGCCCGGGAATCAATCGCCTCCGTCTCCGCAACCGCCGCTTCCTTCTCCGCGACGCGCGCGTGCGCCGCCGCTTTCCGCGCGCGTGAGAGTAAGTTTTCGGATATCTCGAAACTCTTCGCAGCTTCAATAGAAGCGGATTTCAGTACGCGCGTCGCGGCGGCGAGTTTCGAGCTCGCCTCCGCCGCGGCGGTTTCCAAAACCTCGAGGGTCGTTTTCGTGTTCGTTTGAGAGTCATTTTCGACATCCTGGCGTTGCGCAGACGCGTTTCCTAAACATATTTCCTTGAGCTTCTGCTTGTTGCGCATGTCGTTTTCCAAACGCTCGCGCTCGAACGCGTTGAGGGGCGTCGCGTCGTTCGCACAAGTAGTCTCCGCGCTTGTATTTACTCTTTTCGGTTTTCGTTTCTTGGCGAGTTTCGGACGGTCCAGGACGAACCGTTTTCGCCCGCCACGAAGGGAAACTTCGTCACGCCACGTGTCCATGGGGTCAAGCGATGTATTGGTAGCTGCTGTGGTAGCTGTCGTGGCATCACCGACATCATCTTTGATGTTACCTTCGTCGTCACCGTCATCCTCGTCGCCGTCGTCGCGCAGGTCTCGCTCGTCCTTCTCAACCTTGTTCCACCCGCCCTCGTCGTCGTCGTCATCCTCGTCGTCGCCGCTGTCTCCCCCCGTCCCAGGCAGCGCCAGCACCTCTGTTTCCTCCCCGTACCCGATAATGTCCGTCCCCGCTTTGTTCGCGGTCAGAGCAAGCGCGTGTCCTTTCCTGGCGACGGAAAACGCTTTGAACTCCCTGTCCGTGAGCGGCGCGGAGCACCCGACGTCGACGCCGTACGCGTCTGCGCACCGCCACGACATTTCCTTTCCGATTTGCAAAAGCGACGAAGTGCAGATCTCCCTCCACCGGTCGCACTTGTCACACGCGACCCAGCTGTCTCGAAACTTCTCCTGCGCTTGTGTATGAAGCCTGTCTGTTAATTCGCCAAACTGTTTGGTGTCCATGAACTCGCGGTCAAACGGGACGTTGAACTCGCCCGCGTGCGCGAACTGTTCGTGGAACCGTTTGTAGGTTTCAATCTTCTCCTGTTTTCGTAACGTGCTGCCAACTAAACAGAAAACGCAAATCCCAAACCCTACGGGTGAGTTGGTGTAGTCCTTGAACATGATGGCGTCTCGTCGCAGAAACACGCGCGGAAACGGAACAAGGCGCTGGAAATACGACGTGTCCGTGCTGTTGCGGCACACCAACAAAACGCCGGGGCAAAATCCCCACTCTACTTCGTTGATTGCTCGATTAATGAAACGCCACTGCACCGTGTTCTCGTACGACGGGTTCAAAATCACGTGGTACCCTTTCCAGGAATTTTCCTGACGCAACCCGTCGTCGGTTTTGTCGTATAGCTTCTCTGCGGGAATGTTCGGCCGGCGCTTGTTGTTCGTACAAGGATCTAATAACCCTTTGATTGTCGGGGTATCCACGGTGGGCGGTTTCAGCCCGAAAACAATACACCCGGCGTCGATCACCCAATCGGGAGTCAAACCGTCCTTCTCGCCGTCCTCCCTTGGCTCGTATTTGCGGCACGCGTGGCGAGGGTCCACGATTGTTTGCTGTTTTTTTCTTCTTGTCGATGCCGTGATTTCAGTACCCTCATCATCATCCCCGTCCCCGTCCTCCCCGTTCTCCTCCCCCTCGCTCGCGCTCCAGCTCGGCACCCACGCGCCCATGGACGCCTCTTCCGCGGACTCCAGGGCTCTGTGCGCCACCGAGGCGACGATGCGTAGGCCGTGCTTGCTTTTGCCTTTCTTTCGGACGTGGCCCGGCTTTGAGCTGGCGATGGCGAGAAGCTCGGAGAAACACAAATCGTGCTTCTCGCGTATTAATAAAGACGTCGCGGCGTCCACGGCCGCCGTCGTGTTTTCTTCCGTGCCCAGCCTCTCGATGTCTTCGTGTTGGTGCGTGTAAAACGCCGCGAGCGTGTCATGCGTTGCCCACGCAAAGGAGTCGTCGCCGAAACACCGCACTAACGCTTTTTGAACGCTCGGCGGCGCGCCTCTTCGTCGCCACAACGCTTCGGCGCTTTGGCAATTTCGCAGTTTCCAAACGCGACCCGGCCACCACAACGGGTTACCTTTTGATCCCAAACCCACCCAGACCAAGTCGCCGGCGAGGAATCCGTTTGGCGGCGATAGCTCCTTGGCGGGCAGGCTTTCTTGCCACTTAAAATCACAAAGCAACGCGTCGTCGTCGTCGTCGGAATCGGAGCGCGGCGGCGAAGCGGCGGCGTCGTCGTTTTTCGGTTTCTTTTGGGTGTGTTTCTTTTTGGTGTTTTTTGGCTTGACAGCCTTTTTCGCCTTGGCACCCGCTGCTTTGGAAGGGCGCCACGACGCGAGCGGTGTGAACACGGGTTCCGGCGCGCGTCGTTTACGTCCAGTCGCGTTGAGTTCCTCCGCTAAACGAATTGCTAACACTTCGTCCGACACGATGGGATCGTCGTCGTTCGTACGGCGCACCGGCGGCATCGCTGAAGGTGTCGAAACTTCCGAGAGTGCGATCGTCCCCGAAAGCACTCCCGGTGACGCCCCTCCCGTTACCCTCGGGACCGTATTCCCCGCATCCAGAGCCACGGTGGACGTACCTGGCGCGATATCCATCGCGAGAATCCGGTCACGAATCGACCGTCGCGATGGAAGTCCAGAACAGGAACGCGAACGCCGATCGCGAGTGTGATAGCATAGGCGAAACAGTGCCCACCTCCACCTATCGACTGAAAGAACCAGATTTTGAGAAATTTGGCATTTCAAAATCGAGGTCACGCAAGCAAACGTACCTTGGGCTTCATGTCAAACAGGTTGACGCAGCTAAAGCCTACGACAGCGCGGCCGTCTGCCTGTACGGCGCTAAGGCTAAGACCAACTACCCTCTGACCGATTACAAAGACGAACTTGAGGCGTTAGCTGCACGACCTGCTGAAACGCAAATGCAGAGAGTGTAACCCCTGTCCCCACGGCAAGCGGCAAAACAAGTACATAGAGTGTAGGGCAAAAGTATAAAACGATTGTTAAACTATCGGTGACGATTTCGCTTTTCAGAGTACTATTTCCGCACGTCATCTTCACCGCGTCGTCGTCGGCTATAACCACCCTCAACTCCCCTTCCCCCCTTCCCCTCTAGTTTGTCTTCGCGCGCCCGGTCTCTCCCTGCACTCCCCTCTCTTCACCACCCCCCAGCTTCGCCCTCAGTTCCCCCGCCCTCTGCTCGAACCCCACGTGCGCCGCCGCGCCGCATGCGACGAGCGACGCCGCCAAAAACCAAAGCGCGCTCCTTGAGATAAAAAAGGAAGTGTCAGTCTCGTATGGGCAATCAGTCGTCGGAATGTGGTAAATGGGAAATACTTACCAAACGCCTCGCGAAAAGTACGCCCCGACCAGCTCGTTCGCTCCGTCCATCCCCACGACGTACCCGACCATGTTCCCCGTGATGAGCACGTGCACGTTGACCGCACCTAGGAACGACCGAATTAGTCGAAATGTTCGTGTGCTGCGAGATTCAGTGGTGGGGAAGAGCTTTTCGCCTAACGCTCCTACTAAAGTTTCAGGCGCGAGAAAGGCGGCGAAGATCATCGCCCACCAAAACAACCGCGGCGAAACGCGGTCGTGCCACGCCCCCACGAACCCGAAAACCACAAACGCGTTTATTAGCTTGTATTTTGACCCTCCCAGTGGGATGTACAGGTACCTAACGAGCCACTTGTTGTAACTCGCGTGCCAGCCTTTCCAAAAACCCAAAATCGTGGCGTTGTTGTTCACGCACCGCGTCGTGTTCTCCGGGACCTCCACCCCGCTAAGGAGACTCCAGGTTCGAAAGAAACGCCAAATCACGGTAAACTTTAGCCACATGAAGTTCAGGGTGGCCAAGGACGTGAAGCCGACTTCGAAGGGACCGAAGTTTCCAACAGAAGCAGCACCCGTCCACACTCGGTTTTTGGCCATGGCGTTGGTGTATATCAAGTGTGTCCAGACTTCAAGCAACAAAAGAACCGCGCCGAACTTGACGAAAACGTAGTACACGAGTCGTCTTCGCGAATACGAACTCTGCGGCGTTCGCAGTTGCGACGCGAAGGCGTCGAAAACCGCGGTCGGGCCGGCGAGGTAAAGCGGCGGGTACAGGCAATACGCGACGTACTCGTACGCGGAGTACGAAACGGCACGGGAAGGCGTGCGGGCTAAGGAGTCGTAATCGCGGCGTTCTTCCGGGGTGGGTTCTTTTGCATTTGGTTTTTCGTCGTCGGTTTTCGTCACCGGTTTCGTTTTCGTCGCCTTCGTTTTTTCGTCGTCTCTTGCCTCGGCACCTTTTCTAACCCTTGCGTGGTGCAAATCCACGCCGTAGCTTACCAAACGGAGCACTAACAGGTTGTGGTGCACCCACCAGCGGGGCAAAATTCCGTGGTGCGATTGGTGGTCCATGGTTTGTGAAAAGTTCGCGAAGGCGCCGGGCAACAAAACTTTAAGCACAGAATTTTCGGCCAACCCACCGAAACGCCATCTGTGCGCCGTGAACTGCGCGAGCGCGAGTTGCGCAATCGCGCTTAGCCACACCGCGGGGATGCCCACACCTTTTTTACCGCAGAATGCGTGACACACCGTGAAGTGCGTTCCAATGAGAACAACTATCCATACGAATCGCGTGCCGTGCAGGTACGCGACGAAGAGCGCGCCGTACGCGGCGTGGACTTTTGGCATTGCGTTTTTGCCGAATCTATAGCGCGCCAAGTGAATAAGCGGGGCGGTTACCAACGCGACGGTCACCAAAAGAGGCAGGTGACCCCGAAATCCCCTCCACTGGTCATCCGATAAATCGACTTGGCGACCCCACAGCCACCCGGAATGCAGACCTGCCAACCTGGGTTGCAGTCGCTGTGCACCGTCGGATACATCCGCGCCGAAACCGAGAAAAGAATCCGCCCTCGCGCTCCACGTTCGCCACCCAGAGCTCACGCCTTTGTCGTACCTCACGGACATCAGCGCGCACTTCGCCGTGCCCACCGCGTCCAGGAGGACGGCGATACCGAGCGCGATGGCCATCTCCGCGAAGGGCGCCTTGGGGAGCGGGTCCGGAGCCATACTTGCGCACACCAGACTGCAGCTCTGCAGGATGAGGAAAATGTTCCGACACACACGAGGAGGAATATTTCCGTCAGCATCAGCCCTAAATCGAGGTGACGTCGCTGCTCCCTGCGCACTCCTTCGCGCACACCAGCCGAACCACCAACCAGCATGAAGTTCTCTCATTTCGTCCTCCTCCTCGCCTTCCTCGGCGGCGCCAGCGCGCGCGCCGCGCCTGCGCACCTGGCCGCCCCCGAGTTCTTGTCTCGCACAGGTGTCGATTCCGAGAACGCCCCCGTGCAGATGCAGATCTCCGAGGCTTTCCTTTCCGAGGCGACCGCCGGTCTGGACGCCGCTGGCGCGCACAAGCTGCCGTACAGCAACCCGTCCACGGGCGCTTGCCAGAAAGACGAGGCCAAGGTCTCCATCAACGGCATTCCCGGTGCGTTCTGCTCTCCGACGTGCAACCCCGCGAACCCATGCCCCAAGGACGCGCACTTCGGCGCCACCGCGGAGGGCCAGTGCGTTTTGGAAACCCCTGGACACGCGCAGCCTTCGCAGTGCGCGCTTATTTGCAAACCGTCCGCGGGCGGGTGCCCGCGAGGCGCGTCGTGCCAGCCCATCCAAGGCCTCGGTATCTGCACGTACCCCGCGGGCCCAAGGGAGGACGAAACCGTGACGTACGAAGTCGCGGAGGACAACTAAAAGGACCTTTTA
>Ga0302126_10000406_pt1 | contig 28440 bp, 12 predicted proteins | sample CB4_20m_MG_FD_203108 | JGI IMG/M metagenome (GOLD analysis project Ga0302126, IMG submission 203108) | Marine microbial communities from Western Arctic Ocean, Canada - CB4_20m | ecosystem: Environmental > Aquatic > Marine > Oceanic | place: Canada: Western Arctic Ocean | collected 2017-09-24 | reverse complement strand
CAATCTGTTTTAGTAAAATCATCTTTTAAAATCATTAGTGTTCCGAATGATATATCTGATAATGTAGTCATAATAATAAATAATGATATTTTATTTGTTTTCTAATACCTGTATACGATCTTTTAACTCCGTTATTATTTTATGTTGTTCTTTTACAGTTGATTCTAATAAGTCATGTTTTTCAGATAATTCTTTAATCGCACCACAAAGATAGGGCTGTACTGAATTGTAGTTTAAAAATAGCTTATCATTACTTTCACATACCACAAAACTTATGTCATTAATTTGTTTCACATCCTGAGCTATATAACCTGCCTCTAAATATCCATTTTCTTTAGTTTCATTCAACTGTTTATCCAATTCAAACACTTTATTAGTCTTAAAATATGTTTGTGGTTTTAATTGTTTTACAACTGATAATCCATTTATAATATCTTTTCTATTAAATTTAAATCTTATATCAGATGTTACTGATTGATTATCTACTGTTAAATTTACACAGCTTATGTCTACAGCGTTTAAATTTGTACAGGTTATACTTGATGTATTTATTGTTGAACTGTTTATCAAAGTTCCTAGAGACTTTAATGTGTTTGACTGAACAATTAATATTTCTCCTATATCTCCCATGCCTTTTCCTGGACACGTTATTTCATCTTCATTTGTAAAGTATTTTATAAAACCTCCAGTTAATTTGTATGGATGATATGATTTATTTGTAATTTTAATTGTAGGTGGATGAAGATTATGTATTTCGGTCCATGTTACATCACCATGAAATAATGCGTCTCCTGTTATTTCAAATAGTAAACTATCAAAATTATATACCCCTTCACTTATATTTATTGTTTTTGTTAAAGGTTTATAAATACTTGTAATCTCTGTTGAATTAGTTGCTGCTACTGTTATACTATAACTATCCTCTCCTGTAAAATAATCTAAAAATGACCCTGTTAATGTTATTCCATGTGTACTGTCTGCAACAGTTACTGTTAATTTATAATAATCTTCTGAATTTACATCTATACTTATATTTAATGATAAATTTGAACTTAAAGAACTAAATGTTGTTTGTGCTGTATTTAATACTGAATTTAAACCTGAATCGTCATATGAATTGTCTGTTATTGCATGACTTGTTATAATTCCACTCTTATCACCTGTTCCTATTGCTATAATTAAATCATTGTAACCCTCTACTATCTCAAAATTTTCAAAAATTGTTTGAACTATATCTTTATTATTACACGCATCATATATTGAATAATTAGGATTAAATGTTTCCTCTGGTGTTGAAAATGATGTAAAATATAATGAATTACAACTTAATTCACTACAATTTACATTTGAACAGCTTAAAAAATTTGTGTATAATGTATTACTAACATCTAAATCTTTGCTGAAATAGAATCTTTCTGATTTTATACCTGTTAATTCCGATCCTGCTCCAGAGTTTTGTAAACCATATGCTATAGCATTTTGTCCAGCTTTTACCCATGTTTCTGCTCTATATTCTGATCCTAAAACCATAACTGTCCCATATGATATATCGGTCATATTCATTTATATTTTAGAGATATTTAATAAAATATAAATTAAGGGGTTTCTAAAGCTGCAATTCTTGCTTCTAACGCCTCTATTTTTGCTAATATATCGTCGTCTGCTTCCCAATCTTCATTTTTATCTTTTCTGAAAATATTTTCAACCTCAGCTTTTCCTACTCCTCCTCCTATATTTAATGTTTTCGCATATTTTCTCCATTTACTTAATGTCATTTCTGATAGACTTCCAACGCCTGCATGACTTAAAGCGCCGCCTTCATCGCCACCCGCCTCTATTATCGCCATCGGAACTTGTGTTTTATTTCTCTTTTTAAATTTCATTTTGCCTCCACTTACATCTATCTTGTGATCGTCTCCTAACCAAATACTGTTGTCACTTAAAAATAAATGTCTTATTTTATATTCCGCATTTCCTAAATCGTATTGTGCGTTTGCCGATGGTATAATGTGACCTTTTAATGTTATTGCGGTGGTTCCTTGTTCATCACCTACTGATAATTGACCTGATATATCTATGTTTCCACCTACTGTTAAATTGTCGCTTATATCTACATCATCACTAAATGAAAATGTCTCTGCTGATAATCCTGTTATCGGCTCTTTTAACAGCATTCCATTTGCCGTTGCATAAGCTACCGCGTGCTGGGAAGCTTCTATGACATTATTGTTGACATCTACCCCTGTTATAACTACTAATTGGCCATAGGAAATGTCTACTGGCATGATACTATATACATATAAATTATTTCTATTTCTTTCTTTTTAATTATTCTCTAAAGCACTTAGTCTCGCTTCTAATGCCGAATTTTGTGACTGTAATGTAGATATAGTTGCTGACTGTTCTAATACAAGACCATGGAGCTCCTGTATAGCTTTTGTTAAATATGGTTGCATTCCATCGTAATTAATACCTATAGGTAATTCTTTGTGTAATGTTCCTGATGGATCTATAACCTTGTTTCCCGATGAATCTAGACTATATGTCCGGTATTCACCTGTTACGTAAGATCTTTTGTATAAATTCGGTATAAAATTTAATGAGGCATCTCTTAGTCTATTACCCGAATTATCTTTCATATAGCTATCTGCTGTTACAAGGTGTTTTAGTTCATGTATTTCCAATACCTCTTGAGCTATATAACCTGAATTTATAAATGCATCATTTGGTAAATTGCTTAAGTCTAAATTGTGATTAGCATCATAAAATTCCTCTGTCATAATATAAGTTTGTGGTTTAAGTTTATTTATTGTAGTAAGTGCATTTTCAATATTAGATTCATTATGCTTTAAACGATCGTCTGACCAGCTGCTGTCTGTACCCTCCACCTTGATTCTCCTCGGGTTTGTGCTGCCTACACCCGCAGCGGCGCGGATGTACCATTTTTCGTGCTCGGTGTCGGAGGATTCGGTGGCGTCGTGTTGGAACAACTCGTAGTTTGTACCGACTCCAAAACTGCTATAACGCGGTGCTATCGTGCTCGTGCGGCTGGTGAGCGTGGTCCCCCCCCCTCCTGGCACCGGGACCTGAAACTCTTCCAGTAAAACGATCGTGCAATGGTTCCTGTTGGTGCCGCCGCCGCCACTGCCACCATTGGTTTGTCCTGAGTTTGCAAGCATTACTGCTCCCGCGGCCGAGACTTGTGCACTATTAGTGACTTGCGCGCCCGAATCAATACCATCTAGTTTCGTTTTGTCTCCATTATCAAATGCTCCTTCACTCGGCTGGAACTGAACGTCGGGTGGTAATATGTAATCGGTATTTTCCCAGTCCACATGTACATACATTTGATCACTACTATTCAACACAACAGGATAGTCCTGGGTATCGGTGGAGCTGCTGTCTGCGCCGAGTTTCACTCCACCTAAATTGCTTTGTGTTGCCTTTGCCACGAAATCTTCACCTTCTAATTTTAGAACAGGTATTTTGACAAGATCATTAAATGATACATCTTTTTTAAATACCACTTTACCACAATTGAATGCGCATTCTTCCGTGTTTTCATGGCCTATTACAATTTTGTCATTGTTGCCGCCTTTATTTACGGTCGTGGTATTTAATTGTAATCCAAAACCAACATCATTTGATTGGATAATAATTTTGCCTCCGTTCATTGATATGTCGCTTCCTTTTATTAATATAATATCACCAGATATATCAACATTATTTCTAAAATAGCTGTTACCTGACACATCAAGTATTCCGTCTAAATGGGTGTCACCAGATATATCAACATTATTTCTAAAATAGCTGTTACCTGATACATCAAGGACATATCCATTGCTTGATACATCACCATAAATTTTTAAATAATCATCTACTTCTAGATTACCGCTAATATCAGTATTTATTTTAGTGATTGTTTCTTTAGTTCTAAGGGTTCCAATTACAGTACAATCCTGATTAATTGTGATATTTTTATGAAATCTAGCATTGTCTAAAACATGTAATGAATCTCTTGCAATAATTTTATTGGCTGTTATACAATTACCACGTGTTACGAGTGATGGTGTTGGATTGAAATCAGAATTGTTTGCAAAAATAAATTTAGATACAGTAAGTTTGTAGTTATCATCTTCAGTAATAGCGCAATTTGCGTTATCAAAATTACCCGATATTTCATTTGGGAGGCCTAAATGTATATTAAATGTTGTATCTAGACCTAATTCTGGATTTAATGAAATAACTTTTTTTTCTGAATTAATAATAATATTATTACTTATTTCATTTAAGTTAACTGTTATGTAACTGGGATCGGTATTATTTGGAGATTCTTCCTTTATAATTTCTAAATTATACATATATGGTTCTGGGTTGCATTTCATGATGCCGGACAATTCAGACGACGCGGGGTTATTAAACCATGCTATTTTTAATTGATTATCAGCAGCAAGACTAGTTATAAATGCAGATACCTGAGAGTCAGCGGATGCGCCCTGGGTCATACTATTAGAAAAAATAATACCACCGCTACCATCATGTTGAAATGTGGTATTTATATACCATTTATCCTTTATAAACAATGTGCCTGCTAAAGACTTTCCTCCAATGTTTTCACTGTCTGCAATGCCGAAAGAGTCTTTGGTTAATATTAATCCTACAGAAGACAAATCAGTAGAACTGATATCATTTTCACTGATACTATTGTATAAAAAATCATTTATTATGTAAAAATCGGGTGAATCTCCGAATGATACAGCAGCTTCATCGTAAACATTATGAATACCATCATTAATCGTAGTTTTAACAGTTAAATTTCCGTCTATTACAGTTGATCCAGAAACATCTAAATTGTTAGATATATCTAAAGAATTATGAATTGAAAGATTATTACATATGTCTATGCTATTCTTAAATATAGCATTGGATGATACATCAAGGGTTCCGTAAATATTAGTATTGCCAGAAATCTCGGCATGACCATGAACCATTAAATTATTGCAAATATCTAGATTGTTACTAAATCCAAATGTTTCAGCAGATATTCCAGTTATAAAACTTACATCTGGTACGTCAGATACTTCGTCTAGTGTGGTTACATAATCATTAATTAGTCCAACTCCATTTATATACGGTTGATCAAATCTTACCATTTATATATATATTTTAATTATTAAATAACTTTTAAAAATTACTTAATAATTATGGGCAAATTTTCTGAAAGGTATATTGTTTAAATATATAATTTTATAGTTCTGGACCTGGTTCTGGAGGTTAATCAATTAATATTATATCATAAATTGCAAAGGCGCCGCCGTCGGTAAAAAATCTCATCATATCGTTAGCCACAAAATTTGCTTCTGTGATAATCTCTTGAGTAGCAAACGAAGATCCTGCAACTCTAGGTAAAGTTTCTATTATATTACCGCCAATTGATAATGAAACGCTGGAATTGTTACCACCGTTATCCCATCCTCCCCATCGAACATTAACCCTACCATCATAGTTTGGTAAAGCTTTTTGAATATATCCAGCATTTGGTGATCCCCAACCCCAAACTGATGTCTCGACTGAAAAATTATTATAAATAATAGGAACATCCGCTCGGCCTGCAAATCCATTAAATACAGTAGCAGTTGCTGTCCATCCGCCTGTCCCGTCATAATCTAAAGCTGCAAATCGAGCAATACCCTGATTGGTAGTTTGAGCTCCTGTGGATCCTGGACCATAATTACTGCCAAATCTATAAAAATAATTAGTTTCTGGTTCTGGCTCTGGTTCGGGTTCTGGTTCTGGCTCTGGTTCTGGCTCTGGTTCGGGTTCCGGTTCGGGTTCTGGTGGTAAATAAACATCTATAATAACAGCACCACCACCGCCGCCACCTCCAGAAAGAGGATTTGCTCCAATGCGTGTATCACCATTTCCTCCACCACCACCACCATAAGAACCGCCGCCTCCACCAGCACATGTTCTATCAAATGCTGCATGGTCAATTGTCATTTGACCTGCAGTACCACCTGCAGGACCGCCTCCAGGTTCTGCATCATATGCCAACCCATTATTTTTAGCAGTAATGTTTTCAGAACTTTTCCCTCCATTAAAATACCCAGTACCACCTAAAATTCCTGCAGTTATTCCGCTTCTACCATCAGACGCCCCTCCTCCGCCACCGCCAGTATAATAGTTGGCATCGCCATTTCCACCAACACCTCCTACATTATTAAATGCTCCTGCACCACCACCGCCTGCACCTCCATTTGTACCATCATTACCTGGTGAACCGTCCCCCCCAGTACCGCCATCACCACCTATACCATTAATATCTCCACCCGTTGCAGCACCACCTGTACCACCAGGAGCAGTTTCAGCATGTGATGTAGCTCCCCACCCTCCACCACCACCAGTAGCTACCATATTAACTCCATAGCCTATTAATGATGAATCCCCTCCCAAACCACCATGATCATCTGATTGAGTTGCTCCGCCTTCTGCAACAACAACAGTAATAGCTATATTTGAACTTGGTGTAAATTGTTTATAAGACATCCCGCCTCCGCCACCACCACCGCCATGTGAATTTCCATTAGATTTTGAACCAGCTGCACCTCCACCTCCAATAACATAGATATTGTACGTAATTCCTGCAGATAAAGCGGTAGTATATGTACCTGAACTATCATATATCGTCTTTTCAGAAATACCTTCTGGTACAGGTGCTTCTGGTTCTGGCTCTGGTTCGGGTTCCGGTTCGGGTTCTGGTTCTGGCTCAGGAGAACTATTCAAGCTAAATTGTGATATCATAGTATCATGTGCCGTACAGTAATAAGATAATGTATCTGTTGTACTAATGCTATTAAATACTAATAAAAATGATTGAGAGCCTGATATACCATTGTTATAAGTTCCATCACCAGTTAATGTTATTTTATTTGATGATAGACTATTATATCCATTATCGCTAATATAAAATGGATGGGTTGTAGCATTATTTAATCTATTAAATCTATATTGTTTATCTAAGTATAAAGTGGTATTAGATAGTTGATTATTTCCATTTGAATCTAAATAAAAGTTATAATAAGGACTACTGAAGTCTCCTGCGCTGACATAAATATCAATGGTATCAGGCTCTGGTTCGGGCTCTGGTTCGGGCTCTGGTTCTGGTTCTGGCTCTGGTTCTGGTTCTGGCTCTGGTTCTGGCTCTGGTTGTAGTGGAATTAGTGTGAATTGAAAGTCCTCCGATGTGAACGTAGACATAGTAACCGTCTGCGGTGTTGTGACTTCGGATGCCCCAGAGTCAAGTAATGATACTGTGGCCCCCGTAATTCTACCCATACAGGGCTCAGAGCACGATCGGTTCCAAAGTCTAACAGTGACATAACTAGAGATTGTTGTGAATTCTGCTTGCCAGCCGCGACGAGTGGACTCAGTTCCGTCGTAGGTACCGATGGTATGACAGTATGTGTTCTGATCTCCGTCCACCGCGGCGGATGCTGGGGCGCCTGACAAACCAATGTGGCCAATTGGGAGAAACCTCGCAGTGTTCGAAATAAACGATATAGGCGAACCGTCCGAATCAAAAACCTCTATTTCTCTCAGGTTAAAAACATGCTGGGTATTGGGGTAATCTGATCTCACCTTAATATCAAGCGTATAGGTTGGAGGTTCTGGTTCTGGCTCTGGTTCTGGTTCTGGTTCTGGCTCTGGTTCTGGTTCTGGTTCTGGCTCTGGTTCTGGCTCTGGTTCTGGCTCTGGTTCTGGTTCTGGTGCAACGGGGATAGTTACGGAATATCTACTATCATCATCAACGTGATAGTTTACCATAGTCTCAATTAAATTACTGCTAGATGTTGTAATGATTTCTGAATAATTTGTACCATCACTTGCGTGAGATATTCTCAAATCTTTCATCTGGAAGCGTGACTCGGAGCGGGTGACCCATACTATGGTACTTACTGCTACTTGTGATGAAAACACGATAACTATCCAATTGTCAGTATAGATACCGTCAGCTCCTTTATCAGTGTCATGAGCTCCTCCATCTCCATTGTCTCTAAATAAAAAAGCATTTCCAGTTCCTTCAAGAATATTTAATAAGGGTGCGTAGGTAGAACGAGGGGGAGAAGATGTAATAGTTATACCTGGTAAAAGATTACCATTTCCATCACTCAACAAATTTTGACCATTCCCATCTCTCATATTCAAACCGTACATAAAAGGGGGGCCTGTGTTGTTTGTACCTAATTGTTCTATTTTATAATAAGTATACTCCAATTCAGGCTCTGGTTCAGGTTCTGGCTCAGGTTCTGGTTCCGGTTCTGGCTCAGGTTCTGGTTCCGGTTCTGGCTCAGGTTCTGGTTCAGGTTCTGGCTCAGGTTCTGGTTCAGGTTCTGGCTCAGGCTCAGGTTCTGGAGGGAAAATTTCCATTTGCGTAACAAGACCCACTGTTTGGGTTGCAGCTGCTGCAGTTATAGATGTTGTATTTAAATTAGCTATTTCACTTATGGACTTGTTATGTATATTAGTTGTAGGATCTGTAGCGTATTTTTGAATCTTTGTTATACTCTTTACTGTATCTGATATATTTGATCCACTTACATCATTAATAGCTTTCGCTACCTTTGTAAAAATATCTTTAAAATTGTTCTTAACTGTTACTCCAGGTACATCATTTGTAACAGCAGTAGCTAGCTGTTCAATCTTTGTTGTATCGGTAAAATCTACCTCTTCTGTTTGTGTAGATAAAAATTTGGCAACAGAACTGGTAATGGACGCAAAATCCGTACTTCCAGCAGAACCAGCCATAGTCTCTACAAGAGCATCAATCTTGATAGCTACGGAAGCAAGCGCAGGATCTGGATCAGCATCAGCAAGATAATCCTTATCTAGTTTGTCAGCGCTTACACCTAATGATGTAGCTACGGTGGTTTTTGTATTGTTAACAGCCGAAGGTGTGAAGTCTCCAGAATCCTTAAGCACTTCTGCAACCATAGTTGTTAACGGTGTTACATTTGCGGGCGTATTGTGCTGTATGATAGATACGAAAGATGTTAGTTTACCATTGAATGATGCGTCTGTTGTGACGTTTTTACCGCCAGTTATTTCTACTATAATATTGGAAGTACCGATTAAAGCGGTAGGGTAACTGAAATTACCACCGGTATCAGTTTTAATAGATGTAGATAATTCATTATTGCTTGTATCTAAAAATCTAACAGTTCCCAAAGCTATATATCTTGATATGGATATACCATGAGCAAATAATTCTGGTTCCGGTTCGGGTTCTGGTTCCGGTTCGGGTTCTGGTTCCGGTTCGGGTTCTGGTTCTGGTTCGGGTTCTGGTTCCGGTTCGGGCTCGGGTTCAGGTTCTGGTTCCGGTTCGGGTTCTGGTTCCGGTTCGGGTTCTGGTTCCGGTTCGGGCTCAGGTTCAGGTTCTGGTTCAAATGTAGGCATATCTTTCATGTAATTTATAAGATTATCACTTGTTGTAATATCATCTTTAAATATTTTTATTCCTCCTATAAACTGTCTTTTTGGGCTGTAGTAACTGCCACCCATGTCTGTGTGCATTGTAGGTTCAGTACTTCCTACAGAAAATCTATATGCAGACTGGTCCCAAAACCCATCGCTACTCGCTATAGTATTTTCATAACCATTATTAATATTGATATTATTAAGATATCCAGACATATTAGGCATACCACTTGAGTTATCGTATACTTGATTGTTATTTTCATCATAAATAAAAAATTTATGTGTACCAGCTGAATCCGCCGCATCAGTAGAGGTTTTGTTATATACATAAATATATGTATTTACCTTCCCGTTCATTACACCACCACCAGCTTGTGTAGTATCTCCTGTTGTCCAAGAGTCGCTCGTATCTAATGAAGCAAGATGTATGTTACATTCATTTGGATCATTATGATTGTCTTTAGCCCACGCCGTATTAATCGTTGAATCACTTATAGCTTGTTGTACAGCAATACCATATTTGTCTGTTCCTGCATGGTTGGTATGATTATTAGCATAAATCAAGAATCTTGGGTAATGATGATATCCAGAATAACATAAAATTGGTGTTCTATAATCACCTAATGGATTTTCCACAAATCTTGCTTTAAACATGACAGTAAAGGTTCCAACCACATTTAATTGTGAAAAAATGTTAAAAGATGTTGTTGGATCATATATAATATGAGATGACTCATGCCATTGCATTCCATCTCTGCCATTACAGTGTCTATCCTCTATATTTGATACATTGTCTTGGCATGGTTTAACTATAATATTATTTTCTATGTCTCTATAAAAAACATCTGATGTTTGATGTAAAGGTATCCATGCAATTAGCTTTGGAATATTATTCATTGTTGTTAAATAATCAAATGGATGTAAATTATGATATGGTTTTATCATTTTAATATTTTTAAGTGCTGTAAGATCTATGCCAACCGCATTGGCACTTGCATCAGAATAGTTTCCATTTGCAGAGTATGTATTGGTTAAAGTTAAATAATTATGTGATATACCAGAATATGCTCCATATATTGTACCTGTAGTAGTGCTAGATGAATAATTTGAATGTAATGCTCCGGTTTGCATAACATTAGATATGTCTGCAATATTATCAGCTTCATATCCCCAATACTTAGATATTATACCTCCTGTACTGATGCCATAAATTTGCCCATTAAACATACAATTTCTAATTATTAATTTACATTCTTCTGCATAACGATACTCTCGTCGAGCTCCTATTATACCTCCTGAGTTATTAGTACTTGAATTCATATTTCCAGATGCAAAACAGTTTTCAATGGTTATATTAGTTGAATACTCGCATGAATTATATCCGGACATTATACCGCCACAATATTGATAGCATATAGCACCGAATGAGTAACAGTTTCTTATAGTCATATCAGCACCTATATAAGCTGCACCTGAGCCTACTATTCCACCACAGTAGCTATGATTTAGGGGCGTAGCAGCCCCTATTGGTCCATTAGACCAACAATTTTCAATTAAAATATTTTTACCTCCGAATCCTGCTTGACATATCCATCCTCCACCGTGCTCTAAAAATATTGTATGAGTACTATTTATTTCAACAGCTACACCAAGATTTTTAATCTTAATATTGTTAAATGATAAGTAATAATTAAAATGTCTTTCATAATCCAATGCTACCTTACCAGTTGAACTTAATGATGAACCATACGCAGTAATTAAATCTGATCCGGTTGCATGATAACTTCCGTTATTAAATGTTCCAAAATAACATTCTGTATCACTGGCAAAATCTACGTGTATAATGTTATCACATCCATCAAATATAATATTTGAATCTCTAAACACAAAAAATTGATTGCGGTCTGTAAAAGTTATATCTTCTATTAATCTAGCATTTTGTGTAATATAATATGGTGTATCTGTTTGGGAATCTACCCAAGCTTGATCAATATCTATATATGGTCTTGTATCATTTTCCCATTTAAGCACCCATGGTACATTTTCTCCAGGAAATCTATTTTCATATACAGTTGTTGGAAGTCCATATGCTGTCGCTGAAACATCATACCATGTTCCACCAGATAATTCATATGAATTTATTGGTGTAAATTGATGTGGATATTCTTCATTAGTTTTTCCCCACATATGTTGGGGTAATAATCCTCCTCCAGCTCTGTAGGTGGCGTCGGTGACGCCTTCAGTTCCTACTGGACTTCTATCATAAAATCTAAAAATTTTTCCCGAGGCATAGCATCCTTCCATTATTTGATTTTGCGGATGGCTAGACGATGTCGTTAAAAAGTACTTTGCTCCCATACCTGAACTTCTATCCCCAATATATCCTCTTGAACATGTATTCTTTATTATAACATCAGAATATCTACCGCTATAAGAACCTGTAATATTTCCAACATACTCTGTAATTGCCGGATAAGATCCAGTTGTTACGCATTCTTCTATGACTAGTTTTCCCTGATATGCACAAAATTGTCCTAACATTAAACCTCCATTATCTGTTATTCCACCTCCGTCTACTTTACATCTCTTAATTATTAAATTACCCGATCTACACGTAAAATTTCCGCACATTATTCCTGCTGCAGCTATACTATTACAGCCTATTATATGAAGGTCCTCAAGCTGTAAAGTGCACCCCCTTCCAAAGTAACTATAAGTTATAAATCCTGCTTTTGTTCCACCTCTTAATCCAAAAAGTTTAAAATTTTTAATTGTTATATTTGTATACCCTGCATTAACTTGCCCCACACTTGTACCAAACATAGCTGCATGCGTATTACGAAATATTCCATTATGTTCAGTTCTATAAGTATCTACTGTAATTGTATAACCACTTCCATCAAATGTTATATTATGATTTTTAATTATAAAATATTGACTAGTAGATGTTAAAACTATGTCACCCACCAATTTAGCATTTGTTTTTAACTCATATGATGTGTTATTCATATACGTATCTATAAAATTTTGGCTTATTTCTATTGTTGGTAGTGTATCATCTTCTTGTGTTTTTAATCGCCAGTATAAGTTATTATTACCTGATGTATCTCCTGTGTTGATTTTAAACTTACTAGTATCTAAAATTAAAGCTGCAGAAGCATCATTCCATACACCATTAGCTGCGTAAAAGCTGTGTACATTTTGCGCATACGAATTAGGAGCTTTAGTAGTATTATTCATGTATGGTGATCCTGAATTTAATATGAATGTATTAAAACCAAGTGAATAACAGTTAATTAGTTCAATTCTTGATCCCCAATCATAAGTACCATCTACATGAGCTGATTCATAACCTACAAATCCCGAGGAATAATTATCACAAAAATTTGTTAATGAATAACAATTTCTACATGTTATTTTACCATTAAATGATGCAGCTTTTCCAGCTAAAAAACCTGATGTATAGTCTCCTAGCATAGTACCTAATGTATAACAGTTTTCTATTGTTAAAGTACCATTGTATGTCGCTGCACCTGTTCCTGTAAATCCACCCGAATACGTTGAATTCCACTGACATGCTACATCTGTATGGCAATTTTGAATTCTCATAGTCACTTCGTCTGCAAAATACCAAAAGTTACTACAACAGTAGGCGCCTATTAAACCGCCTCTTCCACTAATTACACTTGTTGCTTTTTCCCCCCAAAGATAACCTTTTGTTGAGCAATTTTTGATAACAACATTTCTAGCCCATTTTCCAAACCATCCTTTACATAATATACCATCCATACTAAAATCAGCACCACAAAGTATACCTTGATGCAATTCTACTTTTACATTTTGAATTGTAATATTAGAACCTCCTTTACTATCTGGTTTGTTAAGATTATAATACGTAGCACTGCTTGAAATGATAGGGTTACCTCCTGTACCACTTTGAAATACACCACTAACATAATTTGTGTGACTTGTTCCTGTTATATTAATAGTAAATCCACTTCCATCAAATAATACATGATCAGATGATATATCAAAATATCTAAGCGTTGAATGCGTATGTGATGTTGCTGAACTTACTAATGATATATCTTCTACTAATTTATAACGACCAGGAGAATCTATTCTGTAATATGTATCATTCATATTAAGATCTACAAAACTTTGATCAATTAATGTCCAAGAATAATCTTTTTGTTCATCATAATATATCCATACGCCTGTTTGTTCTTTTACTTTTTGCGTGTATTCTAGTTTGTTCCATGAATTATCATTTACTTCGCTTATCTGTCCTGTAGTTGGGCCATTTGGAAATGCATAATCGTTGTTTAATGCTAATAACCAATGAATAGATATTGGTTTATTGGATATTTCTTCAGAAACAGATCTTCCGGCAGGTATTCCTACTAGATGCCATCCTGTACCAATTAAATACATTATACTATTATTATAGATAATATTTATAATAATAGAATTCACTAAATTTAATTTGTTGTGCTATTTATCTATTATACTTTGGGTATTTTACCATTAAATAAACCATCCCTTACCTGCGATGAGAATAAGTATTCCTTATCTGGACTGCCATTTGTATCATCTAATGATCCGTCTGTTTTAATATATATTATCTGGTTCTGGTGGTTGCGTTGGAGCAAGGCTCGGCGTATCAAAATCATCGTATTCGTTAGCGTTTATTGTATCAAGGTTTGGATTGAGGGCATTTCCTATTTCATAAATTGTTCCAATCCCGTTTAACACGTCTGAATCGCAAAATTAAAGTCATTCGCCCATGTGTTGATTATTTTCAGGTTGATATATCAAAAATTTCTACATATCCTTGTTTGTTATTGTTATATTTCCATGCATATGAAATTATTCTGACCTTATCATCAGTTGAAGATTTTGCCATATCCAGATCATATCCCAACCCACTATTGACACTAATTCCATTTATAGCAGAACCGCTTACTAAACTATAACTACCAGTATATGTTTCATCCCTACACACTGCAATTCTTCCCATATTAATTCCACTAATATCAGATTCAGATGAGGTAATGGCAACTGATTTACCATTAGGCGACATTCTTACTCTCCATCCCCATCGGCCCTTATTACTAATCGTTTCCACATTATTTATGGATAATCGGTCATATTCACCAGTGCTTTCATTCCATCCAAATATCCAAAATGTTCCGTTATTGTTATTGCTTAATATTGCTGAAGCAACCATTCTATCTCCAGTAAATGATAAATCTACTGAGCGACCAACTAGATCATTTTTAGACGTTCCTTGATTGCTATTTACCGTTTTTTGAACCCAATCGTTGACACTACCGTCCCATCTCCAAATATACACTATACCGTTGCCAGCGTGAATTCCAGCGTAGGAATATGCTGACACAACCAATACTTGACCATCACCACTCATAGCTGTATTAAATGAAAATCTTTCATTAGCACCACTACCATCAGGATATTCTATTTCGTTTCCTTTTAACGACCATATATTATTTTCAGCTGAATATTCATAAACAGACATAGTTTCATTTGCTTTGTCTAGTGTTCCTACTGAAAAAATACTTCCATCGGCACAAGTAGACAATGCATAACCTGCGCCACTTGCATAATCGATTGGTTCATTAACTAGGACGGTAGCACTCCAAACAGCACCGTCATAATTTGATACATAGACACCAATTGTTGTTACTCCTATGAATATTCTATTGCCAGAATATGAAAATGCTATAGATGGACCACCACTTTTGTTAGCAACTGTAATTGTTGGTCTTGCTTTCCAATATATGCTTCCCTTAGGATTCGATGATTGTGTTGCTCCCTCGCCATCTGGACTATAATCATATGTATAAACATCACCACTATCCACTCTACCAAATCCTATGACTGCTCCATTTGAATTTATTGCGCAACCAGAACCAAACCCGGCATTGCTGATGTCTCCTCTAAAGGCTAAAGAATGATAATCGGATGCACAATATGCAGAAATATCTACTAACTCTTGCACCTCACTAAATTCAGTACTGGTTGGTTGTCCATCAAATTGTTCTGGTTCAGGCTCGGGTTGTGGCTCAGGTTCCGGTTGTGGCTCAGGTTCCGGTTCAGGCTCCGGTTCGGGAGCTGGTTCGGGTTCTGGTTCAGGTTCAGGTTCTGGTTCGGGCTCTGGCTCTGGTTCGGGTTCTGGCTCTGGTTCTGGCTCGGGCTCTGGCTCAGGTTCGGGTTCGGGTTCTGGTTCGGGCTCTGGTTCGGGCTCTGGTTCTGGTTCAGGTTCTGGCTCTGGTTCCGGTTCGGGAGCTGGTTCGGGTTCTGGTTCGGGCTCTGGCTCTGGCTCTGGCTCTGGCTCTGGCTCTGGTTCAGGTTCTGGTTCGGGCTCTGGTTCGGGCTCTGGTTCAGGTTCTGGCTCTGGCTCCGGTTCGGGAGCTGGTTCGGGTTCTGGTTCAGGTTCAGGTTCTGGTTCGGGCTCTGGCTCTGGTTCAGGTTCTGGTTCAGGTTCGGGCTCTGGCTCTGGCTCTGGTTCAGGTTCGGGAGCTGGTTCGGGTTCTGGTTCAGGTTCAGGTTCTGGTTCGGGCTCTGGCTCTGGTTCAGGTTCTGGTTCAGGTTCGGGCTCTGGTTCAGGTTCTGGTTCGGGCTCTGGTTCGGGCTCTGGCTCTGGCTCGGGAGCAGGTTGAATTTCTGGTTCTGGTTCAGGCGCAGGTTCGGGTTCTGGTGGGGATTCAGGTTCCGGTAGTCTTGGTTGTATCTCCGGTTCTGGTTCTAAGTCCGGTTCAGGTGTATAAACAGGAGTATCTGTTATATAACTACCACTTGCTATTTTTAAAGGAGCATTAGCATATTTAATATCCATCCAGGCTACTGTTTTTACTGTTTTTGTTAGAGACTCATTATCACCATTCCATACAAGATATAAATAGTTCTGTTCAACATTTTCAATAAAATCGTATCCACGTAATAATGATGATATCTTTGCATTTGCTACAGTAATTTTTGTAGTTAATCTAAATGTCATATCCCAAATCTCATCCGTTTCCAAAATACCATTTTGTCCTATTGTATCACTAGATAGGTGTATAAAAAACTCTGGTATTCCATCATCCTTTTCATAACTGTTTTGTTCATTAATTACTATTGTATAGTTTAAATGTATGGTGTCATTTTCAGGTATAATATAATGTTTTAATTCATATGTACTTGGACGGAATAATGTAAAAGACACACTATCAATATCATTTGTTTGAGTTATTGCATAATTACTAGCAGTCAAATTTCTTGTAGGATCTGGCTCATAAACAGTACCTATATTTTCATTCTTAGATTCTTCTATTATATCAGCAGCTGTTTTACCAGCATAGCTATCCAATGATGTATCTTCTAAAATTTTATTAGATAATGATGACATTTGAATTATTTGTTCCAACAAGGCCTGATTATTTGGTCTATTAAGAGACACTACTGATTCTGCTAAAGTAGTAACCACTCCTGATACATTTGAACCTTCTAAACTTGTGCCACTAAAAACATCACTGATTACTGACCCCCATTCATCTGCTGTTGTAATGTTTGTAGTAGATGCTGATGTTATCTTACCTGATAAATAGGTTGCCGCCTCCTCTGCTGTATAATTTCCAAATCTTAGTAAAGAGTTGGTTATAATAGCTAAAATTGTAATAGATTTCATAACATCAGGATTTTCAGTTGTTACAGGGTCTTTATTAATGTCAGCTACAGTTAAATTTAGTTTATTTGCTATGCTTTCCTCTTGTCGTGATACGCTTGATTTCATTGTTGCATTAGATGATCCAATATAATTATTAGCAACTATAGTTGTTATAGGCGTAACAACAGAAGGATTATTTTCAACATTAACTATAGCCTTTAAAATGCCTTTGAACTGAGCACTTGTATATTTATCTGTACCACCTGTAGCAGTTATTTTAAAATATTTTAATTGTAATGTATTTTTAACATAATTTTGGTTATAAATAAAAATACCATTACTATCTGTTACAGGATTCTTTGTTAATAATGCTGTAATGTCCTCATTTGTTAAAGGATTAGTAGCTATAACTGTTGCTCCTACAATATAAGGATCAATAACTATTATATTAAAATTGTTAAAAGGATAAAATTTGACTCTTTTTGGGATTGAAACTCTTACTGCTATATTTTTAATTCTCTTTCTAAAATTATGATAAATAGCTAATTTTTTATTATAATTAAGTTGCTCTTCTTGTATTTGTATACCATATTTCCACTGATTTTGTATTTTATTTGGATATTGCGATCCATATAGTTGATAGTTTGGATCTGTTCTTACTGTTCCAGAATAGGATATATTATATTTATTGTATGATATACTACCGTCTGGTTTAATACCAGTTAGGGTTGTATTGTTAGATAAATTTTGCACAGTATAATTTTGTAACCAACTTTGCTTTGGATCCATATTTTCAAATTCTGCTTCAAACCCTGACAGATCTAATGTACTCGTGGAATATCCTTTGGCTAAATCATATAATTCCTTATACCCCCTTGTTGAAACTAAATTATAATCCTCATCTATAGTGGTTTCGTGATATTTTAATGTATCTTTATTTGGATCCTTAGACTTTATTATAATATCATTGTTTAAATTGCTGTATTTAGTTTGCTGTCTTAAAACATCTGTCTTTTCACTAGCATATATTATTGGAACATCGCTTTCAAATACTTTTGAACTATAACTAGGATTAGAATTGTTAAATGTATCTGTAGTTGTAGATGTATCTTCGCAAGTTATTAGATTTTTAACAACTCCTACAGTAGATCCACTAGGTGCTGGATGAATTTGCGTACATTTTTTACGTAAATTAGCTAATCTTTCACTGTTAGTCATTACTCTTTTTTCATTCTCAAATGCTCTTGATGAAAAATTTTTAGATATAGTATTAGAAAATTTATCTGAAACTGTTATTACATTTGAACAGTCAGTTATTTTTTTAATAACACCCACTGTAGATCCTGTTTCCGAAGGTTGTATATACGTACATTTATTTTTTAAAGATTTAATTCTTTCGCTGGATGTTAAATCATGTTTGTTGTTTGCATATGTTTTTAAAACAGTTGGTGGTTTTATTGTGTATTTGGATTCCTCATAAGTTATATTACTACAATCTGCTATTTTTTTAATAACCCCAGTTGTTGATCCTAATATATATGGTTGTGTGTAGGTACATTTATTTTTAATCGCTTTAACTTGTTCACTAGAATTCAATGTAGACTTTGAATTCTCAAATGTTCTTAAATAAGTTATTTTTGATTTATATGTAAATGTGTCATTGGAAGCATCAAATATGTTGCATGATGTATCAATTCCAAGAACTTTATTTTTAATAATTCCTGTTTTATCACTGGAGGAAAGGTATGGTACATTCATTTCTAATCGTTTCATCTTTTATGTATAATTCTTATATATTAAATTGAATGATTTAATATAAAACTATGTTTATATTATTAATAATGAGTTGCTTTTCGCTTTGCGTTCCAAATAATCCTACATGGTATAATACAGTACCATATGTACCAAAAATTAGTAAAGCAATAGTGATAAAGGTTTATGATGGCGATACTATTACAATAGCACATAAAATGAGTATATTTGATCGTAAATATTATAGATTTTCTGTAAGACTTGCGAGAATAGATTGTCCAGAGTTAAGAACCAAAAATCTAGTGGAAAAAGAATATGCAACTAAAGCTAAACTGGAGTTGGAAAAACTTATATTAAATAAAACGGTTGAATTGAAAGTAATTAAAACTGATAAATATGGAAGATTGTTAGCAGAAGTTTATTTTCAAAATAAATCACTTAATAGTTGGCTCTTACATATTCACCTTGCGGTTGAATATGATGGTACTAAAAAAATGTCCCCATCAAATTGGGGAGAATATTATCAGGAAATAGACTTTTGTAGCTTTGAGAATTTTAATCATATAAATACGTAAATTTTAATGTACAACTCCAATCTAAATTGTTTAAATTAATCATTCTTCCAAAATCATCTACAACAGATAATTTTAATTTTCTTATATTAACAGGTCCTAAATATTTTCTACTTATTGAAATCAATGGATTTGGACTTTGAACCGCCTCATATTTTTTAGTAACCGAAATTGGTGTCATATTATTTTTATTTATCTTTGCAAATATATCTTTTGAATTATATGAGTCTGTATATGCTATTATATTTGATTCTATATGATTACCTATAAAATCATTCACTACAAGATAGAAATAATTACTTGATATTAAATTTGCAGGAGATTCTCCTACATATGCCGTGGTTCCTATGTATGCTGCACTCTTAAAACCCATCATAAATCCTAGCTTTTCTCTTATGGATAATGTGGATATTACATTTGGAACCTCTCCTGTCTCCACGTTTACTACTGTTCCTGATGGTAATCCAAAATATAATTCTATTCCTGATAAATCTGGATATGTGCTACCAGATATATTATTTATAGATATTGTTATTTTGTTTGAATATGACAAATAAGATGCAACCAGTCGTTGACTATCGGTTGGTCTTGTAAAATAATTACCTGTATCTGTTAATTCATCTGCTTTTATATCCCAATCTGTTTTAAATACTGTATCATTTAGATAATTTACAAAAGTATCTATTGACCAATTACCATCTGGTATTGTTGCTTCAAATGTTAAATACTGTTCAGATTGTGGTACGTCTGTTCCTCCTTGACAAATTATTATAAAGTAATTATTACCTAACAACGATGATATTTGGTAATAAGAATCTGGTATATCTATTTCATATAATTCTAATTCTACTGTGTTGTTTATGGTGTAAGGGAGAGTGAATAGTACATCTGTTGCACTTGTGCCATAATAATTCTTTCTAAATTTGCTATCAAAATGAAGATATTTTGTTAATGTTTTAACTTGTAAAGGATTCATTTTATTTTCATTAGTCGCGTTCTTATGCTCAATTAAAATATCATCGTACTTTTTTAATTTTTGTTTTACATCAGTCATAAAGTCGTTTAATTTTTCTTTTATTTCGGGATTTACTTGTGAAACTTCGGTTTCTACTGTTTGAACTTTATTAAATAATTCTTCATTTGTATACGGGGGGCGTAGTGATAGCATATCTTCTAAATCAGCTTTTGTATAATTTTCAATGTTAAAGTCAAATTTATTCATACTTATATAAATATAAGTATAAATAATTTTTAACCTTTCTTTATATTTAAATTGAAATACTTATTAATATATTATTATAAGTATCATACAGCAACTATGTCTTGTTCAAAACACAATATCTCTATTGAGGACATCTGTAAAAATAAACATGATTATGACTCAAAAAATGATGAAATTTGTAAAAATATTATTTATACTTTATTAGATATCATTAAAAAAACCGATAATGTTAAAAAGATTAATACTAATCTTTTAAAACTTACTCGTACTAAGAGTGGAATGTTGCGAAAAACCGATATTATTCATGTTTATAGAAAGTTAATACATTCTGGAGAATTGAAAAAAAATGATACTCTTTGGTCTATTCTACAAAAATGCAAGGCAAGAAATATATCTGGTTTAAGTGTTGTTACATTACTTCTTGCACCGTTCCCAGATGGGCAATTATTTAGTTGTAAGCATAACTGTTATTATTGTCCTGATGAATCTGTTAAAAATGGAGCTGATTACGACATGCCCAGATCTTACCTTATGAGAGAACCTGCCGTACAGCGCGGATTTAGGAATGGATGGGATGCGGTTAACCAAATGTTAGACAGACTTGACAGTCTTTACAAGTGTGGACATGAGGTGGATAAATTAGAAATTATTTTAGAGGGCGGAACTTACACTGAGTATCCTGTTGAATACTTGGAGCGCTTTCACAGAGATATATTTTGGGCTGCTAATACATATTTTGATATTGATAAACGGGAACCTTATGATATTGATCGCGAAATCATCATAAATCAAACCGCAAAAGTTCCTATCATTGGATTATGCATTGAAACGAGGCCTGATGCCATGAATAACTTCTGGATTAAAAAATTCCGCGATTGGGGAGTAACTAGGGTTCAACTTGGTGTTCAACATACTAATAATATGATACTTAAAAAAGTTAACCGTGGACATTCTATTGAGTGTGTAGAAGATGCTATGCGTTTACTAAAGGATAACTGTTTCAAAATAGATATTCATTTAATGCCTGATTTGCCTAATTCCACTCCCGAGTTGGATAAACAAATGTTTAGAGACGTATTCTTAGGTGATAAATATCAGCCCGATCAGGTTAAAATATACCCTTGCGAGGTTACTCCTTATACTGTTATTGATAAATGGTACAAAAGTGGGAAATATACACCTTATAGTGAGACTAATCCTAACGATTTGATTGATGTTGTTAAATACGGTATGGAACTTTGCCCTCCTTGGGTTCGGATACCAAGAGTTGTTAGAGATATTCCTATTGATTATATTCAATCTGGTAATATGTTACCTAATCTACGACAAATAATTGACGATATATTTAAACAAGAGGGTAAATCATGTAAAGATATGAGAACCCGTGAAACTGGTCGACATTCTCAATACAAATTAAAGGATGCCGTTTGGAAACAAAGAAAGTACTATGCCTCTGGATCATGGGAATATTTCATCTCTCTTGAAAGCAATGATGAGGTTGCGTTGTTTGGTTTTATTAGACTCAGATTGCCTCCTAAACTGCATTCACCATTATTCAACTGTTTAACTGATAAGGGTCTTATTCGCGAACTTCATGTATACGGTAATCTTGTTCCTGTGGGAGCAAAAAGTAAAAATGATATTCAACATCATGGTGTAGGCAAAAAATTGCTTAAAAAAGCCGAATGGATCACTTGGTGGAATGGATATAAAGGAGTGGCAATAATTTCTGGTGAAGGAGTCAAAAATTATTACCGAAAATTAGGTTATTATGAGAATAATACTTTTATGGTTAAGGACTATCTAAGTGCATTTACAATTACTCACTATCGAGAATTTATAATTCTTTCCACCTTGCTTTGCTGTTGGTCTTGTGTTATTAGGATTCTCAGCCTTTAATACTGTTTGACCTTTCTTCTTTGCTAAATATCTTGCATACGAATCATGCTTTACACTTACTCCTTTTTTTGCTATTTGACTCGCTGTACCTGTTGTACCTACTCTATCTGCCATTGAATTTACAGCCGAACTGTTAAAAACAGTATTGCTTGATAAATTCATCGCATATTCTGATGAAGATACTTTTACTACTTTCTGTATTAATTTTTGTCTGCCATCTAAACTCATTAACATTATAGTATATATATATAAAGATTTTTAATTATTCTATATTAATGCCTGGTTTGGTTCCCTCTGTCAAAATTTCTGACTTGCATTGTCTAACATCCCGTATTAAATACGACCAGTGTCTTAAACATTATGATAACAGCGAAAACGCCTGTTTGCATCTTAAGGCTGTATTAAACGAATGTCTTAATGATAAAAATATTGCTGATGCTGCTCATCATAAGCTTCGCCGATCTACTATTGGTACCAATATACAATAAAATTGAAAATATATCATAACTTATTATAATAATAAGTTATGTCACCAAATGATTCCATTAAAATTAATATTCAACAGTTAAATCCAAAAAAAAAAAGTACTAAAGCTTATGATCGTTATGAAAAATACAAAAAAGCTACTACCATTAAAGAAGCTAAGGAATTGGGTGCTTTGTCTGTTGACTTTAAATGGGACATGGCCGGTGGCTATATTAAAGTATATGATGATAGTTTCTCTGCATTAAATAAATTGTGTTATGATCTTTTGAAGCAAAATCAAAAATTAGTAAATAGGATTGAAGAATTGGAAGACTATGTCAGGAAACAAAGGAAACGTAATAATTATATTGAATTTCTAGAACAATTTAAACCTACTGTTACCTTTGAAAAATGGTTGCCTACTATTAAAATTACTGATAAACATTTTGAGATTTTATATGAGTGTACACTTATTCAAACTATGATTATGATATTTAAAAACTATCATAATGATGATCTACATGGTATATTTAAATGCTTTAATGAAAAACATGGAGTATTTTATGTTTATAATAATGATGTTTGGTCTAAAATTGACGATGTACAATTTCAATCCTTATTTGATGCTATATACAAACCTATTTATAGCTATTATCAACAGTGGCAAAATAAATGTTTTGAAAGTGGTTCCGATGGTGATATGATGAGGTATATGGATGTTAATTTAAAGGTTAATGTTAATACTAGGGAATGTATGGAAAAATTTAAATCAAAATTATATAATGATTTGAAAATATATTTTAGAAATCATTATAAAGATGATTGTTGATATTTAACGGCGCTTTTTTACTCTTTGTTTTATGAAGAATACGTAAATAAAATAGAAAATTGCGCTGATAAATATAAATGCTATTATTAAATTTAAAATCTTCATGATGTTACAATATATTCCTTGATCTTCACTTTTACATACTAACAGGTTGTGAAAACTAAACATGCTTAAAATTGTATTTAAATTTATATTTGATGTATTAAATCTCTTCCGTCCCATTATATTATTTCTTAATATTTTATTAAGATAAAGCCGCAACCTGAGCACTTAAATCCAATATCTGCTGTTTTTGCTCTAATACTAAAGCATGAAGTTCTTGAATTGCTTTTGTTAGATATGGTTGGATTCCTGTGTAATTTAATCCTAATTCTGTTGGATTACCACTCTGGTCATATTCTGAACCACGAACTAGATGGTTTAATTCTGTTATATTTGAAATATCTTGTGCTATATAACCTGATTCATAAATAGAATTCGCAGGTAATCCATTTGATAAATCATTTTGTGTAAAGTTATGGTTTCTGCTATATTCATTGCCACAAATATCTATTATATCATATGTTTTAATATAAAATTTGGGATTAAGTTTGTTTACTGTTATTAACCCATTAGATATATCTACTTCGTTGTGTTTAAGTCTGTCGTCAGAAATGCTGATAAGACCAGCATCCACGCAGTTTACCAGCTTGAAATTATCAAGTTGCGCTTTAGCTTCGTTCGCTTTGATGAAAGCAGGGCCCCCATTGACAGATTGAACCTCGAGCATATCCCATGTGAGAGGGTTGGAACTTATATGATGCAGCTTGCAGTTTATCAGCCTAAAATTATTAATGCTCGCTTGTACGTTGTGCGCTGCGATTATAGCAGGTCCAGAAGTGTCAGATTCTAGGACTATTGCAATTGCACTAATAATTCCTGTAAAATTTGGATTTGATTTTGGTGCTTTTGCATTCCAGGTCTCGGCCGAGGAAATTTTATCATCAGCTATGCTTCCAGCAAGTTGAACATTTGTAATTGTACCATTTAAGCTAGATGCAGGATAGTCTGTGGCATCGGTTAAATTAAATGCTGGTGTATCATCAGTGGTTCCAAGGGCAAGGGTAATACCACCAAAGGAAACTGAATTATTAGATAACATGTCGTTAGTTACGGTACCTGTATCTGTTGTATAAACACCATTTGTAACACTACCTGCATTACCGGTTAGGTTTACACAGCTTATCTCTGTTGCTGATATATCCTGTGTAATTAAAGTTCCTCCAGATATATCTAGGTTTCCACTTGCATCGCATACTATACTGTTTAATATATTGTCACTTATATCTTTGAATTCTATTGAATCATATGTGATATTTATTGATTCGCTCATTATAATATTAAATGAAAATTAATTTAATATTATTCTCCTAAAAGGATACTATTGTATTTAGATTCTAGATTCTAGATTCTAGTGTTGCGATACGAGATAATAAATCTGTTATCGTTGTTTGCATTGATGCTATTTGTGCTGTTTTTTCATCATTTAATACAGAAAGTTCTTGGATTCCTTTTGTTAGATACGGTTGGATACCTATGTAATTTAATGCTAATGCTGTTGGATTACCACTCTGGTCATATTCTGAACCACTAACTAAATGATTTAATTCTACTATATTTGATATATCTTGCGCAATATAACCTGATTCATATAGTGCATTCTCTGGTAACCCATTTGATGTAAAGTTATGATTTCTACTATATTCATTACCACAAGTATCAGTTATAGATGTTTTAATGTAAAACTTTGATTTTAGTTTATTTACTGTTGTAAGTGCATTAGATATATCTACCTCATTATGCTTTATTCGATCATCTGAACTCACCTCTAGCGTCGCGGTCCCCACGCTGGTGGAGACTTCAACTTTTCCATCCCTCCCATTTATTCTTACACCCCTTCGCGGCGGGTAGCCGGTTGGTGTTTGGGGCGAGATTTGGTTCGGTACCGCGTAAAAATCCATAAATGCGCCCCGAGTCTCCTGCCCGTTGATGTCCCCATTGGCTTTATAGTTGTGATCCCAAATATGTAGTTTAACGAACGCGTCCGAGATGGGGGTGTCGCTCCAGCTATGGATCACCTTGAGCATCACAGGGCGCGAGCCAAAGGAGATGTCAGGGGTTATTGTTCCCAGGTTTGCAGCATTACACCGCAACGAACCATTTGCACTAATATCTCCAACTACTTCTAACTTTGTTGATGGATTGGTTGTTCCTATGCCTACATTGCCGGCAGCAGTGACTACTAGGTTGTCGGCGACATTTAGCTTGGTACAGCTTATGTCTGTTGCTGATATATCTGCTACTAATGTACTTTTCTTGAAATTATCAACATTGTTGGAAAGTCCTGTTGATGTTGTTGTTCCTAATATGAATTTTTCTTCATTTTCATCCCAACCCATAAATACATTGCTTGCATCTCCACGGTTTATAATTATTCCTGAGTCTGGAGACGTTGAAGTTGGGATCCCAGTATTTCCATGACCTAATTCAATAAGTTGATCCTTGATAGTAGTATTTGTTGATGAATAAGCTGTGACTGTTCCAGTTACTCTTAACGATCCGGCAACAGTAAGATTATCTGTAAATGTTTTGTCTCCACCTATTATTTGATCAGTTGTTGTAAGTACATAATCTGTTATATTACTGTTTCCAGTTATATTATTTAATGTATTAACTGAATCATTTTTTGATATTTTTAAAGAGTTACCAACCGATATCTGATTGATGAATGTTTTACTTCCAGCTATATTCTGATTACCATGTGTAAAAACATGTCCGAAATTAGTACTTGAACCAAGTAGATTTATATCTCCAACTGTTAATGTATTACTTGATGGATCATAATTTAAATTAACATCTGTATTTAGCGAACAGTCAGACCCACTTGAATCAAGGGAAAAGGGTATATAAAAGGTACCTACACTATTATCATTTGAATATAATCTAACTGTATTAGCATTGGCTGCATTGCCACCATCTCCTCCTCCTGCAGCAAGATAAAGATTGCCCGATCCATCTGCTTTTACGATATTTCCTGATACATCGTCGCCCTCAAGGACACGTATATAGCTAAGGTCAACTTGATTAATACTTATTACACCGCTAGAAAAAGACACACCTGTACCGGCAGATATTGCATTTCTAACTCTTGTATCTGTAAAATATAAGTTGGATCCCTCCGCTAAACTTCCAGTATTGTGATTTGAGATTCTTGAAACGGTGCCGGATACATCTCCAGTAATATCTCCTGTAAAAGTACCAGCTATGGAACCAGTACCAGTTATTGTAGGAGAAGTTAAGGTTTTGTTTGTTAATGTATCTGTTGTTGCTTTTCCTACAAGTGTATCGGTGCTATTGGGCAAGGTTAAGGTTCCAGTGTTTGATATAGTAGAAATTATTGGTGATGTTAACTCTTTATTTGTTAAAGTATCAGATGTGTCTCTTCCAACAAGTGTATCAGTACTATTAGGTAATGTTAATGTTCCTGTGTTTGATATAGTAGAAATTATTGGTGATGTTAACTCTTTATTTGTTAAAGTATCAGATGTGTCTCTTCCAACAAGTGTATCAGTACTATTAGGTAATGTTAATGTTCCTGTGTTTGATATAGTGGAAATTACTGGTGCCGTTAATGTTTTGTTTGTTAAAGTTTTTGAAGTACCTGAAAAATAAGTATCTAAATCTGTTACAGCTACTTGAACCATTTCACCATCATCGTTTAATACAACTCTATCAGCATGAGCCACAGTTGTGGAGGTAGCACTTGTATCACCATCTATAACATTTAGCTCTGTAATAGTAGCGTTTAAAGTTACACCACTAACTTCTAGAGTTGTGAAAGCACCTGTTGCAGGAGTATTTGCGCCAATATTTGTATTATCTATAGCCCCGCTATTTATATCTACCACTGCTGCAGTTAGGGTACCATAAACATCTAAATTGTTGTGTAGGTGTGTAGCGCCAGAAACATCCAGATTACCAGAAACATCCAATCTGTCATGTAGGTGAGTGGCGCCGGAAACATCCAATGTGTCGTATAGGTGAGTGGCACCGGAAATATCCAATCTGTCATGTAGGTGAGTGGCGCCGGAAACATCCAATCTGTCATGTAGGTGCGTTGCTCCGGAAACATCCAATGTGTCGTATAGGTGAGTGGCACCGGAAACATTCAATGTGTTGTGTAGGTGCGTGGCGCCGGAAACATCCAGGTTACCAGAAACATCCAATCTGTCATGTAGGTGAGTGGCGCCGGAAACATCCAATGTGTCGTATAGGTGAGTGGCACCGGAAACATCCAATGTGTTGTGTAGGTGCGTTGCTCCGGAAACATCCAATGTGTCGTATAGGTGAGTGGCACCGGAAACATCCAATGTGTTGTGTAGGTGCGTTGCTCCAGAAACATCCAATCTGTCATGTAGGTGTGTTACTCCGGATACATCAAGTGTATATTCTAGGCGTGTAGCACCAGAAACATCTAATGTGTTGTCAAGTCGTGTAGCACCAGATACATCTAACGTGT
>Ga0302126_10000404_pt1 | contig 28571 bp, 19 predicted proteins | sample CB4_20m_MG_FD_203108 | JGI IMG/M metagenome (GOLD analysis project Ga0302126, IMG submission 203108) | Marine microbial communities from Western Arctic Ocean, Canada - CB4_20m | ecosystem: Environmental > Aquatic > Marine > Oceanic | place: Canada: Western Arctic Ocean | collected 2017-09-24 | reverse complement strand
TTTTACATTTTTCTTTCGTTCACATGTACTACATGCGCGCGACTTCCTCGTCGTCGATAAACGAACGAGGAGCAGGAATAAGACCGAGCAGAGAGGAGAGATTCAGTAGTAGTAGTAGTAGTAGTAGTAGGCATAACAGTCTGCGAAGGAGCCAGACGAGAACGGGTATTTTTATCGTTCGTGATAAAAATAACAACAGGAAGAAATCGCATTCGTTCCGTTTTTCTACTCGTCGTTGTAGTTGGCGAACTCCTGCGCAGATATTTGTATCGATACGATTCAGTACCAGCGCCACCGGTTCTGATAACCACAGTAGTTGGAGAAGAAGTTTCATCAGTAGTAGTACCGGTTCTGATAACCACAGTAGTTGGAGAAGAAGTTTCATCAGTAGTAGTACCGGTTCTGATAACCACAGTAGTCGGAGAAGAAGTTTCAGGAGAGGCAACGGGAGTAGGAGTAGGAGCGGACCAACTTTTGCTTCCGCTGCTGCTGCGATGTCTGCGGCTGCCGATGTAGCGCGCGTTGAAAAAGAAAGTAGAGACAGTAGAGCGTTATTAGGACCATGGAGGACTTTCTTGAACGCTTTAGAAATAACGAACGATTTGATAGTTCCACTATCGTCCATGATCGCGTTATGTTTTAATACTTGGAGGTCATTCGCTTTATGTGCGATGGCGATGAAAACGGTACTCGCAATCGCTATTGAAACAGATTTATGTACGTTAGTCGTCAACGCGTTTTTCCCGGACGCGAGAGAGTTATATAAAGGGAAAACCGTTTTGATCACTGGTGCGAGTCAAGGATTAGGCGAAGCGATTGCGATAGAGGTTGCAAAGTTACAACCGAAGAAGATTGTTTTAGCATCGAGGAATAGGGCGAATTTAGAAGACGTGAGGAAGAAATGTTCAGTAGGAGGAGGAGCGTCGCATAAAGCTACGACGATCGAAATCGTAGAATACGACGCGATGGTAGTACACGATTTTGAGAAAGAAAAGACGTTCGATAATGGTGACTATGATTACGTGTTTTTATGTGCCGGAGCGTCTCAATCTGCCAGCGCGTTCGATGTCACAGCGAAAGCCGAAAAAGAGCTCTTTCAATTGAACGTTCTCGCTCCTATAGAAGTTCTGAAAATAATCATGCCCAAGATGATTGAACGAAATCAAGGGCGAGTATGCGTCATTAGTTCAATGGCCGCTATATGTCCAGCACCTGGACAATCTTCCTACGCCTCAACGAAAGCCGCGTTAGCGAAGTATTGCGATTCCTTACGCGCGGAAATAGGCTTCACGGCCCCAAACGTCTCAATCACGAACGTATTCCCTGGTCCAATAGCGACCGGGTTCAATGGGAAAAAACGCGTCGTCTTTAACGCAAAAGGGGTAAACCAAAATCACCCCGACGGTGTACCTCATGGGCGCCTCACCGTGGAACACGTCGCGAAGACGTGTTTAAAAACAACCGCGTACGCGAAATATAACGTTTCGATCGCGCCAAAATTAGTCATCGTCCTATCCCGCCTCGTCTCATTCGTCCCAGCCCTGGCCTACGCGGCGATGTTTAAGTTTGGTCCGAAACGTGCTAAAGCCGCTAAAGCAGGTCAATCGTTATACGAACTAAAAGTTAAATGATTATTAAACTGTACACATGTTTACTCGTCGTTTTCGTTATACGAACTAAAAGTTAAATGATTATTAAACTGTACACATGTTTACTCGTCGTTTTCGTCGTTAAATGATAAATGCTAAAGAACTTAGTAAAACTCACAAACAGCCTTCGTTTTGACTTCACTTAAAACTATCTCTTCAACGACCTCGCTCTTTAAAAAAATGTGTTCAATCGTCTGCAACGCGCTCGGGTACCTCCCACAAACCGAATTCGATGAAGAAGTCGCGAAAAGAGACGCCCAGGTATGCCATATTTCTTCATTATCTCTCTTTTTCGATTCACGCGCGTGGACTATTTTCGTGCGTGTCAATAATCTTAATCCTCGCGAGAAGAGGATTTTGGAAATTCGATCCAGAAGTTTTGCGCGATTGTTTCATGATTTCATTCGTCGTTCGTTCAGATCGGGGCGATAGGTTTACACCGAGAGCAAAAAGGAATGTTTGCTTTTTCTCGGAAGATCGTTCGATCGATATTAAGATCGTTTCGATGGATACGTTTATTGAATAAGTTTGTTCGTTCGATTATTCTTTTTTTTCTCATCTGTAAAGAGAGAAATAGTGTTCTGGCCGTTAAAGAGAGATGTGGAGAGACGAAGTACGTAGCGCGCTAAACCGAATTTTTTTCTTCCATGATACAAAAAAACACGCGCACAGATTTCGGTTTTGAAGCAAGAAATCGATGGCTTAGGGGCAACGAATCACGCGAAAGATCTCGGGAAGCAAGCGGCGGAGAAGAACGCGATGGTGAACAGGTTAGTCGCAAACGTGAGAAGTAAGATGGTGCAAAGCAAGAAGGAACGATTGGTATCGACGAACGAGAAGCTTACGCAGGCGCGAGATACGCTCGAAGAAAAAGATGAACTGATTAAATCGCAAGAGAAGACGATTGAAGGCTTGAGCAAGGAGGTTCAGGATATGGGCGAAGAAGTCGCGAGGCTCGTGCAAGAATGCGAGAAGTTGAACAAGTTACGAGTTGAGGAAATCCAGAAAACGTACGACGCATACATTGGCTACATTAACAGCGAGAAGAAAGCTCGCGAGCTCGAAGTGAAGGACGCGCAATCTGCTATTGATAAAGAAATGAAAGCCTTGGAACTTACGACTAAAAAGCTCGAGGAAATCGTCCTCGAGAAATCGAAACACGTCGCAATCGACGCCGGATTAGACATCGAAGACGAGAAATTCTTGCAAGAAGACGAAGAAGATGCCTTGGATGAGTAAACTACTGCATTAAACAGCAACAACAACAACAACAACTATTTATTATACATATACATTTATATTAGACTGGTACCGCGCACGACTTACCATTGAACGTTAGCCGAGAGAGAAAGAGATAGAGAGAGAGAAAGCCAAAGAGAGCTGTGCGGGGAACTCTCTATCTCTAGTAAAACTTATTTATTATTATTATCATTATTATTATTATTATTATTACATTTACAACATCGCGCCTATTATTTAACTTCTTCGTTACTCCTCTCGCTCGATCCCACACAAAATTCCTCACTCTAAATGCTTCAATAACAACTCGATGCGATTCTTGTTCTGTGGGAAAGAGACGTGCCCGAATTGGCTTTTACGAGAACTGCAAGAACTCTCGCTGATATCGGCCGTTCGCATTCGTGTAATTACCAATGAAATCATTCGCGCGATGTTGTATTCGCGCCGATCGAAATCTACGAACGACGCAGTGAGCGAAGGAATTCGTGAGAGGAAGAAGAGAACTGACGACGAGGAAGATTATGATGATTTCGACGTTTACGATGAACGTGAAAACGAAACGATAAACGAAGAGCTCTTGGAATCACTCGCAGAGACGAGTCAGGCACGGTATAGGAACGGTCGTGGAGAAATAATTAGACACGGGATAACTGTTGAGGACGTGTACGCAGCAGCGAGCTGCGTGAAGTATATTTTGGAATCGTTCGTGAGATTTGATTTGACAGGGGACGTGATGAGGAGCGAAATCGGGCAAATGGGGGTACCGCGAGAACACGTTGAAGCTATTGCGAAACCGTACGAGGTGAACAAGGAATCGTTGAGAGCGCGTGCGCTTAAGAACGTTATTAGAGTAGGACGGAGGAAGAGTAATGATGACTGTGATGGAGTCGAGTGCGAGTGGGAAATAGTCGCTAAAGCGGTTGATACGACGAGCGCAGTAAAAGAGGAGGAGGATTTAATAGAATTGAGAGCAAATGTGAGAATTTGTGACGCAAAGTTTAGCGTCGATGAAGTTGATTTGAGGATGGTGATTAATGAAATGAAATTAGCTCGGAAAGCGATGGAGTATTGATTAGTTTTTTAGCGCACGCATCTGTTATGTATAATAATGTATATTTTTGTAGACGTCGGCGACGATTTATCAACCTACTACTACTACTACTACTACTACTACTACTACTACTAATTAACGTGATTGAGGCGATGGACGGGCCTACTATATAGGGCAGAATACTAATAAAGGATGATCCGGATTCAATTCTCGCAATGCTGACTCTAACGCTTTAATCCGAGCTCTATCTGCTGCATTTTGATAATTCAATCCCTTTTTTGGACTCGTCCCAGTTTCTTCGTTTGAGATATACTCGAGAAAATCAAGTGCACTGTTTCCCGCTTCCTTCGCTTGCGTTGCGACTTTAGTAATAAGGGGTTTCGTAACCAACTTATGCGAAAAACGCGTCGATGCATTTGCGGACATCAATTTCGGGTCATCGTTCGATAAAGACTTCTTATTATTATTATTACTTCTACCTCTCTTCTTCAGAGTTTCATATATTTTACTCCGTAATAATGAGTATTGTTCAGCAACCTTCAAGGAGCGTTTGATGCAAATGTCCCTCACGCAGTTCGCTACGTTAACATTGCAACGTTCAATGATTTCTTTGTCATCATTTGATTTATAACTATTATTAGTATTAATAGCTCTGTTTGTATTAATCGTCATCAACTTTAGTCTGTTATTATTATTATTGTTATCATCATCGAAGTCACTTTCTGACGATGAATAAGAACAATCATCCCCTAATCCGAAAACAGGCGGCAAGCTTGCTTTCGTCTCTGCCTTCTTACCAATACAAAATAAAAACCTATCGTCCTCTGTTTTCACGTTAACGAGCAAACAAGCATAAATCTCTCGCTCAACTTGTTCATTATCACCGTTACAATTCTCGATCAGAACAAACACTCTGTCATTACCTACGCGCTTCCTAGCCATCTCAATGAACTCAATCGTTCGCTCTAAATCATAACAATCATCTATCAAAACGAAAACATCGCTCGTAGTACTTCTCTCTAAAAACTCTTCCTTCTTCGTAATTAGCTCATATTTAACCCCTTTCCTTGGTAACATTGACTGAAAATTTTGCACGTCGTCATCATCTTCACCAACACCGTCAGTTCGTTTTTTTCTATTCTCTAACACTAAGACCGTTACTCCACGATCACAAAAACTCATCAAGCTCTCCAATTGTGATAACTCATCATTCATAGCGTCAACGTGATCCCAATCACCACAATTTAATCGCTTCTTCGTCTCTTCTTTGACCAATAACATGTTCATCTTCATCGCACGTAACGAAGTACATTTCGGTACCAAAACCTCTTCTTTACTCCTCGACGTTACCTTTGGCCAAAACGTTTCCAGCGCTTTCGCGGCATCGTCATCGGTAGCATCGTTCGATGCTCCATTAAATGGCATCTCGCGATCTCGATTTCGATTCTTTTTTACTGATGTTTACTTTTTGCCATGTTTCTTTAGCTCTCTCTCTCTCTAGTCTCTAAATATATAACGTGGATGCGAAATAAGTTTGACCGCGATCAGCAAAACGCGATTGATTATTATTATTTCCAATTCTCATCACTCCTGAGATGTGCGAGTATGTGCATAGATACTCATCAAAAGTCTACATAAGTGCGACAAGTACGCGTAATAAGTCGAAGTAAATCGAACAAAAAACGAATCGATCGATCAAAAATGCAAACATCGTTCGATGAAAACGAAGATGCGAAGATAATGGTCGAGGCCGAACGAGCGATAACGAACTTGAGATACGAAAACGTGAAAATGAGGGAAGAGTTTACTGAAACGATTGAGACGATGAAACGAACGCTGGATGAGATGCGCGAGAGATTAGAAGCAGTCACGGCGCGTAACGAAGAGAACGAGCGAAAGTTTGAGAGGGAACGGTTTGGGTATCAGAAGGAAATCGAGCGCGTGAGGAGAGATTTCGTGGTGAAAGATGATGCAGTGAAGGAAAATTTAAGAGAACGGGCGGAGAAGGAGGAAACGTTGAACGAGAGATTGAGAGAGGAAATTAAACGATTGGAGTTGGAGAAGGCGTTGGAGAAACAAAAGTTAGACACGTGCTGCGATGATTTGAAGGAATATAAGCAAAGAGAGGCGAAAATAGTTTTAGATTGCGAACGCGCGAAAATGTTAATGAGAAAGCGGAGACAGAGTTCGTCGACGACTATTATTCGCGATGATGATGTTTTGACGAGCGATAGCTATTGATATGTGCAAGTGTGTTGTATATATATATATATGTATGCACTTTTATTACCTGGCAACACTGCTAATTATTATTATTTTTTCTTTCCATTCATCGTTTCTTCCGGTGGATTCCATTTCACGAGCTCAGAGTTGAAACGTAAACTTTTACTCCTATTCGTAGCAGTCGTTTTTGAGAACGAAAGTAAATGAGTTTCGACTATCTTTGGCGTTGCGGATACGATGTGCTGTCCTTTCCAATACTTTAACAAGTTCAAGCTTTGTAAAGCAGAAGTCACGTCGGATTCTCGAAACATCGTCTTCAAACTCAAATCTCTCACAGTTAAGCCGTTCATGTTTTTATGTCCTCGCATGACTTCGAGAATTCGTTTGCTCCAATACGAGCGGTAACTTACGCGACCGAGATCGGATAAAGGTCTTTCGGGCGTACCAAATTTTCCTTCTCTTTTCGAGAGCTCGTAGCTCATTGCTATTAAAAACGAGCCATATCCTCTGCGTTGATGAGATGGGATTGTTAAAATACATGCCAAATTATACTCCTCGGCCGATTCTTTCTCTTTTGAAAAATAACCGACTGGAATATGATTATGTTCTCCAACCGCGCATTCGGTCATGACGTAAAAATTGAACGGTTCGACGTCGTAATATAACGTTTTATGATCGAGGAATAACTTTGCGACTAAACAGAGATTTTGACAATACGTCTTGAAATTTTTCCCATCGATTTCCCAGAAACAAATCGTCGGTTCGCTTGATTCCAAACGCTTATGTTCGTATATCATCTTCCCCGGCGGATGTTTCATAGAGCACTCTTTCTTATGTTTCACCATCGTTTTCTCTTTCCTCATATATTTCAAACAAAACGGACATACGTGTAACGTATCGCATTGCCCATAAATTTCAGGATATGGGCTATAATACCACGCATCCATTTCAAACTTCCCAAACCTGACGCATCTGATGTTTTTCATCTTCGTCTTTTCTTCGTGCGCTTTCTCGGCTAATTGATCGATCTTTGGTAAATCCTCAACCGATACTCCGTCAACGTTATGTATTTCGTTATACCTACGTTTCATCGTCCTCGTTAGCTTTCGATCTCCAGTCGACCCATTCGTAGTATCTCCTGTTCTATTGAACTCATTCGTGGAGTTAATTTGGTTCGTTTGCGCTTGTTGGTCAAATTGAACGCCTTCGATGAACTCGTAGACGTTCTCGGCGTCTACCCACTCATCTAAGCGCTTATCGAATTTCTCGTAGTGAATATAATATTTGCTAATAGTATTACTAACAGTACTAGTACTGTCCGTCGTTCTATTCGTCGTTCTTGTTGTTGCTATCGTCGTCGCAAGAGGTTGTCCGTCGCATTCTCCAACAGTATTCTGCGTTTGCGTCTGCGTCTGCGTCTGCGTCATCACCCGTCGAAGTGTTCTTTGTTGAACCTCAATCACGGTTGCTGGATGTAAACACGAATCGAACGAAGCCTTGGCCATAACTTTCTCGTTAATCTCAAACGCTCTCGTCGCCATCATCATCGTCGTCGTCGTCGTCGTATCTATTTGTTGCACTGGCGTTCCCTCGATCGATTTCGGTGTTTCTACTCCTTCCGTGATTTCGTTCTTATTTTGCGGCTTCCAGTCTTCGTCTGAATTCTCCTTCATAATCATCGTCGTCTCTCTCTCTTTCACACACACACACACACACACACACACACACACACGCTAAGAGATATATAAGTTCTCTCTCTCTCCTTTCTTCTTCTTGTTCCAGATTTAATATCAACGCGTGGATCGGTTCTTTTTTACCAAGGCACTCTCTGATTGTGACTATTACTAACGTGGTACATTTTCCAATCGCACTACAATTATTTATTATTATGACATTTATTTAGGGTGTTGTGATTTAGGGTGTTGTGATTTAGGGTGTTGTAATTTAGGGTGTGACAGGGTGTGAGGGTTGTTTTTACACTATCAGCTTTATAAAAACAGAGTATTAAACTACCACGCCGATGGAATAAAACAATAAAAGAAGAAGAAGCAAAAGCGAACGATAATGAAAACGGGGAAGAAGAAATAATGCACGAACAAGCAATGAGCGTGATGCAAACGCTCACGATAGCCACGCTGACGTTCCCGATCGGTTTCGTCGTACAAATCATCTCCATACTCTCGCTCCCGATCGAGATCGTTAAAGCGACTGTTCGGGAAATATTTTCGTCGTCCAGGAAATCATACGATGGACGCGTGTACGTCACTGATCTGTTTTGGAACATCGTTTCGGGGGAAATCACGAACGTAAGGAAGATTAGTCGTAAGAATAGGATGAGTAAGGACGAACACGAGAGCATTCAATACATCACCGAGAAACATAAAGAGGTGATCAAGGCGTTGAAGTTTCAATTAGAGGAGTCGGAGGATCGATTCCGCGCCGCCGTGCAGAAGATTCGAGAGGGCGAGATTCAGAGGAATAATTTGAATAAGAAACTGCAGGAGTGTGCGAGCAAGCTCGCGAAGGCGAGTAAGAGCGATGTGAGAGTTGGAGGGACGAAGACGCACGCTTGGGCGCAGGAAACGAACGGGAGCGAAACATTCTTTAAGGAGTTGGTCGGCACCGGTTGCGTGTTGTTATATTGCGTGTATTGGTTCCAAGATGTGACAGTAAAAGATAAATTTGATCAAAAATTGTCATCGTTTTGGATATTTGTGTTTTGGGCGACGTGCGGAATCGTGAAATCGACGACGTTGAATTGGTTCGGTACGGGGCTTAATTTGATTTTAACCGGTTATTTTTATGCGCTTTGTTTCCATACAAGTTTGCTAGAAGTTGTACGATAATGATGTAATTTAATTTAAGATACATAAAAGCAAAGCTGTAGAAGCTAATAATGATAATAATAACACATTTTATTTCATACAATTCCGGATTTGCCCGGTAACACTGCGGTTATTTCTTTTTGTTGTTGTTGTTTCAATTCGCGACTGCCCCAAATTCGCGTAACGTAATCTTCGACCCATGGCGCTAACGTTTTGTTATTGTCAGGATTTCGCTTATTCTCTTGGTAATACTGGGCCCATAAACCTGGATCATACGTATTAGCGTCATCATCTTCGCCTGAAAATGAATTTGACTTGAAATCGTATAAAGTTAAAGCATTTGAACCGGGTAAATTTGATATGAAATCTCCAACAACTAACGAACGCGGACGTTTGATCCATTCATTCGGTTTTGCAAGCGCTGCTTGCACGTAGCGAACGTTATTTTCTAATACTAAGTTCCAACCAAAGTGCGTATGGCCAAACGCGTGCGTATGTTTATCGCTTTTACCGAGCAAACTTGTTAATTGTTCCAGTCTTTCGTTGAGTACTTTAGAACCAACCGCTGATGTTAGCCTTGGATACAAAAGAAATCTTTTCTCCGGTATGAGCTCTATTCGTGGCAGAAAATGAGAGAACGAAATCACGGTTATCGTCTTCCCGCTCTCTTTCGCTTCGGCTACTTTAGCTATCAATCTATTCCAACAATCATCGATGTCGTTCAACGCGTCTAATTTCTTAGCGATGTAATAATCATCCGATAAAATCGCTTCATCGTTGCCATCGTCATCCCGAAACTCTCGTCTCCATTCATCGATCTTCGGCCATTTACATAATCGATAATCTGTCATGACGCGTTCGACTGAAGGGACTTTCACGCCTTCTGGGTACACGCAATCCTTTTCGTCATCGAATTCTTTATGATACCACGAATGCACTGGAACTATAAACACGCTCGACGATGAAGAAGAAGAAGAAGTAGTAGTAGTAGTAGAGTCTGCTACGATCTCCGTCGGTTCATAAATAACCCCTATTCTATCACAAAGTCTAAAAATGTCCTCGATCTTCTCCAACGAACATTTTGTTGCACCATCTACTATCCAAACATCGTGATTACCAAAAGTGAAAAACACTTTATCGAATCGCTCTAAAAGTAACAATAAACAAATCTCGAGCTTATCTATGTTCTCGCATACGTCGCCGCTCACGATTATGTAATCATTTTTCGTTTTATTACGCTCCATGCTCTCGATGAAGTCGCAGTTCGTTTTTGATTCGAAGTGTATATCGGATATTAAAAAAATACGATTACGACTAGCGTTCATTATTCTCGTCGATGATTTTTGGACATTAACAGTTCTGCTAGTAGGAGTGTATCTTGCTAACGATGAGGGGGATTGTGATTGTGATGATGGTGATGATGGTGATGATGATGGCTTTATTGAGCGCATGTCAATTTTCGTGCAAATAAATATCTGAGGCACCTACTTGAACTGCTGATGGAAACTTTTATTTTTCTTCAATCGATGAAGGCGATGATTTTTGCGAGACCGCTTTCAAGAAGTCGTCGCTGGTTAGGTTCGTGACGTACCCAGCGCCTACTCGAACATTGGTCCCAACACATATTTCAGAGACTAGTTGTTCTATTTTTGTTTGAACGTCCTCTCTCGTCGTACTCGTTCGTTCATCGAGCAAGTTACATGCGACTTCGATTTCGAACGACTTTTTCTTCTTCGAAAATTTACGCGTAACGTCTTTAACGTCGTTGTCGTCGTCATCTTTTCTAGATAATGCCATTGATTGAACATTCGGTAACCCATCAATTTCGTTCCTTTCGCTAATACGTTTCGCAATTTTCTTCCCTATCGTAAGTAATTCCATGTAATACTCGTCATCATTTTTATCATTCTTATCGTCATCGAAATCGATATCGATATCGAGAAACAAAGGTACGTTATAGTTCACAACGAACGGCACGGCGCCGACGCAACACACGCCTCTTCTCTCAATATCTTCCCTACGCATGCTCCCAAAATTCGGTCTATGCCCACTCACTCTCTCCCACTCTTTCATTCTCTCATAAACATCGTTAGCTCCTACCCACGTTTCGCCCGCGCCGTTCGCCTTGAAATACCCTAACCTCCTCCTGATCTCCGCTAAACTCACTCCTTCGTAATGAGGAGCTGCAACGAATTCCTCCTTCTTCGCGCCTCCGTACCTATACACGTTCACGTTAAGCTCTCTCCCGAGCGCTTCAGATAACTCATCCGCGCACTCTGTCGCTTCATCGATTGTACACTTCCCAATTGGATGTACCGATATATGGTCCACGATACCAACGCGCGGGTGCTTGGCGCTATGCTCCGAGAACGCGCCAACTGATTCGTACGCTCGCCTCGCTAAATCGATGACGTTCCTAGTCAGAGCGTTGATCTGACCATCATTAAAATCTAAATCGCCCTTTTCCTCTAAATCGTATTCACAATCATTCATTCTAATCGCGAACGTATACCCGGTCCTATTATACGGTCTATCCACGAACGTCCTCACTAACCGCACTTTTGCATCATCATCATCATCACCATCATCATCATCATCGAGCTTATTATCAGTATTCTTATTCTTATTCTTATTCTTATTACTCGCGATCGATTGAGAGATCTTCTTCAAAACGTGTAAACGACGACCTTCGGAGACGTACACTACGCACGCTATCGCTTTCTTCGCTATTATTTGTGCCTGCATGTGATCAAAATTTCTTCTTCTTCTTCTTCTCGATCGATTGATTAATTAATTAATTCTGCGCTCTCTCTCTCTCTCTTTTTAGTTTTTGCGGATTCAGAAATCCTTCGAGATTTATCCAAAACAAAAAGAGACGCGTGCTTTTAACAACTATTAATACGAATAGAAGTCATATATGTATACTCCTATACATAATCGATCAAAATAAAAGAACTGCTACGAAACGCGGAAGATTCTAAATATGACGTCGATTATGGATCCCACTTTGAAACTCGAAAGATTAATTAGAACGAAACTTTTGTGACGGAATTATGGCAAACTATGCTTTCACGCAAAATGTGAGAAGAAGAAGAAGAAGGTATTAAGATCTCGCGCCTCGCTCCTGGTTAATGAATCGAAAACGCGGAAGCGCTTCGTTCTGTGCCACACAAACATTCTTCATTTTATTAAATAAAGGCGCGGAAACTTATTGAAGAAAACGAAAGTCCAATTCCACACCCTAAACTCTTTGAAACAGTTTTAACAAGCAAGCAGTACAAAAACTGCTTTCCCTCATCAACGATAATAATAAGTATATGTATAATAATTGAAAATGGATCGATTAAAAATAATAGCGGGGAAAACGAAACAAAGACCTGCGATGATGAGAAGAACGAAAAAAGCGATCGCGGTGATCTTCGTTTGCTCGTTGTTATTCGTGATGATGATGATTTTGATGAACGGTGTAAGTAACAACGAGGGTAATTTCCAAACATCATCGTCAACATCATCGAACGATAACGAACAAACGAAAAAGATAAGGAGGAATGAAATAAGAGCGAGAAGAAGAAGAAGTTCAGAATTATCGCAGTCTGCGTCGAGTATGATTGAGAGGGCAGAGGAGTTCATAGAGGATACCGATGAAGTGTTTAGGACGTTGAAGGAACGAATCTTAAGGTCAAAAAGTAGTCGCAGTAGCAGTAGTGATGAGGAGGAGGAGGATGTTTTAGTCGATGATTTAGATGAGGTTGAGATCGGGAAACCGATAATAGATGATGATATTTTCGAGCAAGAACAGAGAGATTTAGAGAACGTGAATACGATCGATGAGACAGAATTTAAGGAAGAAGAAGGAGCAGATGGAGGTGCGGATGATAGCGATGACGATGATACTAAAGCGCAGGCGAAGTATAAGGATAAGCGAATGAGGGAAGTATGCGAGAGCGACGACGAGGTCGCGTTAAGGACGAAGAGTTTACGCAGGACGGAGAGGAATAGGATAGAGCAGATTAAGCCGAGGAAGTTTTGGGTAGCGAAGGATGAAGTAGCGAACGGGAGAAAGTATTCGCACATGGCTACGATTGGTAGGTATGTAGTGAACGAGACGAAGAAAGGGTTTGCAGTCGCCTGGCAGTCGAGCTCGGGTATAGAAGGAATTAAAGGCCAGTCGATTATGATTTCGTTCGCCGAGGATATCGATAGACAGTGGACGAAACCGAAACGTGTAGAATCGATGATGAACGTGAAAACGGCGGTATGGTCGCCAGTATTGTTTAATCCCCCAAAGGAACCAAACGCGTTATGGCTTTTTTATACCGAGTCACAAAATTGCTTAAGGCCAGCGAGGGAGAACAAATCTGGCTCGAAAATTCCGCCGAGGTATTCTCCAGGCGGCGACGTCAAAGTGACGAAATCAATGGATGGTGGGAAAACGTGGTCAGAACCACAAGAAGTGCACGCGCAAAGTAAAGAAGATTCTCCAGGGATGCCAAAAGTCATCGCTAATAGAATAACAGTACATTCGCAAACTGGAAATTGGATTTTGCCGTATTGGAAAGAAAAAGCGGAACCGAACGCGTGTCGACAACCAAAAACTCCAGCATCGCACGGGGTTTTGATATCTAAAGATAACGGTAAAACGTGGCAACCTAAAGGGAAAATAAGAGTTGGAGGTACTTGGCTTATCGAAGGCGCTGTCGTCGAACGACGCGATTATTCTTTGCAACTGTTTTTTCGTACGAGTAAAGGGAAGGTATATACAGCGTTCTCATGGGACGGTGGCGATACGTGGACTGGTGCAAATCCAACGACGATTCCGAATCCAGACTCGAAAATGGATGCCACTTCGTTTCCGGACACGCGCGAAATCGTCGTAGCTTTTAACGATGCCACAGATCGAAATAAGATTAACAAAGGTCGATGTCGTTTAAGGGTATCCATATCATGCGACGGAGGAGTTGGATTTAAAACTATTTCTGAGCTCGAAGAAGGGAGTTTAAAGATGTACATTCATTATCCGACGGTTATAACAGACGGCGATCGAGCGATTGTCGCGTACTCGCTTATGGGACATCCACATTTGCGACAGGGCGATATAGGTGGCATTAAAATTGCAGAGGTGAAATTAAATCGTCCAAGTTTCAAAAAATATGTACCTTCTACCGCTGCTGTGACGGTGAAGAATAGCGACGACGAGGAAATTGACGCACAGCGATAGATAGCTGCACCAACAATGTGTATTATTATTATTATTATTTATTCTATTCTTTCAGATGCACAATTCCAAATTGATCGTCGTTATCGTCTGAGTCGTCGTTATCGTCGGACTCGTCGATATCTGATGGTTCGAACTCCTCCATTATTGCCGCCGCGCCAGAACCTCCATCGATTGTACCATCGTCGTCATCGTAATAATCTCCATCATCGTCTGAATTTCCAGAATCCGAGGCAACTTCGTAGTTTCGAATATCTCGAGAACGTTTGCGACCAATGACTTCGGCTTGATGTCGCGTAGATGACGACACTTTTACACGTGCGCCACGATTTATCTTACGTTTGCGGCGAAGTCTTCTTGCGTCAAAGCTTCTTGAAACCTCAATTTTTTTTTTCCCACCGAAGTCGATAGTAAAATCAATAGTATAATCAGCGTGTGTCATTTCTTCTACAGAAAACGACGACGTGCGCTTTGCAGCGGCAATCGCGGCATCTAATGCCGCGTGACAACGTCTCGGTGCTGCGTAAACAGCCTCACACTTAATTAACATATCTATTCCTCTAACACATCTTTCGAGCAATACTTTACGTTTAGCTATATCGTCTCTCTTCTGATGCGCTCCAGAGACATAACTATATTTCATGAAAACAACCGCGAGAGCTTTCAAAGTCGACGCAGATGCCATCGCAAGTCTACCCGCCATTACTGGACCAGGGACTTCAAAAGTGCGCATAACAGCACGAATGGCACGCAAACCATCGAGAAACAATTCGCATATCGCTTCGATTTCTAAAATCACACCGCCGTTACCTTTGAAATTGTTACTATATTCGTACATTTTGACTTCGTCCGATAACGCTTCGATAGTTTCAGAGGCGACGAGAACGACAGCTCCTGGAGAAAGAGCTCCGCGATCGTTCACTATTGTTCTTGCAGACGCGTCGAGATAGTGAGCCCCTTCATCCAGGATCGATGCATCACTTGCAGCCGCCGAGACTAAGCAAAAATGCATCGAGGTCTTGTACAATGACAAACATTCTAAAGACGATGCTTTCTTCTTCTTCAAATGTGCGAAACCACGAGAGAGGAGTTCGGCTCTTCCACGCAGACTTGCAAATGTTGCTCTGGTCTTATTATTTGCCTCATCTTCATCTTCGTTGGTAAATATGGTCAAAAATGATGCCACTTGGTTGTGAGTGTGCGCTTTCGAAGCAGATGATCGGGCAAACGCGGCGTCTTTCGATATAGCAGAAATCGCATGCGAAACATCATCTTCTTTTACGGCATAGTTTTCTCTATCCATAGAAGCCTCATCGTCAACACCGTTAGACCAAGCTGCGGCAACGATATGAGCAATTGCGACATCTCTAGATGTTTGGAATGAACAAAGTTCTTCGTCTTTACTTGAGTGACGACCAAACATTATCGAAGTATCGTCATCGAGCGCAGCTGCAAATCGCAAAGCTGGAACAATTGCTCGAAGATCGTTCCATTCGTTCGCACGTTCAAGAGCCCACCTCGTTGCAAGAGTTAGCAATGATAGATTAGAATCAGAATTTGTTTCTACTGTCTGTAAAGTAGAAAAAATTGCATCCCAAACACGCTTTCGTGCATTTAAAGATGCCGGTAGGAGATATGCGCAATTCAAAAGCGATAAACACGCACCGACCATTGCCGCACGAGATTCTTTCGGTAAATTCAAGAAACTTATGTCATCATCGTCGTCATCGTCTTCATTATTATTATTATTATTATTATTATCATTATTCTTTGTAATTACACCCATTATTTTGGCTCCGCTTGCTGGAGTAGTAACTATTTTACCACCAGCAAGACTCGAGGCAACATCTGAGCATAAACGCAAACACTTTGATATGACTAAAATATCAGCAATTTGATCAGGTGGTACAGTGGAAGAACCATTGCTTGCAGCCTTGGCGATTGCCTGAGCGGCGCGTTTTGTAACTGAAACTCTTCTTTCTGCATCGTCGGCAACGTTATCAATATTATCCTCATCAATTATAGAATTACCGCTTTTGTCAATTTTGTCCAAAAGTGGCTTTGAGTTTTTGAGACATCGAGAACACGCAGCGACCCATTTAAAAGCAGGAACTCTGCTCAGTTCCACGTCTGCTTTTTGACGTCCTTTTGAATTTAAGCACGCTTCGACATCAACGAGCGCGAGTAAACGACGGAAGGAATCGCTTTCAGACGCTTTCCCGTCGATTACACATATTCTCAGAGCGGCTGCGGTTGCTAATAAACTCGATTCGTTATATGCAACTTCATCTGAAATATTCACTTCGACAGACTCTGTATTAACAACAATAGCATCATTTTTAATGTTACTATTATTATTATTATCGCCATTGTTGTCGTTCGTTGCAGATTGTTGAAGTTTTCGTTTATCAGCGAGAATACCAGATAATTCGAGCGACGCGCGAACTAGTGCAAAGCCAGCCGATGCAGAAAGACGATCGGATTCCGGTATCATTGCAAATTCCATTGCATCCAATTGCTTTTTAGGATTCTTAGGATCTTTTGACGTTTCAACTCTCTCAAGATGCAGTTTCTGCGCTATTAACCGAGGCTCAAGCCAATTTTTTATCACCGCCTGGACAGATGTGGAATCTAATTTCGTGGCGAGCGCTCGAAGCGCATCCATGCCTACGTTTACGACACAATCGCTTCGTCTTTGATTATTATGATTGATTTGATCGTCATTAATTTTAGTTTTCTGTATACATTTCATAACATCATCCGCAAGAATAATGCGCTCGGAAGAACTGAGAAAAAAGGAATCTCCTTCTCCTTCATCGATCGTATTATTACAAACATCCACGTTTAAGAACAATCCTTCGACGATAGCCAAGCTAACTAATCTGCTTTCTATTTCGCCTCTCATTTTCCGTTCAATGAAATCTAACTGTTTCAAACGAATCGGATGATTTCGTTGTGTGATATCGAACAACGAGAGACATTTTCTAAACGCGTACCCGCACGCGCTCGCCCAAACTCTATTCGCGTCTAACCCATTTGCAAACGAATTAAAACTCTCAACGCGCTCGGGAACACACGCATTGATTTCACCTAGTATCATCTTTATTCGCTCCGTTCTTATTCTCTCGTTCTTACATTTTTTTACAAACACTTGCATGTCAAAACTCTCAAAGATTGCTTGAAAAGTGCGCGCGCTCGAAGCGCTTTGATTATTCTCTAAAATTCTGCACCCAGCTCTATGAAGCGCTTCTGCGCCATCATCTTCTTCGTCATCGTCGTCGTCGTTTTTCTGTTCTCCTCCTTCGAAGTCATCGTCCTCATCGCCTTCATCGTCTTCATCCCGATCATCTCCTTCATTTTTTTTGCGCGCAGTAGTATGATGATGAGTAGTTTTAATATCACTACTCCTCCGCCGCAGGTAACTCGGGTGCCCGCTAAGCCTAACGCTTCGAATGAAATCACAAACACTTTCGAATTCCCTCTTAATTTCCTTCTCTTCCTTCTCTCCATAATCATCATCCTCTTCTTCTTCCTCCTCTTCTTCATATTCATGTTCTTTCAACGCACTCATTACTATCGATGATGCGTTCTCTGAAAACTTCCTCGCGAAGACTTCCAACAAAATCCAAGCCCTTTGCGAATGGCTGTTTAACAAACATTTCGCGATTTCGCTCGCTTTAAATATATGACTACGATTCATATAATCATTTGAATCATCATCAGTTGCGATCTCCACGAGTAATTCTACACCAACGTGATCTCCATCGCACATTTCTCTCACGAAATCCTCTTCTTCCTCGTGACCTTCCTCGTCAATCTCGGTTTTCCAATCCTTGTTCTTATTCTTACGAAGGAGATGAAGTTTAAGCCTATTCTTTAACGATGATTGCATAGATTGCAGCATCGTCGTTTGTGTTTATGCGTGCGTTTATGCGTGATTTTTTAATGACATTGTGCGTGATTGATCATTTAATAAGTAAGCGCGCTCTTTTAATTGTTTACTTTTGCGGCATCAGTTAAGTTTTTGAATTTCATAAAAGAGAAGTAGAGAAGAAGTGTTTGCCCGTTTCATCAATAGCAAAGCTTAGCGTAGCCGCCGTGATCTTACGAACAAATTGAACAAATTCTCTATTGTGATTATAGCGATATTTTAGATGAAGTGCGCGAGTACAATCATCGAGTGTTTAATTCGCGGCGTTATTTGAAGCTTTTTGGTTCGCGCAAAGTTTGCGTTCGCGGTCGAACGTGGTACTTACGCGCGTACGTGCGAAATAGAATTTTTGTTCAATTTGAACACCTGAACGCGCGCGCGCTACGCTCTCACCGCTTTTCACGTTACTTTACTTTCTTCGTTTCTTTTTCAACGTAGCTACTCGAATCAGTAGGAGTCTCTTCTTCTTCTTCTTCTTCTTCTTTATTATTATTGTTATTCATCGAACGAAAACGACTTTGTTCGATAGTATTTTTGCTGTTCTTTTTATTATACTTAAACGCGAAAGAAAAGATCGAGACGAATGATATGAAAGCGAAGATCCATAGCCACCAAAACGTTGCGAGTTTCTGCACGTGCGAAGTCTTCGAAAATCTGAACATAAAGCGGATCCAACAACTTCTGATCTTGCCGATGATTGGCATGGATGGGAGAAAGTTTGGAAGTCGTTCCTTTTTTATGAAATTCGCGTCAACGAACGTCGCGATTGCGAGTTCGGTCGTAAGCGCTCGAGCTCGCCATTTTCGATCGTACCAACTTCTATGCGTCTTTTTATGGTAACCGAGACAAATAGGGAATTCAATAGGACCGAATGCTAGTTCTTTGTCGATCCATGGACCTAGCTCATCGCCATCGACTCGAGAGAAGGCCAACGTGTTGCGATGTTTCATTGCTAATGCGAACGCATTTTTAGCAAACGCTTCTATTTTCACTTTGCCGCCGCCTTCGACTAAGAATACGACTGGCGAATTGAATTCGAGAATGTTGTTGAACACTGATTGGTCCAAGTTTGCTAACGGAGCGACAATTCTCGTTCTCACAAAATTCGGAACGTTACATTCGTTTTTGACGTCATCATCGTCGTCGTCTTTGAAACAAATCATATACTCCGTGGTGAAGAGCTTTTTATTGAGATCTTCTTTCCCGTCGCCGTCGCCTGGGACGCGCGGATGTACGGCTAAAATCACAGCGTACGATTTCTCTGTATTCGTTGTTCGTTTAAAGAAATCATCATTGTTCGTTAAATCGGCATTTAACGCATGAAAGAATTCTTTCACGGCAGAATCTTCCTCAGACTTGTCACTTTCGAAAGCGCCAAACCACGCTTGTAAATTTTCTATTTTGCTCGCCTCTTCGTTAAAGTTCATTCGAACTTTGTTTAAATACAAATCTTCTTTAACTTTTTGATTCGAAGAACTAACGAAGAAAAACGCGGCGTTCGCTTCAGTAGCGCGTAAGTTTGCATAATCTCTCGCGTGTTGCGAACCCGCAAATTCTCTCAAAAACATCCGCACGTCTGGCGAGCTCACTCGACGTAAATAATTTGCGAGCGATAAGCGGTCTCGCGAACCCTTATATCGCTTCGCCAAAACGCTCGCGCCTACTAAAGCGTTGACATCAAATTCTTGTTCCTCGCCGCCACCATTATCAACAACACTATTATCATTTCGCTCTAACAACAAAACAGTCGGGAACGACGAAACTTCAAACTTCTTCACGAACTTCTTCCTCTGATCTAAGCTCTTCATGTTCTCATCGCCCTCTCTCGGATACGTACGAATATCTCCATTCATTTGCACGATATCAATCACGTCATCGCCTATCCCTTCATAGCGAACGACTCGCAACGCCTCTCGTAACTCTGTTTCGAATATTTTGCAATGTCCACACCACGGCGCGTATACTAAAACGACCATTTGGAACTTTCTCGTTCTCTTCATTTTTTCGACGAACATTTCATTCATCTCTTTTGGCACGATGTCTCTCAACGACGACGCAGACGCAGACGACGAAATCGACTGACGGCGCTCGTCGTCGTTCGTGCCTATTTTATTCTTCGTTTCGCCCTGTTCTGCTCCTACTGCGGCAGCAGCAGCGCTCTTCGCGTGAACAAAGAAACAAATATTCTGCTCGGCATCGAAATTCGTGAGTACTACTACTATCGATAGTAATATTTTAATCATCATCATAATCATAATCATCATCGCTGGACGCGCACTCATGCACTTCTTTTAGTTTAATAAACGAGCGACAACGACGACAAACGAACGAACGAACGAACGAACGAACGAACGTATCCTTCTTCTTCTTTTTTATTAGTTACTCAAACAACTCTCTAAGCGCGCTCTTCGTTTTTTCGACAAATTCAGAGATCAGTCGAGTTGTTATTATTTACAGCTTAACACAACACAACACGACACGACACAACACGACACGACACGCACGAGCACACAGCCGCTGAACAATCTCTTCTTCTTCTTCCTCGTCCTCCTCCTCTTCTTCTTCTCGCGTTCTCTATCGATTATTTATTTATCTTCAATGTATATAAACAGGCCGCAGTGCTCTATATGTCGCCAGTTTCTGCAGATGCCGATTGCTTTGGAAAACAGAGAAATAATAAGGAATATTCCAAAAGGTCAACGCGCGAAAATGTTGTACTTTAGTGTACTAAATGCGATTACGCGCACTCACGTCGCTGATAAAGATACGCTCTATATCACAATCGAGAGATCGATCTCGCTCTAGTGATTTGATCCGTCGTTCATGTGTGCATAGATAGAGATAAATAGATCTATGTTTACTATTATATTGGTAATATTTGGCGTTTTTACGTTTGGAAAACGAGCAAAAAAATGGGAAAATTATTAAGTTTCAAAGAAATCGCGAGACAAACGCTATTGTTTCACGATAGGGCCCGCAGAACTGCCACCGCTACTGTTATAGTTAGTACTACTGCTAGCACTGCGAGCAGTGATAGTGTAGCAGTGAGAGAGAGAGAGAGCATGGCGCCAAGGACAAAGAAAACGGGAGAAGAACGACAAAGGCAAGGCGAGATTAAGGAAAAGCTGAAGAAGGACAAAGAAGAGAAGAAGAAGAAGAAGAAGAGTAACAAAGGGAAGGCGAACGTCGCCGTCGTTGGTTTATCGTTCGATGATGAAGACTTAGATGAAGGAGATGATTATGAAAAGAAGAGGAAGAAGAGTTTTGGTGCCTTAGGGGTTATCGAAGAAGTAGACGACGACGACGACGATGATTTATTAACAGCAGAACTTAATAATAATAACAATAATAATGAGAAGAAGAAGAAGAAGAAGAGTAGTAGTAGTGAATTTAATACAACGCAGTATGATAAAGAGTCTTTGAAGAAGGAACTGGAAGAACAAAGACTCTTTGCGATGAATCGACCGAAAGAACACGCGCAAGAGAAGCTCGCGATGAGTACAGCTACTAACCCGTTTCCTCATAGTGGAGAAGAAGAAGATGATGGAGAACAAGAAGCGATGGATGTAGATAATGATAACGATAACGATGCTTTCTTACCTACGGACAAGACTATTTTGGAGGCAAAGATGAAACGAAGAGCGAAACAAGGAACGAATGCGGGGAAGAATTTTATACCGCTCGTCGACGGCGAAGAAGAAGAAGATGGTAACGAAAAAAAGAAGAAGAAAAAGGGAGATTTTGCTTTCAATTCCATTGCCGAAGAACAACCTAGAATGGTAATGAATAAGAATATTAACAAGAGTGTCGAGGAACGCGCAAATTTAGCACTTGCGAAACTTCAAAACGCTTCTCAAAACGCGAAAAGGAAACTCGATGCGTGTTTAGAAAACGTAGAGAGATCGAATCAAGCTTCAGTGCGTTCATCAGAATCGTTGAAAAATTACGAACGAATTTTAGATGAATCAAAACTTCGATACGCACTTGCGCAAGAACTCGGTGTTTTCTTTCGCGCTGTGTCTGGAATGCTTTCCGAAAAGCTCCCTCTCATCGAAGAGCTCGAAGCGCAAATGCTTGAGACGGTAAAATCTCGTGGGAGAAAAAGACGCGAAACGCGAGAAAAATTCAAAGCCGAGGTTGGCGCTGAAGCCGAAATCGCATTCTCTGGAAAATTAAATAGTAGTAGTAGTAGTAGTAGTGATAGTTCGAATATTAAAGAACTTGAAAATGTTCTTTTAAGTGCTGTAATTCGTTCTACTGCTTGCGATGTCGCGAAAATTGACGAGTTAGGTCGAGACATGAATCTGGCGAGGAAACAATCAATCGAACGAAGAGCGAAACTTCGCTTCGAGGCTTTAATTATAAAGAAAGAATATAAAAAAGAAGTCTATTCCCAATTCAATGTGAACGACGACGAAGGAGAGGAAACAACCACAACAACATCAACAGAGGTGAAGAAAAAATTTCTGGACAGAGTGGAATCCATTTCTGACATTGCGAAAAATGTCATTTTCAAAGACGTCTCGGAAGAATTCTCGAGCGTGAACAACATTCTTGAAAAACTAACAGAGTGGAAAACAAGAGACAGAAAATCGTACGATGAGTATGCGATTTTCTTAGCAGACGTTTTTGAACTCTTTGCTCGCGTAGATCTTTTAAAAGCAAAGTGGATATCGAAAATCTTTTCTTCTTCGCTCTCGGAAAGCAGCGACGTCGTAGTAGCAGATTTTCCATGGAATAATTATAACTATGATGGTAATGATGAGTCTACGACGAATTTGATGATAGAGGTTTACTCACGAACGATTGCAAGTCTTTGTGCAAAATGCTGCGACGATGAAGATGTTTGGGACGTGTTTGAAAAAGACTGCGCGAAATCAATCCAAAACGTTCGCGAGGAGATGAATAAAACTTTACAAAATGCAATTAATAGAAAGACTGGCGCCGATGATGGTATCAAACAGAAGTCGTCAGTTGATGTTGCACATTTAGAAGAGCTCGTTAATGAAGTGACGTTAGGGATTCAAAGACGAATGGACGACGCTTTGCTTCGAGGCGAATATTACTGGTGGAAAAATGACTGGGTACAAATAAAAACGCCTGAAGCGAAAGCAATCGCGGACGCGTTCAAATCGTGGAAAGAAGAAGAGGAAGCTTCGCTCGAACTAGTCGCGCTCACTTTAGAAATAGAATAGAAATTTTTTCATGATAATAAACAGATAAATAATAATATTTACAGTAGAAAAGAAGTTTAAATGTTGTTTCCGCGCGCTTGATAAAGAACTATTCATCTTTTTATACTCGGGACTCCAAAATTTGAAACGTCAAGAATAAATACTAACTAACTTAGTTTTTCCCCATCTTGTCTCTTCCTTTCGCAAACGGATTAGTCGTTCCAACTGCTACTTCGCTACCTTCTAAACTCAAGGCGATACTAATCAAAACGACGCACATCGTAATCAACACGGCCATACAAATTTGAACAAATTTCCCCCCAGTTTGCATGACGATCCATCGATACGATTGTCTCGATATACACGGTAAGACTTCTCTGTCGGCGTAATTTTTCGAAGGATCGCGCATCGGCGCTTGACTATAAATCGCTCCAGATCCTAAGCAAATGAACAAACTCAAAATCCCAGTCGCGGAAGAGTGCTGGTCCCAAATAAACGTATTCACCAAAATCGTCCCAACTTTACACATATTCCCAACAATCGCAAACGACGTCGCCGATATCATATCTCTCAAATGAAACGACAAAAAGGACATTCCTAAGCCGGCAACGCACGATAACAAAATAAAAAAAATAGCACCATACGTCCATTCCGTGTTCTGCAAAACTTGATTCTCGCCGAGCAAAATGAACATCGAAGCCAAAAACGGCACCGATAATATGTTCTGATAATACGTCTGCCCCCAAGTCGTCATCGAAATCGAACTCACTAAATGCTTCACGTAAATAATCTCAAAAATAGAGACGACGTACCAAACGACGATCCAGAGATAGGCCTGAACAGAAAAGTTCGAATCAATATTAACGTACAACAAAACCCCCACAGCGATCCCGATTAAACTCCCGAACGACTTCGCTGACGGTAAATCTCTCCCGAGAAAGAAATAATCCAGAACGGCCAATATCAACGGCGTCGTCGATCTCAGACATATAAACGTATCCACCGGCGCTAACTGTATGCTCTTCATGTTCGCGAATAACGTCGTCACGAACGTGAACACGACGATCAAGAACCCTTTCGCTTTCTCTATCTCGAGCTTATCCGCCACTAAAGCCTTCATTTCGTGCAACACTCGCACGGCGCATCCGCTCGCGAGCAGTTGACAGAACAACAAAAAACATGGCGCCGGCACGTACGCTAACGTGATTTTATTAATGATCAGAAGCTGTGAGTTACACAAAGAGTATCCAATAATCGCTGCTACTAGTTGTGCGTACGTTGGCGCTTTCTTCGCTATTGCTATCATTTCCTGCTGCTGTGATTGTTGTTGTTGTTGCTGTCGTTGCTGTCGTTGTAAGAGTTCTTCGTCGTTGCTGTCGTCGTCGTCGTCGTTGTTGTTCGCATTACTTTTCACATCGGATTTCATGAATGTATTGGTCGTGTTCTCGCTGAACAGAGAGCGAATGTTCGAAAGCATTCTCTCTCTCTCTACAACTCTACAACTCTCTCTCTCTGCAACTCTCGTTTGTTTAGTATCGAATCTAGATCGAGATCGATTTTATGTACGCGCGCGATATTTATGACTATCGATGAAGACTGTGGATGATGTTTTGGATTTTCCAAATCTCGTCAGTATAGAGCTCACAAATCTGAATCACGATAGTTATTACTTCTTTTAAATAACGAGTATTACGATCACTCGCACTGCTACGTTGCACAAAACGTTTCATCAGAGGCAGTATAGGAGCAGTAGAGAGAGTTAGGGTTAGGGTTAGGGTTAGGGCCAGAGCGATTGTTTAGGTGAAGAAATTCCCAAGCGTTTACCTTCTTCTTCTTCTTCATCATCAACAACAACAACAACAACAGCTTTACTAATAGATATAAATAAATGGGAAACAAGGAATCAATTACTGATAGACGATAAATAAGTAAACAAGGAATCAATTACTGATAGACGATAAATAAGTAAACAAGGAATCAATTACTGATAGATATAAAATAAGTAAACAAGGAATCAATTACTGATAGATATAAAATAAGTAAACAAGGAATCAATTACTGATAGACGATAAATAAGTAAACAATGAATCCACGGCATCAGCTACCGATGACGCAGACGCAGACGAAGGAGTCGTTTACTGCGACTAAGAAAAAGAGTAACGAGATCTTGAAAGAGTTCGAGAGAGTGATCAGGAAACGAATGCGTGGAGAGCTGAAGGGCGTGAACGTAAAACCGTCCAGGGCGTTCACTGGATGGATCAAACGAAAAGCCGACTTTGAATGCTTCGATCGAACGAAAGAGTTTGAAGCGATTGTAAAGGAAATATGCGATAACGAGAATCATCGCGAGGAATTACCGAAGTTCAATGAAACGAGAGCGATGGGGATAATAAGGGAAATGCAGGACGAAGGAGACGATTTTGCGGCGTTGATAGTGCCAGGACTGTGGGCGTATCATTATCCAGGGTACTCGCAATTCGTGCGAGACGCGTTCGAGAGAGCGGGCGTTGCGAATAGTTTCGTGAGTTTATTGAATTCGGAAGGGCGCGTTGAAGAAAACGCGCAGTATTTAAGAGATGAGATTCGAGAGATCAGTAGAAGTTATGATAAGAAAGTTGTGTTGATTGGACATAGTAAAGGAGGTCTCGATATCGCGGCCGCGTTGTCGATATACGAAGAGGATTTGAAAGATATCGTGCGAGCGTTCGTGGCGGTTCAATCGCCTTACGGCGGTTCGCCAATCGCCGAAGATTTATTATCCACTCAATTTTTGAGAACCGGTGTACATATAGCTTTAGAGACAGCGTTTGGTGAAAAAAGAAAGAGCGAAGCTATTCGCGCCATGGTGAAACCGGTTGAAGACTTGACGTACAAGGCGCGTATACGTTTTTTAAAACAAAATCCGTTACCCGAACGCTTTAAAAAAAACACGGTTTGTTTCCATTCGAAGACGACCGCGAAAGATTCTGCAATGACTACTATTGCTCAATATTCAATAAATCAATATAACGAACCAGGCGACGGATTAGTTCTATGTTCAGATGCCGAAATCAACGGTACGCGAGTCGTTCGATACGAACACGAGTTCGACCACGTCGATCCCGCGTTCCCCCCTATCGAAATCGCAAATCTCGAACAACTCGCCGACGAGCATAGATTAAGATACGCCAAAGAAAACGAACGACGTAAGGAAATTGGAAACGCGATGCTTCTCCCGACCGCCTTAGGCGTAAAAGGCTCCGCGCTAACGTCGCAAGTTCTATCGCAACCAGGTCGCGTTAAACACGATTCAGCCAGCGTTCACTTTGCTCTCGTTCTATTAGCGCTCGTCGATCAATGATTTAGGAAAATAGCTCGTTTCCTACTAGCAAGTTTATAGCAATAGAGTTCTTCGCACTATAAAGCGCTCTACTACGTAAGTGGTATTTTCTGCCCATCAAATCAATCAAATCCAAGATTCTTCTTCTTCATTACTTCGTTCTTTTCTCGTTCGCTTCCGCGCACGCCAAACGTATTAAGCATACTAAACTTCGATCGCGAAAAAAAGATCACAAAATAATGTCCTCCGAAACCGTGACCATGATCTTAAACCGAAAAACTGCGCTCGAACTCGATCTCCAGAGGACCGAGAAACAATTGTACGACGTCGAAACCGCGTACTTAATTGACCATGCGCCGCTCCATGGCTCGGTCTTAAAATCGTTCGAATGCGCTCTGTCGTTAAATAAGCCACAGCAAAAGAAACAGCAATTGAGGAATAAACCGGAGGAGCGAGCGTTTTCGTTATCGTCCAGGAGCTCGCCAGTGCAAGTCGAGGTGAAGGCCGAGAACGAGTTAGTGAGATTAGCGACCACGGCATCAGGGAGGATGACGAAAAAGAATAGGTAGAATTAGGCCAAGGCGCGGTATAGAAGAATAGGTTTAGGTAATAATAGGGAGAACTGAATAGGTCAATTTATGACATGAAATTGATTACGTATGCGTACGTGTGTGTGTGTACGTGTTGTATTTTACAATCAAAAGTATGGTGTGCGCGTGTGCGCGCGTGGAGAGGAACGCGTGCAACATCCCGCGAATCTCAGACTGTATAAGTCAACTGGCAGGAGGTAAAATCTTCAGGCGGGATGTTGTATGTGTTCCTCTCCACGAACCTATTTAGTTCTCGATAGTCTACTACTAGTTGTGAACTAATTTAGTATATCTAAACGACGAGAGCGTCGTCGGCGTTGTTCGGGAAGATTTCGTTCCTAATCTCTGGCATCAAAGCCTCAAACGTGTTTCTCACTCTCGCATCTAAAGTATTATCGCACGTAGTTTTCCCCGTGGACGAGAGCACTATAACCCCACCAACGCACGTCTTCCCGTCTTTCGAAATCTCCGGCCCTGGCGGTAAATACTGCGAACTGTCCAGCGCAGGCGATAACCCTTTCACTTTCTCGCTCGCTAATTGAATCGCTTCTTTACACACTTGCTCATCTTGCTTCCTGCATCTGACGACGCACTTCATGTCTTGCAACTTCTTCGCCGCTTGTGCGATTAAACCGGCTAATAACGGTTTATACTGAGGCGACTTCGAAACCTCCATGACCTTCTGCCTCGCGAGTTCCAAGAGCTCATCCATCGCCAGATCTCGCGCCTGTAAGACCTTGATCCTGGACTGATTCGATTGCGTAGATCGTTCTATTTTCTTCTTCACCGATACTTGCTGCTCTTTTCGTTCGTACTCTTTCTTGATCCTCTGTTTCTCTTGCTCGACCATTTGTAGTTTCTCGATGTTGAACTCTTCCTCGGCCGAGACGCTGATCTCGCGCGCCTTCTCTTCGGCCTCCTGTTTAATGAATTCGACCATTTGGTTTATTTGTTTCTGTACCTCGAAATCGTCCATGTCTGTATCAGATTGTTTATCAAAAAATATCGTGCTTATTATCTATATCACTTTCGTTATTTTAGTATCGCGCGTGCTTATTCGTGTGCATACGCGCGCGCGTGTAGTAGTGAAGTTTCGCCTCTTTTGAGTGGTTTCTTTAAAACAATGAGGAGAGAGAAGACAGTAGGAAGAGAAAAAGCGAACTGTTGGTATACGCATACCGCTCTACTTATGTTGTGGATATCTGTTTACATGATATTGATATGAAATCTCTCTCACCTACTCTACTATACTCTTATTATTATTATTATTATTATTATTATTATTATTATTACTATTACTTTACCAAACCTGATCGGCGAAATACTTCAAAGCCGGAACGCCTCGAATCTCTAAA
>Ga0302126_10000400_pt1 | contig 28663 bp, 30 predicted proteins | sample CB4_20m_MG_FD_203108 | JGI IMG/M metagenome (GOLD analysis project Ga0302126, IMG submission 203108) | Marine microbial communities from Western Arctic Ocean, Canada - CB4_20m | ecosystem: Environmental > Aquatic > Marine > Oceanic | place: Canada: Western Arctic Ocean | collected 2017-09-24 | reverse complement strand
ATCGAGGGGCTGAATATGTCATTGACTTTTTGCCGAAGGTAAAACTCGAAGTCGCTGTTTCCGACAAACTCGCAAAAAAAGTAGTTGAGGCTATTACAAAATCTGCACTCACTGGAAAAATCGGTGATGGCAAAATTTTTGTCATGGATCTTGATCAAGTTCAACGTATCCGAACCGGTGAAACCGGCGATGATGCACTTTAGGAGACTGACATGAAAAAATTATTTTCTAAACTCGGGATGGTTGGCTTACTAAGCTTTCTGTTACTTGGATTTTCACAAGTCGGTATGTCAAATGAAGTATTTGAGATAACGAATGAAACAATGTTACTTGCTGATAATCATGCAGAAGTAGCACCCGCAGTAGAAGCAGTAGAAGAAGCTCCTACTTTAGATACAGGCGATACAGCCTGGATGATTGTTGCAACAATTCTTGTGATTGTGATGGCAATTCCAGGATTAGCATTATTTTATGGGGGCTTAGTTAGGTCCAAGAATATGCTTTCGGTTTTAATGCAAGTCTTTGTTACCTTCTCTTTAATGTCAGTGCTATGGGTTATTTATGGCTATAGTTTGGCATTCACCGAGGGACCATACAATACTTGGATCGGTGGTTTGGGCGCAGCATTCTTAGGGGGTATCTCAGGAGATTCAATTTCTGGAACCATTCCTGAATATGTATTCGTTACTTTCCAGTTAACTTTTGCGGCCTTAACTCCTGCACTTATTGTGGGTGGTTTTGCTGAGAGAATTAAGTTTTCCGGCATGCTAGTGTTTTTAACACTCTGGTTAACTGTTGTTTACCTTCCAATTTGTCATATGGTTTGGGGTGGTGGTTTAATTAGTTCATGGGGTGCAATCGATTTTGCTGGCGGTACCGTGGTTCATATTAATGCTGGTGTTGCAGCACTTGTTCTTGCAATCTGTCTTGGTAAACGGCTCGGTTATGGCAAAGAAGTAATGGCTCCACATAATATGCCAATGACTATGATCGGTGCTTCATTACTTTGGGCTGGCTGGTTTGGCTTCAATGTAGGTAGTGAGCTTGCTGCTGATAGCACTGCTGGTTTAGTTATGATTAATACACAAGTTGCAGCTGCAGCAGGCGTATTAGGTTGGATCATAATGGAATGGATGACTCGTGGAAAACCTTCAATGTTAGGAGGTGCTTCTGGAGCAATTTCAGGACTTGTGGCTATTACTCCAGCATGTGCAGTAGTGGGACCAATGGGCGCAATCGTTCTAGGGTTCATTGCTAGTATCATTGCATATTGGGCTTGTACTAGCCTTAAAAAGTCTCTGGGATATGATGATTCACTTGACGTATTTGGTATCCATGGCGTTGCAGGTATTGTAGGCGCAGTTGGCTTAGCAATCCTTATGGCACCACAATTTGGTGGTGTTGGATACGATGATGGTGTGTCTATGATGAGTCAATTCATGGTTCAGGCTAAGTCAGTTGGGTTTACTATTATCTGGTGTGGTGTAATCAGCTTTATTCTGTTTAAAATTGTTGATGCCACTGTTGGTCTTCGTGTTTCTGAAGAAGACGAAAGAGCCGGTTTAGATACAACTTCACACGGTGAAACAGCGTACCACTCTTAATTACTTCCTCCTGTTGTAATTTGAGTGATCTTAAGAAAGGCCCATGAAAATGGGCTTTTTTTTTGTGTTAATATTTCACTTTAAATAAATATAAAGTATTAATTTAATGTCTTTTATAGAATCAGAATTAAACTTCGCCTATCAATTTTCGAATACCCCTATCAATAGCTTTCCTTTCCCTCATATGTACGTTCAAGATATTTTCTCAGACATTTTTTATTCTCAGATTCAGAAAAATTTACCTGCTCAAAATTCAATGACATCACTGCCAGATTTACATCCAGAACAAGATGGATTTAAAAATTATAAAGATAGATATGTGATGGATTTTAGTAGAGATGAATCAATAAATAAAATTGATAAAGATAAACAAGAATTTTGGAAGGCGCTAGGGAATAATTTTACAAAAGGAAATTTCAGCGATTTGTTAAAAAGTAAGTTTCAATATTATCTCAATATGCGTTTTAAATATTTAGAAAATGTTTCTTATGAATCAAACTTTCTACTTGTAAATGATAAAAAAAATTACTCTTTGGGGCCCCATACCGACAATCCGAGAAAAGTTATATCTTTGCTAATTTACCTTCCAAAAGACTTGACTCAAAAAGAATCAGGGACATCCATTTATATACCAAAAGATCCTAATTTTCTGGCTCAGAATAAAGAGTATCAGCATTATCCTCATGAGCAATTCCATAAGGTGATTACAATGCCATTTGCCCCTAATTCTGCTTTTTGCTTTATTAAAACAAATAACTCATTTCATGGCGTAGAAAAGTTAGAGGTGGAAGATACAGATCGATGGTTATTACTATTTGATATTTTCCTAGATAAAGATACATTTTTAAGAGAAGAACAGGCAAAAGCAAAATTTACATAAATTTTTAATCATGATTATACTTAGGATAATTTCATAAGATAAGTTAATAAATATCAACAGTTTTAAACTATAGTGTATCTACTCTATGCAAAATTAATTGCAAGAGAATTTAAAAAATATAAGGGGATTACATTATGTGGACAACACCAGCTGCAACAGAAATGAGATTTGGTTTTGAAGTAACTATGTACGTAATGAACAAGTAATTGTTTATTTAAAACATATAAAAAAAGGGAGCTAAGGCTCCCTTTTTTTATATGGTACAATTTTTTTTTAGATTTAGTAAGTTATATAAAATTATGGATATAAGTTTAGAAGATTATCAAAAATTAGATCCAAAGTGCACAGTGGAATTCGAAGGTAAGAAATTAATATTCCAGACACCAAATCTGTTAACAAAGGCTAGAGCAGATAGTTTATTTACAAAAGAACCAGGTACCATTGATTGGTTAAATGAAATAAGACCAAAAGAAATCTTGTTGGATATAGGTGCTAATGTAGGTATGTATACAATTTATGCTGCCATAGTAAGAGATGCAACAGTCTTCGCATTGGAGCCAGAATCACAAAATTACTCACTTTTAAATAAAAATATAAGACTTAATGAATTAGACCATATAGTAAGTGCTTATTGTGTCGGCCTTTCAGATCTAGATAGTTTCGATTACATTTTCATGGGAAATATGGATGCAGGCGATGCTAATCACGCAGTAGGCGAGCCTTTAAATTTTAAGCTTAGTTCATTTGCTAAAGACATTAAATTTGCTCAAGGGTGCATAACTTATAAACTCGACTCTTTAATAGAGACAAATAAATTACCCATACCTGATTATGTTAAAATTGACGTAGATGGCTTTGAACACAAAGTTATTGAGGGAGCAAAAGAAACTCTTAGGAACAAAAAGATTAAATCAGTAATAGTAGAATTGAGCCCATATCTGAAAGAGCATATGGCTTCAGTAGAGCTTTTACAAAACTTAGGATTCAAATTTTCACAAGATCAAGTAGACAAAGCCACGAGACAAGATGGACCATTTAAAGGAATGAGTGAATATGTTTTTAGAAGATGAGTTACATGCCGCATATAAATTTGCAAATGCACCTATTTTGAATTTTCCTTTCCCCCATTTTTATGTTGAAAATATTTTCTCAGATAATTTTTATTCTAAAATTCAAGAAAATCTTCTTGATTCAAGTGAAATGATGTCTATGGCAGATTTGTATAGCGATAATCCAGGCTTATCTGGCTATAAAGAAAGAATGGTAATGGATTTTGATAAAAAAGAGTCTATGCAAAAAGCCGGAAAGAGTAAGCGAGAGTTTTGGGCATCCTTCCATAAAAATTTCTCTCCAAATTTTAGTAACATCTTAAGAGTCAAGTTTAAAAAATTTCTGGATCTGCGGTTTACATATTTAAAAAATGTTTCATATACGCATACGTTACAACTAGTTCATGATAAAAAAAATTACTCATTAGGGCCTCACACTGATCAACCAAGTAAGGTTGTATCTGTTTTAATTTATCTTCCCAAAGATCATAAACAGATTTTAACTGGAACATCTATCTATATGCCAAAAGACCCAAGCAAACTAAATACGGAATTGCCACACTTGCATTACCTGAGGGATGATTTTTATAAAGTCATTACAATGCCATATATGCCAAATTCTGCTTTTTGTTTTATAAAAACAAATAACTCTTTTCATGGCGTAGAAAAACTAGAGATGGAAGAGACAGATCGATGGTCATTACAATATAATATTCACATTACACAAGAGACTGCAGACCGTGAAACAGAAGCAAGAAATGAGCATCGAAAAGCAGCAAATTCTTCACCACAGAAAACACAGTCAAACTTTAGTATCTAATTTTGGGTTGGAAAAGAGAAATTTTTAGGAAGCATAACCCATATTTCTCCTGATTGTTTCATTGAGCCAGCTTTGGAGCCTGGAATTTTCCCTTGTCCCCAATAAAAATCCGCTCTTACCCCTCCGCTAATTGCACCACCTGTGTCTTGTGCCATCATAAGCTTATTTAAAGAAATATTTGAGTTAGGTTCTGTTGTTGATAAAAAAATTGGAGCCCCTAAAGGTATAAATTTTCGATCAATAGCCACAGATCTTGCAGATGAGATAGGTACACCTAGAGCACCAATTGGCCCAGGCAAGTCTCGAGGGAGTTCTCTAAAGAAAACAGTACTAGGATTAGCATTTAAAAACTTACTTAACTTTCTTTTATTTTTTTTGGCCCAGGCTTTAATGCTTTGCATGGAGACTTTATGCCTTTTTAACTCGCCTTGCCTTATTAAAGCTAATCCCATTGAGCGATATGGATGCCCATTTTGATCAGCATAGCCAACTTGTGTTGTTGACCCATCTTCAAACTTGATAACCCCAGAACCTTGAATTTCTAGAAAAAAAGATTCAACAGAATTTTCTACCCATAGTAATTCATTACCTTGCAATGGATGATTTTTTTTTGATATTTCTTCTCTTGTAAAATAGGGAATTAATTTGTTACCTTCTACCCGGCCTCTTAATCTTTTATACTTTAAATCTGGATAGACTTCACTGAGGTCGACTGTAATTAAATCGAGAGGAGGCGTATAAAGAGGCACTTTATATTTTTTTGTTTTAGACCTACTCCCTTTTAATACTGGCTGATAATAGCCTGTAATTAATCCTTTTTGAGAGCCATCTTCATTTTTTGCTTTATAAAGATCAAAATGCGTATGTAAATATTGTATAACTTCTGCATCTGATGGGGTGGACATATTCTTTGCAGCTTCGCAAGAGGCCTTCCAATTATTTACGTTAATTAATTTTTTACATCCATGGACCCATGCTGACCAAGCCTGGCTTACTTGGTCTTGTTCAAGTTTTTCTTCAATTTCTGTCCATTGCACTTTAGCTAATAAGCCATATTGAGGAATTTTTTTTGATGATATATCAATTTTTGAAACTTGAAGTCTTTTTAATTCAGCAAGCTCGGCTTTTACTTCTGCCAAGGAATTTTGTTCTATTTCACAATTGCATGAATTTTGGACGTTTAACTGACCACAACTTGTTAATAGACTAAAAAGTAAAATTATTAAAAAATATTTTGTTTTCAATGAAGTGTCCTCGGCATATTTAATTTTTGTTCAGGGATTTCTGCATCAAACTCAATTCCATTCTCGGTTACCATTTGATATGAGCCTAAAATACTACCTATAGGGGTATCAATTTCTGTTCCGCTAGAATAGGTGAATATTTCTCCAGGCTTAATAATAGGCTGTTCTCCCACGACTCCCTCACCTTTTACCTCAACCCTGTCATTATGTGCGTTATTAATAATCCAATGACGAGAAATAAGCTGGACAGACTTGGCCCCTTGATTTTTAATTGTTACCGTATAAGAAAAAAAATATTTATTGTCTTCAACAAAAGAACGCTCTTCAATAAATTCGGTTTGCACCGAGATTGAAACTTGAAATTCTGGAGTAGGTGTCTTTGCCACTTACTTTATTAATCCTTTAATTGGTGAACTTGGCGAGGCTCTATAGAGTTTTTTATCCATTCTGCCAGCAATAAATGCTTCTCTTCCTGATTCAACTGCTTTTTTCATAGCTGAAGCCATTAAGATTGGATTGTCAGCTAAAGCAATTGCTGTGTTCATTAGAACCCCATCACATCCGAGCTCCATAGCAATAGTAGCATCTGATGCAGTTCCAACACCAGCATCTACAATCACAGGAACATTTGATTTATCAATAATTATTTCTAAATTCCAAGGATTCAATATTCCCATACCAGAACCTATTAATGAAGCCAAGGGCATAATTGCACAGCAGCCAATATCTTCTAATTGTTTTGCAATTATTGGGTCATCAGAAGTGTAAACCATGACATCAAACCCATCTTTAATAAGAATCTTCGCCGCATTAATTGTTTCTATAACGTTGGGATAAAGTGTTTCTGAATCTCCTAATACTTCTAATTTTACTAGGCTGTGACCATCTAATAACTCTCGAGCCAAACGTAATGTCCTGATGGCTTCATCTGAAGAATAGCATCCGGCCGTATTCGGTAGGTAGGTGAATTCATCTGGGGGGAGAAAATCAAGCAAAGAAGGCTCATCCGGGCTTTGTCCAAGATTTACTCTTCTAATAGCAACTGTTACAATTTTAGAATGACTCGCATCAATTGCAGACCTTGTCTCTTTGAAGCTATTATATTTTCCAGTACCTATTAGCAATCTAGATGTAAAAGATCGACCTGCAATAATTAAGTCATCATTAGTATCTAAAATTTTATCCGCCACCTACTGCTCCTATAATTTCTATTTTGTCACCATCATTAATATAAATTCCATCGAAATTTGTTTTAGGGATTATTTCTCCATTTCTTTCAATTGCAAAACGTTTACCATTTAAATTCAGTTGAATTGCCAATTCTTGGGCAGTAATTTTTCTACCTTCAAATTCCTTAATATTTCCATTTATATGTATTTTCATATTACAATAAGCCCAATAACAAATTTAAATATAACCTATTTTTTTTTATTATTAAATTAAATTAAATTTTTATATTAATTTAATAAGGGGACAAAATCCCCGTTGATTAATTTTTCCCAAAAGGAATAAAAATGTTTAAAGTAAAAAATATTAAGTTAGACAAAATTGATGCAGATAAAAACAAACTTAATTCTATAAAACCAGTAAAAAAGAATTCAATTTCGAGCAAGCTAAATCAAAAAAAAGAATTTTATCGCTCTCTCGAAGCATTTTCAGATTGCGTTTAATTATTTAACGCTCTTGAGAACATTCTAAAGCATAGTTGGTAGCAAAGCATCGCCAACTCTGGATCATATCTATCCCCTTCATCTCTCATAAATGCATGCTGAGCATTAAACTCATGCCAACTAAATATAATATCAGTTTCTAATAATTTTCGATGAATTTGAACTCGTGCATCTGTAGGAATATGTGTATCTTGTTTACCCCAAATCATTAATAACTCACCTTTAATATCTAATAATCGGTCCATACTATGTTGATTTGGTGAATTAGGAATAGTATTAGTATGCAAGTCAGTCGCATAAAAACAAGCAGTCGATTTAATTTCTGGATTTAGTGCTGCACGAAACGCTAAATGACCACCAATACAAAATCCCATAGCACCAATATTTTTATTTGACCAACTTTGCTGCTTGGCCCAATTGATCATAGCTTGATTGTCAGAGTCATAAGCTTCAACATCTTTGGATTCTTTATCAGAATTTCCTTTTTCTCTGCCAGCATCATCGTATTGTAATACTGTACCAATAGGATTTAATTCATGAAAGACTTCGGGCACCATTACTGCATATCCATGGCTCGCAACTATTTTAGCTGCTCGCTCAATGGGCTCTGTTTGATGGAATATTTCTGAATAAAATAAAATTACTGGAAATTTACCAGGTTTAGTAGGCCTATGGATATAAGTCCTCATTTTTCCTGTTGGAGTATCAAGGTCAATGGAATCCGATTGAATTAACATGCTATACCTTTAATTAATTAAAGGACTATTTTACTTTATATTTATAAGAAGCTAAATGGGTTATTTAATTAATAATCTGTACTTCGACCTGTGGAGTAATTATGAGGAATATCATTTTGCCATTCACCACACTTCTCACATTGATGATCTTGCATAGTTGGGCAAAAATGAAGGTTAGAACTTTCGCAAGAGCGACATTTTATCCCTTCTTTTTTTTTGTGAATCTCAATTGCAACCTTTGAGCTTCCTAATCCATATTTGTTGTCCATACCACTCCTAATGGTTTGGTTAACATAATATTTATTAAGTTACTCCAACTTAATCAATGAATCAACTTTAAGAGGCATCTTTTTTTTCAATTTCTTCTACACATTGACTGTATAGAATTTCTTTTTTATCTTTAATTTGAGTTTGCCCAGAAGAAATTTCTAAAGTTGTAATATTATTGGTATAAATATTTTGAGATTCATCAACTTGATTTAACCTAAATTCTCTATCAGGAAGAATAACCCAAACAGATTTTTTTTCATTTAGATACAATAAGTAAAATATTTTCTGATTGTCACAATTATATTGAACAGACTCTTCAGGACGAATTTTTCGTTCTTGGATGCTGTTTGAAAACACATCAGATAATGAGTCGAGTTTAGGTACCTTATCTAGAGAGCATGCTGAAGATAAGCTTCCAATTAAAAAAATTAAAAAGAATTTAAGTTTCATTTCCTTGATCGATTAATGAATTGTCTAGTTCCAATACTCGAGACTTATAGTAACTCATATCATCTTCTTGATTATCTTTATTCGAGATTTTATATAAATATAAATAAGCTAAGGCATGCTTTTTATTTTTTTTAACTACCTTTTTTAAAATATTCTTGGCAGAAACAAGCTGACCTAATTGATATAATGCAAAGGCGTGATGATAGTGCGCTTCGATTTCATCGGGCGATTCTTGAATCCATTTCAAAGTAATTTTTTTAAGCATCCCCCATGATTTTTTTTTCATCGGGCCTATAATTTGCATAAAGAAAGGCTGCTCTTCAGTTGGCGCATCCCAAAAAGGAAGTTCTGGCTGTACTGTGACGGAAATTTCTTTTCCATTAGCCAACATTTTTTTTATTATTTCAACTGGCATACTGTAATAAAATGCTGTGTTTCCAGCAGTTTTAAAAGTTGTTATAGCTAATAGCTCACCTTTGTAGTTAAAAAGTCCACCACCACTAGCTCCCATTGCAAACCAAGCTGAAGATTGAATTACTTTAAAGTTATTTAGCTGATGTATACCTTTTACACGGCCAAATGAAGTATGTGCCTTAACTGTATTGCCACCATAGCTTTTACCAAAAACCTTCGTTTCATATTCTAAAGAATTATTTGAGGAAAGCTTAACTGGATCAAGCTCTAGGTATTTGAATTTTAAAATACAAACATCATTTTTCCAATCCGCAATTATTGCATGTGGAGTATAACTATTGCCATACTTATTAACATTTATTCCTTGCGCATCTGCTATTACATGGCAATTAGTAACTATATGGTCTTTTTTAACTACAACTCCAGAACCAACTCCATGGTTACCATCTTTGTTTGATACGTTTACTTTAACAACTGATCTGTTTATTTTGAATAATAATTCTGGAGCAGGGGTTGCAGATATACAGAAAGAAAAGAAGAAAAGAAGAAATAAAAAGTTTTTCATAATACTTATTGATAGATTTCGTTGAAGTACAGTAATAGAGTCTAAATTATTACCTTAGTTCCATATTAAGCTAGCCACATTTGCTTTCACCACAATTTAAGCAAGTTAAGCACCCATCCATCATAATAGAGGCTTTAACTTTACATTTTTTACATAATTGAGACCCTTTGGGAAATCCAGTATCTTGATCAAGTCCATCCGGATTTTTTTCGACAAAGCTTGCTTTTTTATCTTTAATTAATTGTTGTTGGTGCTCATCTGGTTGTTGGTGTTGTAGCATACCAATATTGATTAAATGTTGTTCAACAACCTGCCCTAGTTCGGCAACTAGGCTCGGCACATATCTTCCACCTTTTTTATAGTAACCACCATTTGGATCAAATACACTCCCTAATTCTTCAACAAGAAAAGTAATATCCCCACCTTTTCTGAAAACTGCAGACATTACCCTCGTCAGGGCCACTATCCATTGAAAATGCTCCATATTTTTAGAATTAACAAATATTTCAAATGGCCTGCGGTGTTCTTGTTCGGTTCCTTCATTCATTAAAACGTCGTTAATAGTAATATAAAGCGCATGCTCTGTTACTGGAGTTTTTACTTTATAGGTTGAGCCAGTAATTTGATCTGGCCTACTAAGTGGGTCGCCCAACTGAAATATCTCAGCTGGTTGAGCCTTTTTTTCTATCCCCTTATCTTTATCAAGAACACTATAACCTACAATTTTTTTATTGATTTTTACTGCCATTTTTAATTAATCCTTAGAATTTTCCGTAGTAACCTTCTTTTAAAGCATCATATAAATTTGCTGCTGAATGAATTTCTCCATCATATTCAATTTCTTCATTTCCTTTTACTTCAATTGTCGCCCCATCGTCTAAAGTAAATTGATATGTTGTTTCCTCTAGATCTTTTTCAGTTACTAAAACACCTTGAAAGGCTTCAGGATTAAATCTAAATGTCGTGCAACCTTTAAGACCTTTTTCATATGCATACAAATATATATTTTTAAAATCTTCATAATCATAGTCAGTAGGAACATTGATTGTTTTAGAAATTGAGCTATCAATCCATTTTTGAGAAGCGGCTTGTATATCAACATGAGCTTTTGCTTTAATTGTAGAAGAATCAATAAAATATTCTGGTAATTTTTCATCTTCTTTATCCGAGAATGGCATAGCTTTTTGATTTATAAGGTGCCGGTATGCTAAAAGTTCAAAAGAAAATACGTCTACTTTCTCTTTGCTTTTTTTGCCTTCTCTAATTACATTGCGGCTATAGTGATGAGCGAAAGAAGGCTCGATGCCATTACTTGCATTATTTGCTAATGAAAGAGAGATAGTGCCGGTCGGAGCAATTGAACTATGATGAGTAAAGCGAATGCCAGATTCTGCAATCTGATCTTGAAGTTCATTAGAAAATTGTTGCATATAGCGGCTATATTTCCCTATAAGCACTTTCCCTTTTACTTTGTCACCAATCTTGTGCCCCCCCTTTTTCATTTCTGGACGCATTGCTAGCATTTCGGCATTAACTTCAAATTCTTCATTCATTATAGGAGCTGCCCCTTTTTCTTTTGCTAGTTCAATTCCAACTTCCCAGCCTATTTGAGCTAAAACCTTTGTCACTTCTTCCGTAAATTTGATTGATTCATCATCCCCATAGATCATTTGCATCATACTTAGTGAGGAGCCTAGCCCTAAATAACCCATACCATGACGGCGCTTTCTGGCAATTTCAGTTCTTTGTTTTTCAAGAGGCAAGCCATTAATTTCAACAACATTATCAAGCATTCGGGTAAATGTACTGATTACTTTTTTATATTTATCCCAGTCAAAGTTTGCTTTGTCAGTAAAGGGATGATTAATAAATTTTGTTAAATTAATTGACCCTAGAAGACATGCGCCATATGGAGGCAATGGCTGCTCACCACAAGGATTCGTTGCTCTAATATCCTCACAAAACCAGTTATTATTCATTTCGTTAACGCGATCAACAAGAATAAATCCTGGCTCAGCATAATCATAAGTAGATGACATAATGATGTCCCAAACACGCTGGGCTTTTATTATCTTATAAACACGGCAAGCAACTTTTCCTACGTTAGCCCCTTCTGTTTCTGTCAAATATTTTTCTTTTACAGGCCAATTTTTCCAAACTATTTTTTTGGGATTTGTTAAATCCAACATGTCTTCTTTAACTTCTTTTTCTGTCACTGGGAAAGCAAGTTTCCAATCTGAATCTGATTTAACTGCTTCCATAAAATCTTTAGTAATAAGACAAGACAAATTAAATTGTCTTAGGCGGCCATCCTCCCTTTTTGCTTTAATGAAATCAGTAATATCAGGGTGAGCAATATCAAATGTTGCCATTTGTGCCCCCCGCCGACCACCTGCACTAGATACTGTAAAGCACATACGATCATATATATCCATAAATGAAAGTGGACCGCTTGTGTATGCACCTGCACCTGCCACAAAAGCCCCTTTTGGTCTCAACGTTGAGTATTCATAACCAATTCCACATCCGGCTTTTAAAGTCAGCCCAGCTTCATGGACCTTATCAAGTATGTCGGTCATACTATCTTCAATTACCCCGGAAACAGTACAATTGATAGTACTTGTTGCTGGTTTGTGATCAAGCGCACCAGCATTTGAGGTAATACGCCCTGCAGGGATAGCCCCATTCTGCAAGGCCCATAGAAATTCTTTATGCCACAATTCTCTTTTTTCTGGTTTTTCTACATCAGCTAAAGCGCGCGCCACTCTTTGGTAAGTTTCATCGATATTTTTATCAATAAAATCACCATTTTTTGATTTTAGTCTATATTTTTTATCCCAAATATCTTCAGAGACAGACTGAAAAGGTATCTTTCTTTCTTCAGATTCTTCATCTATAGACTCTGACGGCACAACTTTGAGCATTTATTTCCCCTAATTTTTGACTGTTTGGAGCACAAATTTTTGAAAAAAGGCTTTATAAATAAAACCACTACATATTGTGCTAGTGAAAAAAATTTTAACATCTTGTTGTGTTTGGTCAAGAGTTATTTTGATAAAAACTCATAATTTTTTGAACTAATTTTGCACAAATATTATATAGACCATATTTAATCAATTGCTTGGCCTAAAATAAAAAATATAAATAAATTTCACATTGTGAGAAAATTACAAAATGTATTTTTTTATTTACGAAATTATAATCTTTTGTCTTATACCTTTTGCTTTAGCAAAACTTTTTTATCGAGCGATAATAAAGCCTGAACAATTAAAATATCTAAGTGAACGTTTTGCTATTTATCCCAAAGACAAAGGGTCTTTATGGAAATCCAGACAAACAGTTTGGCTCCATTGTGTTTCTGTTGGGGAGACTGCAGCCGTCTTTAATCTTATTGAAATTTTATTAAAACGATACCCCAAAACATATTTCCTTGTTAGTCATGGGACTTTAACGGGGCGAAATACTAGATTGCCAAATAATCAAAGAATTCATCGAGCTTATTTGCCTTATGATACAAAAGGAGCTAGTAAAAGATTCTTGTCTTATTTTCAGCCTAAAACAGGCCTAATTCTTGAAACAGAGTTGTGGTTTAATTTAATAAATCAATGCAGCTTGAATAAAGTGCCATTGCATTTAGTTAACGCACGACTATCACAAAAGTCTTTAAACAGTTATTTACCTTTTAAAAAATTTATTAATTCTGGCTTATCTCAGCTTAATTCAATTTATGTCAGATCCAAAGAGGACTTAGTTAATTTTAAGCGCCTTACGCAAGCTAATACAAGGATAATGGGAAATCTAAAATTTGAAGCTACTCCTCCTAAGGGAATTCGTGAGAAAATTAATAAATTAAAAAATAAATTAAAAATAACCAATCAATTTGTTTTAGTAGCTGGAAGCACTAGGCCCGGAGAGGAAAAAATTCTTTTAGAAGTTGTAAAAAAATTAAATTATAAAGATTTGATTTTGGTAATAGTTCCCAGGCACCCAGAAAGATTTATAGAGGTAGAGAAAATTTTTCTAGAACAGAATTTAAAAATTAAAAGAAAAAGCAAATTAGGAATTCTAAAGAAGCCCCCAGCCTATATTTTAGGAGACACAATGGGAGATCTGTATGAGACTTATGGGATAGCAAGTTTAGCGATCATTGGCGGAAGTATTTTAGATTATGGCGGACAAAATCCTATTGAGCCAATGAGTTTAAATATTTTAACTGCAGTTGGCCCATCAATTTATAATTTTAAAGATATGGTGAGTGATGCCGAAAAAAATAAGGCGATATTTAGGTTTAAAGATATGGTCGAATTAGAAAAGATTATAAAAAATTTGATAGTTGAGGGGCAAATTAATCAAAACATACTTAGAAATGCTCAGCAATATATAAAGAACTCATCCGGTGGCACGGAAAAAGTCGTTCGATTAATTAATCAATATCTTTAATTAATGAAGCAACCTTCTTAAAAGCTTTATTTTCAGATGTTTTTAGCCATTCAAATACGACTGATTCTGTATTAGTAATGAAGCACCCTTCTTCGCGCATCCTGTTAATAGCATTTTGTTTGTTTTGAATATTTCTTGAAACTACAGCATCTTCAATAATAAACACATCTTTACCTGATTTAATAAGGCCGAGTGCGGTTTGTAAAACGCAGATATGAGCCTCCATACCCATTAGGTAAATTTGGGGGCGTGTTTTAATTAAGTACCTCAGAAAAATTGGCTCCTCTGTGCATGCAAAAACATTTTTTTCAACAAACTTTGCTTCAGATAAGAAGGGCATCATTGAGTTAAGAGTATGCCCAAGCCCTTTCGGGTATTGTTCCGTACAAACTTGTGGAATACTTAATTCATTAGCCACCGTTACAAGTAATTCACAACGTCTAGTAATTTTGTTTATTATCTCTTTAGGCATAGCTGCCGATAGTTTTTCTTGCATATCAATTATGACTAATTGGCTTTTTTCTGTCAGCGCAATCATTCTTAGTTCACCATTAAGTATTGATTAACTTCATCTAGATCTGAAAAAGATAATAGTCCGACTGATAATTTTAAATTTATGAAATTCATAATGTAATTATAGCGTGATTCTAATACATTCAATTTAGCATTAAATAATATTTGTTGGGAGTCTAAAACTTGAACACTATTTCTTAAGCCTTCCTGAAATCCTAATTGGGTAGATTCCAATTGAAGTGCTGCTGCTTCCATTGCTTGTTGATAAGCTGATATCTCAGAAAAATTAGTTTGTAAACTTAAATAATAGTCTCTGACCTTAAGCTCAATACTCCTTCTAAGGTACTCTACATCCTGCTCTAATTTGCTTTTAAGTAAGATGGCCTCCCTAACTTTTGAGCTTGTCATGCCTCCTGAAAAAATTGGAATGCTAATTTCAACACCTATGCTATCCGAATAGCTTCTTACACCTTCATTCTTGGTTGCACCATAAGGATAACCACCTTTGTCCCAATTTCTTGATCGAGAGGCAACAGCATCTATTGTCGGATAGTGACTTGAACGTCTAGAATCAATTTCCCGTTCTGCAATTATGATCTCATCTTTCTTTATTTGAAGTTCTAGATTATTTTCTTGAGCTATTAAAATCCAATCATCTGCTAAATTATCAATTTCTGTAAATGTAATAACTGGATTCAATGGAGTTAGTTTGCCAGGGAGCGTCCCAGTAATTATTTGTATTTCTCTTTTTTTAATTTTGAGTTTTTGTATGGCACCAATCTGCTGCGCTTCAATTAGAGCTTTTTTTGTTTTTGCTTCATTAATATCTGTAACCGAAATTAGCCCGGCATCAAATTGTGCCTCAGCTTTTAATAGCTGTTCTTGAATAGAGGCTCGTTGATATTGAAAAAGATCTACCTGATTTGTTGCTAATAATGTCTCAAAATAGGCTTTGGAAATTCGAAAGATTAAATCTTGCTGCGTTTTAATAAGCTGTTTATCAGAAAGGCTGATTTGGGTTAATATTTTTTTATATTCAGCATAAGCAGAATAGTTAAATAAAGGCTGCTTGATTGTAACGCCATAATTATATGTTTTATAATTTGCTTTCTTTCCTGATAATAAATCGTTACTAGGCAAAGATGAAGTTAAGAATTTTCTTTCTTTATTTTGTTTATCAAAATTTGCATTCATATTGATGCTTGGCAGAAATAAAGATTTCCCTTGTTTGACTAATTCTTGTGCTGCTTTATTTTGAAAATGAGCAGAAGAGAGCAAAGAATCTTTTCTTAAGGCTTCTTGATATAGCGCAATTAAATCTATGGATTCCTGTGCGGAAGAAACTGGGACAAATAGCACAATAGCAGAAAATATAGTTAACAAGAATCGCTGCAATAAAATTTTAAGGTTAAAAATAATTTTCATTTGCTTTAAAATATAATTTGGCCTAATTAAGACTTTTTTGAGATTGTTCGAGTAAATGTTTTTAATAAGGTTCGCCCCCATAATTAAATTATATATTAGAGGGACAAACTAATTATGAGCATTTCTCATCTATCTTTATATTATATATGGATTAGCTTGCACATTTATTGATATTCGAATAATCTGTAAAGCTACTGCTAGGGGTCTATTAAATTTAAAAAATAGTGAGAAATACCCTTCGAACCTGATGTGGGTAATGCCGCCGTAGGGAAAGCATTTTTAATGCTCCTTACGTTCAAAAAGGAGTTCTAAATGAATGCACCAGATAAAGCACTAAAAAAAAATATAGATCAATTCATAGGGAAAGATGCTCAGCTTGACGACGATGCATTAAAACCATTTGCTAATTCAAAAAAAATCTATATACAAGGGTCGACTCCGGATATCCAGGTTCCTTTTAGGGAGATTAGCATTTCAGACACGCCGTCTGAATTTGGCGCAGAGAAGAATGCCCCTGTATTGGTATACGATACATCAGGCCCTTATACTGACCCGAAATATGACATTAATATCCAGAACGGTCTGCCTCCTTTAAAAACAAAATGGATTGAAGATCGTAAAGATACCGAGATATTAGATGGGCCTACATCAGTTTATGGCCGAGAAAGAGAAATGGATCCTGAACTAGAAAAAATGCGGTTTAATCTTCTCCGTAAACCAAGAAGGGCTAAGCCAGGTAAGAATGTTTCTCAGATGCATTATGCTAAAAAAGGCATTATTACTCCAGAGATGGAATATATTGCCATCAGAGAAAATCAGAGACGGGAGGGTTTGTCAGATGTAATTCAAACTCAGCATCCAGGGCAAAATCATGGCGCCCAAATTCCAACTAAAATTACACCCGAATTTGTTAGGGACGAAGTGGCTAAAGGCCGTGCAATTATTCCTGCTAATATTAATCATCCAGAAACTGAACCTATGATTATTGGACGTAATTTCTTAGTTAAAATAAATGCCAATATTGGTAATTCAGCATTAGGGTCAAGCATCAGTGAAGAAGTTGATAAAATGGTGTGGGGAACCCGATGGGGCGCTGATAATGTGATGGATCTTTCAACTGGAAAAAATATTCATGAAACGCGTGAATGGATTATAAGAAACAGCCCAGTTCCTATTGGTACAGTTCCCATCTATCAAGCATTAGAAAAAGTTAATGGTAAGGCTGAAGATTTAACTTGGGAAATATTTAAAGACACGCTTATTGAGCAAGCTGAGCAAGGCGTCGATTATTTTACTATTCATGCGGGGGTGAGATTAGCCTATATTCCAATGACAGCAAAACGAATGACGGGAATTGTAAGTCGGGGTGGATCTATTATGGCTAGCTGGTGTCTCGCGCACCATGAAGAGTCATTCCTTTACACACATTTTGAAGAAATATGTGAAATTATGAAGGCCTACGATGTTAGCTTTAGCTTGGGTGATGGACTGCGCCCAGGTTCTATTTACGATGCAAATGACGAAGCACAATTCGCTGAATTAAAAACTTTAGGTGAGTTAACGAAGGTTGCTTGGAAGCACGATGTTCAAGTAATGATTGAGGGGCCGGGTCATGTTCCTATGCATCTCATAAAAGAGAATATGGACCTTCAGTTAGAACACTGTGATGAAGCGCCTTTTTATACATTAGGGCCTTTAACTACTGACATTGCACCAGGTTATGATCATATTACTTCTGGAATTGGTGCTGCAATGATTGGCTGGTATGGGTGTGCAATGTTGTGCTACGTTACACCAAAAGAACATTTAGGATTGCCCGAAAAAGAAGATGTAAGGGTGGGAATTATTACTTATAAAATTGCTGCGCATGCAGCTGATTTAGCAAAAGGGCATCCCGGAGCTCAAATCCGAGACAATGCATTGTCTAAGGCACGTTTTGAATTTAGATGGAATGATCAGTTTAATCTTGGCCTTGACCCAGAAAAAGCAAAAGAATTTCATGATGAAACCTTGCCACAGGAGGGGGCTAAACAAGCGCATTTCTGTTCTATGTGCGGACCACATTTCTGTTCTATGAAAATTTCACAAGACGTAAGAGATTACGCCAAGAAAAAAGGTTTCACAGATCAAGAAGCGTTGAAAAAAGGAATGGAAGAAAAATCAATCGAATTTGTGAAGAAAGGCTCAAAAGTCTATCAAAAAGTGTAATTAAACAATGGACTTTTATCTTTTATGGGTTGCATTTTTATTAGGAATTATTGAGGGCGTAACAGAATTTCTTCCTGTTAGCTCGACAGGCCATCTAATAATTGGCGCTGAACTTTTGGGATTTACACACCCTTCTAGCAAAGTATTCGAGATATTTATCCAACTCGGTGCAATCCTTGCTGTGGTGGTAGAGTACAGAAAAAAGATTGTAGATACTTTTATTGGGATTCAAACAGATAAAATTGCTCAAGTTTTTACGAAAAATTTAATTATCGCATTTTTTCCGGCAGCGATATTAGGCTTCTTTTTTCACAGCCTGATTAAGCTATATCTATTTAATCCCATTGTGGTTGGAATTGCATTAATAGTTGGTGGAATTCTTATGATTATCATTGAGAAAAAATTACCAAATAGACCTAAAGTTGATGTTGATAAAATCAGCAATAAACAGGCATTGATTGTTGGAATAGCCCAGTGTTTTTCTTTGATTCCAGGAATATCTCGAGCTGCCTCAACAATTATGGGTGGGCTTATAGGCGGATTAGATAGAAAAACTGCAACGGAATTTTCATTTTTCTTAGCTATCCCAATTATTTTTGCCGCATCTATCTTTGATTTATCTTCAAATATTGATGTGTTAAGTAAAAGTGATATTCCAGTATTTGTAATAGGCTTTATTACTGCTTTTTTTAGCTCTTACTTAATAATAAAAATTTTTATTTGGTTTGTAGCACACAATACATTTGTTGTATTTGGTTGGTATAGAATCATCGTTGGTTGTTTAACTATTTATTATTTTCTTTAAAGATTTTAATGAAAGATTATCAAAATTTAATTCCAATTTTAAAGAAAATTGAAAAGCTCTCAGAAAGCAATCCAATATCTATTAAGAAAGCGCTTTCAGAATTAGATCATTTTGGCTTTTCTCTTATTGCATTAATTTTAGTACTTCCATTTATGCAGCCTTTTCCAGTAGGACCTCTAAGTGTTATTGGAGGATTAACTATAGCAGCTTTAGGGATGCAACTTTTGCAAAGAAAGCCATTTCCTGTTTTACCCGAGAGACTCCTAGTCATTACCCCTGGAAATAAAAGTTGGAAATGGATTACAAAAGTTTGCATTTTTATAATTTATTGGACAAAAAAAATTACTAGGCCTAGATTGCTTTATTTTGTTTCAGATGAAACAGGGATCAAGTTTGAAGGTGGGATTTTTATTTTAGGCGGATTATTAATGGCAATCCCTTTCGCAATGTTATTGCCATTAAATAACTTTTTCCCTGGACTGGCTATATTATTTGCCACAATTGCACAATTTGAAAAAGATGGGATTTTTATTCTGCTAGCAATTTTTTGGATAATATTCTCAATTTTATATTTTAGTTTATTTGTTTATGGATTATATTATCTTGGCTCAGAAGGTATGGAGTATTTACCAGAATGGGCTTTTCAGTTCAGCCAATGAGTTTAATTTCGGATCAACTTATTCCGTGGCAAAAAAAGTTTGGCCGGAATAATTTGCCTTGGCAAGAAACAAAAAATCCATATCTTATATGGATATCTGAAGTTATGTTACAACAAACCCAAGTTAAAACAGTATTACCATATTATCGAAAATTTATAATAATATTTCCAAATATAAAGAGTTTAGCATTAGCTGATGATGATCATGTGATGCAGTTATGGAGCGGGTTGGGTTATTATGCGAGGGCAAGAAATTTGCATGAAAGTGCAAAAATAATTCATAGTAAATTCCAAGATAAATTTCCAACAAAACTCACTGATTTATTATCTCTTCCAGGAATAGGGCGCTCTACTGCAGGGGCAATTTGCTCACTTGCATTTAATCAAAAAACACCAATATTAGATGGTAACGTTAAACGAGTTTTCACCCGACTTTATGGGATTAAAGATTGGGCTGGTCTTGTATCCGTTGAAAAAATATTATGGGTTATGGCAGAAAAAAATCTTCCTGAAAGTAAATTTGGCAAATATAACCAAGCCCTTATGGATTTAGGAGCAACAATATGCTTTAAAAAAGAACCAATGTGTACACAATGCCCTATCAATAATAGTTGTAAAAGTTTTTTACACAAATGGACTAATATTATTCCAGCACCAAAGCCAAAAAAAGAAAAATTAACTGAGGTCTCTTATTTTTATATTGTTCAAAGTAAATCAAAATTTCTATTTATTAAGAAACCAAAAAAAGGAATATGGGGCGGGCTTTGGTCATTTCTAGAATCTAAAGAAGAGTTAGACATTAAACAGTGGGTTTTAAACAATCTTGAAATTAGTGATTTTAGATTATTGCAGAATGGAGTTGTGACTTCAGTTTTTACTCACTATAAACTTAAAATGCATTATCAGCATATAAAAGTAAAAAATCTAAAAAGTAAGGAAGATTTGCTAGGGTTCGCATGGCATGATAAAGATAAAATTGAAGAGGGGGCATATCCCGCACCAGTAAAAAAAATATTAAAAAAATTAATGCAAGATAGTGCAACCCGATAATTTATTTTTGTTTAGGGGTTGCGACCAACATAATTACAAGGCATGATTCGAATTAATTAAAAAAAGTAAGGAATTAATGTTATGCAAAAGTTTATTGATCCTATAGCAAGAATTTTATTGTCACTGATATTTTTTATCTCAGTATTATTTATCTTAAGTAATATATTAAGCAACCCAAATGGCTACGGAGCTTATCAAGATATGTTGGGAGCAAGAGGACTTCCAGGTATCTTTGCGCCGTTGAGTATCTTAATTCAATTCGTAGCAGGCTTAACTTTAATTATCGGATATAAAATCAAAATTACAGCATACGTGTTAGCTGCTTACTCATTTATTTGGGCAATAGTCTATTTAATAAATGCATTTACAGGGCAGCCGCATTTATTATTAATGTCACTCCAGTATTTAACTATTACTGGCGGCCTTTTTTATATGGGGGCTCATCCAGCTATTGGCTTTAGCATTGATGGGTTGAAAAAATAAGCTTAAAGAGCTGAGCTTTTTATTCCCATTCTAATTTTGGATATATTTGATTAATATTTCTAGCATTTTGAACATCAAATAATTCCCATTTCTTTGCTTCGGATTGAGCCACTGTTTCTATGGCTTTTTGAAGTCCTATATCTTCTGCAATTGCTTGCCTTATTTCATTCCTTAAAGTTATAAAATAATTTTTTTGTTTTTTAAAAGCTTCTTTCCAGTTTTTTGTTGGAGTTCCATGGCCAGGAATAACAAGCTTAATATTTAATGACATAAATTTGTCAAGAATATCAATAAAGCCGTTTATATCGCCGTCAACTACTGGGGTTCGTTCAATAAATAATAAATCACCAGCCCAAAGAGTTCCAGTTGATATGTCTTCAATAGTAATATCACTATTTGTATGAGCAATAGAATATGCACTTATTTTAATTTTTCTTTCACCTAGATCTAAAATCATAGTGTCGTTAGCTTTTAATAAAATTGAAGGTGGAATTTGGATAGTTTTTTCGAATGGGATGTTTAAATATTTAAGATTTAATTCTTCATAGAATTTTTTTCTTAATTGCATTGCCTCTGGAAGTTGTTTGTGACCAATGAATTCGGTATTTTTATCTTGAAATGCAGCGTTACCATATATATGGTCAAGATGAACATGGGTATTAATTACATATTTAATCGGCAATGATGTTTTTTCTCGAATTAATGCTTTAAGAGACTCACCTATTGCTAAAGTTCCTCCCGTGTCAATAACTGCAACACTATTTTTACCAATAATGAATCCAATATTACCAATGTCCCCTTGATAGTTTTCATCAACATCAAAATGCTTTCCTTGATGAACAAATATCCCTGGCGCTACTTCAATAATATCTACTTGAGATGAACTTGCTAAGATATTTTGTGTTAAAAAAGTTAAAAAAAAGAATAAAAGAGTTAGTTTTTTTTCCATCTTGTTAAATTAGAGCTATGATTACATTAACTTTATTTTACCCTATATTAATTATGAGTAGTGCTGCAAAAAAATATAATAATGTTGCAATCGTTTTACATTGGCTAATTGCGATTGGCATTTTCTTTATGTTCTATCTTGGATGGTTTATGGAAGCTTTACCAAAAGAGGGAACAAAAGCTTTAAGTTATGACTTATTTGATTTAGGTTTATATACTTGGGAATTAAACAAAGAAGCCACACCAAGAGCTTTCTATTTTAATCTTCATAAGTCTATTGGGCTTACAATATTTGTGCTTATAATTTTTAGAATTATTTGGCGATTGACTCACCGTCCACCGGCATTACTTGAAACAATGAAGTCCTGGGAAAAAAGATTAGCTAACGTAGCTCATCGTGGACTTTATTTATTGATGTTCTTAATCCCTTTATCAGGAATTATTATGTCTATCGGAAGTAAGTACGGTATTAAATGGTTTGGGATTAAAGTAATTCCTGGTATTGATGATTCTGGAGTGAGAGAGTTGTTTCTTGAATTTCATCAAATTTTTGGGGTATTAATTTTATGTGTTTTATTTTTTCATATTATTGGAGGCCTAAAACATTCATTTTTAGACAAGGATGGAACACTTCGAAGAATGTGGTTTAGTAAGTAAATCTAGCATTATGTAACGATAATTGTAATAATAAGCCATCATGCCTAAAGATATTTTAACCATAACAAACCACGATCGTAATATCTTTCAAGGGAAATATATATATCCTGTTGTATCAAGGAGAGCAGGTGGCTTGTCTTTGGGAATCAATTTAAACACAAACAATGCTTGTAACTGGCAATGTATTTATTGTGAAGTTCCAAATTTAGTCAGAGGCAAACCAGAACCTATTAATTTACAAGAACTAGAGAGCGAACTTGATTATTGGCTTGATCAGATAATTAATAAATCTTTTTTAAGTCAATATACTAAAAGTAAAACAGAGTTCAAAGATATAGCTTTCTCTGGGAACGGAGAACCAACAGCATCTAAACAATTTAAAGATGTAATTGGTATTTTAATTAAGAAGATTAACGAATATAAATTAGATAAAATAATAATAATTCGTTTGATTACAAATGGGAGCTATATGGCTAACCCAGTCATACAAGAATCATTATCTTTGATAAGCAATTTTAATCGTGAAATCTGGTTTAAAATAGACGGTGTGAAAGAGTATGATATACAAACGGTCAATCAAGTTAATTTATCATTAGCGACTATTAAAAAAAATCTTGAGGCTGCACTTAGTAATGGCCCTACGGTTATTCAGACCTGCTTGTTTAAATTAAATGAAAAATTGCCCAGCTTGGAGTCATTGGGCGCATATATTAATTTTTTAAAACTTTATGAGAATAAGGTTAAAGGAATACATCTTTATAGTTTGGCCAGATTATCTGAACAACCTAGTCAAAATAAATTAACACGACTTACAAAATCCGAATTAGAAGTTATTGCTAGTAAAATAAAAGTATTAAACATCCCGGTCCACATTTTTTCTTAAATATGATATGAAAAGTTTATTAATTATTTTTTTGTGTTTATTTTTATTAACTGCTTGCCAAGAGCAAAATGATGATTGGAGCTCTTATGGCAAAGATCTTACAAATCAACGGTTTTCGAAATTAGATCAAATAAATATTAAAAATGTAAAAAATTTGGAATTAGGTTGGCAATATCAAACAGGAATTAGTGCAACGTTTCAAGCTACTCCTATTGTCCACAAAGGCATTATGTATGTATCTTTACCTTTTAATCATGTAATTGCTTTAGATGGGAAGACAGGTAAAGAATTGTGGCGTTATGAACACGACAGAAACCCTAACTGGAAAATGTGTTGCGGACCAACCAACCGTGGAGTAGCGGTCCATGGCGATCAGATTTTTTTTGGGACTGTTGATGCAAGACTAATTTCACTCGACATTAAAACTGGCGAAAAAATTTGGGATATTAATGTAGTAGAAAAAGTAGTAGAAACAGAATCTTTAAGCTCGCTAAATGAATTAGATCCAAACCGAGATAAAATTATAAGTGGCGGAACGGGCGTTGGTATTTCTATGGCGCCTGTTGTTTATAAGAATAAAGTAATTATAGGAATTACAGGCGTTGGCTACGGCCTTCATATAGAAGAGCAGGGGAGCGACTCACCATTAGGTGCGGTGGTTGGAGTTGCTGGAAGGTTTGGAAGGCCTGGATTCTTAGCGGCTTATGATATTTATTCTGGCAGACAAGTATGGCAATTTGATACAATTCCCAAACAAGGATGGGAGGGCAAGTTTACAAATTATACTGGTGATGGCGAAGTGCTTAATCGTGATACCTATCTTGAAAAAGAAGCATTAGCTCAATATCCAGACTCTGCTAAATATGGTGGAGGTTCTGCATGGACAACCCCTGCTATTGATGAAATAACAAATACACTTTTCTTTGGAACTGGAAATCCCTCCCCACAGATGAGTGCAGAAACCAGACCAGGAGATAACCTTTATACAGTTTCATTAGTGGCTTTAGATGCCGATACAGGTAAATTAAAATGGTTTTACCAGCAAGTACCTCATGATACATGGGGATATGATGTTGCTAGCCCGCCTTTATTATTTGACACTATTAAGGATGGCAAGGTAGTACATGCCGTTGGTCAAGCTGGCAAAACAGGGTGGTTTTATATACACAACAGAGATAATGGCGAGCTTTTACTTAAATCAGAAGCATTTGTTCCTCAAAATAATTTATTTGCTAAAGCAACTCCGGAAGGAATTATAATTTATCCGGCCATTCTTGGGGGTTCAAATTGGTCTCCGGTGAGTATGAATTTAGATCATCACCTAGTATATGTTTCTGGCATTCATGCTCCCATTAAATACACTCTGCATGAAAAAAAATCTAATAATAATGTAATTAAATATACTAGCTCTGAGCCTTCTGACGATCCTCAATGGGGATTGTTATCAGCTATAAACGTATCAACTGGTAAAATTAAATGGCAACATACAACAGAGCAACCTCTTTTAGGGGGCTCTCTTGCCACAAAAGGAAATTTAGTTTTTCTAGGTGAGGGCAATGGCGACTTTAATGCTTTTAATGCAGTTACCGGTGAATTAATTTGGCAAACAAATATAGATGCAGGTGTGAATGCCCCACCAATTACTTATAAGATTAATGGTAAACAATACATTGCTGTTGTAGCTGGAGGAAATAAAATTATGGGCTACAAGCAAGGAGATTATATAAGTGTGTATCAACTTCCAGAATAGATTTTATTTATTAAATAAGGATAATTTTTGAAAATTACAGTCGTAGGAATTGGTTATGTTGGTTTAGCAAATGCAATTCTGCTCGCACAGAATCATAGCGTTACCTTAATTGATATTATTTCTGACAAAGTTGATTCAATTAATCAAAGAAAATCCCCTATCCAAGATACTTATATTACTGAATACTTGGAGTCAGTCAAATTAGATCTTCATGCAACAACTGATCAAAATAGTGCTTACAAGGATGCTGAATTAGTTATTATAGCCACCCCTACAGACTATGACCCTGCTACAAACTTTTTTAACACCAAGTCAATTGAAGAATCAATAGATAAAATACTTAAAATAAATAATAAGGTACCAATTTTAATAAAATCAACAGTCCCTGTTGGATATACGGAAAGTTTAAGATTAAGATTTAATATACATCATATAATTTTTTCGCCTGAATTCTTAAGAGAAGGTCAGGCTTTATATGATTGTCTATATCCCTCAAGAATTATCATAAGCAACAAAGAAAATGAGGGAAAGATGCTGGCGGAATTATTTCTGCAAGGGGCGATAAAGAAAGATGTATCAATTTTATATACAGATCCAACTGAGGCTGAAGCCATTAAGCTTTTTTCAAATATGTACTTAGCAATGCGAGTTACTTTTTTTAATGAATTAGATACTTTCTCATCAAAACATGAATTAAGCACAAAGCAAATAATTGATGGTGTTAGTTTAGACCCAAGAATAGGAAATTATTATAATAATCCATCATTTGGATACGGAGGCTACTGCCTCCCAAAGGATACCAAACAATTACTAGCAAATTATAAAGATATTCCAAATAATATTATGCAGGCTATTGTTGATAGTAATGAAACTAGAAAAGAGTTTCTTGTAGAAGAGATAATAAATACTAAGGCTAAAGTTATTGGTATTTATCGCTTAATAATGAAAAGTAATTCTGATAATTATAGAGAGTCAGCAATTTTAGGAATAATAGAAAGATTAAAAGAAAAAAAAGTAGATATAATTATTTATGAGCCTCAAATTAACAAGGATAAATTAGAGGAACTAACAATCGTTAATAATTTAAATGAGTTTATGAAAAAGTCTGAAATTATAATTGCAAATCGATATCACCCTGAATTAGAAAAAGTAAAAGATAAGGTTTATTCTAGAGATATTAACAATAAAGATTAAACTTCAAGAGACGAAAAATTTTTAAAATTATATTACTTTTAATACATCTATTTATTGGGACTCTATGCATCATAATTTTTCCAGTAATTAATCGTCAATTAAAATTTTTTTTAATTAAGAGGTGGTCTTCATTACTTTTAAAAATATTTAAAATTAATTTAGTTGTTAATAATGATTTAAAAAAAATATTACGTAAAAAAAATTATTTAATAGTTAGTAATCACATTTCATGGCTAGATATTTTTGTTATTAATTCAGCATACCCAGTTACATTTGTCGCTAAAAAAAGTATTTCAAGATGGCCAATCCTTAGTTGGCTTGTCAAAGCCTCTGAAACAATTTTTATTGATCGTAAACGAATTACTAAGATAAAAGAAACATCAAAGGAAGTAGAGAATTTCCTTCAAAACAAAGGGAGCATTTGTATTTTTCCAGAAGGGACTTCAACAGATGGATCACAACTTCTTAATTTCAAAAGTACTCTATTACAAACGGCAATCAATAAAAAAATTTCGGTACTTCCAATTGCTATTCAATATTTTCATAAACAAAGATTTTGTTCGGCACCTGCGTACTATGCAGATTTATCTTTATTAGATTCAATTAGAAACTTAATTAAATTTGATAATATAGATGCTAAATTAACTATTTTGACCGAGATTCAGTATATTTCTGACAGAAAAGTTTTAGCTAATGAAGCATATGTAAAAATAAGTAGAGTGATAATTAATTGTATTAGTAGTTAAATAAAAAAAAATATAAAAATGCCCTTAAAAATATAAAATAGGTAAGTACAAGATTTGTGCTAACTGGAATCCTGCTTACAAATTTAAATATATACCCTTTAAATATTTTTTTTCATGGCTTAGGTGTTTTGGGAGAGACCCAATGGGGATATGAGAATAAAGATAATGCAATAATGATTAATTTTGGTTTACAAATACCTCTATTTTTAATTGGATATATTAATTTCATGATGTAACCTTAAGTTTTTATCGCAAAGTTTTAATATGCAAATAAGAAATACTAAAGAAATTTACCAGCAATTAAAAGAAGCACGAACTAAAATATTAATACCTCTAATATTGCTAACAATCACTTCCTATTTTTCCTTTATTTGGGTGATTGCTTTCAACCCAAATTTTTTTTCTATATTAATATTTGATACAAATATTTCGATTGGTATTTTTTTGGGCTTCCTATTAATCCTTTTAATATTCCTAATAACTTTAATATACGTTTATTTTGCTAACAAAATTCTTGAGCCTTTAATAAACAAGATAAAAAAAAATGAATAAATTAATTTTTTTACTAGGACTTTTATTTTCGAATTTATCATTTGCTAGTGCTGCTAATGAAGAATTAAACTACACAGCGATTATTATGTTTGTCTTATTTGTTGGCGTGACGCTTTTTATTACTTATTGGGCATCAAAAAAAACTCACACAGCGAAAAGTTTTTATACGGCAGGCGGAAATATTACAGGTTTTCAAAATGGCCTAGCAATTTCAGGTGATTTTATGTCAGCGGCATCTTTTCTTGGGATTTCTGGTTTAGTCTATTTGTCAGGATTTGACGGCCTTATTTATTCGATTGGGTTTTTAATTGGATGGCCTATCATTTTATTATTAATTGCTGAGCCACTTCGTAATCTAGGTAAATATAGCTTTTCTGACGTTGTTTCTTTTAGACTCAAACAAAAACCCATCAGAATACTCGCTGCTTGTGGCTCATTGTCTACTGTAATTTTATATTTAATAGCTCAAATGGTCGGTGCTGGAAAGCTTATTGAAATTCTATTTGGCTTACCTTACTATTCAGCTGTAATGATTGTTGGTGGATTAATGATTTCATATGTAACTTTTGGTGGAATGCTTGCTACGACCTGGGTCCAAATAATTAAGGCTGTTCTTTTGTTATCTGGAGCAACGCTAATTGCATTCCT
>Ga0302126_10000397_pt1 | contig 28801 bp, 18 predicted proteins | sample CB4_20m_MG_FD_203108 | JGI IMG/M metagenome (GOLD analysis project Ga0302126, IMG submission 203108) | Marine microbial communities from Western Arctic Ocean, Canada - CB4_20m | ecosystem: Environmental > Aquatic > Marine > Oceanic | place: Canada: Western Arctic Ocean | collected 2017-09-24 | reverse complement strand
ACGATTCTAAGGTAGTTAGAATTAGTTTTTACCGACTAGTACTTCACATACTCCGTCTGGTGTTTCGCCGTTATATCCTGTGATTGCTTTACCAATAACTGAACCTGCTTTAATATTATCAGGGTCACCTTTGCAACCGTATCCTGATTGATCAGAAGTTACGATTAAATCACCTTTCATTACTGGGCCGATTACTTTACATGGTACACGTCCGATCAGTGCTAGTTCTACAACATACTCGCCTTCACCTGCTGTGCATTCTGCATTATAGACCTGAGCCGGGTTCGTTGATACGATACCTGCAACGCCTTGAGACATGTGTTTTCCAGTTGTTGATAGTTCTGCTTCTCCACCGAATACTACTACTGTTCCTGCTTCATAGTCTTGGTCTGCTGTGTATTTCTCAGCCAAATCCGCGTAAGTAGCGTTAAGTGTTGATCCTGCTGTCAGTGTATAGTCACCAGTAATAGTACCTGCTGTTGAACTAGACCCTGTAGTAATTGTAGTAGACTGCATTGTTCCAGCATTCATTGTACCAGTCACCGTTAATGATGATAATGTACCTGTACTTGTAATATTCGGCTGTGCCGCTGTTGTTACTGTACCTGCTGTTGTTGCACTTCCTGCACTTCCTGCTGAACCTGAGACGTTAATTCCCCATGTACCTGATGCGTTTGTACCAGTTGTACTAGGTGCTCCGATTGTGTTATAAGAAATAGTTCTTGCTGTACCACCATTGAATGCTGTACCTGAAGCAACTCCTGATCCACTATTGTTAAATGTTGCTGAACTTGTTGTGCTTCCTGCTGTTGTAGCAGAGCCTGCTGTAGTTGCTGAACCTGCTGACGTTGCACTTGCTACAGTACCTGAGACATTTGCTCCTGCTACTGAGTTTGCTACTTGAGCAAAGTCAACTTCACCAGATACATTCTGTCCTGCTACTGAACCTGCTGAACCACTTACTGAACCAGAGATTGTACCCGAGACTGTTAAGCCTGAGAGTGTACCTACAGAAGTAATGTTAGGTTGTGCGGCTGTTGTTACAGTACCTGCTGTACCTGTTGTGTTCTGATTCAGAGTTGCAACGTATGCCGCTCCGATTGCTGTACCATTCCATACACCTGTATCAATTGTGCCAACTGATGTTAGTGATGAATCTACAACACTTGAGTTAAGAACTGTATCAGTCAATACACTTGCGCCTGCAGTAATTTGAACGTTCGCCGCCGCTGTCATTTGACCTTTGCCATTCACTGTGAATGTTGCGTTGTGTGTTCCGTTACCGTATGCTTGTGCAGATACTGCTGTATCTGTTATTGAGAATGTTGAACCAGTTAGTGTAAGTCCAGCACCTGCTAAGAATGATCCTGCTCCTGAGAACTGAACAAATGTAGCCGCGTCTGTACCAATTGTTACTACTGGGTCTGTCATTACAAAACCAGTGTCATTTAATGTAGTACCTTGTTGTATGAATACAAAGTCACCACCAGCCATTTCAGCTGGAGTATCAAAATCTGATGCTCTTGTTAAGATTGTTGCTGATGTTTTGACATATATACCGTTGTTTGCTGGTGCCGCTTCATTTTTAACTAGAACTCTGTCATCAGTCGAAATACTAATTCCGTCTAATGTATTGAAAGTTCCTGAAGATGTTGTTAATGTTGCACCAACTCCTGCTGTTCCGTTATTATAAGTGATTGTACCACCTGTAATAGATGTAAGTGTACCAGGTGTTCCTGCTATACAAGGTGCTTGTATTGCAAGTCCTTGTGCTAAGTCATCAACATACTGCTTAGTAGCGGCATCTGTTGATGCTGTTGGTTCTGCTAAGTCTAAAATTCGTTTTGAACTAACTGAGACTCCACCTGTTCCTGTTGGAGCAAGTGTTACTGGCTGATTAGTTCCAATTGATGTAATTGTAATACCTGCTGTTTTACCAATGATGTTATCAGTTACAACATTTGCTGTAGTGTCTACGTTTCCTGTTGTTGTTACAGAACTTAAAGTTCCTACTGAAGTAATGTTTGGCTGTGCGGCTGTTGTTACCGTACCTGCTGTTGTTGAAGTTGCTACTGTACCAGTAATGTTGCCGGCAATAATATTATCTAAACCACCTGCATCACCTGTAAATACTCCTGTGTTTGCTGTGATTGCTGAAGCAGTAATTGTTCCGTTAACACCTAGACCACTTAATGTGCCTAATGATGTAATGTTGCCTTGTGCGGCTGTTGATACTGAGCCTGCTACTGAAGCAAGAGCAACTGTACCAGAAACGTTAGCACCCGCTACTGCGTTTGCTGTCGCGGCGAATGTTACTTCACCTGAAACGTTTGCACCTGCTACTGCGTTAGCACTTGTAGCATCTGCGGCTAGAGTTGCTAAAGCAACTGTACCTGAAACATTAGCACCTGCTACTGCGTTAGCAGTTGCCGCGAATGTTACTTCACCACTTACGTTTCCACCGGCTACTGCGTTTGCTGATGTTGCACTTGTTGCTAATGCAACTGCGCCTGATACATTGCCACCTGCTACAGCATTTGCTGTTGCGGCGAATGTTACTTCTCCAGTTACATTTCCACCAGCAATTGCTGATAAGTTTGCACCGTTGCCTGCGACATATGTAAATACACCACCAGTACCTGCTACATTACCTGACGTAATGTTTCCAGTTACTGCTAATGCACCTAATGTTCCTACAGAAGTAATTGCTGTCTGTGAAGCAGTACCTAATGAACCGTTTAATGTGGTTGCTGTAACAGTTGGTGCTAATAAAATGTTTGTTGCTTTATCAAATGTAAATGTTGAGTCTGCTCCGAAGTCTCCGTCATCGTTAAAGATAACTTGAGTGTTTGCTCCAGCTGGCTGTTGTAAGTCCCAAGGGGCGCCGTTAGCATAGTAAAGATTGTCTGTTTTAACACCTGCTATAGCAGTAATGTTTCCAGTTACGTTTAAATAACCTGTTGTTGAAATACCTTCTGAGTTATCAGTGGTTTCAATCATAAAGATGTTTGCTTTGCCTGATGAACTATACTTCAATGCACCTGCTTGATTATCTTGTAGTTCCCAAACAGGACTAGATTCGATAGATCCAATGCCACCGCCTGCTATATATAGAGCATAGTTATTAACACTTGATCCTTCTGCTTTACCATATAGACCAACGTTCATACCTGCTACGTGAGTAGCACTTGTAATACCTCTAACACCTACTGCGGCTCCTGTATCACCTGTTGCAGTAACTGCACCTAGACCGAATATACCAGTACCTCTTGTGCCACCATTTGCTTGGCCGACGCCGTATACACCGATACCAGTAATGTCAGTATCACCAGAGTCACCTGCGGCTTCACCTACTATACCGATCCTTGAACCTAAGTTCTCACCAGTGTTATCTACTGAACCGATTACTGCGGCTCCAGAGAAGTCTGCACCAGATGCTGATGCACCTGCCGCTAATACTGTTAGTGTTCCGACAGAAGTAATGTTTGGTTGTGCCGCATCTACAACAGTATTTGAAGTAACTGCATGAGTAGTGTTTGCTACTGTACCAACAATGTTGGCTGCTACGAGAGCAGATAGTCCAGCACCAGAACCTATGAATACGTTACCATGAACGTTAGCATATGTATTGACTGAAATGACTTCACTAGTGTTTGTGACATCTGCGGCTAGAATTATCTCTGAGCCTGAATTGTCCCAACCAATGAATGCTTCTAATGGTTCAGTTGTATAGTAATTTAATATTTGACCACGATCTTTGCCATCATTTGATGATAGTACTGCGCCGTTTGGTCCGCCACCTAATTCGATAATTGGGTCTTCGACTTCAAATGAGTCTACGTTAACAGATGTTGTTGTACCGTTAACTGTCAAGTTACCTGTAATAATAGCATTACCTGACATGTTTAAATCTGCACCAGCTAGTTCGCCTGTTGCTGATATACTTCCTGTGCCAATTGCTCCTGTTACTGTTAGTGCGCCTAGGGTACCGACTGTAGTAATATTAGTTTGAGTGGCTGTTCCAAGTAAACCATTTAATGTAGTTGCAGTAACTGTGGTTGCTGATAGGGTATCAGTATCTTTGTCAAAAGTAAATGTTGCATCTGCTCCGAAATCACCGTCATCATTAAAGATAACTTGAGTATTCGCTCCAGCTGGCTGTTGTAAGTCCCATGCAACACCATTAGCATACAAAAGATTGTTTGTTAATACTCTTGTTGCCGCAACGTTACCTGTAACAGTCATTATATTCGTTGCTTTATCGAATGTAAAGTTAGCCTCTCCGCCTAATGCCGCATCATCATTGAAGATGACTTGTGTATTTGCTCCGCCTATCGTTGGAAACGATTCGACAGCTCCTGAAGATTTTTTGACTGACAGTACATCTGAATCACTTAAGAAGATTGTACCTTTTCCCGCAGCCGGGGTGGGGACTGACGCCGCCGTATTTTGTTTTAATATTAACATTTCCTATTACCCTATTATAGTTAAATTTGCTTTTTCAGCATGATTCTATTTATCGTTATTTCCCGTAATCAATTTTAGTCTGGTACATATGTACCCATTAAATTGACACTAGTGCTTGTATTAACAGGAGATGCACGTAAAAGTATATTAGATCCGGATAAAACAGTAGTTAGTGTTACTAAATCTGCTCCTGTTGTTGATAATGAACCATATACTGTCATTATCGGTGTAACTCCGTCATGTACTAATAGTACTTCTAATGCCTGATATCCTGTATTATCTGACACTTTCATTGTATATTTTGCTGATCTGTATGTTGCCGCGGGGAATGAATCGATAGTAGTATTAGTGCTACCAACTGATACTGCTGTTCTACTACTATAAAAATCTTCAACAGATAATGTTGTAGAGTTTATATTTGTAGCAGATACATTACCACGTGCGGTTAATGTTTTACCAGTACCGCATATTACTACGTTAGCATTAAGACCAATGTTAACATCTGTCATTGTTGTTGTAAAGACGCCGGCAGTTGTAGTGCCTGTATCTACAGAAATAACTCCTGCTCCACCACCTGTACCGAATCGTACAGTACCTGATGTAGATATAAAATTATTACCTGCTGTATTTCCTGATGCTGTTAATAGGCCACTTGTCTTATTAAATGTTAAGCCTGTTGTTGCTCCGAAATCAGTTCCACCGTCATTAAACTGAACTTGTGTATCTGATCCTGCCGCTGTTGATCCGAATGTTACTGCGACTCCGTTTGCATAAAAGTAACCGTCTGTTTTAATTCCTAATGGTACTACGTTGCCCGTTGTCGTTAAGACACCAGTGCTTGCCATAGTGAATACATCTGCTTGTCCACCGACGCCCATTGTTACTGATGCGCCTGCTGAATCTATTGATACATTAGATGTAGTATTAAAAATTCCAGTGTGATCAAAATCTTGTGATCCATCAAATATAAATTGACCGCCGTCGCCATTAGTCATAACCATAGCGCCGTTTGCGGCTTCTGCGAGACTACCGCCACCTAAGAATATAGATGTACCAGATAGATATAAATCTCTCCATCTGCTTGTGTTTGTACCTAAGTCATATATAACATTTGCACTAGGAATCATACTACCCGTTGCATTAACATTACCTGGAACATCTAAGTTACCAGAGTTTATATTGAATGTGAAGCCTGTATTACCATAGAACGTGCCCGAGTTGTCAAAGTAAATCTGTGATGATTCTGCGTTTTGAGAAACACCAACTTCAATTAGAATTCCTTCGACATCTAATTCCCCATCAATTTCAATTGGTTGAGAAAAAAGACCTTGTAGATTTGCACCTACTTGATAAGATTCAGAAGCATTGATTATGTAAGGCATAACTGCGGCTGTATTTGCCGCAAGACCTGTTGAACCGAATGATAAAGTGCCGGCACCATCTGTAATAATTCCTTGGCCAGTCGTGCCTCCAGTGATGGTGACATTACCGATCGCACCTAAATCACTAAGTTCAGTGACTGTTAGGTTGAAGGCTGTGACGTTACCTACATTACTGATAACCTCAACGGGAGTTTCCGCTACCGAAAAACCCCCAACAGAGTTAAAGGATCTTATTGCCATTATTAAATAAACCTATATTGAGTAACCCAAACTGTTGAGTCTGTTGCTGTCGGTGTTACGAGCAGTTCTAAATCACTACCATTTAAGCCTACTGCTAGTACTCCGGGTGATCCTGTTAAGAATGTTTGACCGTATGTAACGAAATCAACAGTTGATCCATCTGTTACAGTTAGTACTGATGCTACAGAAGTATTTCCTGAAGTTGCATCTATACCTTTAACTAAGAATTCTATTCCGTTGATACCAGAAACTGCAAAACTTGCAATTGCTACTTGTGATGTTGCTGTGGTTGTAACAGTGCCTGCCGCTAGTGTTGAAATCTCACTTGCACCAATGTTAACATTGGCTGCTAAGTTGGAAGCACCACTTACTGAAACACTTGTTAGTGTACCAACAGAAGTAACGTTTGGCTGTGCCGCTGTATATACTGTACCTGAGACAAGTGCGTTTGCTACTTGACCTGATACATTTCCACCTGCTACTGCATTTGCTACTGCCGCGAACGGTACTTCACCAGTTACATTAGCACCTGTTAATGCTGTTAAACCTGAACCGTTACCTGTAAATATACCTGTATTTGCTGTAAATGCGGGTGCTGTTACAGTACCATTAACGTTTAATGGTTTGTCAAGGTCTACTTGAGCATCATCTACGATGATTATATCAGCGACACCGTTAACAGACATTGTGATGTTGCCATCTGCTGTTGCGATGTTTACATTAGATGTTCCGTTAGAAATACCTGATAGATTTAATCCGACAATATTGGCTGCCGCGATGTTTGAGATACCGAAACCGTCACCATTAAAGATGCCTGATGTAGTATCAATGTTTCCTACTGCTACTACTTTAGCTCCAGTTGTAATATTGCCACCAGATACATTACCTGTTGCTTCAACTACGCCTGCTGTTGTTAAATTTCCACCAGTTACGTTACCAGTTGCAAGAACTAGTCCTGCTGTTGTTAAGTTGCCACCTGTTACGTTACCTGTAGCATCTACTAGACCACCTGTGTTTACGTTTCCGCTGTCTACGTTACCTGTAACTGCTAGTGAAGTCAATGTTCCTAAAGATGTTACGTTTGGTTGAGCCGCTGTAGTTAATGAACCACCGATGTCTGTAAATGTACCTGTTGTACCTGCTACGTTTCCACCAGTTACATTACCAGTTGCTTGTACAACACCAGCTGTAGTGATGTTTCCACCTGCTACGTTACCAGTTGCTGTAAGACTTGTACCAGTTGCCGCTCCAATGTTTGGAGTAGTAAACTGAGCAGAAGTTTTAACAACTACGTTACCACCTGAGATGTCTGTTGTTAAGTTGTCTGTGTTTACAGAGAACTCAGTACCTGTTAATGTAAGACCTGCACCTGCTGTGAATGATCCTGCACCTGAGAACTGAACAAAAGTTACGTCTGAAGTACCGACTGTTACTACTGGGTCTGTCATTACAAAACCAGTATCATTTAAAGTAGTACCTTGTTGTATGAATACAAAGTCACCACCTGCCATCTCTACTGGAGTGTCAAAGTCTGTTGCTCTTGTTAGAACAGTTGTGCTTGTATAAGTGTAGATACCATTGTGTGCTGACGTTGCTTGATTTTTAATGACGATTCTGTCGCCTGCTGTCATTGTAATGCCGTCAATAGTTGTTATTGTAGTACCACTGATCGTTAATGTTGCTCCGACTCCAGATGCTCCGTTGTCATATGCTACTGATGCAGATCCTGGGGCAACTGTCATTGATGACAATGTACCTGTTGATCCAACGATTGCTGGTGCTTGAACTGCAAGACCTTGTGCTACGTCATCTACATATTGTTTTGTTGCCGCATCTGTTGATGCAGTTGGAGATCCGAGTGATTCAATTTTGAAACCACCAACGTGAACTTGTCCAGTTCCTGTAGGTCTGATTTCAACATAGTCATCTGCTGAACCCGCTGTTAATGTTAAGTTACCACTACCTGCACCTGTTATTTGTGCTGTTACAAGTGAACCAACTGTTGCTACGCCGTTTGCGTTAACAGTACCGACGATATTAGCGCCTGTATCTGTTACAACCATTGATGCATTGCCTTCTGCTACAAGAGTAACATTACCGTTGTTTGTGATAGTGATGTTTGAGGTACCATCTATTAATGTACCTGTAAAGAAGTTAGCCTGTACTAAATTTCCGCCATCTATGTTGCCTGCAGATATGTTGCCTGTTACGTCTGCGGCTCCTGCTGTTGTTAAGTTACCACCAGTTACGTTACCAGTTGCAAGAACTAGTCCTGCTGTTGTTAAGTTTCCACCAGTTACGTTACCAGTTACAAGAACAAGTCCGCCTGATCTTAAGTTACCACCAATTACGTTACCTGTGACTTCAACAACACCTGCTGATGTTAAGTTTCCACCTGCAACATTACCTGTTGCGGCTACTACACCACCTGTGTTTAGATTGCCACCTGTTATATTTCCTGTACCTACTGTCGTGCCTGTTGCAATGATATTACCAAGGTCTAAATTACCATTAGTCATTACTAGACCAGTGTCAGTAACGTTTGCTGTTAGTCCACCGTCTACGTTTAATTCAATGTTGCCATCTGCGACTGGTATACGAACATTAGATGTTCCGTTTTGAATACCAGTTGCGTCAATTCCTGTTAACTGAGAACCATTACCATAAAAGAATGATGCTGTTAAGTTACCACCAGTTACAACTTGTCCTGTTCCGTTTGGAGTAAGGATGATGTTAGCATCAACGTCTTGACCTGTAACTGTCTGATCAGCAATACTTAAGTTACCAATTTGTGAATCAGGTAAGTTATTAACGCCTGTTTTACCAACGTATCTGTAACCTACGATGTAAAGAACTTTAGTACTTGTTAAGGCTGTCGGAATAGTTTCTCCAATAAAGTTTAGAACACCTGATTGATAGTTATAGAAGAACTCTCCAGCTCCACCTGAACCAGCACCAAATATTTGAGTACCTGTTGAAGTAGGATCTGCGACTCCTGCATCGTCTACAAAGACTGATACAGAATAAGTTGCACCAAATTCTGCTGGGATCCAGTAAGTTAAACTAGTCTTCCAAGTAGGGTAGACACCGCCGACTGGTACAGTAGTATTATCTGCTGTACATTCTTGTGCTCCAGTGCCGGTATAAGCAGTAACAATACCTGTTACGGTTGCCGCGACTCCTGGAATCTGATCTGCTTGTGTCCATAGAGTATCACCACGATTAAGTAGTGGACTTGCTATCGCCTCGTTACTTGGGCTTTTATTCGCCTCCGTGTCAGTCTTAGTGACACCAAATGCCTGTTTGTAAAGTAGGTCAACTTTTTGTGAAATAGGTATACTCATTTTTAGTTACTCGCTGATTCTAGTGATAATGCTGTTATTGATTGACCCGATGTCAATGCAATACGAACATAAATTTCGTTTGTTGCTGTTGATGATGAACTCACAGTTCCAAATGTTGCTGTTGTTGCTTCGTTTGATACTGAACTACCTGTAGTTATAGTACCGCCTAATGCACAACCATCTGATCCGTTACCACCAGCTCCTGTATTTGCTCCAGGGACACCTGAACCAGCATATGCTGTTGTCAACTCAACCCATCCATTTTGATTAGATGCGGCATCGATTGTAGAGCCGGGTACTGCTACCCATGCGCCTGCCAGTGTTCCTGAAAATTTAACGTCAAATTTAGAAACTGATGTTCTTGTAAATTTGAATGTAAAGTATTGTGTTCCGTTTCTGCCTGCTGATAGATCAGGTCCTACTGGTAAGTAACCAGAAGAATAATCTGTCTCATCATGGCTTAATACATCTGCTACAACTGTTGAGTCATAGACTTCTAAAGTTCCAGACTCACTATTGAATACTGTTGCACTCGCAGAGAAAGAAGGTGTATTAGTTGATCCTGGATTAATAATTCTTTGTGCTAATCCTGAACCTGAACCAATTGTTGAACCAATATAGACATTTGCTTCTTCAATTCTGCTTGAAGAAGATGAAGTACCTGTTTTATATAGTACTGTGCCTGATGGTGTAAATGACTGTACTCCAGTTGAATAAGAGTTAAAGACTGAGACTGATGGTCCCGATGCACTTGATCCGAATCCTGAGATAACTGAAGCAGTAGTTGTTACTGCTTGACTACCTGATGCTACATGTAACTGAGCCGCTAACGGAGTTGTTACTCCAGCAGTTGAATATGTTACACTACTTGGTGAACCAAATGCTCCACCTGAAGATCCTGAAACAAATGTATCACTTGTTGGATACATGTTACCGGATAATCTATTGACACTAAAGCCAATTGGGAACGAGTTCGTATTATTATAATGAGGTACAGTTGAACTATATGTATAACTTGGAGATGCGTCTGCTGTAAATGTTACAGATGAGAACTGAGGTGTACCTGGGTTTGCGTCATCATAGTACCAAGTATCTTTATTACTTGAAGTAGTTGCAGTATCATCTATTAATACTTCATTCCAACCACTTGTTACAGATCCTGATGCATCTGATGTAAATACTGACCAGAAGCCTAATGCTACACTTGAATCAATTGCATTATAGTCTACGTTGTTTGTTATGATTAAGTTACTGTATGTACCTGCTCCATCTAATGAAGTAGTAAGAGTTCTGCTACCTGCGGCTGTACCATTCAGTTGAACAGAAATTGTTCCTGAGTCACCTGGGCCTGCGTTTGTAATAGCATTAACATTGTATGATGCTGATCTACGTGTTTTAGATACTGTATCACCTGCTGACACTGCCGCTGTTCCGCCTGCTGTGTTGTCTGGCTGAGTAAATCCATCTGCCATTCTGTACGATGAAGTACTTTGAATTGCGATAGTCTGACTAGCCGGGAAGTCAGGAGGACTACTTGGAACTAATTTACCTAAAATATTGTTTAACTGTGCAATTGAGTTTGAGACCGATGATGCTGTTGTTAAAGTCAATGCGTTAGATGTTAGTGAACCTTGAGTCGGAGTTCCTAATGCTATATCAATAGCACCAGATGTACTAGGTGATGTGATAATACCTACTACGTTCATTGTACCTGCAACATTAACTCCTGTTGAAGTAATGTTTGCTTCAAGTCCGCCACCAACATTTAATTCAATGTTGCCATCTGCGGCTGGTATACGAACATTAGATGTTCCGTTTTGAATACCGGTTGAGTCGATACCTGTTAACTGACTACCGTCACCGTAATACTTACCTGTTGTAAGATTAAGATTTCCAGTAACATCTAAGTTAGCAGTATCTGTATCAAATGTTAAGCCTGACGATGCACCAAATTGTTGGTCATTGTTAAACTGTATTTGAGTATTCGCTCCGGCTGGTTCTTGTAAGTCCCAGGGTACGCCGTTTGCGTAGTATAAATTGTCTGTCAATACACCAAGTGCCGCGATGTTTGCTGTAAACGTTGCGCCGTTGGTTGTAATAAATCCGTTCGATAAAATTATGTTGGCCGGGGTTTCTCCTACTGAGAATCCCGCTACCGAGTTAAATGCTTTGATTGCCATGGTTTGGTCTCCGTAAACTATAGATGTATTTAGTGTTTTGTTTTAATAAAGAGTGCTAAGATATTCTTTTTTACCCTTTTATTTTTATGTGCCATATTCTTCTAATAAAATTTTGTATGTCGTGCTATTTGTTGTGGCTGGTGTTGCATATAATACTACCTGAGCATTTCTAAATGCGTCTCCAGGCACGTAAGTTATTGCAAAATCTGCTAATAAGCTACCAACAGAGATTGTTGCATACTCTGTGTAGTTTACTGTTGTTCCATATACTGCTGATGTGATCTTAACTGTCTGCCTAGATGCGTTAGCAGGGTCGGTTGCTACGATAGTGTAATCGATTGCTGAGACAGTGGATGCTTCTGTTGCACAGATTTCAACTGCTGATACAGTTGTTGTTACACCAGTCTTAACTTTAGTAGTTCTAAATGAATATGCACCAGAGCCTACTGTCATGGTATTAGCAACAAGAGTGCCTGCCATTGTCATAACATTAGTTGCTTTGTTGTAAACTACGTTTGCATCTCCACCGAATGCTCCAGAGTCATTGAACTGCATCTGTGTATTTGCACCGCCGGGTGTTCCACCACCCCCTCCACCTGACTGTACAGTCCATGAAAGATTGCCTGAGCCATTAGTTGCTAACACATATCCGTTTAATCCACCGTCAATATGTAAGTTTGCAACTGGAAGTTGAATGTTAGGAGAGTTCTGCAAGTTTGCATTACCTGCCATTGTAAGATTACCAAGAGTACTGATTACTACTGGGCCAGTAAATGTAGAAGTTTCTGTTACTGCTATGTTACTTGCACCGATGTTTCCTGTGACTGATAATCCACCAGCTCCTATTTGTAGAGTAGTTAGTGTTCCAACAGATGTGATGTTTGGTTGAGCGGCTAGTGTAATGTTACCTGCAAAGTTAGCAAAGTTTGCACTTGCTCCTGCTGATATATCTGCGAATACTCCGTTACCATATAAAACAGTATCAGTTGCACCTGTAAGATCGACTACAGAGATGTTTCCTATACCTGTGATGTTTGCATATGTAACATTGGATATGTTACCACCTTCTCCACCTATATGAGTAACAGTTAGTAGATCAGTAGCATTATTATATATAAATCCTGCGTCACCAGCAAAGGCTCCTGCATTATTAAACTGAACTTGAGTATTTGCTCCGCCTGGCGTTCCATTGCCACCGCCACCGCCACCTGATTGTGCTGTCCAAGATAAAGCTCCTGCTCCGTCTGTTTGTAAGACATAGCCGTTTGTTCCACCTGTTATAGCGACACTGGTAACATCACCTAATGCAGTATTTCCCCCTACAGTAAAGTTTCGTGTTGATAACATTAAATTAGCATCATCAAATGTAAGTGATGCACTTGCCGCAAAATTGTTGGACACTCCCCCATTGAATTGTATTTGAGTGTTTGCTCCAGCCGCATTACTTGAGAATGGTTCACCATTCGCATAAAAGTAAAAATTTGCTCTTACTGTATTAGATGTTACATTGCCGGATGGAAAATTATGATTAGTAACTATATTTCCGTTAGCGGCTACTATGTCTATTGGTGGTAACCCAGCTGAATACCCTGTTAATGAATTAAATTTATCTGCGGCCATGTGTTGATTCCATTAGTTATATGATGTATTTATGCTGATATAATAAAATTTATCTCATAAAAAAGAACCCTACAGAACTTTTTAATAAATAAAAGTATGCTTACAAGACAGCCACCCAGACCAAAATGCACTAGTTGCAATATATCTTATGTTAAACCGAACGGCAAAAGTAAACATGGGTTTCAGAAATGGCACAAATATTGTGTAGATTGTGCTAAAGCATTATATAATAAGAAGATACCAAAGAAGAATACTATGTGTATTGAGTGTGGGTTTGTTCCTGAAGATTTGATTCAATTAGATATTGCTTACAGAGACTTGAATCCAGCAAACAAATCAAAAGAAAACATATTGACTATCTGTGCAAATTGCAGTAGAATAAGGAAAAAGAAGATAAGAGAAGAAAACAAACAAATGGAGATGTCTGTTGATTCTACAATTACAATTTAATTTCTTCTATTTTATTATACCAATGATTGTAATATATAGCAAGTTTTTCTCTATCATATCCTTTGATGCCTAGTATATCATACATTTCTTTAATGGCATCTAAAGTTTCTGTCTCAGATTCATACTTTCTTACATCAAAATCGTAAACAACATTGGATAGTGTTCTCATCTCTGCTAAATTTTCTTCATAATACTCTAGTCGATCATAGAAGATTCTAATTTGCGGATCGTTCTTTGCTCGTTTTTCTACATAGTCATGTGGATTAGTAAACAATATAATATTAGCATTCTTCCAAATCTTTTTAATCTCAATAACCTCTGGATTAAAATGTGATGCTATAAAAAATTTATGGTCTCCATAGGATACATCTTTAACATAATCAAAATATGTAATACCTCTCCAAGGGTCAATATAATCTTTTTTATCAAAACCAAAAAATTTATTGTCTGTAATATTAAGATCAGTCCAATAGACTCCTTTCTCTATTTCAGATAGTTGTCCTAAAAGATAATTCAGTTTGTCATCTGGAGAGAACTCTCCTTTGAGTTGTGCTTCTGTCATTTCTTTATGACCGAACAAGCCATGATCGGAAAGACTTAAACAATTAGCCATAAATTTACCACCTGAATAATTGTGGTACCAAATTATAGTTAAGTTGTCTGTGTCTAAATTACAGTCTTCCGGGCGACATCTAGCCATTTAGTTCTTCGCCGTCTTCTCCTATGCCTGAGTTACCGTCAGCATTTAGATTTGTTAGTTGATCTTGTAAATCTTTGTATGATTCTGCTTCTGCTTGACTAACAACAGGTGGTTCAGTTCTAGGTTCTATTGAGAGATCGACTTCTCCTGGGTTTTCAATCGTACCTACTTCCCCTACGATTTCTTCTGCTGAAATGTTCAATGCTACTGTAGTCGATGCTTCTTTCTTTGCTTCTAATACTTCATCATCAAACTCTTCCCAATACTGCTTAAGGTATTCAGCGCCTTCTGTGTACTTCTCTCCGAGATCATGCCATTTAGTGTTCATATAACCTACACCAGCATAATAACCTTTGCCCGTACTATCGTTGTAATCATAGTCTGTTTCTAATTCTTTTTTATCATACCATACAGTATCAATAAACTCACCCATATCAGTTTCAACAATACCATATGTGAATTTATATTTGTCAAATGGTTCGCCATCTGTTTCTACAAACCAGCAACCAAATCCACCTTTCTCTCCACTATGAAATGCTAAAGTAGGAACATAGTTATCATCGTCTTTGATATCTTCTTCATCATCAGGTAATGTGCCCATTGAGTATGCTTCTCTACCATAAAGACACATAACTGCTTCTAAAGGAGTTTCAGTTTCAAAGTAATCATATTTGCTTTCTTCGTTAGAAACTTCTGTTATGAAGAATCCACTGTCAGCATATGCGGCATTGATATGTTCTATGTCATCACATTCCCACATATAGTAATCTTCTTTAGGGAGTAATCCCTTAAAGTCTTCATCTTCTGCACTTGTTATTACGTCAATCAGTTCTTCTTGGTCTTCTTCAAGCATTGCCTCGACAAATTCTTTGTCTACTTTTCCAATGACACACTCGCCACCATATCTGCCGGCTTCGATTCTAAAAATTCTTTTACTCATAAATGTACTCCATACTATAACACTATTATACACCCAAAGGTATATGTTGTCAAGTATTTAATGCCAAATTTGGGCAACCACAAAAAAAGGAAGAGCCTAATAGACTCTTCCTTAAACTTATAACAATAAGTTGATTATATAATAATCGGCTTACTGGAATGTTAAGTTTTGAACTGCAATCTCGCCTAAATAGTCAGCCGCATTACCGAAAGATGATGCAGTGTTAGTTAGTTCAACATATCCGTAACGAGTCATAAATGATACGACTGGTTCGAATGTAGCTGGATCGAGTACAACTCCACTGCTCATTAATGGAATATATGGGCAATAGAAGGCTGCCGCATCAGTTTCAGAAGATCCTTTATATCCAACTAATACTGCTTGAGTATCAGGAGCATATGAATCAACAAAAACACGCATAGCGCCGTTCAACGTACCAACAAACTTAGTGTTAGTAGGAGCTTCAAAAGTTCCTTCAGTTGTACGAGCAAATGCTGATGTAGTAGCAGATTGTAATACAGTTAAGGCCGCAGAACTCACAACAGCCCAGTTACCTGCGCCCCTACGTGTTCTTTGAGCAATCAAGTTTGCAACTCTGTTGATTAATACAGCAAGTGCCGCATGTTCATCACCAACATAAGTAGCAGTACCTGATACAGCTGCCTGGTTATAAGTGAATTCAGTTGCCGCTAACGTTCTAAGAGATAGTAAAATCTCCTGATCGATTTCAGCAGTGATTTCTTGTGCTAAAGCAGCCATTATTTCTGCTTCGACATCGATGCCGTGCTGAGACTGTGCGTCCTGAGCGGCTTCAAATGTCCAACGTGCTTGTAACTTACGTGACTTCGCTTCAACAGCTTGTCTTAAGATTTGCACACTGATTTGTTTACCACCATTACCTTCTAAAGTTGCTGTATCAGCACCAGTATATGAAGCGGCTGTTCCTGCTGCCGAAGAAGTACGTGAGTACGCCTGAGCAATTTTGAACGGTGATAATGCTTCTTCACCAGCTGTTACCGAAGTAGCGGCTGCTGAGTTGTCAGTCAATGACTGAGCATAACGAACACGTAATGTGTGAATCTGTCCAACAGGACCAGTCATTGGCTGAACGCCGACTAGTTCGTTAGCAATAACAGTAGGCATAACCCTTCTGATTACTGGTAAGATTACACGGTTAAGTGTTGCTATATTTCCTGCAGAGGTACTACCAGCGGTAGCATTCTCATTTAAGAGACCTTTGCGAGTGTTTTCTAGGACCACACCCATTGTTGAGCGGCGTGTGCCTTTTAAGCCTTCAAGTAGGGCGTCTTTCGTTTCGTCCCAACGGCTTTCTAAGAGTACTTGTGACATGATTATTTTCTCCTAAATCTTTGTCTAGTTTATATTAAAGCCCTGCCAGGCGCTTAAGATCGATAACATTGTCATCTTCCCTAACTTGTTCTTTCTTGGCAGATTTATTACCAGTTCGTGCAGTTGAAACAGATTCAGTTAGAGATTTCTTTTCAGATTTCTTTTCACTTCCTTCATTCAATACTGCTGGTAAGTACTTATCAAATGCGTTCTTCAGCTTTGGCGTCTGAACACTTTCTAATAAAGATCGCATTACTAAAGATTTCTCTTTGTTTAAAGATGACACTAAATTGTCTAAAGTCTTTCCACGTTGAGTTGATTCTTTGATAATGTTTACTTCACGGTTTTTAGATTCAATTATCTGAACTGCTTTCGCAAGTCTGACTTTTGATTCTGCTAGTTCTTTTTCTTTTCCATTTAATACAGAAACGATCTTACGTGTTTCAGCCTTATCATTTAGATAAGTTGTGCTGAATTCACCTGCGAATGTTTCAAATATCTTACGGCCGAAGTTATTCTCCCTAGCAATTTGAATATCTTCTTTAAGTTGTGATAATTCACCTTTGAGATGAGATGCGACAGATTTACTCAATCTTGCGGCACTTTCAGAGATAAATTTCTCTTTCAATGCTGTTAATTTTGAGCGTCCTTCTGCTACTAACTTGACACGTTGTTCTACCACTGCTTGTCTATCCTGAGCAAATTCTTTGATCTCTTTAGCCAATGCATGAACAATAAACTTCTGAAGTTTATCTTGGTTTTCCAACTGAATCTTGCGGTCTGCACGTAGTTCTTTAATTTCTTCTGCTAACTTAGTTACCATGAAGTTATTAAATTTCTTTGCACTTTCTTTAAGTTTCATTTTCGCTTTTACACGATCTTCGTTAATCGCAGTTTTCTCTTCGTGGAATTCTTTAATTTCCTCACTTAGAGAATCTGTAATCATCTTATCCAGGGCTTCAACCATCACACTTCTGTCATGTTCGTATCTTTGTGCGAATTCATTTCTGAGTTCACCACGAACTTGATCTTTGGCCTCATTTAACTTAGTATTCCAAGTGCTTTCTAGTTCACCTGCAACGTCTTCATTAATAAGTCCTGAATCAATTAATGGTTTGATAGCATCTAACATGCTGTTTTCCCCTCTATTTTAAGTCTATCTTTAAGTCTTTGATTAAACGAGAAATCTCGTCTTTCAAATACCGTTCTACTTGCTTGTTGCCTCTCGCTTCTCTTGCTACTTCTAAAACTTTATGTCCGTGCTTCATATTCATGAGGCCCTCGTATATTGCTTTAGGATAAGCATTAGGAGCACTTGGTTGTGCAACAATATCTACAGTGATTATTTCAAAATCACTTACTTGGCCATCCATATCGTTAACGTTTCCGCTACCTCTACTAGATACTCCAAGTTTTACCCCTGACTCTAACATGGTCTGAACTAACTGACCCATCGGAGTTGGTAAAATCTTTAATTTGCCGTAGCCATTTGGCCCGTCCATCCACATCTTAGTGATCATGTGTGATACACGATCTAAGTTGATTTTTAAGTCATCGGGATGGTCAACTTCACCTAATACAGAATTACCTTCTTGTATTTGTGTGTTGAGGGTGTCTACAGCATTTCCAATCTCAGAGACGGGGTAAACACGTTCGTTTGCGTTTTTTACCCCTCCCTGAATGAAGATGCCCTTCATATAAAGAGTCTTCAGTTCGGAATCACCTTCTTTCACCGATTCGACCATCATTTCTGCTCGGTCGAACGTTAAGTGTTCTTTTAGATACAAAGCCATTGTATCAGTTCCTTAATCTATTACAGACTTAGTGTTTACACCTGAAGCCTGTGCTGTCACGGGCTTAGGAGCGGCACTTTGTGCTTTTGCGTTCTTGCCCGGCTGATTCTGGAAGCTAGAAGAACCATCAACGTCTTTAGCTTTAGGAGCTGGACGTCCTTGTTCTCCTGCATTACCTTTGTCAAAGTCTACTGGATGTGCATCCATTCCTTTTTGACCCGAGTTAGCATCTACTGGGCTTCTAGTTTGTGAACCATCGTCCCCCATTTTTGCTGTAATTTTTTGCAATGTGATTGCTTCTGCAACTAGTTCTTCATCGTCAACATTTACGTCAACGTCTACTTCTTCGCCGTCTGCCATTTCATCTTCGATGTCATGCATATCAGCATCCATTTCGTCATCACGGCCTTTTAATTCGTCTTCGTCAGCCATGATAGCTTCAAACTCGTCAAGTAACATGTCAAGTTTGTCTTCAATTCTTACAACTGCATCTTCTACTTCTTCTGATGAGTTGGCTTCGATACCTAATGTTGCGTCTACTTCGTCATCACCTTCGATGTCAAATACTTCTTCAGAGTCGATGTCGATTTCATCTTCATCATCTTCGGCTATGCCTGATTGCTCTGCTTGAATCTCGTCTGCAAGATCACCAACTTGACCGCCCATGCCTTCTTCAAGGTCATCTGCGTCTTTGATTTCATCTTCCATGATTGATTCATAGATTTCTTTTGATTTCGCAACTACGATATCGTGGAACAGTTCTTTCGCCTGTTCTTCGTCTTCATTAATAATGAGGTCTATTAATTGTTCAAATTTCTTATTTTCCATTTCCATTTTCTCCTGATATAATAAGTTATGGCTTTGTAGAGATATTTATCTCTATCATTAGAAAGTGCTATTTAAGTGCTACTTTTTTACGTTTTTGATTAATTTTGTGTAAAAAGAAGTATTTTTACCGATTTTAGATAGTTGGGCCTGCGCCTTCTTCTGGCTTTGCACCATACTGTTGTCTAACTTTAGTAAGATGTTTTGCCTTTTCATAATTTCTTACATCTATCATTTTACGTAATTTTCTGATTTGACTTAATGTAAGTTTAGTCTTTCTGGAAGTTCTCCATACTGGTTTAGAATTGTCATCTCCGACATCTTGGAACCCGGGTACTTCGGCGTCAAACATTTCAGTTAGTTTCATATTATTATTTATCTTTTATTAAGATACAGGGCCGACTTCACCAGCACCTTCGACAGAGCCTGCGGCTGTTGATGCTTGTCCGCCTACTGGACCTGCAACGTCCATATCTCCGAAGTCATCTAAGTTGTCCATGTCTTCGATTTCATCGTTAGTTTCTACATCAGCATCAAAGTCTCCTGTTGATACTCCGATGTTTCTAAGGTCAGAACCTTCTGGATCTGAATCTTGTGCTTCAGTATTCTCTTCTCCCCACATCTGCTCATTTTTATTGATTTCTTCTTCAGTTAAGCCTAAGAATCTTTCTAACGCAAATCGTTTAGAGATATAAGGGAATGCTTCCATTCCGCTAAATGTAGTTACTCTTGCAGTATCTAGTTCGCTTTGACGATAAGCGGCAAAGTTTTGTGGGGGATTGAAAGTAATATCGAACATTTGTGTGTCAATATTAAATCCTCTCCAACGTAAAAATAGTTTAAATTCTACGTCTAGTTTCTGACAAACATAGTTCTGTAGTCTTTCACAGTACTGATTGAATCTAAACTCTTGTATCATTGCTGTACCAACACGTCCGTCGTTCAGAGGTGTTGTATTGTCATCAGGGCCTGTGGGTAAGTATGAACTAGGTACACGTAGTCCTCTTGCTAGTCTGTTATTAAAGTACTTAAGATCGTCAATCTCACCTAAGTTCTGTCCACCTGGTAGAACTTCGATAGATGACCCTCTACCTTCTGCTGTAACTGGGAAGAAGTAATCTTCGTTCATTGATAGAGGATTGTATGTAGCATCAACTACAGACTGTCCACCATGTATACTCGGAATACGTCTTTGATGTATCTCGTTTTTAATTCTGTCTACGAATGCCATTGCTAAGTGACTTGGCATGTTACCAACATCAATCTTAAACATTCTACGTTCTGGTGCACGTTGTACACGATAGATTAGAATAGCATCTTCTAACAGTTCTTTCTGCTTGTATACTTTAAAGACATTCTCTAAGATTGACTGTCCGAAAGGCCAGAAACGATCTAAGCCTTCTGTTAGTGACAAATGAACAACATGATTAGAATCGATTGCTGATTCTGCTTGTCCTAATGTAAATCTACTACCTGATGTGTTGTAAGGCATAGATGGGACTGTATATCCACCTCCACCTGCTCCACCACCGCCACCAGTACCACCTAATCCTGTTGTTGGATTAGCGGCAAAATCTGTGTTTGTTTTCTGTGCAACTGTTAAGTTCTGTAAGTTAATGTTTAAGTCTTTAATAACATACTGTTCAGGAAGTTTACCTTCACTCTCGTTAACAATAACTTTAATGACTTTAACCATGTCAACCCAGTAGAGTTTAAAGTTCTCTGGATCTCTTACAAAGATTTGATCTCCGTACTTGATGACATTTCTGAACATCTTAAACATACGAGTATCAAATTCATTTAACTTACACCATTGTTGTAACTGCTTAGATAGTAAGTCCATCTCATGCGGAGTAGGATCTTCTCTAAATTCAAAGTTAAATGGTGTCTTGTTGTGATCGTTCTTTTGTGTGCTAAATTCTGCAATGATATCTAAACATGCATTAATCTCAGCATCAACATCCATCATCTCATACTGATTGTATCTTTCTATTCTGTTTGGATGCCCTGTATAAACTTCAGGGAGTCTACTCATATAATTTTTGTAGCCGAAGTCAGTGTTTGAATAACCTCCATCCGATGCGTTATCTTTACCGTTCCAACTTCCAGAGTTACTATTGCCTCCAGATATAGGACTAGATACTCCGCTTCGATTTAAAAATGACTTTTTATATGACATATGATTATAGGCTCTCTTATACTATGTATTTAGTTAAACAGATGAGTATGTAGCAATTTTTAATTGAGAATCGGCAGAGTCGCTTGATGTAGACTTGATATCTCCTAACAGCTTCGACTGTTGTCCTAGCATGGCTAGAGACTGTTTTTCATATTCAGACATCTCTGCGGGCTCAGTTTTGTTTTGGGCTAATTGCTTTTGTTTAAACTCCTCTACAGATTGTCCCTCTTCAGCATCAAGTTCCGGCTCAATATCAACTTTAGGAGTATTTAGAAGGCCGTATTGCTCCATAGCCATTCTTTTAGTTTTGGTTTCTTCGATACTTGAAAGGTATTGCTTAGCCTGCCCCATCATACTTTCACTAGCATCTTTACCTTTGTACTGACCAGTGTCTAAGACTTCTTGGTATTGACCTTCTTTTGCCAGCAACTGATCCTCGGCCGAGGTGTTCATTAACTCCATTCTCTCAGCACGAATTTTTTCATTATGAGCAATCTCTGCTTTACCTTCGTCTGAATTGGCCCAGTCTTTGAATTCTCTTGTCGCCTCATTCATTGGCTTTGTTTCAGCAGTTGCTTTGTCTTTAATTACAGGTGATTCAATAAGAGCCGCTACTAATTCCATGTGCTTATGTAGGTTTTGGTCAGTAACAATAACGCCGTCTGGGCCGACTGTACCTGTACCTGTACCCGATGCAGATCCTGTCATTTCTTCAACTACTTTTGATGAGGCATCCAATGCGGCTAGATTTTGATCAGCCAATTCTTGTTCTTTGACTGCTACTTCATCATAGTGGGCCCATAGTTCTGCCATTGACATCTCAGCAAAACTTTGTTCTTTGTCTTCGTCTTTCTTTTCGCTTTTGCTTTTCTTGTCATCTTCTGCGGCTACAAGTTTTTTCAACTCTGTTTGCACTAATGCAGTATCTTCTGCACTCAGGTCTGAATCTGCTAGAATTCCCTCTAGCATTGCTGAAGTTAATGTTCCGTTATCTCTCATTTCTTTTAATACACTAACGTCTAACTCACTGTCTCCGATCCAATCTTTATCATATAACCCAGATTCTACTGCTTTCGACAAACCTGCTTCTGTGGCTGCCAGTTGTTTTTCTGCCGAGTCTTTAGCATCTGCTTGGGCTTGTATTGCCTGGTCATAGTTTTTCTGCCACTCTTTCCTTTCATCGTCAGTCATTAGGAAGACTTCTTCATCAGATGCCTCAAAAGCCTTTTGTTCGTCTGCCGAAAGTGCGACACCGGCCATTTCACCTGCCGCTGATCCAAGAATAGCACCTAATCCCCCGCCAATTAATCCACCGATAGCAGTACCTATACCCGGTAAAATAAATGTACCAATTGTAGCACCTAATGAGGCTCCGCCAGCCGCGCCTATGCCTCCACCAACTGCTTTTGTGCTTCCTACTACATTAGCGTTCGATTTTGCTAGGTCCCTTTCATCTTTTAATCTTTGAAGTTTTGACTTATCTGTTACACCTTCTGATTTTGTAAAATAATCTCTCTCTGCTTGTTTTCTTTTATCGTCTGCCTCATCTGCCGCACCATAAACGGCCATGCCTGCGCCTACTATGCCTCCGCCTACTTTGCTATATTTCATTAGTGATCTAGCATTGCCGGCTCCACCTGCAACCTTTACACCAGCACGATTTCTTGCAGTTTTACCGAATAACTTACTCAGCATTCCACCGGCACCGCCCTTCATTGCCATTCCACCTAATGCTAAGGCCGCTGTGCCTGCCGCGGCCGTTAGAGCAATTAGTCCAATTTTTCCTGCTTTTAATGCACCGTTGAATGGATTAAATGAATCCAGTGCCTCATCTGCCGCAGTTCTTATATTTCTTTCAAGTACTTGTAATCCGGCTGCCGTATCTTTTTGAGCATCGGCTCCTTCTGCTGTAGCTTTGCTAAATTTATCACCAACTTCTAATCTGCGTTTTTCGGCCTCTTCGCCAGCTACACCTAATGCTATAACTCTATCAGATGATTCTCCGTCTATTCCGACTGCCGCACCGATTTCACTTGCATTGGATGCAAGTTCCATAGATTTGCCAAATCGATCAACGTTGTTTCTGACTCCATCTACAAAGGTACTAGTGACTTCTGCTACGGCTTCATCATATTCAGCAGACCCTGCTGTTAAATTTGAAAATTGCTCTTTAAGTTGGCCGGCTTCAAAGCCCATGTTCGCCAAGGCCTGGGTATTTTCATCAAATGCACCGGTACCAATGATATTCATCAGTTTCGTTGCCATACCAGGCCCTAATCCAGCTAAATCCTGAGCTAAATCTTGTCTAATTTTTAGTTGATTAGCAAGATCGCCTTTCCTATCATTTAATTCTTGTCTTCTACTATCAGACATTTCACCTTGTAGTTCTTTTTCTATTCGGGCAATGTCGTTCTGATCTCTTATGTTACGAATTTTATTTCGTAAGTCTGATGCAATTTGATTTTGTTCTTCTTTTAACTGTGTTGCAGATAAGCCAGTCAGTTCAGACAGTTCAACTAATGTCTTTGCATAGTCTAATGATCTTTTTTGTATCTCTTTAGCAGACATATTCTGTGCATTTAAATTAATACCAGATGTTCGTTGTAACTGAATGTAATATGCTTGTTGCTCGTTGGCTTCTTCTAGCGTATAACCATACCTACGCATTTCTGCTTCTACTTCATCATTATTATTAAGTGCTAGAACTTCAAGGAATTTCTTTAAACCGTCTGATGTACCAGCTCCAAATGATGCTAAACCATTCGCAGTTGAAAGGATGATAGGAGATAACTTATCTAAGTCTCTTGCGGCAAATCCTGCATCTCTTGCAAGATCAGTCATTTGGTTACTAGTTTGCTCTGTAATACCACCCATTAGATTCATATCTTTTACGAATCTGTTTTGAGCATCAGTCTGCTCTAGCATTAATGCGCCGATTTTCGTTAGTGCATCAAATGCCATGCCAGCGGCTCGACCAAGTGGACCCATCGAAGAGGTTAATTCTGAGGTAGCATCTCCTAACCCTTTAAGACTTGATCCGTATTTAGAAAAGCCTTCTACACCACCAGTAAGTGCCTGAGAAAAACTTGCAACAGCAACTAAACTTAGACCTATAGCCTTATCAAAACTTTTCATGCTTTCATCGACTTTATTAACAGAACTTCCATGAGCTTTGGCAGCCTCAGTAGTAGCTCCTAAAGCCTGTGCATTGGCTATCTGTGCGGCCGAATTGGTGTCAATAGACTTTGATAGGTTTGACTGTGCAGATGCTACTGCGGAAATAGTTTGTGCTAGATCGGTGAAGGCAGTTGACATTCCTCTCATGGATGAGGACATAGAATTTAAATTCTCTTGGAATTCTCGCAATATTTCCGGATCAAAATCGTCCATACACTTTTTATCCTAAAGTTTTAATTTAGGGTCTTTTTCGGACACTAAATATATTATACTAGTATTTAGTATTTAAAAATACCGTATTTTATTATGGGGAACATATATGACAATTAATGAAAATAATCCACTACGACAGTTTTTTCGTAGACCAGCAGTAAGTATCAGTCTGCCGTCAGGAGGAGAACATTACTCACCTGAAGACATCGTATGGCCTGATGATATGAAAGAGTTGCCTGTCTATCCAATGACAGCAATCGATGAGATAACCACTAAGACACCTGATGCATTGTTCAATGGCACAGCAATGGTAGAAATCATTAAGAGTTGTGTCCCTGCAATCAAAAACCCTTGGTCATTGTTAAGTACTGATTTAGACACTGTTTTGATATCGATTAAGGCCGCGGCAGGGCAAGAAACAATTGATGTAGAGTCTAAATGTGAAAAATGTGGAGAAGAAGGCACATATGGTATTAATTTACAACTTCTTCTACGTTCACTAAAAGCAGGTGATTATCATCTCCCTTTAAAAATGAATGAGTTAGAGATTTATCTTTCTCCTATAAATTATAAGATGATGAATGAAGCCGCATTAGAGCAGTTTGAAATTCAAGCAAAGTACAAAGATTTACCTAATATAACAGATCAACAAGAACGTGTTGCAATGAGTCAAGCGGCATTAGTAGATATAACAGTTTTAACAATGCATATTTTATCTAAAGCAATTACCAAAATTGTAACTCCAGAAGGAGAAGTAACTGATACTGATCATATACATGATTTTCTAAAGAATGCAGATACTAAAACATATGAAGTTATACGAGATTATAACACAGAACTTAGAGAAAAGTCAACTATCAAGCCACTAGATATTGTCTGTACTGCAGGTGCAGAGGACCCATCAAAAGAAGAATGTGGGCATCAATATAAACAACCATTTACACTGAATGCATCGGATTTTTTCGTCTAAGACTCCTTATACTCGATCCTGACGGGATAAGAGAGTTGATATCAAAATATGAAGAATACACTCAGGGAATAAAGTCTAACGCACTGACTTTAGCCTGGTATATGCGTGGCGGAGCATCCTATGAAGATATCCTTAACATGTCACAAGTAGAAAGGAAATCCATAAACAAATTAGTAGAAGAACATTTAGAAACTACTAAGAAAACTCAATTGCCATTCTTCTAAACTTTATTCTTTTCGGTCTTATTCAAAAGTTCTCTTACGAGAACTTAATTACTCATTCACTTCGTTCATTCGTAATTTCTTTTTAAGTTTAATAAACGGTTAATCTATTATATTACTAATATTAATTAAGTCTTATTACCGTTTTGAAGCCATGGTAGTGCTATCAAACACTACCATAGTTTCAGGTCTCATTACACGCCTGTCATCCATGTTGATTATCCCCAATCGATTACGTTACTATAATCAATTGCTACCGGTTGCCCTGTAAAGTTTGCTGGGTTGTAGTTGAGCCAATCACACTAATAAATGTGACCTCTCAGCAACGCATGTTTCATATCATCAAATCAAAATATATATGAACTCATTCAAGGTTCGCTACCATAACGATTGCCTTGTCGGTATATTGTGTCTGTAAGACACTACTCCAAATCTGTTGCCCATCACTACAATAGGTTCCTCGAGGAGAGCCGAGCATTAAGTCACGGCTATGCTTATTTAAATATCTATTCTACTTGTTGTTGTGTTTATTTTTAAGTCTGACTTGGTGTCAATGGTGGGTTTTGAGTTGGTCTCTGTGTCGCCTGCGTATGCTTTAAATATATCTTTGTTGAATTCAAAAAAGTGGTCCCAATCAAATATAACCCAATCAGCATGTTTGTCTGATGTGTAATAAATGAATTGATCACTTACGAATGTGTATTTACTCGGTACACAAACAAAACGTCCCTTACGATTGAATTTCATAAAGAGTACGTCAAAGTCTCCTTCATCATGGACGTCCATTACTTGGTCGAGCCAGTCTTCTAGTACTCTGCATGAGCCAGATAGAAGTTGATGAAAAGGAAAGTCTGCATAGAACTTACATTCTATGTTAAGTTTGTGGAAGCTTTGTCCAGGAACAATGTCCCCTTTAAAACTTCTGATCTGTCCTTCGTGTAAAATTTCTGTACGGGATTGATTCTTGCCACCTACATAAGCACCTGATCCAGGAGCACGTATAAAACTTTCTTCATAGGTTTCTGAAAGATATCTTGCGACTTCTCTTTCAAATCCTGATCCTTTGTTCTTAGATGGTGATGGCATTAATACTAGTTATCTCCCTACCACTCGGTGGCATAATTTTTATCTACCCTATGATGGGCACATTTTGTCTGGCACTCGTAAGAGTCATGTATAAAGTCGGCTTCCCAGAATTTATCTTTTACTATTTTGGGTAATCTCAATTCATGTAGATTATATTTCTTGCCGATTTCGTTCCATTTGTTGTTGTGTCCGTATCTTGTTGCGACCCAACAGCATGGATAAAACTCTCCCCTAGCATTAATGTAACTACCTTTGTTGCCTATATGACACAAAGGACGTTCATTACCTACCAACTTAGATTCATCGTACAACTTAATGTTCGTCTTCATCCAGGGTTCTTTAATAGACTTATCTGTGAATTTAAATACTTCTCTTTCAAATCTATGACTAGATGATAACAAATCATCACGTGGTTGTAAAGCATCTTGGGCGCCATACGAATCTTCGTATATCTTACCGAACTTAGTGCTTCTTGTTAACTGAAATGCATCAAAGCCTAACTCTCTTGCATAGTTCTGCATGTCTCCGATCTTATCCTCGTTAAACTTGAAGCCTATTGCGTCCCAGACACTGTAACACTTAGACTTATCATTGATGATAGAGACGCCTGTAACGATGCTAGACCAATTAGAATTGATTCTATAGATATTATTACTCTCATGGTCCCAACCGTCTATACTGAAGTGTATTTGATCTTGTTCGTCTAACAGTTCTGCTAGTCTTGTCCACCAGACCTCATTTTTATATGATCCGTTAGTAACTATGATGATTGCAATGCTAGGCTTTATTGATTTAAAGTATTGAATAACCTCTAAGAAGTCATGTGCATAGATAGGATCACCATCATCACCGCAGAACGTTAGTTTTTCTACATGTTCTAATATAAAGAATGCGGGAAAGTTTTGTTTAAAGAAGTCTAACTTAAGTTCTGTACTGACTAATGTGTCAGGAACCTCTTGTCTAGGACAACGAGGACACTTGAGTGTACACTTACTGCTGATCTCAATGTGCCAGTGCCATAGTGCTAGACTCACAGATTTTCCATGTCCCTTGTTGAATTGTATGTAGTAAAGCCGTTCTCTTTAATTACTTGTAAGACACTAGCAACTCTTCCTGCTAGTTCTTCTCTGTGCGAGACTAACCAAACAGACTTGTTACGATTACGTGTCATATCTTTAAGAATAGCCATAGCACTCTCAACACCTATTGTATCTAGTCCTGAGTCAATTAACTCGTCAATGAACAAAGTGTTGATTGGGAAGTATAAGTTTTCCCACACATCTCTGAATGCAAATGATAATCCTAAGATCAATCTGTTACGTTCCCCTCTTGATAAGTTATCAAAGTCTAGTTCTCTGCCCAATTCTGTAATTTCTACACTTAAATCGTTTTGGAACACAACTTGATGTGGTAGACCCATTTTATCTAAATATGAAGTCAAACGAGAATTTAAATACGATAAGTTTTGATCAATGATCTTCTTACGTACAAACGAATCTTTACTTGTTAAAAGGTCTAACAAAAACTTCTGATGATCTCCTACACGTGACAACCCGTTGATTTTGTCAAAGTTTGCTTCTTGTATTGCACTTGTTTCCATCTCAGATATCTGATCTGTATAAGGATTTTCGTCTACCTCTTTACGAGATACTTGCCCCTTAAGG
>Ga0302126_10000394_pt1 | contig 28925 bp, 19 predicted proteins | sample CB4_20m_MG_FD_203108 | JGI IMG/M metagenome (GOLD analysis project Ga0302126, IMG submission 203108) | Marine microbial communities from Western Arctic Ocean, Canada - CB4_20m | ecosystem: Environmental > Aquatic > Marine > Oceanic | place: Canada: Western Arctic Ocean | collected 2017-09-24 | reverse complement strand
TCTACGCCCCGCAGGCAGACAGGCGGCGCTAGCACGCATGCACGCGTCTCGCACGCATAGAGGGACGTCCCCCGCCGCCACGCCCTCGTACGACGCCGGAAACGATGTCAGGCCTCGAGGACGGGAGCGTCGGGGAGGGTGGGCCACCCGGCCCGGCCACGGCCCCCGCCCCGCTCGGACCGGTGGTCGTCTTCGACTGCGAGACGGACTGCACCTTCGCGTCGGCCGCCGGCTTCGACCGCTCCGACAAGATGACGAGAATGCAGGTGACCGTCGTGTGTGCGGAGGAGCTGGAGGCGTCGGTCGTCGACGATTCGTCGTCGACCGACGACGCGCCCGAACCGTCGGTCGCGCCGCGGCGCATCACGTGCTGGCGCGACGACAACGACGCGGAGGGCGGGCCATTCGAAGCCCTCCTTGCGGCCTTCGACGGCGCGAGCCTCATCGTCGCATACAACGGGATCGGCTTTGACATGCCGGTGATGCGAAAGTACTACACGTCGGGCGAGCGCTACGTGCGCCACATGCAGAAGCTGCACGACCCATTCGATCGCATCCGGAGCAACACCGGCCTGTGGGTAGGCCTCGACGCGCTGCTCTCGCACAACGGCCTCCCTACAAAGACGGGGAGCGGCACCGACGCCGTGCGCCTTTGGGGGGAGGGGCGCCGCGACGAGCTCGCCAGCTACTGCGCGAACGACGTGACGATGCTCACACGCCTCGTGCTCCGACGTGGGCCATTGGCCGTCGTCTGCAAGCGGAGCCTGGCTCACGAGAGCTGCGGAAAGATAGCCGTGTCGGCTGCAGTGTACGCGGCGGGCGCCGCGTTGGCCGCCCTCCGCTGGGCGCAGTAGGGGCGCGGTAGGGGCGCGGTAGGGGCGCGGTAGGTGCTTTATTGTTTCCGTTACGCAAAAGACGCCTTCTGCGTTTTGTGTGTGTATAACTGGGGTTTACCCTGGGCCCTTGGACTGCCCGCATCTTTACACATTCAAGCTAGACCAGACCTTCGGCGCCCTTGCGCTCTGCGCGAACCATGCCCGACACCCGACCGCGCGTCTCCGTGCCCCATTCTCCCGTCCTCGCACTCGAGAGGGTCGCCACACCCTCTCGCGTCCGCTGCCGCGCTTCACGGCGACGCACGTCGGTCGTTCCAGAGGGCGCTCATCGAGTGGACCACCGCGTCGGCCGCCGCCGCATTCGTCTGCGTGTCGGCGGCGGCGGGTCTGTCGTCGCTCGGCGGGACATAGTCGCTCGGGCCAGAGACAGCGCCGGAGGAGGAACGTCCTGCACTCGGGGTGTCGTGACCGAGGGAAGCCGACTCGTCGTCTTCGCTGCCGACTTCCTCATCGTCCACTAACTCTTTTTTGTGACGACGACTGGACTTGTCGGCCGCCCCCGCAAGGATGTTTGGGTAGAGTGACCGCGGGTCGCCCACCCCGTCGCCGAGGTAGTTGAATGTGACGGGCACCGCCAGCTGCAGATCGGACGCGTTGCCCAACGCGTCCCCCGGAGCTGACCACATGGCCAGTGCCCCGGTTCCACCGGGCGTGTTGGTGCTCGATTTCTTGAGAGATCGGCGCGGGATGAAGTACAGGCCCCCGAGCTCGAAGACGGTGTACTTCCTTCCCTCCACCGTCCGGGGCGCTTCGACTTTTCGCCACGGCGAGTGCCCAAGCGAATCGGTCGCCTTGACGAGGATCCGGTAGCAGCTGTAGCCGAGATCGTTATCCCCGACGAACGTCACCGTGACGTTCGGAGAGCACGTGCGCAGCGCCCCCACCCTCTCCCGGTATTCGACCCCTACCGTCGTTTTGTCGTCCGCTTGTGCGTGGTTGGCCACCACGACGACCCCGGGGCGGTAGGAGACGCCCGGCCACTCGTCGGGCAGCTTCCTGGGCCCGGAGATGGTATCCGTCTTGAAGTCCTTGCCGCCGTCGGATGCCCATTCACTCCCCGTGTGCCCTGCCGCCGCGACGTACACGGCGGCGTCCGTGGGCAGCTGCGGGTTCCCTGCACTGGAGTGCGGGGCCGAGAAGCGCACGAGAATGTGGTGCGGCTTGTCGACGTAGAGGAGCGCCTTGCCCTTGTGCACGATATTCGCTGCAACGCGCACTTCGATGATCGGGGAGCCCGCGGTAGCGATCTTACGAACCCGCGCGTCGACGCCGTGCGGTGGCGCGGGCGTCGAGGGGCCGGGGGTGGGAGCGCGGGCAGAAGCGCGGGCATGAGCGCGGGCAGGAGCGCGGGCAGGAGCGGGGGTGGGTTGCGTCTGCGCGAGCGCCATCCGACCGAGTCCTTCCCGCATCAGCTCCTCGACGAGCTGCGCGGACTCGCCCAGTTGCGCCTGCAGCTTCCGAACCTGCTCCTTCAGCTCCTCGATGGTCTTCTTCTCCGTCTCACAGGGCTCGTAGTCAAGCAAATCGTCGTCGTCAAACGCGACATTGCCGTCGTCCTCTGACCTATACTCGGTGCGGTGCCGGTCCCCCCCGTCTACCCGCTTGGGCTCGGGGGACACGAGGGGGGCGACCTCCTCATCATCGGACTCCGCACCTCTCTTCATGTCGACGGGGGCGGCGTGCGGAAAGGCGGGAGCGCCGCCGGCGGCGCCCCACTGCTGGCCCGCCGCGCGATCCGACCACGCCTTCCGCTCGAATGGCATTTAGGTGGCTAGGCGACGACGATCGGCGCACGGGACGTGAGCACAGCTCGCCTGTGGGGGGCGGGCTATATGTTTGCGCGGCTGGTTTGGGCCAGCCCCTGCCGCAGGCGGGTTGGACTCGCACTCTGCGCGCCGGTCGTCTCCCCCCCCCTCGCCTCCTCGGCCGCGCGGCGGACGGTCTGGTGCGCACGAGGGCTGCGCTATCTGAGCAGGGGGCGCTGAGCCGATATAAGGGCCGAGCCGTCGGAGACGCCATCGGTGCTGCAGTAGGAGGCGCGCCCCGAGCCCCCCGAGCCCCCCGAGCCCCCCGAGCCCCCCGAGCCCCCCGAGCCGCGATGGCCGCCGCAACGCCCATGGACGGCACGAGCAACGACCCCTACGGCGGCTTCGCCCACTGGAACGTCCGCTCCGCAGCGACGCCGACCGCCATCTCGAAGCGGGCGCCCGCCTTTGGCGGCTCGAAGCAGTCCAAGGGCGACGCGAAGATCACCGCGCCCCTCGACATCGACCCCTCGACGACGGGGAAGCGCTCGAATGCGCTCGCGCAGTACTCGCGCGTCGTCGCCGCCTCGGGCGACATGCGCAACCGCATCTACGACGACCTCACGCTCCACAGCATCCTCTTCGCCTCGCGGGAGATCGTCGACGCCCCGGGGAACGCGTACGACCGGCTCAGCAAGGTTCTCGGCGTCCGCGGCATCAACGCGGAGCTGGCGAAGCACACCTTCACGGCCGACGACCTGATGGAGGCCGGCATCGACCTGTCCGGGCGCCTCGTCGACAGAGAGCCCCTCCGCCACGACGCGATGGGCCGGCCGATCGCGCACGCAGTGCGCGCACCGACGTGGGGCGACCAGATCGAGGAACGCGACGACGCTCATCGCGATGAGATCCGCGATGCGATCCGCAAGCGGCAGGAGAAGATCCTCAGAGCCAGGGCGGAGATTCGCGATGTACGGGACGACGGTGACGAGGGAGGCGCGAAGCGCCGTGAGGCGCAGCTTGCAGCTGAACTGGAGCCGCTCGCGGCTCACGAACTTCGCCTTCGGCAGGAGGTGACCATCGCCGTCGGCCTGCGCGGCGCGCTGCACGTGCTCGACGAGTGGCGCTTCGACGGCGTGGTCCAGATGTCCGAGCTCAAGGAGGCGCGCGAAGGTGGGCTCGGCACGTCCCACATGCTCTTCAACATCGGCATCCGCGGCCCGTCGCTCCTGCGCAACGGCTCGGCCAACGGCGTCCGCTACGGCTACGACGTCGGCGCGGCCTTCCCGTGGAGCCACCCGACGCGCGAGGAGGAGGCGGCCGTCTTCGACGCGGAGATCAAGCCGCGGCACGATCTGCTCATCTGCCTGCACCTCGTGCCCGTGCTGCCCATCCCGCAGCAGGGCCAGCCGCGCCTGCGCTTCGTGTACCGGTACACGAGCACGCGGCGGATGTGGAAGGCGGCTTCGCTGGCACGGGCGAGGAACGTGGCCTCCGACGCCAAGTTCCCCGACGATCCGTACTCGCGGTGGATGGCACGTCTCGCCATCGAAGAGGATCTCGAGCAGGCCGTCAACGGCGGCCCCGACCTCGCAGCCATGCGCTCGGTCGTCGGGGCGTGGCGCGTTGGAAGCGTCATCGATGCCAAGGCGAGCGTCGCGCCCAACGAGTACGGCGGGCCCACCGAACGCTCGGTGCAGGTGCAGGCGAGCATCGACGGCTCGTGGGTCGGCCTCTACGAACTGCGCGAGCGGTACGGCACCTCCTACGACGACCGCGAGGACGGACCGGAGGGCGACGCTGCGGTCAGCCGGATGCGCATGGCCCTCGGCGCCGAATGGGCGTGGTCGGAGGGCATCGACTTGGCGTTGGCGGACCGGAAAGCCTGTCTCGTCGGGGCGGAAGCTGGGATGGGTCGCGTCACGGAGCGCATCCGCGCTGCTCTTCTCCAAGCAGGACTCGGCGATTTCAACATGGCTCCCGGCGTCGACGTCAACGGGTTGGTGGCCTATTTCCACGAGAGGCTCGACGAAATTGGGGCCTATCTCCGCACGAGACTCATCGAGTCGAGCGGCTTGGATCCGACCACCGACGGCCCGACTCTTCGAGTAGTAGAGTCGATAGGGGCGCTTCAAAGACTCCTCACCGAGTGGGCGCGCGTACGCTTAATTCTCAACAACGAGGAGGGTCGGTTCCTCAGCCTTGTGGAAGACAGGCATAACGATGACTTCCGCCCGCGCGAGCAGCGGGCTGGGCTCTTCGCACGTGCAGAGAAAGCCTTTCTCGAGTGCGGAGGCGGAGATGGTGCCGTGACGACAACGGCGCATCTCCTTCAGGAGACGGACACGACGATCCGGCGGTTCGAGGAGGCGATTCGCTCCTTAATCGGCGCGCTGCCGCCGCCACCGACAGGGCCGCCGCCGCCACGGAGGACCGTGAGTGCGCCGGAGCTCCCGCCTCTGCAAGGAAGAAGGCCCCTGCTACCTGAAGACTTCTCGGAGCCACAGGCCGCGGAGCAGATCCCCCCGACCACGATGCCCGCCGAGTGGCGCGAGCTGCACGCAGAGTTGGACGCGTACTCGGCGTTCAACGCCGACGCGCACAAGGAGTGGGACGAAGCACAGAGGCTGCTCGACGAGGCGAAGACCCTCGCCCGCCAGCAGCCGCCCGCCACCGAGAACCCCGAGTCCGTCATCCGCCACACCGCGCTGGAGAAGGCCATTGCGTGGACGAACCAGACGATGCTGGAGGCTACCCGCACGCTCAACCAGCAGGAAGGCCTCGTCGCCACGTACCGTATAGACACGCACGGGACGCCAACGGCGCTCCTCCCGCTGGCGAAGCTGGCACTCGAGGCGTCGAGAGCGGCCATGCAACGGTTGCTGGAGTCTTTGGGGGCGCTCCAAAACGCGCAAGGGGCCTACACCGAACCCTTCAACTCTCGGGTGCCCGTCTCGGCGCCACCCCCCTCCGGTTCTGTGGCGGTCGCGGCGGCGATGCGTCCAGCCCAGTCGGTGGCGGCCGCGGCCGCCGGTTCCAGGACGGCCTCCTCCTCTGGGTCGCTCTTGAGCGGCAGCGACCGCTCCGAAGACGACGGGCTGCTGCACGTCCAGGCCCCCGTCGGCGCCCCGGCGAAGGGCATGCCCGTGAGCGGCGACAGTGCGGCTCGCGCCGCCTCACGAGGCCGCCGACGCGTCGCGTCGCCGACCGACGACGACGACGACGACTCGGTGGTCGTGATGCCACCGCCGCCGCCTCCCGCGAGCCACCGCACCGGCAGCGCCAAGAACCCCCGGGCACGCCCTTCAAAGGGCGGGTCGAAGGGCGCGGAGCCGCCGGCTCCGCCAGCGCCGTAGAGAGAGGGGGCGGGAAGAGAGGGGGCGGGAAGAGAGCGTGGGGGCGAACGGGTGGAGCGAAGAGGGCTGTGGGGTGGTGCAAACGAGCGGGGGCTCCGCATCGATGCCGGGGGGCGAAAACGGGAGGGGTTGGGGTGATGGTGGCGACGTAATTCTTAAGACTCTCGGGTCACGGACACTGCGACTGTGTGTGTATGTGTGAGTCTACGTGCTCGGCGCGCGTGGGGGCGCGTTCCCATCGCAAGACCGGCCCCTCTAAGAGAACTACAAAGTACGAGACGCCCCACCATTTCCTCTCAGCCCTGCACGCGCGGGCCTCGGCGCCTACTCCGCCTCCTCGCCCTCCTCCTCGGAGTCCGCCCCCTCGTCCGCCCAGTCGATGGCGAGGAGGAAGGCGTCGGGCATAGCCTGCACCTGCGTCGACACGCGGTTGTACTGCTCCACCGCCTGCTTGGCGCCCTCCGCGATGGCCTTGGCGCTGCCCTCGTAGAAGACGCGCCGCATGGTGTCGCGGTGGAGGCCGTAGTGCGAGTTGCGCGGGCGGAGCTTTTCGTCTTGCTCGCCGCGGTTGCTGTAGCCGTAGTTGACCGCGACCTCGTTCTCGAAGGCCCGGCGATCGACCCCGCCGTTGGCCACCTGTCCGATCGTGGCGTAGGCCGTGTGGAGCTTCTGGCGCGCGGTCTTGTAGTCGTCTCCGCGCGAGGCGCTGTCGAGGCACCGCGCCCATTGGGCGTCGATCTTCTTGAAGTCCTTCTCGAGAATGAGGACGAGTCCGGCGCTGCGGACGGCCTCCCGGAACGGGGCGTGCTCCGGTCCGGAGGCCGGGCGGATGCGCCGGGCGAGCTCCTCGGCGACCTCGGGCTGCGAGAGGGTTTGCACGACGGCCTCCATCTGGAGCGTGCCTGGCGTGGCGGTGGTGGCGGCGGTGCGCGGGCGCTTCGATCCGGAGGGAGCGCTCATGCTGGCGAGCGAGTGGGAGGGGTCGGGGAGCTGCGCAAAGCGAACACTCTGGGTTTGGCGACGCATGGCAGGGCCCGGGCGTGTACCTACTATAACTAGCGGAGGCCCTTTAATTGACGACGGCTGTTTATAATTAGTGACAGCTCTTTTAATAGCAAAGCCCCCCCACTAGATCTCGCGGGGCCGACCAACCAGCGCGCTCCAGCGCGCTCCAGCGTGCTCACGAGATCCGCCCACTGGATCTCGCGTGACGAGCCATGCCTCCCGCGGTCACCCGCCCGCGGCGCTGGCCTCGAACTGCGCCCACAGCCGCCGCAGCGTGGCCAGCGCCTCGGGCAGCCCCAGCGGGGCAATTAGCCACTCGACCAGCTGCGCGAGCATGGCCAGCGTCAGGTAGTCCTCGAGGGACTCGCGGACGTCGCGCGCCGCCGGGAAGAGGGGTGCCGGGTCCGGTGGTGGGGCCGGGAAGCTCGCGTCCGCAGCGTGCTGGTTCATCGCCAGGCTGTAGTGGCTGGTCGTCGAGTGTGGCCCCCCAGCGCTCGGTGGGTGGAGGTGGAAGGTGACCTGCCAAGGTCCCTGCAAGAAGTCGCTGTCGAGCGCGAGCTCTGCAGTCGCCGAGCGAACGGTGCTGTCCCCGGCCGTCCCCTCGAGGCGCCGCTTCTTCCGCCACCCAAGCTCGGCAAAGGCGCTCGGCAGGCTACCTCCTGCGGGCCCAAAGCCGCTCAGCCACCAGTGGATATCGGGCACGTACTCCGCGAATGCGGGCTGGGCGTACAGCCACTGCAGGAAGCGCCGGACCCGGGCCCGCTCCTCCGGCGTCGTCCCGCCCACGACGGCCTGCAGCACCTGGTAGAGCGCGAGCTGCTTCATCGGCGCGACGCCGACGGCGCATCCGGGCGCGAGCCGCAGGCTCGAGAGCGAGGGGAGCATCCGGCACGCGTCGCCTTCGGGTGCGCCCCCCCTCTTATATTCCGCGGTGGCCGAAACGGCGCCGCTCGGCGCCACACCTACCCCTGGTAGCCGCCGTCCTCGTAGGCGCCGTCCTCGTTGCCGATGCGCTCGTCGCCGCGGCGCATGAGCGCCGCGTACTCGCGATGGAACTTCGCCTTCAGCAGCGTGTAGCGCTCCCAGTCGCCGGCACTGATCTCGCTCAGGCGCGCCCAGGTCTGGCCGAACATCTTGCGCGAGCTCGTCCACGTCATGAGGCCCGCCTCGGGCCGGCTGATGCTCTGGAAGATCTGCGGCGTGAACATGAGCTCGGGCAGCGAGCGAGTGCGCGTGCGCGGCTCGTCCATGCGCCGCGTGCCGATGACGACGTGGCTAGCCTGCAGCCGCAGGGTGACCGAGACGAGCCTCGTCACGTTGCTCCACTCGTCGATGTTCACGACGATCGAGAGCTCAAAGCGCGAGCGTATGCTCCCGTTGTCGTCGTAGTGGAGCCGGAAGACCAGGTCGACCGTCGGCAGATCGGCGCCCGCCACGGGGATTGCGCACCGGAAGCGCACCACGTTGATCGCATAGTAGGGGCGCGTGTGCACGGTGCAGGCGTTGTTGGGCGTCCCGTAGAAGCCCTTGTCCGCGACGAAGAGCGGCTCGCGTGCCGAGAGCTGCACGCGCGTGTTCTTCGCGAAGCTCCAGACGATCGCGGCCGGCGTCGTGGCCGCGACCTCGTCGACGTAGAAGTTGACGCGGTACGACACGGTCCCGGTGGACGTGATCGAGTCGAGTCCGTGGCTGTAGAGGCTCTCGTCGCCGTCCGTCGGCGCGCGCCGCAGCGCGCGGGGTATCGCGCGGCCCAGCACCACGGCGACGTCCGCCTCCGTCGGCGCCGCGTCGGTCGAGCCGGCGCGCTCGCCGTCGGGCCTCCGCCGTGGCTCCTGAGAGGTCGTGGCGGCTGCGCCCCTCCCGTGCGCCGGCGCCGACGAGGGTGGCGCCGACGAGGGTGGCGACGACCGAGAGGTGCGCGACGACCGAGAGATGCGCGACATCACCGTCGCGCGGCGAACCGCCTCGTCGGAGGGGGGGGGCAGCGTCTCCGAGGCGACGCCGAACTGCTGGCGCTCCGTCTCTCGTTTGGTGGCCGACGAGACGAGGAGCTCGGTCGCCGTGCGGCGCGTGGGGGCCCGCTCAGGCGGACGGTGCTCCGGGTGGGAGGCCTCGGTCACGTCGACTTCGTCCCCGTCACTATCGCGGCCGGAACTGGCCTCCTCCACCGCCCTCTCCATCGCCCTCTCCGTCCTCTGCGCCCCCCTTGCTAAGATCCCCGCCAACGTGTTCAGCGACCTTTCCGCAGAGACCGACGAGCACGACCCGTTCAGCGACCTTTCCGCAGAGACCGACAAGCACGACGCGCGGCGCGCAAGGCCGCCGAAGCGTGACGTCTCGGGAGCTTCCTTTGTCGCCTGCTCATCTTGCGTTGCCAGGCCGTCTCCATCAAAGGCGGAACGTCGCGACTCTGGGAGAAGGAGGGTTCCTGGGCGTGACCCAACGGCTCTCCGGGCCCGAGCCCATGCAGCACCTTGCGTAGTTCTAGAGGATATGCCACCGAGTGCCAAATCACCGTCGTCGGCCGACGAAGCGGCAGTCGCGGACACCGACGCCGACGCCGACACCACCCTCGCCCCCACTGGGGGCCCTGGGTCGAACTCCGCGACAAGCGAAGCGGCCTGTTGTCGTCGCGCCGAAGGGGGAGCGTCGACGCGGGGCGAGGCTATCGGTACGTCGTTGTCTCGATGAGAAAGCGCGCCTCTCGCCGACGCGCAGTTTCGCTCCATCGTGCGAGCAGAGAGGGCGCCGCGGGCGGTGAGCTGTTCGCGCGCCGAGGGCGCGCGCAGCGAGCCGAGCGTCGCTGCCGAGGCATTGGCGGGTGGTATGACAAGCTTGGGGGGGACGACCGACGGGTGCTCCACTGCTGCGCGTGTCGCCGGTCGGAGGAGTGCTTCCTTCACCTCCTTCACCTCCTTCACCTCCTTCACCTCCTTCACCTCCTTCACCTCCTTTACTTCCTCTCCTTCCTCCTCGACCACTCGAGACCCTCCCCTGTCCGCCGCCCCCCTGCTCCTCTCGGAAAGTGTCTTGAGGGAGTTCCCCGACGCGAGGAGGCGCTGCGATAGAGGGCCGCTGCGATGCGATAGAGGGCCGCTGCGATGCGATAGAAGGCCGCTGCGCTGCGCCGGCGGCCGCTCATCCATTGCGACGAGTTTACACGAGGAAGAATACCCGTCGACCGCCTTCGCCTCGACCGTCGTTAGTTCTACTGGCGGTTGGACGTGCATAGGTGGTGGCGGGGACGGCGCCCGCGGCACGGCATCGTTTCCGACCCGCTGCTCACGGGACGCAGTTGGGCTTGGGCGTTGGGTCGTCTCATCCTCGAGCGTGCGTACGACCCTCGTCCGCTGATTGTCAACGTCCGTCTGCATGAGGCGCATACTCGACTCCCCGCCGCGGCGCACACGACTGTTCACGTCAGAACTCGCGGTTGGTCGCGACGCGACCACGGTGGCCGAAGAGGACGCGGGCGCGGTAACGGGCAGGGCTTCGGCCCGAGCATTGACCACGACTTCTGGCTCCCGAGCGAGAGACGCGAGGTTGTTCGAGCCGGCCGCCCCGACGTCACCGTCTCCATCGATGTCCAAGCCAGTGACCTTCTCCGCAAGGTTGACGGCGCCCTCTGCCAAGCCTCCGAGGGCTCCGATGAGCCCCCCGGGCCTCCATGACGAGACTCTCCTTGCCCCTCCGCCTTCCTCGTCCCCTTCGCCCCCTTCGCCCCCTTCGCCCCCTTCGCCCCCTTCGCCCCCTTCGCCCCCCTCGCCTCCCTCCTCCTCCTCCTCGCCCCCTTCGCCTTCCTCCTCCAAACGCGCCGCCCCCCCCGCCCGCATGCGCGTATCGCGCGCGCCTTCACCCTTCTTCGTCCGCCTCGGATCAACGAACGTATCGCGATGGTCCTCGTGCTCCTGCCGATGGTCATTGAGGATGGAGTTTGCCCTTACCGACACGACCCGCTCCAATTGCTGTGGCCTTTTGACAACGAGGGGCGCGTTCCCCGCGACCTGCTCAAACGCAGCAACGCGCGCGCCGAGCGAACCCTTGCGGTGCCCCCTCGGTCGGCCCGCCGACGCCGCCTGCTCCGGTGGCTTCGGCTCGGGGGGCCGGCGGAAGGCGTAGTTCGACTGCCCCTGGGCGCCGTACATCCCACAGCCGCCGATCGAGCTCGCGCCGCTGAGGCTTCCTGGCGTGAAGGTGCGTGGGGCCGCGCTGGCGGACGGCGAGGCGACGGGCTGTTGCCGCATCGGGAAGGAGGAATGTGAGAAGGTCCACCCCTCTGGGCGGCGTTCGGGCTCATATGCTCTTTCGGAGGTACAAGACGATAGGGGGTACATACAGACACATCTACACAGCCCGCCTCACACGACCCGCCGTTGCACAGAGACACACAGCCGTTACTCATACACCACATGCGACACCGCCCTCTCACGGGGACGCGGGGACGGTCGGCTGAAGGCCGTGCGGCTCGCATGCGTTCCCCCAGCCCGCGAGCAGGTCGACGGCGAAGCCGAGGTCCTCGCCGCGCCCGAGGTCGGGCGTTCCTGGCAGGTCCTCGGTAAGTCCGAGCTCCGCCGCGTCGCCGCCGTCGTCGTCGACTGCCTCGACGGCGGCGGCGCCGTGGAGAAGGGGCGTCGCCGGAGCGGCGTGTGTGCCGCCGCTGCTGCTGAACTCGAGCAGCTCGGGCACGAGGCGCGCGAACCCCGTGAGCACGTCGCGCAGGCTCTTCCCGCCCGGAATGTTGACGCGCCCGGTGCTGTAGACCTCCGCGCACACAGGCGAGTTGCGAGGCCGCCACGTCTGCCAGTCAGGGGCGACTCGGCTCAGTGGCGCCGCGGCGGGGCGGGCAAGGCGGGCAGGGTGGGCAAGGTGGGCAGGGTGGGGGGCGGCGCACCATCCCCACGAAGCTGCTGCGGTCGTAGTGCACCGTGTCGGTGTGCGTCTGCGCGAACTCCTCGCAGTTGATCGTCGCCCCGAGCGTCACCGCGCCAACGGCGTTCTTCACCTCGAAGCTCTTGACGCGCAGGTGGACGTCGGCCTCCGCGGCGAGGCGCTGGATCGCCTGCATCACGGCGAGTCGCGCGCTCACCGGCCCCGTCGTGCCCGTCCCCACGATGCGGCCAGTGTGGAACACTAAGACGCGCGCGCGCGGCGTCTTGTGCATCGCGAGCTGCACGGCCGCAAAGCGGCGCGGCGCAAAGTACGCGCCCGCGCAGTGCGTCGCGATGTGCGCAAGGTCGAGGGGGAGCGTGGTCGTCGAGCCCTCGACCGGGGCGACGTCGGAGAGGGTGACGACGTTGACGAGGCGGGGCGTGTAGCGCACGAGGCCCGCGTACGACGCGAGTGGGTAGGCGTCGGTGAAGCGGCAGCAGCGCGCGAGTTGCCGGTCGTCGACGCGCGGCGGGGGGGCTTGGGCGAGCTCGCACGAGCCACGCGCCTCGAGGGCCAGGAGCGTGCGAGTCGAGTCCTGGCCGTCGTCGTCGTCGTCCTCGTCGTCGTCCTCGTCCTCACCGATGCGCGCCCGCACTCGGCGCCGAACGCTGGCCTCTTCTCGGGACCGCCCCTGCTGGCGAGCCTCGGCGCACCGCCCCGACGAGAGCGCGGCGACGCGGCGGATCTCGCGAACGGTCGCTTGGTCGCTCGCGCGCGCGGCGGCGGCGGAGGGCGCCACGGCGGCCGCACCCGTGCGCGGCGTGCGCCGCGGATTGGAGATGTACGTCTCGATGCGGCTGGAGAACGCAAGGGTCTCGCGGAGCGAGTGCGCCGCGTCGCGCTCGGCGGGCGTCGCGCCCTCGTCCGCCGCACGGGCGTGGTGCTTCGTTCCGTGGTGCATGCGGGGCGCGCGTTACAGGGGAGACGCTCTTGTTTTGTAGACTAGTTATTAGAACTATCGGGCGGATCTGCAGTTAGCGCGCCCCCCGGACCACCTCCCGGTCCCAGTCCCATCCCGGGCCCAGCCCCTATCCAGCGGGCGTCAACCGCACGATACGTCGCCACGCGTCACATTCGCGGCGCGCTGTAACATACAGACCAGTTCTCTCAGCGGCACGTGCATGTCATCATACGCCAAATCTTTCAAACAAACGTCGCTGACGATGTAAAATTGGAAGGCCTGATTGGCTAGCTCGAGCGCGTAGTGAACAGAAAAATTCATCCTTCGGCTTTGCGCGGCGATTACAACTATCGGACGGATCTGCAGTTAGCGCGCCCCCGGACCGCCCACCCGGTCCCTCTCCACGCCCCCCTCCCTCTCCACCACGCCCCCCTCACGCGAGCGACGCCGGGTAGGCCGTCACCCACGTCGCCATGCACTTCTCCTTCGGCGTGCCGCCGTCCCGGCTCACGACCCGCGCGTCGAGCGGCGCGGCCGCGAGCGAGTACGGCGCCTCGCCGAACGAGGTGTAGCGCATCGCCGCGTAGGCCGCATTCGAGACGGCCCACATGCGCGTCGCCGCGTTGTTGCCCTCGAGGATCGAGCTCGCATCGGCGCGCGCGGCGGCGTGCGCCTCGGCGCGGCGGCCGGCGGCCTGCTCGCTCTCGCCCTCGACGTCGGCCGCGAAGCGGTCGGCGGCGGCCTTCGCGTTGGCGTACCGCACGAAGAGCCCTCGCCAGTTCGCGCCGAGTGTCGTGGCCCACACCGAGTCGGCCGAGGCCGGCTCGGCGAGCACGCGGTGCGCCGTCTCAGTGGTGACGAGCCGCGCCTCGCGCCGCTCGTCGAGCAGCCGGTGGGGCTCCGCGCGCTTCTCCTCCTCGACCGTCGGCTGCCGCACGAGCCGGAGACGACTGACCGTCTCGCACGCGGTCGTGTGCCACTTGGCGAGTTGTGGGTCGTGGCGGGGCGATGGCGACGGCGGATTCGAGAGGATGATCGCGAGCAGGTCGGCGAGCGCCAGACGCTCGAACGGCACGCCCTCGCGCTGGGCGGAGGCGTGCGGCAGGTAGTGCTGCACGCACGGCTCGAGGGCCTGCATCGCCTCCTTCGCGAGATTGGCGACCTCGGCGCGCGTCGGGTGGTTGGCGAGGTCTCTGCACATCTCGAGGACGGACGAGGCAAAGCCGTCGATCACGGGCAGTGTGGCGTGGTTGTCGGTGGCACGCTTGCGCGCCGTCGAGTCCATTGGCACCGCGAACATGACGAGCATCGACTCGGTGCGCAACGCGAGGTACTCGGAGGTGACGACGACGAGCGCCGCGGCGCGCGCCGCCATGCGCAGCACCGCGTGCTCGCCGCACAGGACGACGCCGCTGGCAAAGACGGGCGCGAGGGCGCGCGCCACGACGCGCGCCACGTCGCGGAAGGAGGCGCGCGCGTACCCCTCCGCGAGCCCGTGCGCCGCCCACGCGGCGCGGAGCTGCGCCGCCGGCTCCTCGAGTGCACCGAACGCGCTCGCCGCGACGAGGCGGGCGCTCGCCTCGCCGTGCTCGCGCCAGTGGGCGACGGCCATGCCGGCGGTGGCGGGGTGGCCGCGCATCGACGCGGCCCACGCGCAGGCGAGCGCCAGCCCCGCCGCCGCGACGCTCGCCGCTGGCACGGCGGCTCTGCCCGGCGCGCGGCAGTGGACTCGCTCCGCCAGCTCCGCCAGCGCCTCTCCCCACTCCCGCATCTCGTCGGCGACGCGCGCCCTGAAGCTGATGTCGACGGGGTCGACGGGAGTGGGGGGTCCCACGGCGTCCAGGATCGAGGCGACCTCTTGGCTCGTGCGCGCCGCGGCCGCGCCGACCGCACGCCCCTTGTCCCCGAACCCGCCCGGATCGGCGAGACCGAGGTCGAGGCGCGTCCGACGACCGACCGTGCCCGCAAGGACGGCCGCGAGCGTGGCCGCCGCGCGGGTCGGGCCGCGGCCAGACCGCGCGAGGGTCTCGTTCACCACCGCCTGCGCGAAATGGAGCGTCCTTAGGGGGCTGGCCTGTCGGATGCGCTCCCGGCGTCGATGGCGCGCGATCGCGTGGACGTCCGCGCCGTAGTTGGACGCGTCCCACCCGGTGCCGAGGTGCTGGCGTTCGGTCGCCACGACGCCGCGCGGGTCGGACGCGTCCAGGACGTGCGCCTGGAGCGTGGGCGCCGCCATGGGGCGGCGGGGGGCGGAGGGGGCCGGAGACGGGCGGCCGGAGTGCGGGCCGGAGACCGGGGTGCCGCCAGGTCGGTGGGCGAGGAGTGCCGCCGGCTCCTGGCGCGTGTCGCATAGCGCGTCGAGGGCGGGCGCGGTGCCGGCCCTCGGGAGCGGTGCGGCGGCCGTCTCCATCGCCGGCGGGAGGGGCGGGAGGGGCGGGAGGATCGGGAGGGGCGGGTCGCCGTCGCCGTCGCCGTCGCTGTGAAGGGTGGGAGGGGCCGGGCGGCTGAAAGCGAGCGCTTCCCCGCCCGGACCCTCGTCTACACAAGCCGATCTCCAAAAGCGGCCACCTCGCCGTCCACATGGCCGCCCGCGTCGCAATGGCCCCCCCGCTCGCAGCCAGCGCCCCGTGCGCCCGCCTCGCTTCCGAGCTCACGGCCTCGGCGACCACGGAGTTCAAGAGCCTCGCCGTCGAGAGCGGCGAGCCCATGAAGGTGCTCCTCGCGGTGCGCGCGGCGGACCCCGGCCCGGAACCCGCCCGGGAAGAGGGTGACGCCCCCTCGGCCGCCGCGGCCGAAGGCCCCCTCTTCGTCGCGCTCGTCGGCGACGTCTCTCTCTCCATGGACCAGCAGTGCGACAGCGCGGTCAACAGCTACCTCGTCGCGATGAAGCGCTCGATGGCCAAGCTCGTCGACGGGCCCCTCACCGGCCGTGGGGCGCAGCTCGCCGTGTACGAGTTCGGCGAGGAGGCGGCCGCGCGCACCGACGGATTCGTCGACCTCGGCGTGGAGCAGGGGCACGCCGACGCCGCGGCCGCGATCGACGCCGTCGGCACGGAGGACCGCTACCGCGGCGGCACGAACATCTCCGCCGGCGCAGAGATGGCCCTCGCGGGCCTCGCCGCGGCCATGGACGCCTCGGGCCAAGCGCGCCCCCGCGGCGTCGTGTGCCTCCTCACCGACGGCCAACCCAACGAGGGCCCCTACCGCCATGCGTGTCATGGCCCCTTGCTCGCCAAGGCCCTCCAAGCGCTCCGCGGCCCCCGGGCGATCAGCCTCGGCACGATGGCCCTCGGCACGGCCCCGCAGCGCGCCTACCTCGAGGCGATCACGACCGGCCCCTTCGCCTTCGCGCCCACCGAGAAGGAGCTCGCCGAGGCGTTCGAGCTCTCCGCCAAGGCCTTCGGCGCAGCGGCGCACAACGTCACGCTCAAGGTGCGCGACGCGACGGGCGTGCGCTCGTTCCCCCTCGGGATGGTGCCGCGCACGGGGACCGAGCCGCTCTTCACCGTCGAGACGAAGCCCGAGGGGGCCGCCTTCGACTACGCGCTCGTCGTCGGCGACGGCGACGACGTCGGCCAGGAGCCGGACGGCGAGTGGTTCGCGTGGACGCCCGTCGAGCTCCCACGGTACGCGCTCGCCGAGCGCCCCGACCGCGACGGCACCATGCCCGAGGCGCTCGAGGACGCCGTCGCCCGCGAGACGGCGTCGGCGCAGGTCGCAACCGTCCTCAAGCGGGCGCGCACCGGCGGCGGGCGCGCGGCGTACGACGAACTCCGCGCCCTCGAGGAAGAGTCGGCCTCGCTCGGGCCGCGGCGCCAGCGCACGACGAGCCTCGTCAGCACGATGGTCGAGCAGCTCGGGGGCCGCCTCCTCAGCGGCGCCTCGTCGTACGCCTCGATGGACAGCACCCCCAGCTCGCATGGCTTTCGCTCGGCCCCCACGCCGTACGACACGCGCGACACGTCCGAGCTCCTCGGCCTGGAGGCGGCACAGTCGATGACGAGCTACAGCCAGTCGTTCGCCTGAGCGCGCAGGGCTTGGGGCGTGCGGGCTTGGCGCTTGGCGTGGCGGGGGGTTTGCAGAAAACGTCCCCGCTCCCGCCCTCGGGTGTGGGACGTGTGCGTGAGGTGGCGGGAGGGTCCCGCGAGCTAACAGAAGAGCCACATTGGGCGCCGCTGTAATAAGAATACGACGTAAACGGTCCGCCGTGCACTCGAGAGAGACTAAGGTTGTACCGTTAAAATGACGAGCTATGGAGGAATGAAAGAGCACGGGAAGGGCTGGGTCCCCTACATCATCTCAGGCCCGCTCTCGAGGGGGTCCACGATGACGGCCTACGTCGACGCCCTCTTGCACGTGGCCGTCTGGATCGGCGTGTGGGTCTTTGAGATCCTCACCTTCGTCGCACTCAGTCGGCACGAGGAGAACGTCTACAAGGACATCGGGTCGGCCGACAAGGACAAGAGTCACCCGATGGCCGCCGTGTCGATCGGCTCGATTGCCACCCTCGCAATCGCTACCGGCGTGATCATCCTCGTGCTGGGCGCGCACGCCATGACCAACGGCATCGAGGACGGCAAGCTACCGCCGGCGGCCACCTCGATGATCACCGGCGGCCTCAAGGCCTCCATCTTCTTCTCCATCATGGTCGCGCTCACCTCCTTTCTCATCTTCATGATGGAGGACGTCACATCTGTCGGCACACAGGAGAGATGCACCACCGCGAAGGGCTGCGCGTCCTTGAGCGCGGGAACGCTGCTCGCCGAGGAGGAGACCTTCATCGACTTCATCGTTGTGCTTCTCCTCCTCAAGTTCTACGGCCTCTCGCTGATGCTCAACAACCTGCGGTTCGCCGTCGCCGCCGACCAGCCCGAGCCCCACCACATGGTCCCCGCGGCTTAAAGAGCAGGGGCGCACGCAAGGCAGACGGCGCACGACGACGAGAGGTGCGCCAAGAGGCGAAGAAGGATTCGGAGACGACGGGGGCCGGTAGCGGCGCGCGTCCCCGTGCGAAGACATGGACAGCGGCATGTGGGGGCGCGCCACTGGCGGCCTCCTTTATGTGGACACGTCGTGCTTGTGAGACCGTGAGGGTGTTTGTGGAGGGGACTGCGCGAGCGGCCGGGGGAACTAGAGTCGGAAGAGTGAAAGTAAAGACCGTACGTCCGAGGCGATTATAACAACGGTCCTCCCGAATGGCCCCTAGGAGCGTCAGACCGGCGGCGACGCATGTTGTGTGTGTATAGAGAGAGAGTTAAAAGACCATTACCAATACAGTGAATGTCAACAGGCGTCGCGGCGGCTCGACACCGCCCGCGCTCTCTCTATCCCTGTCTCTATTTCTCTATGTCTTTCCACCCCGTCACACACACACACACCGACCCGCCTCCGTACGACCTGCACCGAGCTGTCTCGAACTCTCCACCGCATACCCGCCGTTCTCTCTGGCGCTCACGCATGCGGAGACCGCCCCCGCCCCTCCCACTCACCACGCCCACCTGCCCGTCCGCTCCCCTTCGAGGCGCTGGCGCGTCGCTCCCCTTGCCGCAGCGGCTGTCGTTGTGGCTCCCACTCCTTCCGCGTGGGCGGGGGGCGACATGACCGCCCGCGCCCCCACTCAGTCGCTCCCGTCGCTCCCGTCGCACCACTCATCACGTGGGGCGCATGCGGTTCATCGCCTTCTTTGATTCCGCGAGCGCCTCGACGCCCACGAGCGCGCCGCGCGCCGACTCGGCGTCGATGGCCTCGCCACGCCTCCACCGGGCGTCGCCCGGGAGCGCGTCGGGGCCGAAGTGGCCCTGCCCCGGCGTCAGGTCGAAGTGCGACGCCGTGAAGGGCGAGAAGGAGCGGTGCGGCCCGAGAAGGCAGATCGCGTTGTTGTACGTGCCGTTGCGCACGAAGTCGTGGTTCGCGACCGACGACGGGTCGCTGCCCGCGGTGATGTACGTGAGGCCGAACAGGCTCGAGTACGCGTTCCAAAAGACGGTGCCGCCCGGGAAGTTGCGCTGCCCCTGCTGGCCGTTGCCGATGTCCCATGGCAGGTTCGAGGTCGTGAGCGAGAAGGCGTTGTCCTGCATGTACTGGCCGCGGTCGTTCCTGTCGTACGGGCACACGAAGGCGAGCAGGCTGGCGTACTGGTTGTCGTGCTCGTGCTCAAAGTCGAGGCGCGACACGATGTCGGCCTTGATGGATTCCAGAGTGGGCAGGTTGCTCTCGCCCTGCTCCATGCCGCCCTCCTCGGTGCCGGCGATGTCGCCGAACCAGTCGACGCCGGCGCCGGCGACGTAGCCGTCGCACTGGATGTCGCGGAGGACCATCACGTTCTGCGGCTTGGTGATCACCGACTTGGTGTGGCACGTGTAGTGGCCCTCGACGACCTTGACGGTCGTGTTGGCGGCGATCTGCATGTCGGCCGGGCCGAAGAGGGTCGCGCCCGTGTCGGTGCCCGCGACGGTCATGATCGCGCTGAGCATGTGGTGCTCGATGAAGGGGCGCGCGAGGATGAGCTTGACCGGCACCCACACGCCCTCTTCGGCGAGAGTACACATCGTCTTCCAGCCGCGTATGTCGTCGGAGGACGCCGCCCGCATCGCCGCCACTTGATCCTCAGTTGCGCCGGTCGCGATGATGAGGGGCATGTTCTCCTGGACGAGCCGCTGCCATTCCATCGGGTCGGTGTCGCCGCCCACAGTGACCACCACGTCCCACGGGCGCGCGTGCATCACGGCGTCGCGGAAGTGGATGTGCTTGAGCATGTCGCGCTCCTCGTCGTAGATGAGGACGTCCATGTACGAGCCGGGGAGCGCCTTGGGAACGGCGATGGTGCCCTGGCTGAGCACGTTCGGCGGGCGCATCACGTAGAACTCGCCCACCTGCGTCTGGCGGCGGAGCATCTGCACCGAGTCGACGGTGTCGCCGCTGTCGAAGGGGTTGGACGTGAAGCAGTTGAGGCCGCGGAAGGAGGGCCAGCCCTGGTTGCCGTTGTACGAGTCGAAGCGCGCCGGGCCGCGCTCGCCCGTCTCGGCGTAGACGATCTTCTCGGGCGGCACCATCGTCACGTAGAGCTGCGTCTCCGGCGCCATGACGAGCATGTTCGGCGTGACGTGGTAGCGCGCCATGCGCTGCTTGCCCTTCTCGACGACGAGGTCGAGGCCGCGGCCGTCCTTCTGGACGATCGCGTACGAGACGATCTCCTGCTTCATCGCCGCGATCATGTTGCGGTGCGGGAGGAGGTTCTTCGAGATGTCCCAGTGGTGGTCGTAGTTGTGGCCTGCAGAGGTGTGGGGGAGGGGCGTGAGGCGACGCGTGAGGCGACGCGCAACGCGTGGGCGCGCGGAGGGGGCGTGCGCGTACAGGTGAGGTACGAGAAGAGCACGTCGTAGTTGGCCGTCTCCTGCACGCAGTACCGGATCGAGGTGACCTGGTCGGAGAAGTACTTGCGGCCGGCCTCGGTGCGGTAGAAGTCGGACTCGACGATGAGCGCGATGCCACGGCGCACGACGCGGTCACGGTGCGAGCGGCGCATCGACGTCTGCATGCGCGAGGCGCCCTCGTAGGGCACGCGCTGGAGGAGGCGCACGTCGAAGTGGACCTCGTCCCAGACGACGGTGACGCCCTCGATCTTCATCCACGGGAGGGCGGTGGTGGTCTGCCAGTCCTGCGGGCTCGAGAGGATGAGGTTGTTGAGCGTGTCGCGGAGGTGGACGTTCTTGCCGAGGTAGGCGTCGGGGAAGTGGTACGTGGCGGCGTGGTGCTCCGAGAAGTCGTGGAGCTTCTCGGGCTGCGCCGGCTTGCCGAAGAAGAACTCGAGGGTGTTGAGGATGTCGTTCTTCGAGGGGGCGAAGGTGGCGATCTGGTGGTAGGGTTTGAAGGGCTGCTGCACGGCGGCGTCGGCTCCGGCGAGGGCGTCTGCCATCTGGAAGTCGGGGTTTGGAGTTCGGGGGTGGGCGCTCGCGGGTGCTCGGAGGTCGGTACGACGCTCTGGGACTGCTGCTCATATTGTGGTCCCGGGGGATTCGCACGCGATAGCGGCCGCACTGAGCGCCCGCGCGTTCAGCGCGGCTCGGCCAAGAGGGCGAGAAGGGAGCGAGGCGCCCGCTCGGGCGCCCTTGGCGCGGTCTGCTGCTCGGGCGCTCTCGGCAGGCTAGGTCCCGCCGCGGCGAGCGCCACCTCTGGCGGTTCGCCCGTCGTCGGTATAAAGGCGCGCTCGCGTCGCCCCTTCGGGATCCGTTCCGACCTGTGTGCGCGGACAGTCCATCTCCATCGATGAGCATCCGTTTCGACCCCAGCCCGAGCCACCAGCACGGCCACCAGCACGGCCACCAGACGCGCGCCTCGCTCCGCCTCGAGCGCGTACTCGCGACGGGCTCGGCGCACTTTGGCGGCCGCACGACCGCCCTCCCGTTCCTCGGCGTGACAACGACGGGCCTGTCGCCGCTGCGCGCCGCGCCGGCCCCCGTCGGATGATCCGCGGAGCACCCGATGTCGCCCGACCACGACTCGCCAGACTACTGCCCCATCCACGGCATCAAGGCGATGCTCACCGCCGACGGCGTGGCCGAGCACGTCGACGACCTCGTCGAGGCGAAGGGGGCCATCGACGCACACCTGGCGCGCATCACGCCCGTGAAGGTCCCCAAGCTGCAGGCGCTCAGCACCACCGTCCACGGGTACGCCCACGACACCGAGGCGGCCGCGACGGCGATGGGCGGGGAGGCGGCGATGGGCGGGGAGGCGGCGAAACGCCTCGCCTACATGAACCTGGTGGCGAGGGAGATCGACCGCAAGCTTGCGCGCATCGCCGCGGGGCGAGCGTGAGGGAGTCGTGTGGCTGCTCCGTCTAGACGGAGGGGCGAGCGGGGCGCCCCGTGATGCGCGGATGTGAGAGGCCCGGCGACCATGTCGTCGGGCCGCGTCCGTGCGGAGAAGCGCGCTCCCTGCTCCTCTCGTCGGGACCGAGCGGGCGCCCGCCCGCTACTACATGGTGGGCGGGGGCCGATCGGAAGGGGTCGATCGGAAGGGGCCGATAGGAGGGGGCCGATAGGAGGGGGCCTTCGTTTCTTGTATAATGCGAGCGCTCGTCCACAGCCGGATCCTCAAAATTCTGACCCACCGAACGAACGTCGTCGCTGCTCCTCGCTCTCGACCCAGGTCGGCTCCGCGTCCACCGCTCCGTTCGCGCTGCGCCCCCGCGCCTCCGCCCCCGCTAGTCCTCGCGACCGCCCGCGCGCGTCCCCATCGCCGCACAAGCCCACGGCGCCCACCCTCGTCGACCCCCGACCCTCTCCGCAGGACTTGCGCGCAGGAACCGGGAACCGTACCGGTCCGGGATCCGTCGGTCGAACACGCCTGCGACGACGATGAGCGGCAAGGCCCGGCGTGTCGGCACCTCCGATGTCGGTTCCGACGACGATGAAGGGGGAGTAGTAACCCTCGACGACCCCTCTTCGCCCTCCCCGGCCGGCGCCTCCCCGGCCGGCGCCTCCCCGGCCGACGCCTCCCCGGCCGACGCCTCCCCGGCCGACGCCTCCCACCCCCCGCTCGGCGGCGCCCCCAAGTCGGGCAAGTCGGGCAAGTCGGGCAAGTCGGGCAAGTCGACGGAGCGCCAGGCGACAAAGACCTCCTACCCGATGACCCACACGAAGCCGGACCTCGACGACCCCTCCGTCCACTACGTCTCGAGCGGGTGGAGCCGCACCGACAACGCGACCCTCATGGGCGAGTACGAGCCGGTTCTCTCGGACCTCTTGTGCCCGCGAGGCGCGGAGTTCGCGAACATCGGGTTCGTCCCCTTCTCGGTGAAGGACGGCTGCGCCGACGAGCGCGGCATCATCTTCGACACGCAGCCCCTTTTCTACAAGAACATCCCCGTGCTCGTCGGCGTACGCAAAGTCGACACGCAGACGCGCATCGCCGTGCTCGTCGAAGGGCCCGGGCACACGCACATGGCAAAACCCCACGCCATGCAGCTCGAGGCCAACATCGCCGACGTGCTCCTCTCGCAGCTCACGCGGGCCGCCCCCCAGACCCCGTCGGATCTCCACCGCGTCCTCGGCTGGTTGTGCGCGCAGGCGGAGAGCGTCTTTGCCAAGGTGTCGTTCGGCCTCTCGCGATCGACCCTGCCGACCTCCGTTCGCGACTCGGAGGACGAGATCCGCGTCGACGTCATCGTCGCCCCGAAGGGCACTCCCACCGCGAACAGCAAGGCGAGCGCCATCTTCCAGCGCCTCGCGGCGGCGCCCGACGAATCGAGAGCCAACAAGGCGAAGCGCGCCGAGACGTGGAAGCGGTTCGCCATCGTGCCGCCGCCGAGCGCCTGGGAGGGCTTCCCGCTCGACCAGGCGGGCGAGGCGCGCGCGCAGTCTCTGATGGCCCTCAGCAAGTCCGCCGGGGTGAAGGGCGTGACGGCCATGTCGACCTACCGCGCCAGCCACTCCACCACACGCATGCTCGAGGTGCTCGAGCTCTTCTGCGTCCCCCCTGCGGCGGGCGCCCTGACGCTCGGAGACGCCTACCACGGGCGCTTCTGCACGGACCGCAGCCCGACGACGTCGCTCGCAGCGCGTGGGCGCGAAAGTGCCGAGCGCGACGCCGCGCAGCGGGTGGCCGTCGCCAACGAGCGCGAGCAGCGCCGCGGCAGCGGCGGCGGCGCGCGCGCCAACAAGCGCCCGGGCGGCGGCGGCGGCGGCCGCCGATTCGTCGACACCGGGGACCAGGACATAGATGCGGGCTCCGACTACCAGTCGGGCGACGAGAACCGCGAGGGGCACCGCGTGAGGCGCAAACGCCATGACCCCTCCGACCCCCAAGAGTACGACGGAGAAGGCGAGGCCGACACGGACGACGAGGACTTCATCGACGACGACGGGTCGGACGATGAGGGTGAGGAGGGTGAGGAGGGCGAGGAGGGTGAGGAGGGCGAGGAGGGTGAGGAAGAGGAAGAGGATACGGGCATGGCCTCTCAGCACCACCTCTCCAGCAAGACGCACGGTCGCTCCGGCAAGAAGCGCGCCCGCTCCGGCAAGAAGCGCGCCCGCTCCGAGAAGAAGCCCGCCCGCCGCAAGATGCGGCGCGTCGTCGTCGACGAGAGCGAGGGCGAGGGCGAGGGCGAGGGCGGCGACGGCGACGGCCTCGACGAGGCGGCCGAGGCGGCCGAACTTGCCCTCCACATCGAAGACGGGACCGCCGCCGACAACAACAACAGCCAGGAAGAGGAGGAGGGCGAGGAGGGCGAGGAGGGCGAGGAGGACGAGGACGACGACGAGGACGACGACGAGGACGAGGAGGAGCTCCAGCCCCGCCACCGCATTCGCCGCCGCCAGTCGCGCCCCGCCCCCAACCCCCGCCGCCTCTCCAAGGCGGTCGCCATCTCGTCGACGGTCCTCGACGAGATCAGCGGCGTCGTGTGCGGATACGCGAAGTCGCTTGGGGACGGCCAGATGAAGCTCGCGCTCCGCCCGGTCCCTTCCGACGACGACGATCCGGTCTACGAGACGCCCGCCGCCAGCCTCCAGGCGGCAAGTCTCCAGGCGACCCAGCTCGTCCGGACCCTCGAGCGCTACAAGATGGCACCCACCGAGGCAGCCTCCGCCTCCGACCTCATCGTCAAGCTCAGCGAGGCCCTCGGCGTGAGCCAGACCGCGGTGCGCCTGCTCCGCGCGGGGGCGACCGGCGCGCACTCCACGGACAGCATCGACGAGGACATCTACCGCGCCATGGCGATCGACTCGGTCGCGCACGACCGAGTCATGTGCCGCAAGCTCGCCGCCGCCCGCGATGCGACGATCCAGGCGTACGCCAAGACGATGGAGCACCTGAGCGGCCTCACGCAGGCCTACGAGCTGAAGACGGCCTCGATGCTCGAGGTGGCGCTTCGCGCCCCTCCGTAGGGTGGTGCGTGTGTGTGTGTGTGAGACGGGCGCGGGCGGTGTGAGACGAGCGGCGGTGTGCGTGAGCGGCGGTGTGCGTGCGTGGCGGGACAAACAGGATGCGTTGACGGGGCTCGAACTGGTGCATTTGGGGTGCTCGCGCACGACACTCTCGCGGTACGTTTGCTGTGCGCATCCTGGGGTCCCGCGCCCCCTTTCGGGTCTATACCCTTGGGGCGAAAGAGTGGCGCCGAGAGAGTGGGGACCGAGAGAGTGGGGGCCGGGCGACCGAGGGCTAGTTTCGTGTGATACACAGCGGGTATCGTTCTTTTAACACGACGCTCTCCTACAGCAGAGACCCGTCCACCCAAACGTATCGCCACACACGCCCACACACGCCCACACCACAACTTCTTCGGCCTACAGACGCGTCGCGACCTCGCCCGCCGACTGCCCCGGCCCCGTCGACCCCGAACCAACTCTCGTCCTCCCGAAAGCGTTGAGACGCTCAAAGGAGTTGGATCGCCGGGGCGACGGGTCGCGAAGGACGGAGCCCCCCGCCGCCCCGACCTCCGCGGCCGCGGCGGCCTGTTCGTCTGAGACCGAGGAGTCCTCCTCGCCCTCCTCGTCCTCCTCGACGACGACCTCGTGCACGCCGAGGTGGGTCCGGTCCGAGTTGAGGGGCGAGTTGTTGCACGTCGAGGCCAGGCTCGAGCGGCGTGCGTCGGGAAAGGTGTTGTTAGGCGCCGGAAGGCCCGACGCGCGCGGCGGGGGCGACACCTTGCTGTTCGAAAAGCGCGTCTGCTCGCGTGAGAGCCGCTGGCTCCCTGCGCCCGACACGCGCCCTGTGTCGCGCACGCCGGGCAGGCCGCAGTTGGCGCCGGCGTCGGCGCCGATGCGCGCAAGCGACACGCACGCGCCGCCGCCCCGCATGTCGCGCGCGGAGTTGGGGGCCTCGTGCTCGCTGCCGAACTCGCTTCCGTGCGCGGTGTCGTCGGACTCGGCTGTCCAGTCCTTCGCTTCCTCGTCCTCGTCCCCACCCTCGTCCTTGTCCTCGTCCCTCATACGGTGGTGCTGCTGCGACTGGTGCTGGGTAGGGCCTGCTCTCGGCACCGCCCGGAGATTGGACCCTCGTGCGCTTACGGTGCGAGAGGGGCTGTCGCCGCACATGCCTTGGAGCGACGCGTCGCGCTCTTGTCTGGGCGTGCTGTTGGCGCCGTTCGACCCGGAGCCGTCCAGGTCGCCCTCGGCTTGGACGAACGGGAAGGCGCTGCGGCGATCGTCTTCGGGCACCTTTGCGAGGCCGAAGCGCCTCGTATGCGCACGCCGACGGCGTACGAGCACGACGAGCATCACGCCGCAGACCAAGAGGACTCCGACGACGGCCGCCGACGCCGCGGGGGCGACGGTGTCGACGCCCCCACCTCCGGAGATGGCGGCGGAGCCCGCTTCGACGTCGATGCCTGCGGTCTCGTCGGTCAGGTTGCCCACGGGCGCAGGCGGCGGCGACGGGAGCGGCGGCGACGGGAGCGGCGGCGACGGGAGCGGCGGCGACGGGAGCGGCGGCGACGGGGGCGGGGGGGGCGGCGACGGGGGAGGCGACGGGGGAGGCGACGGGAGCGGCGACGGGGGCGGAGGTGGTGGAGGGGGTGGAGGGGGCGGTGGTGGCGACGGGGGCGGGGGCGGTGGTGGCGACGGGGGCGACGGGGGGGACGGCGGCGGGGACGGCGGCGGAGGGCGATGAGGGGCGCCCTCGGGCACGTCCGGGAGCGGCGGCGGGGCCTCTGGCGGGCGGGGTGGTGGCGGCGACGGGTTCGCCATGAAGGCCTCGATGTGGTCGACCAACGCCTCGGGACGGAAGCCGTCGACGTCGACCCCGGCCTCCTTGCACCACGTGCCCGCGGCGCATGAGTGGCTCAGTACGGGGAGCGGGCAGTCGAACCGGTTGGAGGCGATGACGCCGCCGCCGAGGGCGCACTCGCGCGGGTGCAGCAGCGCCATGCCGACGGGCACCGGTCCCGTCAGCCGGTTCCAGAAGACGTCGAAGCGGTTCCGGAGCCCGGCGAGCCCGCCCACGCTCACAGGGAGCTGCCCGACGATGTGATTCTCGTACGCGACGAACGAGTCGCGCATGTTGACGAGCAGGCCGATCTCCACGGGGAACGTGCCGCCGATGCGGTTCCGAGAGACGTCGAAGGCGTCGAGGTAGAGCAGGCCGCCGATCGCGCCTGGGATGTGGCCCGTGAGGTTGTTGTTCGCGAGCTCGAGGCGCGTCACGTGCCCCTCGCGACACGTGACGCCGTGCCACGCAGAGAGAGGCGGCTCGAGCGCGGCGGCGACAAGGGAGCTGGCGTTCGCGGCCGCCGCCCCCTCGAGGCGTCGGCCGTCGATCGCGTTGTGCGCGTCGTCGCCACACGGGTTGCCGACCATCCAGTGCGTCTGGCGGTTCCAGCCTAGCCCGCCCAGCGCGTGGTACATGGTCGCGAGCGCCTGGTGCTGCATCGCGCGCTGCATGTCCGTCAGTGGCGGCAGCACGACGGCGTCCGACGGCGAGGCGCCCGCGTCGGAGCCGTCGGAGCCGTCGGAGCCGTCGGAGCCGTCGGCCGCGCCGGGGCCGGGCGCGGAGGGGCTGCTCGGCGCCGCGCCCTCGAAGCTCGCCATAAGCGCCTCCCACTGCGCCCGACTGATCACGACGTGGTCGACGCCGGGCTCGAACAGGGCGGTGGTCTCCGCCCTGGCCGCGGAGCCGTTCGCGCCGGCGCGGCTGCCGTTCGTGCCGTTGCCGTTCGTGCCGTTGCCGCTCGCGTTGCCGCCGGGCGCGCGGTCGAGGGCCAAGGTGTTGGCGGGCACCAGGTCGGCCCACCCGACGTCGGGGAGCACCGTGGGGCGGGCGTGCACGGTCTCCACGGCCAGGCCTAGGGCGGCCGTCGTCGTCGGCTCGGACGCGGACATGACCATCCGCAACGCGGCGGCCATCGTGCGCGCGATCTCGGCGTTGTGCGTGCGGATGCGCACGAGCACGTTCAGGCTGCCCGGCGCGACGTACACGGCGACGTCCTCGGGGCGCATCTGCGTGTGGCGCGCCAGCAGCGCCGAGTACGCGGTCGTGTTGAAGTCCTCTATCGCCCCGCGCGCGAGCACCGCGAAGGAGACGACCGTCATTGGCGCGGTCGTGGGCGGGGGCGGCGGGGGCGGCGGGGGCGGTGGGGGCCACGTCACGAACATCGTCGGCGGCCTGTGCACGGTGGCGAACGTGATGGAGACTCCGTGGTCGCGCTCGCGCTCCGGCGGCGACGGACCCGCGGATCGGAGCGCCGCCACCTCCACGTCCGCCACAATAGTGTCGTCGTCGGCCTCGACGGCCGCGGAGCCCTGGTTGCCCATGACGACGGCGACGACGACCCCCGCGACGATCGCCAGCAGGAGCACGACGCCGAGCGCGTACGGCACCCACCACGGCCACCGCCGCGCCCCTGCCGACTTCGGCTTCTTGGCGACCATCGCCCCGTCGACGCCGAGGTACGCGACGGGCTCGAAGGGGGTGTGTTGCAGCAGCGGCACCACGTCGAACGCGGCGGTGTTCGGGCCGGTCGCGTCGCGTTGCGGGAAGCCGTCCATGCCCAGATCCGCTCCGGGCTGCCGGCTGGTGTGCCCAAGGTTTAGGTTGGCGAAGAGCCTAGCTCCGCACAGGCGCGTCTCCTCGTTGCCTGAGGCACGGCCCGTCGCTGTGGCCATCGTGCGTGTCCCCCGTCCCTTGCCTCCGGTGGGAGCCATTGCGGCCGCAGGTCGGAAGGGAAACCTGGTCTGGGGGTGCCGGGAGCGGAGGGTGCTACGAGTTCGTCGCGCGTGGCTGCGAGGCGTGTACCAGACCTTCGTCTTATTGTCGAGTCGCTGCAACCGCTCGCGGGGGCCGGTCGGTGGCTGCGTGGCCGGCGTCGGGAGGTGGGCGAGGAGTGCCAGCTGCGGGTCCGGCCTGGGGCCGTGGCGGGTCCGTGCCCGGGCAGGGGCCCGGTATTCGGGGCATGGATTCCGCGCTTTTGCGAGCGCTTGGTCGTTTTGAGGGAGGCGCTCGCTTTGTGCTTGGTGAATCTTGCACCACGTTTTGTATGGTCACATAGGGGGAATTTTGGTGCCCTTTTTTGACCTTTCGCGCTCGCTTTTGGGCACAGAATGTGAACGCGTGACGCCGCCCCACTCCGGGCCTGTGGCGGCCACGGGAACGGGCC
>Ga0302126_10000393_pt1 | contig 28955 bp, 25 predicted proteins | sample CB4_20m_MG_FD_203108 | JGI IMG/M metagenome (GOLD analysis project Ga0302126, IMG submission 203108) | Marine microbial communities from Western Arctic Ocean, Canada - CB4_20m | ecosystem: Environmental > Aquatic > Marine > Oceanic | place: Canada: Western Arctic Ocean | collected 2017-09-24 | reverse complement strand
GTGATACTGTTTGAATTCAGCGGTTGCGAATTCATGGCCGATGGCCGCGCGGCGGTGGACGAGGTACGCATTGCGCAGGCATGGTATCACTTTGCTGCCGGACCGCGCCTGATGGAATTCGCGCAATCTTGGTGCGCCGAGATCGTGGATTTGATGAAGACCCATGGTGGCGGCAACCGCAGGTTGGCAATCGACAAGATGGACCCGACTGGGACCCATCTTTTGGAAGCAGCCAACATTGAAATTGTCGACGGCTTTGAGGTTGCGCATATGGCACGGCTGATCAAAACACCCCAAGAAATCGACGCGGTGCGCCAATCCATTGATGTTTGTCAGGAGGGTGTGCGCCGGATGATTGCGGCGACGAAACCGGGCATGACAGAAAACGCCATCTGGTCGATCCTGCACCAAACCAACATCGAACTTGGCGGCGAATGGATCGAGACGCGGCTGCTGAATTCTGGGCCGCGCACCAACCCGTGGTATCAAGAGGCCAGCGAACGTATTGTCGAAGAAGGCGACATGATCTGTGTTGATACCGATCTTATCGGGCCGCACGGCTATGGCGCGGATTTATCCCGCAGCTGGACGGTGGGCGACAAGAAACCCCGGGGCGAGCAACGCCGCCTGTACGCATTAGCGCACGAGCAAGTGTTGCGAAATTGGCAGCTTTTCATGCCCGGACGCAGTTTTTTTGAACTGGCTGATCTGGCCTACCGGATGCCCGAAAAATACAAGGCGTTCGAACAACCCGCCATCGCGCACGGCAGCGGATTGTGCAACGAGTTCCCATTGCTGATCCACTCTGACAAAATACGCGCAAAGGGGCATGACGGCATTCTTGAGCTGGGCATGGTCATCTGCGTCGAAAGTTATGCCGGAGCCCCCAGTGACCCAGAAGGCGTCAAGTTGGAACAGCAAATACTGATCACCGAAAGCGGGCCAGAGTTACTGTCAGACATGGGATTTGACGAAGAGCTACTGAGCTAAGAGGCAGAGCCCTACACGTCACAGAGCCTGAAGAACCATGCTGTTCCTCAGTGAGGCAGTGTCAGAGGAAACTGGCTTGTCCAGGGCAGGGTGGTTTCGTAGCGTCTTTGGCTTACAAAACACTCCCCATCTCGTCACAGATTGACAAAGTGGTCCAGAAAGTGGTTCTGCGGCTAGGTTTCACAGGCACAAAAACATTTTTTATATAATAATCACAATAATTTAGGTATGATTTGTGGTGCCCCTAACTGGACGTCAAACTTTTCATATTTTCATATTTTCATATTTTCATATTTTCATTTAGTTACAGTTACTTATTTCTATTCAAAAATATAAAAGCGGTCCTCTTAGATCGGAGGTGCACCAAGTGTTTCACGCACCAATTTCAAGCTAAACCGTGCTGCTGCTCTCGCTGAGTGGCGTCAATTATTGCGCGCATAAATTTGGGCTATGCCAGCAATCTGGTGGGTGTTCCTATTTGTTTGACAGCACCCTCTAGGCCGCCTCAGGTCCGCTAAAGGCGCAACAGGGGCTGGGTGTGGGGTTAGGTTGGCTGTGAGGGGCTGCAGGAACGCCATCTCTACTCACGCTATAACTTCAAGCCTCAGCTTGCCGCTGCTCTCGCTGAGTGGCGTCAATTATTGAGTGCATAGATTTAGGCGGTGCGAGCAATTTGATGCTTGTTCTCATTAGTTTGACAGCTCCCTAAAAATTATTAGTTAATGTCCCGATTTAGACAATAATCCCAGACATTTCCGCCGAAAGGAAATATATTTCCCACAATGCCCAACATATTATTGTTGGTGCTAGTACGCACAGTTACAGTCTTTTTTAATCAATTTTTATTTTTACGTGAAACGGGTCATAGAAAATGCCTTAAGGTCCTGCCTTAACCGCCCAGACAGAGCAGCGGCAGCAGCTTCGCGCCCCATGAGCGGACCGAGGGTATAGCCGTTGGCGGTGGCCGCGACAGTGACACCATCGAAGCCAGGCACAGGACCGATCAACGGTGCGCCGTCTATGTCGATGTTCATGGCTGCCCAGCTGCGAATGACATGAAGGCTCGCCACTTGCGGCACCGTGTGTGCCGCGACCCATAGGTTGCCCTCAAGGCTGTCGGGAAGGATTTCAGACTGTCCTAATGGTCCTGTGATAGCTGGCCATGCGCCGCCGATGATAATGGATCCCGACGCAGTTTGTTTCATGGTGAGGTGCCTATCGGCATGCGCAAGTAGGCAGGGTACAAGCGGTGGCGCCGGCGCGGTGACAACCATCTGAAGCGGCGCGCCACGAATTGGTAGATGAATACCAAGCGATTGGGCAACTTGGAAAGACCAGCCACCGGCGGCGATCAGGATGCGGCGCGCCGCGATCCGGCCGCGGGGAGTTTCGACCAAATAGCCCATGCCTTCTCGTCTAATACCGGTAACTGGTGCAAATTCCTCGATCACCGCCCCGGCAACGCGGGCCGCTTGCGCAAGGCAGGGCGTGGCTTCGAGTGGGTTAATCTTGCCCTCACCCGGGCACCAGGCCGCGGCAATGATGGCGTCAGAAATCATCGGGATAATCGTGCGAACGCGGGCCGCATCAATAACTTCAGTTTGAATGCCGACGCGCGTCTCCGCGGCAACCTTGGCCTCAAGAAAGGCGATTTGTTCAGGGGTCTCGGCTACCATCATACCACCCGTCACCGTCATTTCGAAGTCCGCCCCAAGTTCCTGTTCAAGGGTCTGCCAAAGCGCGATCGACTCCTGTTGAAGCGGAAGAGTACGGAGCTGAAGACTGCCATCGCCGACCGCTTTACCCCCAAAGTCCCAGGACAGAAGCTGCAAGTGAAGACTTCCTGCATTGCCGCCTGAGGCCTCGCCGTTTACGCGCCCACGATCCAGACAGACTACCGATGCACCCGCACGGGCGGCATGGAGCGCTGCTGAAATCCCAGTAACGCCACCGCCGATCACAACGAGGTCAGCCGAATTGACGGTTAAGGGTTGATCTAGCTGGCGACCGGGCCGTACGGCATGCGTGCTTTCACGGTGACCACCCCATTCGGGTTTTTCTACAGCCAAGGCGCCCAAAGGTACAGGACGTGCAGGAATTTGTGGGGTGAATAACGCTTCTGGTGCGGTGACGTGTCCGGCGTCATTCAGTAGGCGAAGGACCTGAGGCAGACAGTATCTACCTTGGCAGCGCCCCATGCCGATTCGCGTCTTCCGTTTTAGAACCGCAGGGTCGTTTGCGCCATCAGCAATCGCGGCGCGGGCTGTTGCTGCGGTAACTTCTTCACAGCGGCAGAGAATGGTTGGGTCCGCAGGCAACACGCGCTCTGGCGCACGATAAAGGGACCACAGCGCGGATTGGAACCGGTAAGCACGGTTGAAAAGTTTGTGCGATTTAGACAGATCCGATGGGCATGATCGGCCGATATGCTCAAGGGCACCGGCTGCACTCAAGTCGCCCTGACACATTGCGATTTCCGCACCACCAAGCCCACCTGCATCACCGGCTATCCAAACGCCAGCCACGGAAGTACGACCATCAGGGTCACGCGTTGGAAGGACCTGGCCCGTAGCGAGGTCGGTCGTGACCGGCACGCCAAGAAGGCGTGCTAGTTCAAGTTGGGGCGCGAACCCATCACCAGCAGCCACGATGTCGGCCTCAAAGTGGCGGGTACGGCCCGTTTTAATCTCGCGTAGTTCTGCACCCTCGGCTCGGTCCTTGCCGAAAATTTCAGCCAATTCCCATCCATAGAGAACAGGTAACTTTGCGCGAAAGGCAGCCAATCGATAGGTTGCTCCGTCCATAACCAGTCGGGGTGCATCAATCAGGGCCTGGAGAAATGCGCGATTAAATTGTGGGCGACCGCGCTCGGCGAGAGCGACAACTTCCGCTCCTAATGCGACCAGCTCAGAAGCTAACTGAAGCCCAAGCGGTCCGTGGCTAGCGATCAACACCTTGTTCCCTGGCACCACCCCATAGCGGCGGGCAAGGGTCTGGGCCGCACCGATTGTCATCACGCCGGGCATTGTCCAACCAGGCACCATCGCAGGACGCTCGTACGCGCCAGAGGCCAAAATCAAGGAGCGCGTGCGCAACCGAAAACTGCCTGTCGAACCAAAACTGCGCAACTCAAAACCATCTCCATCAGGCCTTGCGAACCAGATGCTTTGACCGCTGATGATGCGCGCGCCAGCCTCTTTGGCGCATGCGCGCAAATCACTGCCCCGTTGGTGCTGTCGGTCGGATTTATGCCGTCCACGATATCCATGACTGCGTGGCTTGAAGTATTGCCCACCTGGCTCATCTCGTTCGTCAAGCACCACCACATCTGCACCGGCGTTGGTAGCGCGAATAGTCGCCGATAGCCCTGCGGGGCCTGCGCCGATAATTGTAATTTCGGCCTCAAGTGTCTCAAAACTGGAGGCAGGTGTCGGTACGGTGTTGTTGGCAAGTCGACGCTCGTCTTCGCGCTGCACAACCGTACCGTCGCCTACAGTTGCCATGCAAGCGCGTACACCCCGCTGCCCGTCTACTGTCATGATGCAATCGTGACATACACCCATGCCGCAATAATGCCCACGTGCCTCACCACTTCGGCGCCAGCCAAATGATGTGTATCCCGCTTCTGTTAGGGCCGCCGCGATACTATCACCCGGCGTCGCGCGAACATTACACCCTTCAAACTTGAAGGTAATATTGTCCATTTAAACTGCATTCTGTGGGAGAAGCCTAACAGCTTCTAGCGCTGCTTTGACCTCCGCCATCTCTGACTGCTGCAGTGGTAAGCGCGGCGGGCGTGGAGCCCCAACAGAGCGTCCAATCAACCCAAGCGCTGCTTTGCTGCCTGACACATAGCGATGCCCCGCAACCAACCGGATGATAGGTAAAACTTCGCGGTAGAGCGCGCGGGCAGCGTGGTAGTCTTCATCGTCAACGGTCAGCGTGAACAACTTTGCCAAGGCGGCAGGCATGATATTGGATCCGACAGCCACCCAGCCTTCAGCGCCCTCGACAAAACTTTCAAAACCCATGATTCCGCCAAAAACGGTCATTCGCCCATCACTCATCTCAAGGATGTCACGAATGCGGGTCACATCCATTGTGGATTCTTTGATGTAATCAATCTGGGGTAGATGAGAGAGTTCGGCGACAAGTGGTGGAGTGAGGTCGACATTTGCTGTGGCGGGATTGTTGTAAATCATCACCGGTCGCGTCGCCGCGTCACCGATGCGCCCAAAATGGTGGATCAGCTCATCCCAAGTGGGCGTGGAGTAGAAGGGCGGGATGATCATCGTACCGTCTGCGCCAAGCTCTTCGGCCATTGCTACATTGTCGATGACCTCGTCGGTGCTCTCAGCCCCTGCACCGATTAGCACGGGCACCCGGCCGGCCACCGTATCAATGACGCATTTGGCAACAGCACGGCGTTCTTCGGCACTCATCGACAGGAACTCCCCGGTCGAACCAAGAGGGATCAAGCCGTGGATACCTTCACGTACCTGCCAGTCTGTAAAGCGAGCCTGAGCTTCGAGGTCAAGGCGGCCCTCGGCATCAAAAGCAGTAATCATTACAGTATAAGTCCCTCGAAATTGCTTGGTCATCTAATATTTTCCTTTAATGTCAATAAATTGATAGGATTCTTACGGAGCAACTCCGCAACGAGTGAGGGAGAGAATTCCAATCGGGTCATTAAGTGACAAACATTTCTCAGGATATGGCCATAGCCATGACCACCCCATGTCTGAAGCCGCGTCTTGGTACAAATGTCTTGTGAGATGGTAATCTGTGCACCGTATCCGATGTCAGAAAACCGCTGGATCAGGCGCAACCGGCCCAGATCAGATGGCAACTCGGTGAGGTCGCTCATCCAGTAGTGGGATTGCTCGATACCAAAGAAGTCCCATTCAACCGTCGCGCCCCGGTCCAAAAGTGATTGGATACCGTCACCGTCAGGATAAGTTCGGTCCATATGGCACAAGATGACACGGGTTAGATCGGCACCATTAGCTTCAAGAATATCCAAAATATCCGAGCAAGCCTGCGCGTGGCGTCCAGGATGCACGCTGATAGCAGCACCAGTGGCCACCTGGGTTCGTGCCGCTGCAATCAACGCCCTGTGCTCGAATGGGTGCAGGGGCCAAGAACAGCCCATCTCTCCAATTAGCCCAGCGCGGATAGCGGTGTCATCAATCCCGGTATTGATCTCTGCAGTAAAGCGGGCCGTCAACGCGGCTTCGTCCATCGCCAACGTTTCAGAATTTAGGAAAGCAGCCGTGTAGGTTCCAGCAGCAGCAACCACGTGAATGCCACTCTGGCGTGAGGCACGAGCAAGCCCGGTGGCATTGCGGGCAAGTCCAGTAACAGATTGATCCACAATCAGAGAGCCACCATCTCGGCCAAATGCTACAAGCTCTGTTGACGCAATATCAGGGTCGGTTTGATGAGCATTCGCTTGGGTTTCATTGGAACGGTAGTCAATCTGCCAGCGCTCATGCGGTAAAATTGGCTTATCCAGGTCAGCTAGTACCCCAGGTGGCACAATGTTGAAGAGAACATGTTCATGGACCATGACTGGGCCAATTGTCTCGGCAGCAACGTCACCCAACACTGTTCGCACCTTTCCCATTCTAACCGTCAATGCTTTAAAATTTTAGACAAAAACAACCGTGCATGATTAGATTTAGGATTGTTGAAAAACTCTTCTGGCTCAGCCTCTTCGACAATCTGACCGTCATGCATCAGAAATACGCGGTCAGCAGCAGCGCGGGCAAAGCCCATCTCGTGCGTAACCACTATCATCGTCATACCTAGCCGGGACAGTTCGATCATTACGTCAAGCACTTCGGAGATCATCTCGGGATCTAGAGCGCTGGTAGGTTCGTCGAACAACATCACCTTGGGTTTCATCGCCAGCGCTCGTGCTATTGCAACTCGCTGTTGCTGTCCGCCCGAAAGTTGTGACGGAAAGGCGTCTTCCTTTTCTGGCAACCCCACTCTAATAAGCAATTCGCGTGCATCCGCTTCGGCCTGAATGCGTGGTACTTTCAAGATCCGCATCGGCGAAACTGTGATGTTTTTCAGTACGGTCATATGCGGGAAGAGGTTGAAGGATTGGAACACCACCCCGATCTCGCGCCGCTGCCGCGCTGCTTTGCCATCGCTTAGTTCGACCCGCTTTCCACCCAAGTTTTTGCGATAGCCCATTATATTTTCACATGCTCGGATCGAGCCACCATCTATGGTTTCCAGATTGTCAATACAGCGCAACAAGGTCGACTTGCCCGACCCCGAGCGTCCACACAGCACCACAACTTCGCCCTGCCGGACTATAAGGCTAACATCTTTAAGAACGTGGTTAGAACCAAACCACTTATTCACATTAGTGATTTCCACAATAGGCTCGCCCAGCAAACGGGTGGCGCTAGCTGAAGTCTCTTGCATATGTGTCATTTTATCCTCCATATCAGACTTGGCCTTGAATATCGTCAGCCTGCTCGCCCATGCGGGTGTGTGGCTTTTTGTCAGAGACCGGTCCGAATGGCTTGTCATAATGGGCTTCCAGACGTTTCTGAATTTCACCCCAAATGGTTGTCATCAACAGATACCAGCAGGCGGCACACAAGTATGCCTCCAGAACCTTGAATTCGATCTGGGCAAGCTGCTGAGTACGACGAAACAGCTCTTCCATAGAGATGACGGAAGCCAGAGAGGTGGTCTTGATCATTAGATTGAATTGGTTACCCATAGGGGGGATGATTACGCGCGTAGCCTGGGGGATAATAACGTACCACATCCGCTGTGGCCATGCCATACCAAGCGCCTTACTAGCATCAGTCTGACCCTTATTTACCGCAGAGATACCCGCACGGACGATTTCTGCGAAATAGGCACCTTCGTGCAGCGTCAGAGCAATAATAGCACTTTCGATTACGCCAAATTTAAGTCCAACCTTGGGTAAGACAGTATAAATGATCACCATTTGGATGAGCAGTGGCGTGCCACGCCAGAGCCAAATAAACGCTATAGCGATACGCTGTAAAATCCAGTAGTTAGACATCTTCATAAAAGCGATGATGACACCCAGTATGACGCCAAGCGTCATTGCGATCGTAGCTAACCAAATCGTTGTCCAAACACCAAGCAGCATATATTCGCTAAACAAAAATCGAAAAAAATGGTCCCAGCTCCAACCCACGGTGTCTTCCTTTATGTTAGATCAGAGGGGCGCCTGAACGCCCCTCTCCTTCTGATAATAAATAGTCTACTGGCCGGTATAGAAGTAAGTAAATTTTCCAGGCCAACGATCCCAGGCATCCATCTTTGTAGTACCATAAGCATCCATCATGGCGCCGTAGGTACCATCAGCCTGCATCGCATTGAGTGCGTCTGCCACGGCCTGCGCAAGCACCGGTTCATCAAACGCAAATGCTCCAGGAGTTCCAGGGAACAAACCAGTCGCGGCTTTGGAAAATTGGCCCTTTTCCTGATAGTAGCTACCAATAGCATCCCCCGCGAAGACAGCATCAATCTGGCCACCGCCTAGGGCAAGGAAAACCTCACCGTAAGTGTTGAAGGCACGGATATCCATTGAGGCAAGGCCCTTGGCAATCTGTGCGTCGTTAATCTCACGGATCTTTTTTTCCTCGAATCCAGCAATTTCGACTCCTACAACCTTACCAGCCATATCCTCAGGGCCAGTAATGCCTGTTGGGTTTCCGTCCGCTGCGATCAGTGCCAAAGCGTTGACTGAGAACGGCACTAGTTGCATGAAGCCGGCACGTTCGTCAGTAAAATATAGTCCAGTATTAATCATGTCCCAGCGGTTTGCATCCAGACCTGGGATTTGCACGGCAAAGTCTACGTTCTGATAATTCGGTTCCAGACACAAACGATTGGCGATCTCGTTACCCAAGTCGACGTGCAGCCCCTGTAACTCACCTTGCTCGTTAATAAATTGTTTTGGCGGAATAGTGGCATTAATTGACATGGTTAGAACCCCAGCCTCGATGACTGGTAGGTCTACCGGGCAATCTTGAGCCACCGCGACTGTTGATGTTGTCCCAAACGCTACAACTGTAGCCAGGATCAAAAGTGAGTTATGTTTCATTGGATATCCTTTGTTGTTGGAGAAATTTTGACCCGATCAGCGGGTCTCTGTGGTTGAGATGATTTCAGATGATTGCCACTGCACCAATCGGTCACTACCTTAGCCGTAACATCGACCATATTCAGGAAATCAGCCAGATCGACCCATTCATCATGCTGGCCATTCTGGGATAAATCTCCGCCTAGGCAGCCCAGGCCAACACAAGGTATGCCGGCCTCCACGATAGGATTTCGGATGTCACTGCATGTATGCAGCGGATTAACATGCGGTGGTTTACCAGTGACGGCGGTGACAGCGGTACTCGCAGTTATATATAGCGGGTGATCAGCAGGTACTTCGCCACCAGTTACGCCAGTTACCCAAGTGATCTCTGGCCGATTTAAGTTCAGCCATTCGTCAGAGATGGAGGCTGCCAGTACAGCTTCCTCGACCTCACCCTTAATCTGATCCAGCGTTTCCCCAGGAGGGAAACTAATTGCCCCACCCATTTCGCAGAGCTCCACAATCCTTGAGAATTTGATCATCTCGCCACAGCGGATACCTGATATATGTAGGTTTGTGGCGCGCCCAACTTCTGCCTCAATAAGGGGGTGCCGGATGCGCTGAGCACGATCTTCAGCTAACTCCATCAGCGCTCCATGCAGAACAACAGCCTTGTCCAACGGATTGACCGCAAGATGCGAGAATGCTGTGTGACCCGGTTCGGTCGTTTTGGGAGCCTCACCATGAATCTTGATTTCAAATTCAACCTGACCAGACGCTACTGCTTTAATTTCTTGCATTCCAACACCAGATTCCGCCGGGTGCAAATAAAGGGCCGCATCCGCCCGAAGTCCTTTATGAAGCAAAGCTGCAATGCCGCGGGCGTAATGCTTACTAGGGGTCGAAGCAAAGACTGCGCGTCCCATTGGAACATTTGACGCAGCTACTTTTTCAATGGCCAAAACTGCCGCAGCACAGCCTGCTAAATCGTCAGCAACACCCCACCCATAAATTCGCCCATCATCGATTTCACCTGAAAATGGGTGGTGGGTCCATGTTTCGGTATCCGTGACAGGCTCACCGTCCGGGTGAGCAAACATTAGAAGGCTGGGTAGTGACGGGTCACCATGAAGTGTCGCTACTATTGCACGCCGAGTACCAACGTTGCACGTCCCCTTGACTATCAGTTCGCCAATCACAGGAACGGTGCTGGGCTCATAATCGACCGAAGATACCTCACATCCAGCACGTGCCAAGCGATCAGAAATCATTGCTTGAACAGCGTTCTCACCTTTTGGCTGGGCTGCAACTAGGTCCCGAAGAAACGCGACCGCATTATCGTCCTGAACGGAACTCAGCAGTTTTGTTTTATTGTTCATCCCCAGATTCTCCGAAAATTGAATACTAACAGTATACAATAATAAGAGGAGATTAATAAAAATATTGCAAGAACAATTTATGTTTATTCTCTTACTTATCTGATTGGGCTTTCTCTTACTTATCTGATTGGGCTTTGTAGGGTATTGCATTTTCGGCGCCTTGGACTATACAATAAAGCACTTAAAAGTATGTATGCCTTGGAATGTAGGAGCCTGATGGTGAATAAATTGATGCCACCGATTATCCCACAAGGTACAGGTATCCCACAAGGTACAGGACCCGTATGGATTGCTCCGGCGACACTGTCCGACAAGGCGTATGTCTCACTACTTTCAATGATTCAGGAACGGCGGCTGCCCAGCGGCGCACCGGTGGTCGAGCAGCAATTGGCCGGTTTGATTGGCGTTTCGCGCACACCGTTGCGGCATGCGTTGCAACGGCTTGAGATAGAGGGTCTGCTGAAAAAGGACGCCAACAAGTCCTACATCGTGCGCGAAGTCGAACTCAAGGAATATCTTCAAAGCCTACGTGTTCGCGAGTTGCTAGAAAGTGAAGCCGCCGCTCTATCAGTGGGTAGGGTTGCACCGGAAGCGATCGAGACCGCTCGCGCTAACCTGCATATTGTTCAGGCCCAAGAGCCGTATGACATGATTTCACACTGGCGTTCAGACGACGAAGTGCACGGTCTTTTCGTCCTGAATTGTGGCAACGAGACGATGACAGCCATGTTGCAGTCGCTGCGCGTAACGACCAATTTGTTCGAGATAGATAAGCTCGCGCAGCGGTTGAAGCCCGATACTAAACAACACGAACGCATATTGGACGCGCTAAAGGAACGCGATGCTAAGGCTGTACGTCGCGCTGTCGTAGCCCATATCCGATCGCTTTTCCAGTTTGCGTTGCGTTCTGTGGCATAACGGCGTCAGGTCGACATTTGGCGCAAAATAAAGACGTGAAAAGCGGTCAATGTCGATTGGTGTGGCAAAATTTCACAATAAAACCAAAGTTCATCTATGTGCCCCATGTGAAATTTCTACGTTGAACCAGCATGGCACAAAACAAGAATTCCCTGAATCTTCTCAGGTTTCAGCCATTTGGAAATTCGACCCGCTGAGCAAGCGCTCAATCCCGAAAAATTCTTTCTAACCCGCGGCAGCCGAATGATCCCGGCATCGTTTGGTTGCGCAATTCCCGATGATTGGTTCGCGGACGTTTTCGTCGGGCCAGCAACGCAAAGTCCGAATTATATATGGCCGTTCATAATTGACCGGCCCCAGGTTCCAGCTAGAAACCCCAGGTTCCAGCTAGAAAAATGTGCCACCACGTTCAATTCGTGTAATTAACACGGCCGCGTGTGGCGGGCCCGGCCGGCAACTTGTAAACTGAACGTGGCCCATGAAGATAATTATAGACAGCAGCTAATAGTTGTATACAATTCGTATCCAATAGTTAGGGGGAATCGTGACCCATTCAACTCGAAAATCGAACGATGATGCGCCCGCAGCAGAATTTCTACTGGCGACCACCGGTGGTCAGGCAGGTGGTAGGCCTAACTACAAGGCGGCCGTTCAGAGATTGGCCTTTTTCAGCCAGGCGATGGCCGCCCGTCTTGACCGGGCGCCACTCACGGGAACCGGCTGCTGGGCGCAAGAACCATTCGAAAAAGAGACCCGACATTTTGATCCCTCGTACGGGTGCTGTCTATCTTGGTGGCGATTGCAGTCGGGATGCCCGTTATCGCAAGTGGATAGATCTGTGCGGGTTTCGCGGGCTGGCAGTTATTATAGGGCGCTTTGGCCGAGATTGGAGCAGTGGAGAAATTGGGCGGAACGGCATGGCTATAAGGCGATGGGTCGCATCCGAACTGTCCTGGGGGGGGGCGTGCCGGCCAAGCGAGTTTGCTCGGCAATGACTCACTTCCTTCTCTTTGATATCGTTCCGCCCCGCGCACGGCAGGCCCACAGGCATTCTCAACAACCAGAAAGACGCAACACATGACAAAACTCAAGATAATCGCTGGCCCCTTCGTATTCGACGCAAAACTCGAAACTGAGGCTGCGCCCAAGACAAGCGCCGCTTTTGCCTCGCTGCTTCCCTATGAGGGTCAGATCGTGCATGTCCGCTGGAGTGGAGAAGGCGTGTGGATTCCCCTAGGCGATCAGGATTTTGGCCTCGGCTACGAAAACCACACAAGCCATCCAGCCCCTGGTCACTTCATCCTATATCCCGGTGGCATAAGCGAGACCGAGATCTTGCTGGCGTATGGTGGCGTCGATTTCTCTTCGAAGATGGGTCAACTTGCTGGAAATCATTTCATCACACTGACCAATGGGCATGAGAACCTTATGGAACTGGGCAATTTGGTCCTTTGGCAGGGCGCACAGTCGATCCGTTTCGAGGAAGCTTAACAAAAAAACCATCCGGGCAGCATTTAGCACAGGCAAAAACAATGAATTTCACCAGGAGGAAGAAATGACTGTATTTAAAAAATTCACCCCGACGGCGAGTATACTTGCTCTAAGTTTGGCTTTGCCTGCGATTGCACTGGCCGAGCCGACCGGTGTTCTGATTATCGCGGAGAACGAGACGCCTGAAAATCTCGACCCAGCGAATGCAACCAACTCTACGGTTAATCAGCTGTTGGTCGGCGTGTATGACGCCCTTGTCCAGTTTGAAGCTGGCGAAACATCGGTCAGTCCGCAGCTCGCCACAGAATGGTCCGTGTCTGAAGACGGACTAACATATACCTTCACATTGCGGGACGATGTAATGTTCCATGACGGCACTAGGATGACTGCGGACGACGTCGTTTTTACACTCGATCGGCTGCAGGCAGCGTCGGCAGCGGTGACAAACGACATGGGGCCATACGGTTCAGCCAAGGTGGTAGACGACTACACCGTGTCATTGATACTTGACGCTCCGTTTGGTCCATTTATTTCGGCTCTGTCGCGGATCTACATCGTCAGCAAGGCACAGGTCGAGCCACATATGAGCGACGACAACGCCCGTGGTTGGCTGGCCGTAAACGAGGCTGGATCTGGCCCTTATGCTGTTGCCAATTACAAGCCGACCGAAATAGTTTCGCTCATCGCTTCTGAAAATTACTGGGGCGGCTGGGAAGGAGACCATGTCGCCGAGGTAGTGTTTCGCTACATCGGCGAACCCTCGACGCAGCTTGCTTTGCTGAAGGCAGGCGAAGTGCACATTGCACCAGATATCACGGTGCAGGACAAACTTGCGCTGATGGGTACCGACGGGTTCACGGTCGATGTCGGCGCTGCGGCGACACCGCTTTACTTCCAAATCAACACAGAAAGCGATGGCCCCGCCGGCGATCTGGAATTCCGCCGAATGCTCGCACAGACTTTTGACAGGCAACTGCATCTTGACTTCGTTCTGCAGGGCATGGGCTCGTTGCCGGATGGCCCGTTGCCACCAAACTGGGCAGGTCACGCCCCAGGTACCGAACTCGGGTTCGACCTTGAAGCCGCAAAGGCGATGGTCGATGAAAACGGCTGGGGCGATGTCACGCTGTCAGTCCGTTACCTTCCTGCGATAGAAGAAGAACAGGCGGCGGTCGAACAACTGCAATCCAATCTCGCGCAGTTGGGGATCACAGTCGAGGCCGAGGGAATGACGTGGCCAGCTCAAGCCGCAACGGTACAAAATCTGGAAACCACTTCTGATATCAACATGATTTACAATTTTCCTAGCTTCCCTGACCCGCACGCGATCCTGAACACATCCTTCAATTCTCAGAACGCGGGTCACAACGGTGGTTATAACTGGGCGCAATATTCCAACCCCGAGGTCGACGCTTTGCTAAACGAGGCCGCCTCATCTTCTGACCAGGCGAAGCGTGCAGCACTTTACGCGAAAGCGCAGCAACTGATCGGGGCGGATTACCCCGTAATTACGGTCTCTCTGCCAGGCTCAGTCGTAGCGATGTCGAGTGCGGTCAAGGGCTACACCTACAACGTCGCCCACCATCAGACGTTCAACTACATGGACATCTCGGTGGATTAATGAAACGTGCTGAGGGGCTGTTTGCATGAACTATTTCGTTCAAAGGTTAGCGTTTTCCATTCTGTCCCTCTTCGTGCTTGTGGTGATCACTTTCTTGCTCAGCCATGTCGTTCCTGGCGATTCGGCGATTGTCGCCGCCGGACCGAATGCGGGCGCCGAAAAGATCGCCGCCGTGCGCCAACAAATGGGCCTGGACAAATCTCTCTTGACTCAGTTTGGCCTGTACGCGGGTAAGCTGTTGTCAGGCGATCTGGGTACGTCGTGGTTCACGCATCAGCCAATCCTTGACGATCTCAAGCGAGAACTTCCGCCCTCGCTTGAGCTTGTCGTGGTGGCAATGACGATCAACCTCTTGGTCTCATTGCCGCTGGGATTACTGACGGCGCGCTATAATGGCACGCGGTTTGATGACATTGTCCGGGTCATCGCGATGGCCGGGGCCGGGCTTCCGATCTTTTGGACTGCCATCTTGCTGCAACAATCATTCGCCGCAGAATGGCGCATATTTCCTGTTGCAGGGCGACTTGGCTTTGATAATCGCAATTTCGACGGGGCGACCGGTTTTTATCTCATGGACAGCCTTTTTGCCGGACGGCCGGATATTTTTGCCGATGCCGTTATGCACCTTATTTTGCCAGCATTTGCATTGTCATTGCTGTTTACCGCTGTTGGCGTCCGCATCACTCGTACAGCCATGATCAGTGAGTTTCGCAAGGACTACGTGCTTTTAGCGCGCGCCAAGGGGGCTGGCGAGGTACGGATCATGGCCCGTCACGTCTTTCCGAATGGTGCGACGCCCTCGCTTACTGTTTTTGGGATGCAATTTGGTTGGATGCTGGGTGCCACCGTGCTTGTCGAGGAGATATTTGGGCGGCCCGGCATTGGGCGTTATGCCGTCAAAGCTGTGACCCAGTCAGACATCCATGCGGTGGTGGCGGTCGTGCTGGTCGTGGGGCTCGTGTTCCTGGCGGCCAATCTTGTGGTCGATATTCTGCTTTACGCCCTTAGCCCACACAAACGGAGCGGGTCATGACGGCGCGCGCGGAAATATTGGGTTATCCCAAAAACGCCGTTGAGAAGATGGCGCTGATCATTGCTGCCGTAATCATGCTGATCGCAATCTTTGGCGGGTTTCTTGCGCCTCACGATCCGCTGCTGATCGACTTTCGCAGTAAGCTTGAGGCGCCCTCGTGGGAACATCTGATGGGCAAGGACGGCTCTGGTCGCGATGTACTTAGCCGGTTGTTGACGGGAGCGCAGCTGACGATCCTGTCGACTTTTGCCGTGATTGCGGTGGTCTTGGTCATTGGCTGCAGCATCGGTATCCTGTCGACGTTCCTTGGCGGCTGGGCCGACAATCTGCTGATGCGGATCGCCGATATCTGGCTGGGCTTCCCTCCACTGATCCTGGCACTCGGGTTCGCCGCAGCACTTGGTGCCAGTCTTGAGGCTGCGATCTGGGCGCTGATCTTTAGTTGGTGGCCAAACTATGCGCGGCTGTCACGGATGATCACCGCCGATATACTGTCGCAAAAGTACATCGCCAGCGCCAGTGCACTTGGAGTACCGACTTGGCGAAAGGTGGTATTCTACATCATCCCGAATGCTTTCGACGTGCTTATCATCCAATTGACGCTGGACATCTCAGCTGTGATGCTTGCGATTTCGGGGCTATCATTCATTGGTGTGGGGGCACAAATCCCTGCACCGGAATGGGGCGCAATGATTGCTGACGGGCGGAATTTTGTGAACACTGCTTGGTGGGTCGTGGCTTATCCTGGCCTTGCAATATTTGTCACCGCGCTGAGCTTCAACATTATCGGAGACATGCTGCGCCGCGAGCTGGACCCAACACTGCGGAGAAACACATGACCTTGCTCGCAAAGGACACCATTGGCGTCCCACCCGACGACATCTTGACCGTAAAAAACGTGGCTGTCTCGCTTACCAAAGGTGGCCGCACGATGGTCTCTGGGGTTTCATTTGGTGTGCGCCGTGGCGAACTATTTGGCATCGTGGGAGAGTCGGGCTCAGGCAAAACGCTCTTCACGCTCTCGTTATTCGGCCTGCACGGCGAGACTGAGATATCTGCAGGCGAGATCACTTTCGATGATAAGACGCTTTTTGAGGACGGTAAACGTCGGCGCTTAGGACGAATTCTTGGCTGTCGCATCGGGTTCATCCCACAGGACCCATATTCATCGCTTAACCCCTCCATGCGGGTCGGTCGCCAAATCACCGAGGCGATCTATCTGGCGAGAGGGACGCCGCCAAACTCCCGACAATGCCGCGATGAGGCGGTGGCGCTGCTGGCAGAGGTTGGCATCCCTGAGCCCGAAACGGCCTTTCGCCAATATCCTGACCAGTTCTCGGGCGGCATGCGCCAACGGATCGTCATCGCGATCGCGTTGTCACAGGATCCGGCGCTGTTGATTGCCGATGAACCCACCACTGCGCTTGATGCCTTTACCCAGCGGCGGATCATAGATCTGATTGTCGAACGTAGTCGGCGCCGCAACCTGTCCGTGATCTTGATTAGTCACAACCTTGAGCTTCTGCGACAAAGCGTTGATCACATTGCCGTGCTATATAGTGGCCAGCTAATGAACATCTTTGAGACCGCTGATCTGGGTCGCAATCCTCTGCACCCGTATACCGAAGCGCTCTTTGAGTGCATCCCGAGCGTCAATAAGACGCTGACCGACATCCGTTCGATCCCCGGAGAGCCCGCGGGGGCGGGGTTTGGCCTTACAGGTTGCGCCTTTGCGGATCGGTGCGCTTATGTGCAAGATATCTGCCGTACTGCGCGGTTGCCCGAGAATACGGGTCGCGCGGACAGCTTCAGCGCGTGCTTGCTGGGGAAAGGGGTCCGCACATGACTGATACGCAGCCGATGGTGGCATTGCGCGGCATCACCAAGACCTTCGCCAAGCGAGCTCTAGTCAGCAATCGCGCGTTTGGGCTGCGTGACATAAACCTCGACGTCTACCGGGGCGAGGTTGTGGGACTGTTGGGTGAATCTGGTAGCGGCAAGTCGACGCTCGCAAACATCATCACGCGGCTCACTAGTTTTTCTCAGGGCACTTACATGTTCAAGGGCCGTGACGTACGCACCCTGCAGCGGTCAGAACAACTAGCTTTCAAATCCGACGTCCAGATTGTATTCCAAGATCCATATGGCAGCCTAAATCCGCGCGCCCGAATCTGTAACATTGTGGGCGAAGGGTTGGCAATCCATCAGTCCCATCTTGACGCCACCGCGCGCAAGGAACGGGTTGGTTCGTTGATCCAGGAGGTGGGCCTTGGCGCTGATTGCCTTGATCGCTATCCGCATGAATTCTCGGGTGGGCAACGGCAACGCATTGCCATAGCGCGCGCGATGGCCGTGGAACCGGACCTGCTGGTCTGTGACGAGCCGCTGTCGTCCCTCGACGTTTCGATCCAGGCGCAGGTGCTTAAGCTCTTTGCCCGGTTGATCAGGGAGCGCGACTTAACGATGGTCTTCATTTCCCACGACATCAACGTTGCACGGCTGCTTTGCGACCGCGTGTACATCATGCTTGATGGTCGTATCATCGAGCATGGGACTGCCGCTGAAGTCCTGAACAATCCGCAGCAAAAATACACCGCTGACCTGATCGAAGCGCTTTACTGAAGGGATATTACATGAGCCGTTACAAACTTTCGATCGACATTGGTGGCACATTTGTCGATATCGTGACGTATGACTTCCAGACACAGACGCTCGACGCCTTCAAAATATCCACCACGCCGCACGACCCAGCCGAGTCCGTCGTAGCCGCCGTTGGCCGCCTGCCTATGCCGGCGTCCGAGGTCTCTGAGTTCATTCACGGCACTACATTGGGCCTGAACGCCATCCTCGAACGTAAAGGCGCGCGCGTGGGGGTCATCTCATGCGCCGGATTTGAAGATGTCTTTGCGATCGGGCGCGGTGCGCTCGAATTCGCGGATATGTATCGTTTCGATTACGAACAGGCCCCAAGCATTGTCGAACGCAGGAACGTGCGCGGCGTCGCTGGGCGGATGGATTTTCTGGGCACAGAACACACGCCGCTGGACGAGGAGGCGGTGCGTCAGGCAGCGAGAGAGCTCGTGCATGATATGGGCTGCGAGGCAATCGCGATCAGTTTTTTGCATTCATATGTCAACGAGACCCACGAAAAGCGCGCGATGGAGCTAGTGCGCGAAACCGTTCCGGGCGTCGAGGTGTCTGCTGGCGCGTTGCTCGCCAACGAATACCGTGAATACGAACGTACCAGTACGGCGGTGCTTGACGCATATATCAAGCCGGTCCTGAAGAATTACCTTGGGCGTGTAACCGATGGGATTGCTTGCGCAGGATTTTCGGGCAAGACCTATGTGATGAACTCGGCTGGCGGCGCGCTGACGTTTGAGATGGCCGAGGCACAGCCCATCGCTACAATATTGTCTGGCCCGGCAGGTGGCGTATCGGGGGCACTCCACGTCGCCCGGCTGACCAGCCGGCGCAACATCCTGTCGGTCGATGTCGGCGGCACCAGCCTTGATGCCTGCCTGATCGTCGACTTTCAGCCGATTGACGTTTTCGAGGCACATATCGACAACTTCCCGGTTTTGCAGCCTATTTTCGATTTGCGTACTCTGGGTGCAGGGGGTGGCTCCATCGCGTGGATCGACAACAAGCTTCTCAGGGTCGGACCCAAAAGCGCGGGTGCGGTTCCCGGGCCCGCCTGTTACGGGCGCGGTGGCGCGCAGGCAACTGTCACCGACGCCGCGTTGCATCTTGGGTTCATTGATAGTGAAAACTTTATGGGTGGCGAAATGGCTCTTGCCCATGATCTCGCAACCCAAGCCCTACGGTCTAATATCGCAGACCCATTGGGCATAAATCCGACAGAAGCCGCCCGTTCAATCCTCGAAGTGTTGATCTCGCGCACCGCATCGTCGATCAAAGAGATGATGTTGGAACGTGGTCTTGATCCGCGTGATTTTTCGCTGCTGTCCTTCGGTGGCTGTGGGCCGCTTTTGGGTCCGATGTTGTTCAAGGAACTTGAGATGGCCGAACTCCTCGTGCCACCGTTGCCGTCCGTCTTTTCCGCCTGGGGTATGATGGCCAGCGACCTGTCGTTCACGAACAGCGCCTCGGTGCTAGAGGCCGTTAACCCCGAAGCGATGCCGCGTATCGCCGACAAAGCAGATGTTCTAGCCACCCGCGGTGTCGCCGAAATTCGCACCAGAACGGGCGAAAGCGCAGAGCCGGAGGTAACATTGTCAGTTAGGATGCGCTTCATCGGCCAAGAACACACGCTGAGCGTTCCCTACACTCGGGACGATACTTCACGGACGCTTTTCGAACGCTTTTCGCAGGCGCATCTTGACCGCTATGGGCACTCCTTCGACAGCGAGGCAGAGGCGGTCTCGATGATGGTCAAGCTGGTGATAATTAGTCGCAAGCCAGAGCTTACGATCCCTGCGCCGCCCGCGTCGGCACGCGATGGGCATCAGCACCGGATGTTTGACTTGGCTGCAGGAAAGTTTGTGACCTGCACAAAGATGCATCGGAGCCTTCTGGCTGACAACCGTGTTTATGTCGGCCCGTTGCTCGTCGTCGATGAAGGCTCGTCGCTGGCCTTAACAAAAGAACAGCGCCTACGCGTCAGTAGCAATGGCATGCTGTCGATCACCGCTGTGGAGGATTGAGATATGGCGATCAACAAAGCTGCTGAACTCGAGATCATCTCGGGCCTGTTCTTTTCCGTGGCCGAACAAATGCGGCGGACACTTGTGCGCACGGCGTTCAATGCGGTGATCTACGAGGTGCTCGACTTTGGTATTTCGATCGCCGATTCAAAGGGTCGGATGGTGGCCGAAGCCGCAGGAATAACTTCGTTCATCGGCGCCAACGATTACGCGTTGAAAACGCTGATGCACAAGATAGACATGGGCCGCCTTCGCCCGGGTGACGTAGTGATGTTGAACTATCCTTACTGGAATTCTGCCCACGCGTCGGACGCGCTGCTAATGACGCCTGTATTCATTAACGGCGATGAGATCGATATGTTTTTGTGCGTTCGCGCGCACTGGCTGGATCTCGGCGCCAAAGATGCAGGCTATGTTATCGACTCGACCGACGTTCACCAAGAGGGCCTAATCGTTCCGGGCGTACGGATCATTAAAGAGGGCAAGCTGGACGAAGATCTCTGGAGCATCCTAAAGTTCAATTCTCGGCTTCCAGAGGCAATTGAAGGTGACTTTGGCGCGCAAGTTGCTTGTCTGAGGACAGGTGAGAAGGGTGTGCGCGAGATATTCGCAAAGTTTGGCAAGGCACGAGTGTTGACTGCCATTGAGGATTTCTTTGATCATGCGCATCAAAAGACACTCACCGCACTTGGCGAGCTGCCAAAGGGTATCTGGTCGGCCGAGGACTGGCTCGATGACGACGGGATCACTGACGATATGATAAAGATGGCCGTCGAAGTGACGATTACAGACGACCAGTTCATCGTAGACTACAATGGTTCGTCACCACAGGTTCGCGGGCCCGTGAATGCGCCCTTTGGTGGAACAGTTTCCATGGCCAAGACGTACTTCAAATTTCTCACCTCGCGCCGTTCGCCCAGCAATCACGGCAATTATATTCCGCTTGACGTGCGCGCAGATCCCGGGACCCTTTTTCACGCAGTTTATCCGGCGGCGACCTACATGCCTTGGACAAAAATGGTCGCCTTTGAACTGATCGCCAAAGCGCTAGCACCTGTGATCGACTGGATACCGATGTCATCAGGTTCGGACGAACCAGGGTTCATGGCCGTGGGCACGCATCACCAAACCGGTCGAACATTCGTGGTAAGCAACAACGAAGGAATAGGTTGGGGGGCAACACGCGAACATGACGGCGCGACGGCGCTTCAGCACCCTTCGACCAGCACTGTGCGCAATACTCCGATTGAAGTGCTTGAACGGCAAGCGAATCTTTTCCACGAAGAACTTACACTCATACCTGACTCCGGGGGCGTGGGACAGTTCCGCGGAGGTCTTGGCGTGCGGCGCAAGGTTCGCATGATCGGCGAGACGGAGGTGATCTCAATGAAGAAAAAATCCAAGACTGTGGGGTGGGGTCTTGACGGCGGGCAGCCCTCTGTGGTGAAGAACCATATGGTGCTGCGCCCTGGTACTCCAGAAGAGAAGAAGGTCGGAATGTATCGCGAGACCTTGCAGCGGGGCGAGGCCTTTGTGAATTATTCTGCTGGTGGCGCAGGCTGGGGAGACCCGGCAAAACGTGACCCCAAGGCGCGCGACAATGACCTTGCCAACGGATTTATCACACAAAATGTCAAACCAGCAAAAGGCGAAACACCATGACCGAGGATTTCATACGATACGCGCTTACCGATGTTCAGGTTGTGGACGTCGTTGCTGGCGTACTGATCGCTGGCAAGGCCGTTGTAGTCGAAGACGGCAAGATCTCTGCAATAGTTGACGAGGCAAAACTTGAACCGGGTCTGCGCCAAATTTCGCTTGGTGGGCGTTATCTTTCACCCGGTCTGATCGACTGTCACGCCCATTGCTTTGTAGGACAATTTAATGACCGGGGCAACGTGTTGCCGTCTGAAATGACGGCTCGTGCATGTCGCCACCTTGAGGGGATGTTGCAGCGCGGCTTCACGACCGTCCGAGACGCGGGCGGCGCCGATCCCGGGCATCGCCACGCGGTAGAGAAAGGTTTGATACAAGGGCCGCGCTTGCTCGTGTCGGGCAAGATTTTGTCCCAGACGGGCGGTCACGGTGATCACCGCGCGATCGCTGATACCTGTGGCTGTAGCACCGTGGCAGGTGGCATGTCGGTGATTGCGGACGGTGTCGACGAAGTGCGCAAGGCGGTGCGCGAGAACGTGCGCCAGGGCGTGGACCAGATCAAGATCATGGGTGGTGGCGGCGTCAGCTCGCCGGGCGACCAGCTCGCTCACCCGCAGTACTCGTTGGAAGAGGTCGTCGCCATTGTCGACGAGGCCGAACGATGCGGCCGCTACGTGATGGCCCACGTTTACAGTGACATCGGCATCCGGCGCGCAGTCGAACACGGCGTTCGCTCGATTGAACATGGAAATTTCCTCAGTGAAGACACTGCCAAAGTGATGGTCGAGCACGGCGCGCACCTTGTGCCAACGCTTGTGACATATGTGGCGGATGCTAAATTCGGCGCCGGTTTTGGATGGTCCGAAACAAACGCAGCGAAAAACTCCGAAGTCCTGGATTCGGGGCTGACGTCACTTGAGAATGCACTGCGTCACGGGGTCAATGTCGGATACGGTACGGACCTGTGCTGGTCACCCAAGAGCTATCAGGGCGACGGTCTGCTGATACACCAGAAGGTCTGCGGGTCAGCAGAAGCTTTGCGACACGCTACGATCAACAACGCGCGCGTTGTGCGAATGGAGGGCCAAATCGGCGAGATTGCGGTGGGTGCCCGCGCGGATTTCGTAATCGTCGATGTGGATCCTCTCGCGGGCCTCGAATGTTTTGCGCAGGCAGACAACAAAGTTGTTGGCGTGGTGCAGGGTGGAACGCCCGTGCGCGACGATATCGCTGCTTTCGGCCCAATTCGAGAGGAAGAATTTTGCCCTGCACGGGCTTTGTCAGAGTAAACTTGCTTGATGCGGGCAGGGCTAATTTGTAACCATGCCGAATGACAAAACATTCTCCATTCCGCTACTTCAAAACCAGCCCTTAAGTCATCCGACTTGCAGTAATGCTGTACGTTCGATTTTCGCTTTCGCTCCGTAATGTGAAGGACCTGCTGCACGAATGGGGCGCTGACGTAAGTCATGAAACGGTCCGGTTCTGGTGAAACCGCTTTGGGCCAATGTCTGAGTTACCCCACCTTCACCAACCGCATAGCCCTCAATCATCAGGCATAAGCCCCGCATCCACCAACTGGCTTTCAAGTCGCTTAAGTTCACCTAGAACCCGACTAAAACCATCAATTATTATGCTGCGACAAATTCAAAGAAAAATATCTTTGCCGTTTTTATAGACTTTGATGATCACATTCGCTGTCTTTTTCAGCACCAATTATTATGTGAGCCTTCACAATAAAAATGACTTGGGGTCATAAATTGATGGTGGGATGCCCTGCCTAAGCTTGCGGTTTTAAGTCCTTGCCTATCCCGCTAATTATGTTTGTGGAAACTACTAAAAAAGCACGGAATTTCAATGCGTGAAGGCTCCCACCGAAAACAAATGAACTATGTCCCTGTAAACGTCGGTGTGTTTTTGGCCAGGAATGATGCGATTCCAGCTGGGCCGTCATCAGTTCGCATCGAGTCAGCGATGGAACGCGTTTCGCGGTCGAGCTGGGTTTCCAAGCCGTCAGAAAATGCTGTATCAAGCAATCGTTTGACGCCACCATAAGCCTTGGTTGGGCCGGACGCGATGTGTTTTGCCATTTTTTGTGCTTCCAACAGCACCGCTTCTTGTGCGACAACTTTGTTCACCAGACCCCAATCTAACGCCTCTTGCGCTGTCAGAACCCGGTTAGTCAGCATCAGTTCTTTGGCGCGTAATAGACCAATATGTTTGGCCAGATAATAAGTGGACGAGCCATCTGGGGTCAGCCCCGATGCAGTGTAGGCCGAGACAAACTTGGCACTTTGAGACGCAATGACATAATCACCAGACAGTGCCAACGAGAACCCCCCACCGCCAGCAGTGCCGTTCAAAGCTATAATGACCGGCGCGTCGATATGGGCAAAGCGTGACAGGCTAGCATGCAATAGCGTTGCCATTCGAGTCAGATGGGCGTGTTTGTCGGGCGCTGCATCCATCTCGGCCAGATCGCCGCCGCCACAAAACATTTTACCAACTGCCGTGATAACAACGGCGCGAACACTTGCGTCACCGCAGCGCACACTGGCTTCAAACAGCTCTTCTGCGAGCAGCGCGTTTAGCGCGTTAGCGGGGTTATCTTTTCGATCAAGCGTGATCGTTGCAATGCCGTCAACAAGCTCAAAACGGAGTGTTTCATAATCCATCGGTTTATCCTTATACTGCACCAGAGGGGACATCGGCGAGCATGCCTTCTAGGCGTGCTCGGATGAGGACTTCGGCCTCAGCTATGATCCCATCAATCAAGTCTTTACAGGTCGGAATGTCGTGGATCAGCCCAGCGACCATGCCACATGACCACGCGCCCACATCCATATCGCCATCGATCATCACCTTGGGGTATACACCCGCGACATCGGCCAGAATATCATCAAACGCAATATCGCTGCCCTTAGCTTTTTCCACGGCCAGTACACGTTCAACGGCTAGGTTGTTTAGCACTCGTTCGGTGTTGCGCAAAGGGCGCATGATCAAGCGGGTATCAAGTTCTGACGCCGCAACGATAGCATCTTTGACGTTTTGGTGAATTGGTGCCTCTACTGTGGCCATGAACCGGGTGCCCATGTTCATGCCATCGGCTCCCATTGCGAGCGAGGCCACCAATGACCGCGCGTCGGCCTGACCACCAGAGGATACGAAAGGGATTTTCAGCTCATCCGCAGCGCGAGGCAAAAGGATCATGTTGGGTATGTCATCCTCGCCCGGATGGCCGCCACATTCAAAGCCATCGACAGACACTGCGTCGCAGCCGATTTCCTGTGCTTTCAGCGCGTGGCGCACCGAGGTGCATTTGTGGATCACCTTGATGCCTGCGTCTTTCAGATAAGGCATCACCTGTACCGGATTGCGGCCTGCGGTTTCAACCACCTTTACAGCACCGTCAATGATGGCCTTCATGTAGCCTGGATAGTCAGGTGAACTGACTGTTGGCAGAAAGGTTAGGTTCACTGCAAACGGTTTGTCCGTCAGGTCCTTACATCTGGCAATCTCATTTGCCAGATCGGCCGGAGTTTGCTGGGTCAAGCCAGTGATCGTGCCAAGGCCACCTGCGTTTGAAACTGCGGCGGCCAATTCAGCAAAGCCCACGTAATGCATGCCACCCTGAATGATTGGGTGCTTTATACCAAAAAGTTTGGTGATACGGGTTTTCATGTATGTCTCCTGACGGCTTGCCGCTCGCGTTCATAAGCTTGGGTCAGTTCAGTCCTAGCGTCATGCGCGGCCATCGCCTGCCCGCAATCTGGGCAAGTCATTTGCGGTCGCGTAAGGTGCCCGCAGCCCTTGTGCACGATCTGAACCGGCGCATCGGCATCGCCAAGCCAGCAATCGCCCCATTGCTTGAAGGCAATTATGACTGGCCAAAAGTCACGGCCCATCGCCGTCAGGCGGTATTCACTTCGGGGAGGGTGCTCAGAATAGGCCTCGCGCCGGACAACGCCCAGCGCTTCTAGCTTTTTCAAACGCCCCGCCAAAAGATGTGAGGACATGCCAGTCTGGCATAGAAATTCATCAAAACGACGCGTGCCTAGAAACATTTCGCGCAGGATCAGAATGGTCCATTCATCGCCTACCCGAGCAACAGCCCGTGCGATAGAGCAAGATTGTAGGGAAAGATCAGCGCGGCCCATAATAAGTCTCTTTAATTTTAAAATTGACTAACTTCTATTTCTGAAGTTACTCTCTGTCAACGCCTCGTATTTTAACTGGACCAAGCCTGAACAGGACGCCGCTATGAAAGTTTACTATGCCCCCCAATCCCGTGCTGTCCGCACTGTCTGGCTGTTAGAAGAAATTGGCATGGACTACGAATTAGAAAAATTCACGCTCGGACAAAAAGAGATGCGTGGCCCAGAATACACCTCAGTCAACCCAAATGGCCGGGTACCAACGCTGATGGATGGGGATGTCACTCTCACCGAAAGCACGGCAATTGCACAATATCTGGGCGCAAAATATGCTCCAGCTCTAATTCCTGGGACAGAGGCTGGAAATTTCGCGCAATACCTACAATGGTTGCATTATGCGGAGGGCATGATCATGGGGCCCATGGGAAATTACGTGGTTGAAACAGTTTTGCTGCCGCCAGAACGCCGCAACCCGGAACTGGCGATGCGTGCACTCAAACTGATAGGCCGCACATTGGGCGCGCTGGAGACCCATATGGATGGACGCACGTTTCTGGCCGGCGATTTCACCGTTGCCGATACTATCACAGGACATGCAGTCATTATGGCTCGGCGCCTTAAGGTTGATTTTAAAGGGTTTCCCAATCTTTCAGCCTACGCGGACCAGCTAGAAGCCCGACCAGCCTTTGTGGCGGCAGAGGCCGTATAGGAGTTCAGCATGAACATAAAACCAATCTGCCTGATCATCGGAGCCGGAGATTATATAGGTGCTGCTATCGCCAAACGTTTTGCTGGCGGCGGTTACCATGTCGTTATGGGGCGCCGTCAGGGCGAGAAACTCGCACCTTTAATATCTGAAATCAAAGCTGAAGGAGGGTCTGCGCAAGGTTTCACATGGGACGCCCGCCGCGAGGAGACTACAATAGAAATGTTTACTAAGGTCGAAGCCGAAATCGGTCCAATCGAAATTTGTATATTTAATGTTGGCGGCAATGTCCGGTTCCCTATCTTAGAGACGACCGAGCGGGTATTTCGCAAGGTTTGGGAGATGTGTGCCTACGCCGCTTTTCTAAACGGACGCGAAGCGGCAAAATACATGGTTACGCGCCAGAAAGGTTCGATCTTTTTTACCGGCGCAACTGCCTCAGTTCGTGGCAGTTCAGGTTACGCTGCCTTTGCATCGGGCAAGTTTGCACTGCGGGGGTTGGCACAGTCGATGGCCCGTGAATTGGGGCCGCAAAATATCCATGTCGCACATCTGGTTATTGATGCAGGCGTTGACACTGAATTTGTGCGCGAGCGCCAACGGCAAGCCGGGATTGAGCCCGACGATCTGCCGCTCGACACTTTGATGAACCCAGACAGCATTGCTAAAGCTTATTGGGACCTGCACAATCAAAGTCGGGACGGTTGGACCTTTGAACTTGATATCCGACCGTTTGGAGAGACGTGGTAGGTGCTTTTGTCCATGCTGGAAGATAAACGAGCACATATCTATGCTCTCATACACGCAATAATTAATTACTTGAAAATTAACGAAGACAAATCAACAGGCGCGAGCCTGGCACTTGAGCGTTTGGCGGCGATGAACTTATGTGAGGATCAGATTATTGATACCCCTTCAGTTGGAACTCGGCATGAAGAGATTTTATCCAAAGCCATAAGAGGAATAAATAAGCCGGCATTACAAGGAATTGCTAATTCACTTAAAAGAGCCAAGAAACATCTCGTATGGCGTGAAGATAACAACAACTATTACCAGCATGGGGCTGACGTAGGCCGAGGATACAGAAAATGTAATTTGCACACTTTGCTTATTGGGCCTGATGCTTGTGGCTATCTCCAATCTGATTTTCTTCTTGGCGTTTTCATGCTGGGCCCGCGGACACTTTATCGCGACCATCGCCATGCAGCACCTGAGTTATATTTAAATCTGTCTGATAAAAGTGAATGGAGACTTAAAGCTCAAGATTGGCAAGAATATCCCGCAGGTTCGTTAATTTGGAATGAGGCAGAAGCAATTCACGCAACGCTGGTTAAAGATAAGCCTTTTATTTCTGTCTTTATTTGGCTGAAAAATGTAAAGGCCCCATGTATCACATTTCCAGTTGGTGATTGGATTGAGATTGAAACTGAGCTTGAGAAGGGAACTTAATCTTGTTGATAAGCAAAGACGCCAAGTAACGTCTAAAAGTAGTCCAAGAGCCAATTTACTTTCTTCTCAGACCAAACTTAACTGTTTTGGCTTTATTACCTCAAGGGATGTGATAAGTAGATATAGGCTAAGGCTGGCAGACTATACAGGGTTTTCATAATTAGTTCAATGGTTTAAGTTTTTGGAAGATGGTAATGGACAAACAGCAACGAAGCGAAGTGTTGAAAGCATACGAGGCATATTTAAAGGCTTTTATTGCCAGCGATATGGCAACCATAAATTCCTTAGTTCAGTATCCTTTCACTCACATTGGCGATGGCTCGGTAAATACTTTCGACCATTTTCCGCTAAAACCCTCGGAAATGAGGGAAATGAAAGGATGGGCTACGAGTGAGGGCTTTGAAATTGATATTGTTGCGGTAAGTAAAACTAAAGCACATGTCATAATGCGAAACACGCGAAGAATTCGAGATGATGGTTCCTTAATTGAGGAAGCCAGTGCGTTTTATGCGTATACGAAAACTACAGATGGTTGGAAAATGTTTGCCGCATCTGACATCATTCTACCTGCCTGAAAAAGGAATTTGGAAAGATCATTTTTGCAGTTTACGTCGCAGGCACTGGTATTTTCTGTGTGGGGTACCTATAAGTTCTCTGCGATGACTTTAGCAAATTTAAGCGCGTTTTTTACCGAAGTAGAAAACTGCAAAACCAATCTGAAAATCTTAAAACAAAAAGTTACAAAATGGTCTTAGCGGCAGCACGAGAGGACAAGCCAACAGTCGCGGTGATCTTAATGTTT
>Ga0302126_10000392_pt1 | contig 29010 bp, 22 predicted proteins | sample CB4_20m_MG_FD_203108 | JGI IMG/M metagenome (GOLD analysis project Ga0302126, IMG submission 203108) | Marine microbial communities from Western Arctic Ocean, Canada - CB4_20m | ecosystem: Environmental > Aquatic > Marine > Oceanic | place: Canada: Western Arctic Ocean | collected 2017-09-24 | reverse complement strand
TCCCCAACTGCGACAGAATATGCTATGTTTGCTTTAATGTTAAGATCCCTATTAACATTAATAGAGTACTGCCCACTATTTTTCTCAATACCGTCAATAGTTAATCTTACAAGAGTGCTAGCTATAGGTTTTACATCGATATTTATAAAGTTAGTAGATTGTGCAGTGTTTAGCTCTCCATCTTGAGTATATATATACTCAGTACCTTGTACAAAAAAGCTATTATTATTGTAGTATCTTGAATCTAACAGTTGGTTTATTTCAATATAAAAAGGGGCAGCAGGTAATACTTGATCTAAATTTACCCCGTTTGTAAGAGTATTTTCTAGTTTAAGTATATTTGACGAAGAAGTAAATCCAGTAATTTGTCTTGCTATTTCTGTAATCTTAGAGTTATGACCAACAAAATCTAACAAAGCTCCAGTATTAGCCTTTTCTATAACAGGTATAGTAACATAATCTGAGCCTTTTAAGTCTCCAAATACCCCTCCATCATTTACGTCTAAAATATGTTTATTAAAATTACGGTCAAAACAGTTTTGTAGGCCGTTTACCTGCATCTGTATATTACCAGTTAGAGTACCCCCTGCGGTATCTACTATGCTATAAGAATTACACAGTAATCGTACTGTACCTATAGGAGTCGTAAACCCGTTTTTACCCGCTAGAGTAGCAGGAGCAGTATCGTTAGATACACCTGCAGTAGAAAATACATTAAAAGTAAGCGGAGAAGAGTTATTAATAACTTCTACAGTTAACACTTCATCGGGTTTAGAAAGTTCATAAATAGTAGCAAAAGTTTGACCAAAACCAAATTTATCAGCTGATTCTTCTATTACCCCGTCAACTGCTATACTGCCGTCAATTCTTCTTCTAGGTACGGCTTTAAAATTAATTACTGGAACAGGAGGAACACTTAAGGGGCTGTCTATATCGGTATAAGCAGTAGGTTCATAGTTTATAAATGTATCTGAATCTACATATATATTAGATATATATTCTACTGCAGATATAGTAAACTCTTCTTGCTCAGGCTCTCTACCTATATCTGTTATCTTAAATAACTTACCTGATTTATTAGTGTAGTAATTACTAGTATCTTCAAATTCTCCTAAACTCCATAAATCACCTTTCTTAGGCGCTACGTTAGCTAGTAATCCTGCACCAGAAAGACTGGTTAGATTCTTAGTTATAGGGTTGAATCTTGCAACTACAGATACATTAGCAGTATCACTACCTGTACTTACGTTACCAGTACTAAACAATTCATAGTTAGTGTTGCTTACTATAAATAAATCCATCTGGTCACTATCAGATCTTATAACTCTTAAAGCTATAGGATATGTATTGCTAGTAAAAATATTATTAGTTAGGCCGGGAACTGTAAAGTGCTCTAAAGTAACGTTAGTATCTGTACCTACTGATACAGCACTATTAGCTATAACTTTTCCACCGTAACCATAAGCTATACCAGTACCTTGACTAGCAATAGCTATTACATCGCCTGGACTTAGATAAAGTGCTTCTGTACCAGTAGTAAAGGTAGTAGTTCTTCTCATATACTTACTTGCAGCTATTTGGTACTGAGCAGCACGCATAGCTTGGCTTCTTCTGGTAACACCTAGTAATTCTAAGCTAGCTATGTTTTCTATTTCTGCTGCATCAGTGCCATCATTAGCATCAGCACTATCTATACGCACTACTTCTCTTCTAAAGTGATTACTTGGTTCTATATAACTTACGTCTACGCCTGTTAGTACATCGCTTTCTTTAGTTCCAGCTATTTGAAAAGTACCTTCTTTAATATTAGCTTCATTAAATAACATAACAGGAAACTCATCAGGCATATCTACAGCTAAACTAAGCTTACCACCAGCATATATAACAGCCGCACGTATAGAAGCAGCTAAAGAATTTAATAAATCTATAGTTTGTCCTTGTGCAGAGATAGTTAAGTCAGTTACAAACCTTCTCTCAGATAATACAACACCTTTACCAAGACCTACTTGATTTTCTCGTATAGTGATAAACTCTCCTCTAGGCTTATGCCTAAAAGATCCATCAGCCATACCCGTTACTCCTATAAAGTTGCCACTACTACTATCACAAGCGTCTGCATACTGTGCTACCTGATAAAATCTGTACTTATCAATGTTTTCTTCTGCTATACCTAACCCATAGGTTTTATTAGTAAGTATATCATAAAGAATCCAAGCAGGGTTTTGAGTCCAAGAGTATACAAAAGTACCATCCCAGCCTCCTACATATATCTGAGGATTAGCTTGTGTAAGTACTGTACCCGTACCTGATTTTTGTAACCTATAACCAGTGTTAGTCAAAGTGCTGCTAGGTATTTCTACCTCTCTCCAGTCTACTTCCCCATTTTCTAGAATAGGTTGATTATAATTACTAGGTACTTTGACTAACAATCCTTTTACTAAAGAAGTAAAGGTAGGAACTCCTCCCGTATGTTCATTTTCTGCTTTTAGTGCATAACCAATTACTGCAGTACGGGGATACGCTTGTTTTGAATTCTCAATTTCATTCCAACCAGTTAACGCAACTACTTCAGCAATCTTAGAGCTGTCAGAGTCATTAGAGGTTTTACGTACAGTAAATCTATAACCATCTAATGACTTGTATTGTTCTGGTATTTCTACTTTTACATTAAAGTTAAATGGAGTAGTAGTTTTGCCATTAATAGATCTATTTCTACTAGCAATTAAGGTAGTACCAAGTCTATCAAATACCTCTACACTAACACTTATGCTATGAGGAAGAGTATTACCGTCTCCGTCTTGTTTTACTAATTGCCCTATTTGAAAGTTAAAAGATAGTGAGTCCCAGTCTGAGGAGCTTGTATCTTGTAATGTTACCGAACTAGAAGGTATCCCAGATAAGTTACCTTTTTTTAACCTTACTGCGCTACCAAAATTTTGAGGAGTTATTATTGCTTCACCAAATACGGCCATACTATCTTGAGTATTAGTGCCTGTTCTATAAGCGTAGACAAATTTATCAGTGTTAGCTAAGCCATCACCGTCTAAGTTAATTAAGTCGTCTATAGTACCATCTTGAATTTCTATGTCTTGAGGACCGTTAGGATTTACCCTATATATAGGCCCTTCTCCAAGACCCACCGTAACAAATATGATATCAGTAGAAAACAAGCTATTTGGAGACTCTGTAGGAGCTGCAGGAGGCTCTGCAGTACCGCCACCACCTTTACCTCCTTTAGATCCTATTATTCTTGGAACTAGACTATTTGAATGATGAACATATTGCTTAATTATAGCCATTAAAAACTTTCCCCTACTTTAACTATGTCAGCCTTACCGTGCTCTGTGGATTCTATGTAACCGCTTAAAAACTGCCCAGAAATTCTAGGCATACCGTAGTGCAAAGCAACAGGAGTACCGCTAGTAGTAGAGTTAGTTAAAGAGCCAAATATACCGTTTTCTCTAACTGCCTCGTCTGTACTACCTGTACTTACGCCTGTAGCAGTAGGTTGTCTTTGAAAAGCTCTAGATACCACGCTTATAGCTACATTTGTAGCAATACTTTTAATAAAAGTAGGTAAAGCCTTAAAGGCATTAAATATACCACCAAAAAATCCAGTACTAGCACCAGCGGTTCCAACAGCACCAGCACCTGCAGTACCAGCACCTGCAGCACCTCCCAAAGCGCCTAAACCTAAGCCTCCGGTAAAAGCTACTACAGCGAAAATAGCAAGAATAGCAAATAAACCACCACGCTTACCTCCGCCACCTATAATAGCTGGAGCAAGATATATAACATCACCCTCCTTAGCTTTAGTCATGTAAAGCTCTTCGTTACTAATAACATTTAAATTTTTATCTAAAAAAGAGTAACCTTCATTATGCTCCCCAGATACTTCTTGTTGAGATAGGTAATAAGCAAATTTGGGGTGCATAGAATTAACGTAAAATAGTACATCAGCATAGCTATGTATATCAATAACATAGTTAGATTGATCAAAAAATTTACTAAAAGCTGATTGGATTTTAAGATTAATTAACAAGATGCTCTTCCTTAAACTTATCAAATTTTAGAGCGTCTACGCCTTTATCATACCAATATATAAAAAACTTATTATTAAATCCTACTAAAAAATTATATTCATTAAAAGCAGCACTTATTTTATCTTCAGAACTAGGAATAGGATTTTCATCCCCAGGATGAGAATGAAAGATACCCCAAATATTTTTATCATGAGTAACTAAAGCAGCAGGGTCTAGAAAGAATGTTGTAGTAGGATTATTACTTAAATTATTACAAGGAATATACTTAAAGTCTTTAGTTATTATACCTACAGCTTCACGAGGGTAGGAAGATAGTGAATGAACATTCATATCATCTTTTAGTTGCTTAAAGTTTTCCATCTGTATACCCCCACCGTATATTGTTTATAGTAATTCCCATAAGGAGCAATCCAGCTCTTATGCTTTAACATAGTTTGTAACATTTTGTTTCTAGCTACGTATAAAGAACAGTGATTAACTACATGGGTAGATCCTAAGCTCATTAGTATCACATCATACTTATTAGGCTCTTGTACTTTTATCCAGCCATTATCTTCCGTAGCTTGATCTAACATAAACTGACTGTGAGTCTTTTCATACCAATTTTCATCTACTATGTTGCACAAATCTGAGGTAATGTACGGAATATCTATATCTAATTCTTGTTTATAAACATACCTACATAAATTAAAACAATCTATTCCCTGATCTATATCGTTACCTAAATGCTTGTAGGTAAAACCTGTGTATTTTTCATACCAATTCATTATATCTATATATACCATGTATATAATCTATCCAATACAAAGACAGATTGTCTATACGTGATACTCCCCCATGTTCTATATGCAATAACTTATTTGGATGTAAATATATACCAAAATGAATTATTAGATTTGTTCTTCTTGACTTAAATGCTATTACATCATAATTTTTCATATCTGTCAAGCTAACTTTTACAGAATACCTTAACAGTTGTTCGTCTATAAATGTAGGGGTAAATTTTTTAATCCAAGTAATGTCATGAGGATACTTAGGCAGTACAGCATCTATATTAAATTCTTGTTTATAAAACTCAGAAACTAGAGTTATACAGTCACAAGTACCGTACTTGTGTGGGATATTTAGATAGCGCTGTACCATGAGGCATACTCCGGGAATATTTCCATAAAGGACTCTTTTCTACTTTTATCTAGCTTATCATTATATTGTTTAAATTCTAATAACTTATCAGAATCGTCTTTAGAATTCATATAAGATACCCAGTCATTAATATCAGATATTTCATAAGACTCTAGAAGATTAGCGTAATTACTTATAAAAGCAGTGTAAAGAGCAGTTATTTTATTTTTAGTAGATAAAGGTAGACAAGTTACAGATTGATGAGAAGGATTTAACAAAGTAGTACCGTTAAACGATAAGTTATATTTCTTACACCATAAAATTAAATTAGGCATTGAAGTTATACTATATATACTTATAACAGCACTTAAAGTTGTAATTCTATCTGCAAATGTTATTGTATTTTTCTCAAAAGTATCCCATGACAAACCACTCCTGGTATATTCAGCTTTTTTGCCATAACCATCTATACTAGGCCACAGACTTACGGATTTGAAGTTAGACCACAAACTTTGTAGATTATGATTTTTATACTTACTATAGCTTAAATTAGTATTATAGGTTAGCTCTATATCTTTTGCATAGTTATTTTTTATTAAATACTCTAGTAGTTTATAATGACCATCTTGTACAAAAGGCTCTCCTCCAGCAAAGTAAACATGCTCAATACTTGCAGCTATAGTAGCTAAGCTATTCCAAAAAATAACATTATTAGTATAATTATCTATAGCTTTTTTATGGGTAAAATCAGGGTATTCTTTATACCAGCTAGTAGAGGCGTCAGGACCACAAGTTCTACATTTAAAGTTGCATAAATTACCAAAGCGAATATCTAAGTAGGTAGGAGTATGAGATACTAGTCCCTCAGAATTAGTATTTTTTTGTAAACTAGCATACTGCGCATATTTTTTATTACTTATCTCTCTACTACTAATGTTACCAGTAGCCTCTTTATTATAACAGGCTTGAGCACATTGTAAAGGCACCTGCCCTTCTATAAAACTTTTTCGTATTTTTTTATAGCTGGCATTATTCCAAACATCAGTAATATCATCAGTATGTACTCCTAATACTTGTGTATCAGGAACATAGTCTGCAAAACAACAAACTTTATATTCGCCAAGTATATTACCATGTAAGTGTATCCAAGGTAATATACAACCCTTAATATTATTGTCTTGGTACTGTTCTTCCTGTTGCAGGGAAACCTCCGAAGTGTATTTGATTATTTCGTAAAGTACAGGCAGATAACGACTTAGCACAAACATCGCCAAAGGCATCAGAGGCTATCTCATTATTTGCAGCTATTGGGTTAGCGTTAGAAGTAAGTGACGTGCCTGGAATAGCTAATCCCCCAGGACCAGGATACTGACACTCTTCACCTTTATACCGCCACTGGCAAGTATTTTTATAATATTTTCTCTTAGGAGTAACAACTTTAAAATACTGTAACCAAGATACTAAGCCAAAGTTAGCAACATAGTCATTTAAGCTTTCAAGTTGATTTATTTTAAACTTGTCTTCGATATAGCTTTCAGGATCAGCTTTATTATTGACTATGTATATAGGCGCGCCTACAGATACTTCATCTCCTAAAGGATTAGATAAGAATAATAATCTATTTTCTTCTATAGCTTGTATAGTACCTTCAACGTTACTACTAGTAGTAATAACATTATCACCTACTCTATAAGGTACTGCATTAAAAACTTCTACTACATTAGATGTTATGAAACGTACAGTACTATACTCAGGCCAGTAATCTATAAAATTTGCAAAAGTAGTTTTAATTTCTACTACAGCACCTAATAAATCACGAGTATCTTGTTTTTGTGCTTGCCATCTACCCTTTACTATTTCTGTCTGTGTTTTTGTAAAAGTAGCATTAGCACGTCCGTATGTGTTAACTATATCAGTACTATAGGCTAAACCATTAGCACGAGCTCTAGTAAGAGTGTCAAAAGCATCGTCTCCTTGACTACCTACATCAGCAGGAGTTGCATTTACAGTTCTAGGATCGATTCCGTGTACAGGCTCATTATTAACTACAGCTATAACTGAGTTAGATAAATTATTACCTACTAAAAAAGGATCTTCTACTATTGCTGAAATAATGTTATCTACATTAAATACTGTTAGGCTGAGTTCATTAATTTTACCATCAGAATTAACATCAAATCCAGATAAATTTACAGGAAAGGGCATATAATTTATTCCGTCATGTATGACATTATAATACAAGTCTGAGCTATAATCCCCAGTAACTTCTGCAAATCGAATAGGAAAGTCTAAAGGCCAAGCTCTGCCCTCTCCCTGCCCAGTAGGATTACCATTTTGATTAGGAGGATACCACTCTCCAGGATAGTATATAGAGTAAAGTCTAACAATAGGGTTTTGACTAAAAGAATTTTTCTCAGCTATAAAAGTACCTGGAGTGATAGCACTTATATTAGCAATAGCTGTAGTAACATTACCTGACATAACATTAGGAGTAAAAGTATTTGCTTGACTTAGTTTACCTGAAGTAGTTCCAGATATAGTTATAGAATTGGAGTGTATAACTTCAGTAGAACTGAATTGCTGTAAACTATTATTAAGTTTTACTTTTAGAGTATTAGAAACAGAATCAACATTAGCTATAACTGCTGTAGTAGCAGTTGTGTTACCTACTATAAAATTAGAGGTAGTAAAACTAGCTGCGTTAGAAACAGTTAATATAACGTCATAGTTACGAGCAGTCATTAGTCAAAAACCTCTTTTAATTTAAATTTAATATCGTAGTAATTATCAGTAAGAGCAGGGCCGTTTGATAAAATTTGAGATATCTGTAGATCAGCACCGAACTTAACTGTAATTGTACCAGATTCATTTATGTGTGCCAAGTCAAATATAAAAGTCTCAAACTCTCCACTTCTTGCCGTATAGAAATTCTCAATAGCTGTTTTTTCTATACCAGTCACGTTAGTGTATGATAGATCATACTCTCTCTTAGAACGTCTAGACTTTAAGCGCCTTTTCTCATAGCCAGCCTGCGAAGTAAAAGTAGCTACATCAAAACTTCTCTTAGAAGATATGCCCTTATCGGGTTTTCTATCAGCCATAGAACTAAATCTATCTACAGAAGTTACAGAAGAGTCAAATACTCTTATACTTAGCGTATCTGTAGCACTTACCGCACCTAGAGGCGCTCCACTAATTACTGTTTGTGGGGTAGGGCTAATAACTAGAGGCTCACTAGTAGCACTATCATATCTATAAGCAGAGGCAAAACGAGTAAAATCTATATTACCTGTAAAATACTGACTTATAGTGTTTGCTCTACCTATTTCTATAGGACCGTTAGTGGTAGCACTGCTTGAGTAACTACCTTGTGCTGTTCTTACATTATTTACGTATAAGTTAATATCTGTAGAATTTATATCATAACTTACAGCTACGTGGTAGTTTATACCCCCATTAGCATTACCACCGTATAATTCGGTAATTGCTCCGCCAGAGTTAATTACTACTCCTACATTAGAGTTAGCACCTACTAATCGTAACATATAATAGTTATCTGAGTCTTCATATCTTGAAAACAAGGTTTGATTAGCTGCCATAGTAGCACCCGTAGCAGGCCTAAAATAAGTATCCAGAGTAACCTGTTGAGAGTGAAAATTAAATTTATCATTAGAAGGGGCACTTAAGTAGTTACTACCACTAAATACCGCCTCGTATCTACCAGCAGAGTTAGAGGTAGAAACGCTGCCTACATTAGTAATAGTACTAGGTAAAGAGCTTTCATCTGTAAAATTACCGCTGTAATTTAATAACAATTTAGTAGCAGTATTATCTCCTATGTCTATACCATCATAATTAAGAGATACAGAAGGATAAGTATAACTACTAGGGTCTTGGTACACTCCAGATAAAAATACCATGAAATCAGTAGAAGAAGCTACATTTACCCCTTCAGGTAATGCAAAACTATCCGTATACGAATTAATAGAATAAGTATTACCATTTACAGTAGTTAAAGCTGCATTTGCATATTCTACAGCTCTTACCGCAGGATACTCTCTAGTAAGCCTATATCTACTAGGTATATTAACTGTTTTTAAAGTAAGAGATGTAGCTGCAGGTGCAGTAACAAAAGATACAGTTATACCATTATTTGATATATCGTAAGAATCGGTAGACTGTAGTACACCATCTGCAAGAGCTACAACCTCTCCTCGATTATCTACAGTAGCAGCAAGATTAAAATCTGTAGTAGTAGCTGTATTAGTATAAACAATCTGTGTTATTGTCGAAAATTCTGTTACAGGCGCTGTTGCCTGATCGGGGTAAGTTGCTACCATGTTAAGCTCCTGCTCTCATTGATCTACGTATTGGTCCGTTATTTGCTAAGTCTCTAGTAACTATATCGATAACAAACTTTTCTCCATCAAACTTAGGAGCACTCGCAGTTGCTTCTTGTGGAGTTCCTTCATTCTTAATATTAACTACTACATTACCGCCAGCACCACCGCCAGAGTTCATAGCTTGTAATCCTGGAGTACCTATTGACTTAGCAGCTTGCTTGCGCATTACAAACTCTCCAGGTTCTAGTAAGGCAGGAACTCTATCACGCAGGCCATTAACACCGCCACCTTGAGACATATGTTTTACTATACCTCCCGCAGCCATAGCAGGAGCAGGTGTTCCACCAGAAAATAAACCAACACCTGCCTTAAATATAGTGCCAAGTAGATTACCACCTGAGTCACCTCCGCCACCAGTTAAACTGCCAAGTATATTACCTAATCCTTGAAAAACAGTTGATCCTATATTACCTAAGCCTCTAATACCTTGAGCAAGTAGGCCGTCTGAACCGAATACTGAATTGGCTAGATTAGGTAGGAAGCCTCCTTCACCGAATATAGAGCTGAATCCGCCTTTTATTCTTTCAAATACAGTACTAAAGAATCCACCAGCTTTATCTTTTAAAGCTGTTACAGGATCTTCACCATTTGCATCGGATGAAGACATTACAACAGGTACAGCCCCATCTCTTAATACTACATTATCAATACCTTCACTAGCTAAGTTCCCGAATATAGGAGAAACAGCGTCCATTACAAAGTCTCCTATAGGTTTAGCTATAGTTTTTTCAAAGAATGTTTCTTGTATAGACTTAAAGATATTAGCAAAAGAGTCTTGTATTTTCTCACCAAAAGTTCTAACATCGTTAGCGGTATCGAAGAAACTAGCATTTAAATCTACTAGTGCTTGAGTAACACTACTACCTATAACTTCTTTAGTAGCATTTAAAGCTTGATTCCATGTATTAGTTTCATAGTTTAAGTCTGCAATTGTACTATTTAAGCTAGTAAGATCATTCTCAAGCTGCGCTTGTAAAGTTAGTAGTTCTAAAGTTCTATCTGTACCTCCTATAGCATCCTGAGCTCGTGCTTTTTCTAGTTCTAACCTTAATAATATTTTTGCATTTATTAATGCTTGTACCTGAGCTGTAGCAGTTGTTTGTAAGGTAACTCTCTCAAGAATTCTATTAGTTTCAGCAATCCCTAATACCTTATTTAAATGCTTTATAGTAGCATCAGCGTTATCTGTATTAAGTTTGGCTATTTTTTCTATAGAACTTCTCTGTTCATTAAATATAGATCCTTGAAGTTTTTGTTGCTTAGCTAGAGCTGCTTGAGTAGCCCCTAAGTTGTCTCCTAGTTGATTAGGTAAGTTAGCCACACTTGCCTTTATTTTATCTCTAGCAATCTCGCCTTCTGGAGTGCCCTTCATTGTGATACCTAATATTTCTGCTACGCTAGTAGCAAAAGCTTCTATACCAACATTTAAGCCTTTTACACTTTCTTGAAATACCGCCATAGCAGCGACTTGAGCTTCTATAGCTACAAAGTTAGCTTTGCTATTTGCTTCGGCAGCGTTTATACGATTTTTATCTAAGCTGGCAGTTAAACTAATTATTTCTTTTTGGTTTGCTGCAGCAGTTATATCGTTTTGAATTTTTTGTTTCCTATTAGCAGTTTCTGCATCAAATATTTCAAGTTCTTTCTCTTGTAAATTAAGTCTATCTGATATCTCAAGGTCTAAATCGCTTCTGCGCATCGCGGTAATCTTCTCTAGAGCATCAACTTCTTTTTGTGCACTTGAACCTTTTTGCATAATAGCAGCTTTTTCATTATTAAAGTTATCTTGTAAAACTTTACGCTGTAGTTCTATATTAGCGCGTTGTTTACTAATATCATCATCTATAGTAGAACCGGGAGATCTTCTCAAGTCTACTAATTCCTGTTCAGCATGTAATATTTTATGAGCATTTTTAACAGCTTCTAAAGCAGCTATCTGAGCCGCTCTATTACTATTACTAGTTATTCTAGCTATCTCTAACTCAATAGACTTTCTTTGTGTGTGAAATTTATTGCGTTGTATATCAGAAGCTGAGCTAGCTTTCATAGTTGCAAGCTCAATATTTAGTCCGTCTATGTTTATCTTACTCATTTCTTGGGCTCTAGATAGTTTCGATGCTGAATTAGTATTCTCAGCTATTTTAAACGTAATATCATTTTGCTGTTTTAATAATCTTAGTTGAGACTCTAAAGCTTCTACTTGTTTATCAGCTTCTTTTCTAATTTGTTTAGTCTTTTGAAGATTTTGTATAATTAATCCAAGAGCAGCTTTTTGCGCAACTACTCCGGCATCTGTTAAGGCTACTCCCGCACTGTCTGTTCCAATTCCTTCCGCTTTTATAAGACTAGCAAGATATTCATTTTGAAATGCAGTCATTTGTTCAGTGTTTGTAGCTATCTTACCTGTAATACTAATTAACCCAGAAAAAGCAGTAGTATCTACTCCTGAAATAGCTGAGCTAAAGTTTTTCTGTATACCAGCTAACACTTTTTCAGCTGTTTGTAATTCTCTAAGGCTAGCATTAAGATTATCCATTGGTATTATTAATTCTCTTATTGAACGAGCAGAGGCTAAGCTATTCTTCTTTAGCTCTTTAAGAGCGGTACTTGCACCAGACAATAAAGCTGATAATTTTTCTGAGTCTAAACTAGCGTCAGATAACCCATCTCCTGCGTTGTTTAAAGCATCCTGCAGACGCACGGCATCTAATATAAGATTTTGTTGGGCTTCCGTTAGAGTATTAAAATCCGTACCTTTTGGAAATTTATTATACATAATCTCTACGTCATCACCAAGATTCTTTATAATGCCGTCAGCACTGCTAAATAAATCAGAAATAGTGTTAGCAGGTATACCAGATAACCTAGCAGTCTGTCCTACAAGTAACTCAAACCCTGCGTTTACAGAACTTAGCGCTGATACTAGAGCAGTGTACAGTGCTATCTCTATCTGTAGTTGTCTTATCTGGCTTTCGTTGCCACCTTCTCTTACTCTATTTAGCTTTTCCTGCTTCTTAGTTAAATCCGTAGTAGCTATAAGTAGAGGGGTTATTGAAGCGTCTGGACCATAGTTATTAGCCCTCGGGCCTTGTTCTATAATGGTCATTGTGGCATTCTTATCTCTCATTTTTACTAACCTCTTAGCTAGGCCTTCTGTCTCGCCACCTAAATCTCTTACTCTATTTACTAAATCTTCACCTATGCTACCTCCAGCAACACCAAGAAAACCAGACGCTAAATCTTCTGAAGCTTCTCTAATACCAAGAATACCTTCTTTTATTTTCTTTAATATATCTACGTCAAAAAAGGTACCAGCTATCTGAGCTACAGTAATTATAGTAAATATAATACCAAGAGAAGCATTTAGTAGACCCATAGCGACAGTTAATCCTCTAGCAGCAAACGTAGCTACTGTAGCTGCACCAGCAAATAATCTAGTACCTATTGTAGCTGATTTATTAGCCACAGTATAAGCAGCAATTATCCTAGTTGCGTCTTTAAAAGCAAGGCTCTCGCCTCTTTGAGCAGCTGTTAAGGCTAGCTTCGCCTTAGTTAAATCGGCAATAGCTTTTTTTCTACCAGCGTAATTAACGCCACCAGCTGCAAAATCAGCTCTTGCCGAAGAAGCTGCAGAAGACGTAGTTCTATCTAATCCTTGTACAAAAGACCCTGTACCTGCTAACTTAGCTGGCTTGCCTTTAGCATTTAATAGCCCCTTGCCTAGTACACCGCCACGACTAGCTACTTCTTTATTAAAGGCTTTAGCCGCTGCAGTTACTGCTACAAAATTACCGCGCATGCTTTCAGCTTTCATAGCCCATCCAGTAGCTAGAACACCTAAGCTAGTTAAACTAGTAGCAGCAAAACCTGATATAACTTGTGCAGATTTACCAAATACTAAAGCTAGTATACCACCAAATAGTAATAGTGCAGCACCGGCATTATCATTTAAAAAGTCAACAAGAGGCTTAATACCACTTGCTACTAGCTGTAGAAAGTCAGTACCTAAGTCGCTAATTTGTACTCTTAGTTGTTCTAATGATTTTTGGGAGGAAGAAGCTGATATATCTATAGATTTAAACTTTTTATTACCTTCCTCGATAACAGCATTAACAAAAGCTTGTCTTCTTTCAAACTGAGTTAAGCTGGATGCAGACACATTTAAGGATGAGGCGTAAGCTCTAATAGCAGGATCAATACGTGTAAAAATACCAAGTTCGTCTAATAGTTCAGGCTCTAGCTTGGCCGCACCTCTAGTAACCCTTTGAAGTGCGTCTTCAAAGTCTCTACCTAGAGCGCGAGAAGCTCCTAAAGCGATAGTAGTTAATTTTTCAAGTTGGGAAGCATTAAAGCCAGCAGAAAGGGCGATGTTAGCTGTTGCTGCTGTCTCAGCTAAAGTAAGCTGGCCTTGTGAAATTTCTCTTAGTGATTTAATAATAGCGGGACCACTCTGTCCTATACTTCTAGCAAGAGAGTTAGTACCTTTTTCGATAGTTTCAGCCTGAGCAGCTTTAGATAGAGCCATGTAAGCAGCTTCAAGAGCAAAGATGGTAGCAGCAGCGCCAGCGTAAGCAGCTACTAAGCCGCCCATGCCAGTAGCTTGTGCAGAAAATTGACGACCGGAACTAGCACTTGCTTGTCCCAGTCGTGTTTGTGCTTTAGTTACACCCGCAGTAGAGCTAGCAACTCCGGCAGCTCCCTTGGATGTAAATGTTGTATCTACAACGTTTTTAATAATGCTCAACTACTTATGCTCTCTTTGCTTTGCTTAAAGAGGCTTGCTCTTTTTGCTTCTGGGTATAGAATTTTCCTAGTTCTTGTTCTGCTAATTTTAACAACTCAAAAACATCTTTACGATCTTGAATTTCATATATATCCATAATCGCAGATAAACCGCTATAGTCTTTGCCCATCCAAGAACCACTCATACCCTCCCATTTATCTGGTAGAGCGTTTAGTAGTACTAGAGTTTGCTGAACTTCTATTGATAAAGTAGAAGGGTCTATAGGTATCTGATTTTCGTCAGGCTCCCAACCCATCTGCTCACACATTAGTAGATACTGTTCTACGTCTACTCCACCTCCGTTAAAAGAACTACGGAGGTAGTCTATTAGTTTTTTGAGTTAGTCTCTACTTTTTTCTTAGAGAATTGCTCAAAATCATTCATAGTATCAGTAACAAACTGGTCAAATATAGTAGAATTTTTAAGTAATTCTAAGGCTTCTTCTATACTATATTCGATATTTTCTTCGGGGTCCATAGAAGAAATGTCAACAGGTAACAATAGAGGTAAGTGTTTACACTTTAAGCCTTTCCAATCGGCAACAGCTTTTTCAGCGTAAGCTTCTAAAAACTTATCACTATCTACTTCTTCTTCACGTTGACGGGTTCTTTTATTGAATTTATATTGTAGGCTTTGGCCTCTAATCTTAACTAAATCTTCTCTGGTTAAGAAACGTAAATTAACCTCAAAACCTTCAATATCCGGGAATTCTACCCATGTTGACGTTTCTTTGGCTATTGCATTTTTAATTTTACTCATGATTTTCCCTCATTTGATTATGGTGAGTGTCTATTCACGTATCTGCTTTCTAAGGTGAGGGGGGACCTTGATTTGCAAGTGAATAGACACTCTCTGGTTAATAGTTAATGTTCCCCCTCAGAAACATCGTTAGTTTAAGTACTAAGCTTTAGCAGCGAAGATTGTAACCTCTCCACCATCGCCTTTACTTGCAGTCGGTTCTTGTCCTACAAAATTAACACTTAGTGAGATAACATCCTCAACAGCTAGTGTAGGGAATTCAAACTGACATGCATCTAATTGAAAAGCCATATAGGGAGCAGTAGCGCCGCCAATAATTAAGTTTGCATTAGAAGTTACAGCAGATGAAGTTCTAGTATCATTAGCAATATTACGTAGGAACGTAGCTGACTCAGTATCACCGGAACGTAGATACATAGTAGCAGAACCAGTTACGGCACGAGTACCAGTAAACTGACCGATAGGTTGGTTAAGTGATGCTAGTTCTTCTGGAGTTAAGTAAGTAACATTATTATTGTAGTCAAAGCTTAGAGCAGTAACTGGGAAGGTGTACTTAACATCAGATCCACCTGCAGTTGGTTTATGATGGAATTCGATAGAACTTAAGCGGTTTTTAATGAAAGAGTTAGTACCAGAAACACCCGCTACATTCATAGTAGCAAAAGGGTGATAGCTGGAAGGAGCAGAAGTATTAACTGAGCTTGAGTTAGCTAATACGGTACTACCGCTATTTAGTATGCCACCAAATACAGAAATAGCATTATTGCGCGGAGTTCCTGAAAGTTCAGTTAGTGTAGTACCAAAGCCGGTCCATGTAGTAGTAGCAATTTCTTCAATACCTGCGTCAACAGCAGCGCCATTAACAGTAGAAGCTTGTACTTGATAAATAACATTATCTAGTTTAAAGTACATATGATTTTCAGGCATAGTAGAGAAGTTAGAGCGAGAAGAGTGTGCTCCTGTAGAAGCTGCAGTAGTAGTTGTAGCTAGTTTACCTCCGCTAGTCCATATAGACTGATCAGCAGTGCCTGAAGTAGGTTTAGTGTTAGAAGTAAGTGACTGCCACATAAACCAGTCAGCTACGGGCTTAACGTTGCCTGTTTTGTTTGTTGCAGCTGTTGTCCCATTAGCTGCAGCACCTGTTTGTACACCCGTAGGTCTTACGTATACTTGTAAGTTCCAGTCAACAGGGTTAATTGCGGTATTAAATCTTTGCTGCGAGCGATCAGGACTAGTTCCAGATTCTAAGCTGGTTATGTCCTGAGTAGCGGCAGATGATGACACAGCAAACCCAGCAAGCACTTCTAGCTTCCAGGTGTTTTGAGGTGTCATAGTGGTAACAGCTGCTCCTCCGTTTAAATCAACGGAAGAGAAGAATACCTCGGAATTTCTTTGTAGATTAAGAGATGCCATATTTTTTTCTCCTTAGTTTTCTAGTCTATAGACTATTGATAATTCAATTTCTGCTATACCGTATGGTATAGCCAATCCCTCATCCATAGTAATATTATCTATTGTTATATCTAATATGCCTTTATCAGGATTGTCGCCTAATGCGTATATAATGTGTTCGACGTCTTGAACAAGATTATCAGATATATTTTGTGAATTATCTTCTCCATATACGTATCCCCTTATAATAACGTCTAACGTAGCTACCGTCAAATTTTCTGATTGAAAATCTCGGATTTCGGTCCCCGCAGAGACATACAAGGCAGGAAAGTCGTTAACTTCATCTAGAAATTTAATTTTACGAAATACATTATCAAAAAGATTTAATGCAAAAGTATAGTTACTATCATAAGGAGAAACGCCCCCATCAATCTCTTTTAATCTAGTTACTAAAAATTGGATTATCTCTGTTCTTCTATTTACAGGCATTAGGCCATCCTTTGTATGTTAAATTGTCTTGCGTATACTTTTTGAGCTACTTCTCGTATACTGCGGGTTATTTGTTGTTCAGGATCATAACCATATTTCTCTAAATGGCTATATAAAGGTAGATAGTAAAAACTTATTAAGTTATTTCTATAATTTGGAACAACTCTCACACTACCTCTGAATCTTCCAGAACGCTCTGTTAGATTAGGTTTAATAGGTGGACCACCTTTTCTCATAGTTTTCTGTAGTTGATTTTGTACTAAAGCTGTCCACTGTACACCTGAAATAAATCCTTGAGTCTTGGTAGCTTGTTTCTTTTGTAGTTTAGGTTTTTTTATCTTAGCTATGCCGCGTGATATAATAGCAGATCCTGCAATATATGCAAGAGCATGATTAAAGCCCATACTCTTTAGCCATTTCTGTACCTCTCCCGCAGTAATACCGGAAGGTAGAGTAGCCATTTCCGATAAAGCTTTAAGTACTGTAGTACCTAATTCTCCGTCTAGTTGTTTTATAACTACTCTATTCATATCATTTAAAGCTTTAGTTATAGTAGACCCTGTAAAGTATAAGTTTAGCTGTATTGTTTCAACAGTCTCATCATCAGCAAGCTTAATTAATATTTTCATTTTGCCTGCAGCTACGCATTTTTTTATTTGAGGCCAAGTAAACTTAATAGTTCTATTCTGTAATACTCCTCTGAATTGTACAGGTATATCAATTGCACTAGCTTTAGTTATTAAGCTATTTTTTATAGCTCTAGCAGCAGGACTTCTACCATCTAATATTCTTAGTAGTTCTCTTGGATTATTAGCATTTGTTCTTAAATTTCTTACTAGTCTAGTAGTTCTAACTTCTTTAGTTTCTGCTTCTGGTTCACCACTTGATAGGTTAAACCCAGTAAGTAGCTCTTGTTTACCTGTTTTTAAGGTAATACCACTACCCCCAGCTAGTCCAACTCTGCTTTTTCTGACTACGCCTGTGTCAGTTTCTTTAGTTGCTACAAGTTTTTGCTCTCTAAACTCTTCTGAACCATCTATATTTATAAAAAAATCAGGATAAAATCCACCTTTACCTGCACTAATTTGACCTCCTCCCAGCTCTTTAACAATAGCTAGCTCTATCTGGGAGTTTAGTCTACCTGCTAAAGAAGTTAGTACACCTTTATACTTACTATCTATTCTAGAAGCCCTATATAATTGTTGAGAAGTTTTAAGGGCCTTAGACAAAGCTAAAGGCCCTTTAGTTGTTACGTTTAGCTTAGGATCTGAACTAGTTACTTTACTAATAATAGTAGAGTTAACAAGAGGGTAGGCTTTCGCCATTACATAATAATCCTATACATATCTAAAATACGTTTTATGTGGGGAGGAAAACTAGAAGCTAAAGGATACTTATCACCACTTTCTCCTTCAAAAGTAAAACCTTTTTTATCCTGATCTTGTTTATACACTAGTTTTATAAAATCTAAAGTAGCCATTTGAATATCTAAAGGTACAGTATTATTTTCGTAACCCGCACGGTAAGAAACTTTTATGCCACTAGGATATCCTTGAAATACTGCAGGACCTAATAGGGTCATAGATGGGAAGCTTCTTTGTACGCCACCTTTTACAGCTGCAGAAGAATTGGTTTCTCTAATTATCTCTCCATGATCTCTACTGAAGGTATAGTCATTAATAGCTCCATGTACGTCAATAATAGAAGTGTCGCCTTGTTTACCGTCAAAATGTAGTAGTAATACTGTATCATCATCAGGTCTAGATCTGTTTGATGGAGGAGTAAAATTAGAAGCTCCGTACACAGCTTTATTAGTAACTTTCATATCGTCTATGTACCCTTTAAAGGTAGTACCTATTTGCACATTACTAGTAAAAGTTAAGTTAGCTTCACTATAGCTAGCATCTGCTATAACATTACCGTTATAGTGCATATACAGTTTTTCATCATCTAGCTTACGGGATACAGCGATATGCGCCCACTTGCGCTTAGAAAATTGTTGTGCTTCAATAGAAGTATTTGCACCTCGCACTACAGTAGCTGTACCTTCTACATTTGCTTCAAAAGCTAGCCCATACTGATTAGAAGTACTGAACTTCATATAGTTACTGGCATCGGTATTTATAGCAAAAACTACATTATCTTGAATAGTGTTCTCATCTATCCTAACAAAAGTTTCAATAGTAAAGTCGCCTTCGTACATTTTTAAGTTATCAGGCACAGAGTTTGATACTACATAGTTAGAGCTATTAAGTTCTAAACTTGCTGTTCCAAAGTTTTTTATGCGGGTAGTTAAGCTAGCTCCTACAGCTGCAAAGTCTATACCACTAGCGTCAGCACTAACTACAGGAGTACCTATAGTTGTTGAATCATTTAGTATTTGGTGTTCGGAGCCGTTAAATTCTGTTATTTGGTATACATTATTTAAAGGTAATCTACTTGTAAATAAGGAGGCTTTACCTCCATCAAAAATCTCTACATAATCGTTAGCTAGTAATTCTTGTCCGATATAGTGTTCAACTACTCCAGTAGCATAGGAAATAATATTAGCTAGTCTAGCATCTTGAACAGTACTAGATATACTAAGATAGTCTTTGACCTGTGCTAAACCAATATATGTATATGTGCCTAAATCTTCTTCAAAACGTTCTGTCATATTTCCCTGCCTTAATATCAAATAAGGGGAGGCGTTTGACCGCCTCCCCCTGTAGTCTCAACGATGTCAAGTATAAATTAACCTGCTTTAACGTTAACAGCGTAAGCATACTTAGCAGAACTAAGAGCAGCTGAGGCAACAGTTGTAAGCGCATGGAAGTCAAAACGAGTTGACATATACATTGCAGTTACTTGCTGGCGTGGTTCGTACTCAGATTCAATCTCAATACCGCGACGTTCAGCAATCATGAAGCCAGGCTTATACATTAAACAACCAATTTCGTTATTCTGTGTACCAACATTGTCCATGAACTCAGATACTACGATAGGAATACCGTATACCGCGCCTACAGAACCTGTTAGGTAAGTAGCGTTAGGACCGAATTTATCAACAGTCTGGAAATCAGAAGTTGTTACTAGGTTGTTATAACCTTGGATAGATGTAACATACACTAGGTCATTACCTAGTTGTAGACCATATTTACCCATTGCTGTACGAGCAGCAGCGATATCTGAAGGATCAGCTTTATCGTTTGCAGAACCTGTAGCAACATCTAGAGAAGCAGCGCGAGCTAGAGCAGCAACACCTTTGATTACAGAAGCGTAACCAACACCAACAGTAATTGCATTGGTTGGGGAAGCAGTAAAGCCTGTTAGAGCACCAGTACCACGTAGAATAGATTTATCAATAGCACGAGCTAAACGACGAGTCGCAGCAGCACGTAAGAAATCTAGAAGTGGTAGTACTGTATCTTCTTCTTCATCTTTGGCTAAGTGTGTTGTAGCCATAAATTTATGTGGGGTAAAGTCCACAGAAGAGATAGTGTTTTGGTTAGAAGTTGGTACGTTTGTAACGTCTCCAACACCAGTAGCATAAGTACCGGATTTGAACATCGCTACATCACCATCTGTATCTTCATCAGCAACTGGTACGCGGAAGTTCTTAGCGTCTACTGGTAGACGGTTAAACATAGGTGCGATAACTAGCTGTTGTTCCATTTCTGTATAGATGTTGGAAGAAAAGTTAGATAAGAATTGATCTACATTTGTAACTGCTTTCATGCGTTGACCAAATTTGGTATCAAATACGTCACGCTTGTTTAGCATTTTAGAAAGAAGAACAGCGTTAGCCATATCTTTTTCTGAGAATTGAGCCTGACGGTTCTGGTTCTCTTGATATAGCATTTTGCTATTCTGTAATGCTTTGATCTCATCTTTGTGCTTTGAGATCTCAAACTGTAGTTCTTTTAACTCAGCTTGGTCTGCTTTTGAAGAGTAACCTTGTAGGTCCTCTGCATTTGCATTTTTAGTAATTGCTTCACCAGTTTTTTCAACCAGATTTGCAACTCTAGGCTCAGAAACAGTGTTAACTGTTTTTGTGGTTTCGACTTCTACAGATTTAGTTGCCTCTGTAAGGTCGATTGTTTCTACGACTTGATCAGCCATGGTGTCGTTCTCCTTTGTTGAATCTTCGTGAAGCTCTTTGATTTCAATAGCGTCTTCACTAGTATTTTCTTTATTAAGTTCAGTTTTAGTGATTTGGGAAATTTCTTCTGCATTCACATTAAGTACATTATCACAATCTTTGCCTTCTGCGTCAATCTCTAAAAATTTAAATATTGGGTTTTGGGCAGTTGCGATATTAAGGACCTTATACATTTTTTCTTGGTAATTTACTAGGTCCCCATTTTGAAGTTCTGCAGTGTCTGCAGATAGTAGATTAGTAAAAGGTATTACTTCATTCGGGTCACGAACTTCGAAATGCTCTTCCTCATCTTCTTTTTCGACTTCAATTTCTGAAGTAATATCTACAGATTTAATTTCTGCTTCTACTTCTTCTGAATTAGTAGCTTCTATGGTAGTATCTTTAGTTTTATCTTCTGAGGTTACTTCCTCTTCAGCTTTAACTTCTACCTCAAAACTAGCTTCATCAGCTTTTAGCTCAGTAGTATCAACTTCGTCTGTTTTTACTTCTTCAACTATATCTTGTTTTGATGTATTCATTGCTTCCTCCTCTGTTGGAGATAAAGGCCTTTCATTAGTAGAAAGATCTTCCTCCATATCATGAATTGGCACGCCTACCATAGTAATATCGTGTGTATGCCCTTCGGCTTCTAATAATATACCATTTACAATTTTATGAGCGTGATTAGTCATATGCGATGCGTAGGTTGTTACACCGTTACCAGTTTCGTCAACTTCGACAGTATGATAATGACCAGCAGTCATATCAGTTATACCGGCTTTAATCTTACGCATTGCTTTTTGATCTTCTTGATCAGTTTCTTTAAATTCTTTTACAAATTTAGAGTAGTCATCGTCCGAGTCAAAACCCTTACGAATACTAAATAGAGAATCTTGGTTGCAAGGTACACTTACAACAGATATCTCTAATAATTCTACTTCAGTAATAGTCATAGAATCATCATTTCGATTATATTTGCCGTCTTTTACTCGGAAACCTACACTAAAGCTTTTTAAAGCTCCATCATTTATAAGTGTTTGTATCCCGTGAATTTTTTCAGCAGCTTCACTCACGGCACCTTCTACATAAATACCTTTTTTATCAACAACAATCTTTTCTATACGCCCAATGGGACATTCATGTTTATGCTGATAAAGCATTACTGGATTTTTTCTGTAATTCTCTACACCTTTAGCCCATGCTTCAGCGGTAACAACGTCACCTGCACGGTCTTTAGTAATAGTATTAGCATATCCAGCAATCTTTAGAGACTTACTGCCTCTTTTATAGGATTTAGCTTCGAAGGAGCTGTTTAAATAAAATGTTTTATTTGTCATTAATCACTTCCTTGATCACTAGTAGTATCATCTACTGGTCTACCACCTTGGGACGCATCAGTAGCACTACCCGTTATGTTTTGTGGTACTCTTATATTATCATTTCCTTCAAGTTTTGCAAATCTTAATCCTTCACGAGCCTCATTCGGGGTTATGATTCCTGTATTTACCAGAGTAGAGTAGTACAAAGCCTGAGTTCTGTTATCAGGCTGAAGTGCGGGCACTGATAACTTGTCTGGTCGGATGTCAACTCCAGAGTTAAAGAAGTGAGAAAAAGCACTACAAAACTGACTTAGCATAGGTAGGATAGTATGTAAATAAAATAATTTTTGGTTAGCGTCAATATTTGCGTTATTACCAGATTTTAGTAATACATAAGGAACACCTAATGCTTTAGACATATCTTGCTGTATACGTTCAATAGAATCTTCAAAGTCTAGTTGATCGAAGTTAACGGTGGAAAACTTATCAATTTTTAAACCACCATCAAGTATAGCGGGATTTCTAGCACCATCAAATATAGTTGTATAAGTAGATCTCCAAGCTTCTAGCAAGCGCTCTTTAACTCTTTTAGAAAGTATGTTATCAGTAGTAAGAACAAATCCTGGAACAGCATTATTTTTAAAAAACTGTCTTTGAAAGTTAATCATATAGTAGTACAGCTCAATTAATCTAATAATAGACTTAATCTTAGATACTCCTCTAAATATAGACTCATCATTCTCAGCCATAATATGAATTATCTCATGAGCTTCAAACCTAATTGCATCAGACTTACGAGTATGTTTACCGTATCCAAATAAATCTGAGCTACGTTGATTAGATACTAAGTAGTTGTAGTGTGATACAAAAGTTTTAGGATCTGGTACTACTTCTACATCATTTGCAGGAAGTACATATAGATCATTACCATCATAATAAAAGAAAGCATTACCATCTAGCATAAAATCTAAAAATGCTCTTCTAAATAAGCGTACTCTATCCTCAAAAGGATTAGGTTTTAGGTTAAGTATTTTATTTACTTTTTTTGCAGGGCCTGTACCCTCAACTATAAAAGGAATCTCTGCACAAGCATTTACAACAAGGTCTATAGCTCTATGAACTATTTCAATTTCTCTATAAGCTTGTTCGTATTCTACAATATTATCAGGACTAGCAAAAGGCTCTAAAGACGCTATAGACGCCTGAGCAGGATTAAGTTTTTCTGATAACCATTGTCTCCATTGAGGTGTTTCTTTAATTGCCATGTTTCGCCTTCTGAATGTCTAACCAAGTCTTTATCTTAGGTACTAGGTGATTAGAATATTTCTGTCCATATAAGTTATGTAACTGTTTATGATGCTTACCGCATAAAGTAAATAAGTTGTCATGTCCTAGGTCACTCTTACAATCTTCTGCAAAAATAACTCGTAGTTCTTTAATAACATCTACATCATCTATATGTCTTACGTTATTATTAGTACACCACTTTTCAAATAATTGACTTACACTATATAAATGGTGTAGCTCTAAATTGTCAGTAGCCTTACATATATAACATTCATCACGTAGTTTATAATCTTTTTTTATATAATCTCTTATATATTTTACAGGAAATCTTTTTAGTTTATTCATGATAATGCATTTTTGGAATCTGTCCAACCTATATTTTTAAAGTTTTGCAAAACATTCCATCTCTTTATAAAATGAGAGGGGTCTTTATTTAAACCTACGTCACCTTCTGGTAAGTTCAAAACTTTTCCAGATACTGTACTTAGATTATTTATCTTACACTTATTCTTAACCAGATAGCTAACAATAATATCATCTCCACGCTCAGGATAGCCTATAGCTAGTAGGTCTTTTTTTACTAGATCAAGAGCTGCTTGTTTAATAAGTACTACTGATCCTACTAAAAAATCTACAATAGAATCCGTACACCAGTGATCATTTAAATCAGAGTATGAATTAGAAGAAGATACCCCTGACTTACCGTAAACTCCTATCATAGGTTTATTTTTTTTATACATAGTTTTAATAGTATCTATAGAAGGTAATAAATCATCATCTAATACTAGTTTATAAGGTTCATTATACTCATAACAGCGTATCCATCTTTCCATACATTTATAATTAGTATCATTATTTATAACATCTATAGTACCTCCCATTACGGGAAAAGGGTTAGAAGGATTGTTATTTATAACAGTTATAGGAAATTTATCTTTATAAGCAGCTATAATCTTGTTAACATTGTCAGGTCTTTTATAATTAAGTACCATAATCCTAAGCATAGATAGAAATACCGTTAGTCTTGTGATGAGTATATAAAGCATACCTAACTGCGTCACAAGGATGAGACGCCCAGTTATGTACTGGTTTAGGTATATCAGTATTAGGGTTCCAAGAGTAAGCAGCTATAGCAGAAAAAGTATGAGTAGCGCCCTCTATATCAAAATACAAATTATCATTCTCTACTAAAGATTGTACAAAACTTATACCGTCGTTTACTGATTTAATTGCGTTCTCACAGTAAATATCATAATCGTAAGCAAAGTCAGCTTTTACTTGTTGTGCGGCTGAGTCTATATAAATACTTTCTATAGCCCATTGATCTACTTTATCACGTATAACACTAGCTAATTCTGAAGTAGTAGACTCTTTAGATATATATTCATCTAATATATAGTATTTATCATCTCTAGAAACGCCTATAACTACAAATACATTCTCATCTCGATAGCCTACGTCTAGCCCTGCTATAACCTCTGAAAAAACAAGCTCTTCACAGTCTATTAGGTGTTTATCTTCATCTATAGCATCAAATATCTGGGATTCAGTAGTAGTCCATTCACATTCGTATTCTTGCATGTACAAAGCTCTAGTCATGGATCTTTTAGCTTCATCAACATCTTTTGAAGATAGCATAGGATTAGCTCTCCAAGTAAATTTAGCAGAACCCCACTCATCAAACTCAGCATCTTCTCCTCGTAAGAAATAACTATATAAATAGTTAGCCTTGCCTCGTGGGGTGGAGATCCATAAGCATCTAGAATCTTTAAAGGTGGATAGTGCAGGACGTAAATCTCTAGTAAAGTACTCATCGTTAGGTATAATAGCAGCTTCATCTACTATAAGTAGGTTAGCAGCGCGCCCAACTAAAGAGTCTCTATTATTAGCAGATAAAAGTCTAAATATAGAGCCATTAACTAGCTTTACTACTTTATCTTTTTGATTAAACTTATCTACTTCAAGTTCCATCTGTTTAATTAGGTCAGTTACATAGTCCCAAATAATAGAAGATAGTGAGAAGTTTGGAGCTACTACCATTACTTGCTGTCCTGGCTCAAGTAATTTAGCGAAAGCTAATATAGCTGCACCATAAGATTTTCCAGTACGTCGCCCAGCTATATGAACAAAAAAACGATTCTCATTAAGCCCGTCTATCATAGCTTGCTGAGATTCGTTAAATTCTGTAGGTACGGGTAGCTTAGATAGTAGCTTATCTATAGGAAGCCTGAAAAAACTCATTTTATAAAGTAATCAGAAATCATTAAGAAGTAACCACTTATAGCAGCTACTGCTCCTCCTAACCATAGTAATGTTTTAATAGAGGTTCGCCCTTGTGTAGCTAAGCTACGTAAACTAGACACGCAAGCGTGTAGCTCATCCATTTGTTTGTTCATGTCATCTAAACTTTTTGATATATGTTTATACCGTTCTTCACAAACAGCTTCATGAGCAGATATTTCTGTACCGTTCCTAGTACTTCTCTCATGTAGTTTATCAAGTTCGCTTCTAACTTGGTCTAGCTCTCGTTCTTCTACCATAATTAAATCTTAATTATAAAGTTAGTAATTTCAAAAGGCAACGCAGTAGCTGCAGTATGATTAGCTACTGTTAGTGCTGGTACTGTTAGTGCGGGTACTGTTAGTCCCGGTACAGATAGCCCCGGTACAGATAGTGCTGGAACAGCTAGTGCTGGAACAGAGTGCGTATGATTACCCGTAGTCATAGTAGGAATGGTTAGTGCTGGAATAGATAATCCTGGAACAGATAAGGCTGGAACAGATAATCCTGGAACAGATAGACCTGCGACAGACAAGGCGGGAATAGAGTGTGAGTGTGCAGCAGTGTTTACAGAAGTAACTACAGCAGTTAAAGAGGAGTCTTTAGCAGATGCAGCAACGTTACCCGTTCCTACATTAAGAGCTTGAGTAGCCGCAGCAGTAGTGCCTGTACCTGTATTACCTGCTCCAGTAGTAGCTGTACCACTAGTACCCGTACCTGTGTTACCTGTACCCGTTGTACCCGTACCTGTATTATAAGTAGATGCTGCTATAGTAGCAGTAGAATTACCGCTAGTACCAGTGCCTGTGTTACCGGTACCTGTGTTAGCTGTACCAGTTGTACCCGTACCACTAGTACCCGTACCTGTGTTAGAAGCGCCAGTTTGAACTCCCGATATAGCGGCAGAAGTAAGTACACCACTAGCAGCAGCAGCGCTGCCTGTAGCACCTACAGTACCATTATTAGAACCTTTACCGAGAGGAAGTCTATCTGCTAAATTAGGAGTGTTAAAAGTACTAGATCCATCACCTACTCCAAAAGCAGTACCTACAATTGCAAATAATCTTGCGTAAGTTGTCCTACTAACAGCAGCAGCATCGCATAGTAGCCAACCAATAGGGGCAGAAGCGCCCCCATAAGCAACTATAGTGCCAGCAGGTACTACTTCGTAACCTCCAGCAGTGGCGCCATCATGAATTCTTAGGCCTTTAGAGCCCTTGTCTATAGATACCTCACCATCAGCACCTGTAAATGAGTTATTTTGGGCTGTTGTGCCTCTTCTGAATTGTAGCTGTGTAGCCATTAGTTACTCCTTAAAAATTTATTAGTTTAGAATGATCCAAGGTCGAAAGTACCACCTACTACCATATTACCACCAACTATTACATTACCTGTGCTAGTACCATTACCAACAGTAACAGTAGCGTTAGCTTGTATTTCTAATTTAGCAGTTGCATCTAAACCAAGACCACCCATGTATGTTGAAACTTTTTGTGTCATATCATCCCTTATACCATATTAAAATTACTTAGTCAATGTATTTATCATAGTGTACCTAAATCTAAGGTAGCTCCTGCTAGGCTGGCTTGCTTAGCATTTAGTTGAGTTTGTATAGCACTAGACACACCATCTAAGTAACCTACCTCTGTAGCAGTAACATCAGATACAGCTACTTTGCCAGAACCGTCTGATACTATAGCTCTTGACGTTGCTAGATTACCAGTAGTAATAGTGGAAACAGCTCCAGCTATGTTAGCAGCTCTTCTAGCTTCTACAGCAGCATCTCCACTGTTAGAGTCAGTAGTAGAAATCTTAGTATTTAGTTGGGTCTGAACAGAGCTAGTTGCATCTAAGTAACCTAAAACAGTACTAGTAACGCTAGAAGCAGCTACTTTACCTGACCCATCTGATACTAGAGCTTTTGACGCTGTTAAGTTACCAGTAGTAATAGTAGATACTGCTCCAGCAATGTTAGCAGCTCGTCTAGCTTCTATAGCAGTAGCTTCAGTAGTTAAAGTGCTTACGTTAGCTGTTATAGCGGTATTTAAATCGGCACCGTTATAAGATATAGTAGAAGCACTAAAGGCTCCTACAACTAAGTTAGCAGCCCCTGTAGGAGCAATAACTGTGTTACTTTCAGGGTCTCTAGTCTCTGACAGAGTAAAAGACTTAGTAGATTCATCATAGTATATAGCAGCATTACCTGAAGTACCTCGATTTAAGAATATACCTACATCGCTGCTGGGGGTACCTGTAACAGCATTAGCAAGCATTATAAATCTATCTTGTATTACTTTATTAGTTGAGTTAATAGTAGTAGTCAAACCATTAACTGTTAAGTTACCTGTAATTACTAAGTCATGTCCAGCAGTTACTAGTCCTGAGAAAGTAGGAGAAGCTAAAGGAGCTTTTGCATCTATTTGGGTCTGAATAGAGCTAGTAGCATCTAAGTACCCTAAAGTAGTAGTAGTAACGCTAGAAACAGCTATTTTACCAGAACTATCGGATACTAAAGCTTTAGCAGTTCCTAAGTTACTGGTTGTGACTGTAGATATAGCACCTGCTATATTAGCAGCTCTTCTAGCTTCTACAGCAGTAGCAGCTGTATCTTGTAAAGTTACGTTAGCAGCTCTTCTAGTCTCTACAGCAGCAGTAGCTGTATCTTGTAAGGTTACGTTAGCTGCTCTTCTAGTTTCTATAGCATTAGCATCTGTAGTAGAAATCTTAGTATTTAGTTGAGTTTGAACAGAGCTAGTAGCATCTAAGTATCCTAGAACAGTGCTAGTAACGCTAGAAGCAGCTACTTTACCTGATCCGTCTGATACTAGAGCTTTTGACGCTGTTAAGTTACCAGTAGTAATAGTAGAAACAGCTCCAGCTATGTTAGCAGTACGTCTAGCTTCTACAGCCGTTGTAGCTGTATCTTGTAAAGTTACGTTAGCAGCTCTTCTAGCTTCTACAGCAGCATCTCCACTGTTAGAGTCAGTAGTAGAAATCTTAGTGTCTAATTGGG